>Ga0209008_1000023_pt1 | contig 99061 bp, 93 predicted proteins | sample JacPin_JW_Ref_O3_FD_187963 | JGI IMG/M metagenome (GOLD analysis project Ga0209008, IMG submission 187963) | Forest soil microbial communities from Algoma, Ontario, Canada - Jack Pine, Ontario site 1_JW_Ref_O3 (SPAdes) (version 2) | ecosystem: Environmental > Terrestrial > Soil > Boreal... | reverse complement strand
CCCGCCTTCCAACGGCTCCATAGCTCGGTCGGCTGCGCCGCAGAAAGCGCCACCCGTTTTCCTTGAGTCATACACACCACCTTTGAACAGAACTTTCATAGTAGATGGTGTTGCATCGACCCATTGAGATCACCCGACTTGCCAGGAGTTGCGCGCTCGCATAATCGCTTACTCGTGATAACAGCGATTACCCGGGGGCGGCTTGTGGATGGCAGGCCGTCGGGAGTGCTCCTGATGAAAATCGCTTTATAGTATGCGAAGAAGCGAGACGGGTGCTTTAAAATATTCCCAACTCAAATCCAAACGGATCAACCAGCATTCCCGGGTCAATAAAATCATGGTGACACCCGCGGAACGCGAATACTTGCTCACGCAGTTGGTCGAAACATGCGAACGCGTGTTGCGAACGCTCCAGGGCCTTTCACGCGAGCAACTTGTGTACTGTCCCGAAGCCGGACGTTGGTCGGTCGCCGACAACATCGAGCATCTCCTGGTGGCGGAAAAGCGTGTCATAGCAGGCATCGAAAAGCTGCTGCAACAGCCGCCGGCTCACTCCAAACGGCCGGCCATATCGGATGAGGAGGTCGTCGCCCAGGTCGGAACGGTGGTGGAGCGCGTTCAGGCGCTGCCTCAATCGATGCCCGCTTCGCGCTGGCCGCCCGAAGTGCTTTGGCAGGAATTTCAGAAGACGCGCCAACGCACGTATGACTTCGCGGCCACCGTGGACGGCGACCTTCGCCAGCGCTTTATGCCGCATTTCTTATTCGGCGACCTGGACTGCTACCAGTGGCTCGTGTTGCTGGCAATGCACTGTCAGCGACATTGTGCGCAGAGCGAACACGTAAAGGCTTCGCCAGGATTTCCGCGCTAGCAGCCCGTCGCGACGGCGAAGATTCTAGCCCGGGCGTCAGCGCTGCGTGAGTCCTCATCAACGCTCGTATCGGAGACTGACCCACCACCCAATATCCGCATCGGCCTCTGACGAGTCTTTTTCTATTTCAACTTTTATTTCAACTGCCGAATCCGCTCCTGCAGGAATTGCCGCTCGGGTTCCTGTTGCGTCAGCGCCAGAGCTTTCTCATAAGCGGATCGAGCCTCAACTGTCCTGCCGAGCCTGCGGCACATGTCTGCACGGGCTGAATGCGCCAAGTAATAATTTGCCAATTCGCCCTGTTCTAGCACCGCGTCAATATGCGTCAGTCCGGCCTCTGGACCATCGCGCATCGCAATGGCCACGGCGCGATTGAGTTGTACCACTGGCGAAGGCTGGATTCGTACCAATTGATCGTACAGGGCAACAATCTGACGCCAGTCGGTCGCCGCGACCGATTCCGCTTCCGCATGCACAGCCGCGATCGCGGCCTGCAATGTGTAAGGGCCGAAGCGGCGCGACTTCAGCGCTTTCTCCAGCAGTGCCACTCCCTCCGTGATCTGCTCCCGGTTCCACAGCGAACGATCCTGGTGCTCCAGCAAAACCAGCTCTCCAGTCGGCGATGTTCTCGCGGCGCGACGGGATTCGTGTAACAACATCAGGGAAAGCAGCCCAATCGCTTCCGGCTCTGGCTGGAGTTCGGTCAGCAACCGGCCCAGTCGAATCGCCTCCCCGGTCAGCTCGCCCCGCGTTACTTCCGCTCCCGCCGCGGCAGAGTAGCCCTCATTAAAGACGAGATAGACGACCTGAAGCACTGCGCCCAGTCGCTCCGGCAATTCCTGCGGCGTCGGCACTTCGTACGGAATCCGTGTGTCTCGAATCTTTGCCTTTGCGCGCACGATGCGCTGCGCCAGCGTACGCGGAGTGGTGAGGAAGGCCTTGGCTATCTCCTCGGTTGTCAGCCCGCACACCTCACGCAAGGTGAGCGCCACGTGCGCCTCCGGCGCGAGAGATGGATGACAGCAGGTAAAAATCAGGCGCAGCCGATCGTCCTTAAGGCTGTCCTCTTCATCGGAGCTTTCCGCTGAACTCGATTGCGCTTCGAGATATCGCACCAGCTCGTCTTGCGACGCATCAAATCTTGCCCGGCGCCGCAGAGTATCAATGGCTTTGAATCGGGCCGTCGAAATCAGCCATGGCCGCGGGTTGCCGGGTACTCCACTGCTCGGCCACACGCTCAGCGCATTCGCAAAGGCTTCGTGCATCGCCTCTTCGGCAAGATCAAAATCACCGAGCAAGCGGATCAGAGTTGCCAGGATTCGTCCCGAATCCACGCGATAAAGGAAGTCGAGCAGTTCGCGTGTTTGCTCGGTGGAAGGTTCGGACATGACGACGACCTTAGCAAACCAGCTGCTCCCGAGTCACGCGCAACCCGGAAGTAATCCTCAAATCCTGATGATCGCAATTGCCCGAAAAGTGCAAGCGGCCAAAACCATTTCTGCGGCAACGCGACGGATCGCGACTTGACCGTATGGTCCGACGATAAGCTCCGAGTTGCCTACCAATCGCCCTGAACCCGCTATCTATACTTTCAGAACTCCATCCGCGCAGGTATCGTAGCTGAACTCGCAGAAAGTCTCGGCCGGAGGATGAGATGAGCTTTCGAAGGCGCGACCTACTGCAAATCCTGTCATCTGCTTTCGGGTTCAGCTTCAGGGGGCCCGTCTAAACTGAGTCTCCGCTCCCGCTCCCGAAACGTCAGCACCGTGCCGGCGGCCGTCAACACGACACAGGGAAGAAGTCGGTAGGCCTGCAAGTGGAGTGTGCAGATACCACCTAGTAGCGCGCCCGCAACAAAGCACAGCAAAACCACCGAGCCAACGATGGCTTCTCCCCGGAGTTTGGGATCTGTCTCTCCTAGGGTGAGTTGCACCCAACCGGATACGGCGTTACGGAGGTTGCTGGTGGTCATGGCGCTGTTGAACTGCCAAGGACCGATGTTGGAAAAGCTCGTGTTTTGCAGGGCTGCAGAAAAGGCGATCAAGGAAACGGCGCATATATCTGGCACGAATTTGCCAGAGAAGAGAAGACCCAGCAGCACAAGCAGTTCCAGAGCCTGACAGATCAGGGTAGCGCGGAAGGTATGCTTTTGAGGGCGGACCCTTAGGAGACGTGCGGCAGCCACGCCGCACATGTATGCCAGGATGGCCGGGAGGGTCTCCCAGGCTGAGGTCCAGTCGCCGGCGGCCGCGCGGACCCCGAACAGAACGACGTTGCCGGTTTGCGCGTTGGCGAACACACCGCCGCGCGCCAGGTAGGAATAGGCGTCCAGAAAGCCGCCAACGACGGCGAACACGCTGGCGATTGCGAACATGCCTGAGAGCGAGCGCAAGGAGGGAACGGGCTCGATGTTTGTCGCGGTCTCGGACACAGGGATTGAAACCGAATACATAATACGTGGAGTCGATGTGGTGATAGTGATGGATTTTGTGATGCGAGTAGTGGAGCTGTGGCGGTTTTGGCGTTGGCGCGTACTGCGAACAGGAAATGAGGGCTTCGTCCGCACGTTGCTCGGCAGGGCTCATTAGCGTCAACGAATGGGCGTGCAGTCGCCTACCCGCAGACTTACACAAATGGACCTGCGGGACATCGGTCAGGTTCCAAAGTTCTGACGAACGCATTTACGGCAGAAGTGAAATCGCGGCAAACTACATCTCCGGTAACGCCACTAACAGCTTGTTGAAAAACTGTTTTGGCTCGCCATTCCGAGCATCGAAGCGACGAGGAACCTCTCTTTTTGTTGGCTTTTCGCGAGCAGCAATGCCTTACGGTGCTCACAGCAGCACGTTCGAGATCCTTTTTCAACAAGCTGCTAATCAGTACGTGAGTGAAGGTCCGTCGCCAAAACCGAGGCGCTTTTGCTGACTTTGCTGACCGCAAGATGCAACGGTTGGCATCCAACTGTCGCTCGGACACTGCGAACGGGTCTTGTCCCGTCGGAGGCTTTGATTACCTAGCCTGAGTCCTCGATGCGGTCGGAGGCAAAGGATGTCATTTATTTGCTGGTACTTGTGGGGTGCCTAGGAATTCTAGATCGCGAGTCGCGAGGTGTTTGCCTATGGCATTGTCATTGCTTCACACCGAGAAGACTCGGCCAAATGACTAAGAGATTCCGTGAAACTCCATACTAGAGTCGCAGCAGCAATGCTTATTGCGCATTTGTTTTTTGTCGGTGCCACGCTGCACGCTCAAAAGGCTCCGGCCCAAGAGCATTTGAAGACTTTTGATTTGCCGTGCAACGCAAAATCGGCGGAAATTTCGCCGGACGAACAATCCGTTGTAACAGATTGCATAGTCGAGTCGGCCGGGGCGCACCCGCCGGGAACCAAAAAAATATTCGCAGAGACCGTGAAGCTCTGGGATTTCGGACGGAGCAGGCTGATTGCGGAGTTCTCGGTGCCGCGAGGAAACGGAAGCGATTCCGAGGATCAATTTTTTGCGAATCCGCAAGTCAGCGGGAGATTCGTCCGCTTCACGGCGGACGGGACTCTCGTCGAGGCGTTGATCAACGGAACGGTCCACATTCTGCGTGCGACAGACCTTGCAGAACTACGAACTATTCGACTAGCTAAACCACAGAGCTTGGTGCGAGAGCGAGGCGGCAGAACAACAGTGAATAAACCAGTGGTCCGCGCGATGGAAATTTCTCCCGACGGGAAGTTGGCTGCCGTGCTTTGGCTTAGAGACACACTGCATGGAAGAATTCAATTGTACGATCTATCTTCTGGCGCAGAGGTCCGAGACTGGAACACCCCAACAGGGTGGATCGGCCATTCAAAGGGTTTCGTATATAACGCTTCTGGGGACCTGCTTGTGGTTGCAATTCCAAACAACACCCCTTGTTTCCCTCCGAACCGTGATCCGGATGTTTTCGCATTTGATGTGCAGACAGGAGAGGTAAGATTCAAGTTCGCTACGGGACTGTTAACAGGAAGCGTCGCGGTTGGACCGGATAACTCCGTACTAGCAGTCGATGTCAACTGTATGGGGGTATTTAGAGATCGAGATCCAAAACTCAAAATATTCGACATGGCCAGCGGGAAAGGCACACGAACGCTGTCCGGGCGAGGATCCGGCATACGCAATTTGGTTTCATCTTCTGCAGACGGAAGTCGTTTTCTGGCATTTACAGGAAAGATGAAAGTGAACTTCGACTGGGGAGATGGGACCTCGTACAGCATCCCCGTCGATGAAACGTTTTCGATTTGGAATTTTTCTAACTACGAAGGCGTGGTCACTTCTCAGAACATTCCAGGACTGAGAGAATCGGTGGTCAGGTTGAGCTCGAAAGGTAGGTATGCAGTGTCGTTCGGCAGAGCCTCGTTTGTTTACCAGTTGCCGTAGATTGATTCTCGATGCGATCGACGCCTCAGCCGGAATCATCGCCGCAACGCGAAGCTCCTCCGTTCATTGCTCGGTCAACTCCTGGTTGAAGCGCTTACCGTCCAAGTCCAGGTTTCGTGGCCCCTAACGATGAGTTGCGACCCCATAAATCAACTTCACGATGAAGGCAATTGTACCCAGCAGAACAATTGCGAAAATAATTGCGAGAGGCCAGAAAACCCAAAACCATCGTTGTCTTTTTCTGATGTTCTGTACGGTATTGTACAATGAGAAAGCGGTGGCTAGCGCGCCAAACGGCGTAAGAAAGAAGGCGGGCATAAAAGCATCGCCCTCAGGTCCTCTGCATCCATGCCGGAGACAATAATCAGCAGGGAAAATAATCATTGAGATGTAAACAATCGAAACGAAATACGAAATCGCGAGGCCCACTCTGCGCAATATAATTTCTACCCTCAGGTCTTATTGTCCTTGGCGCACGGCCAGCGACGTTACCACACTCCCGTAGCAGTTCTGTGAAGCCCGGAACGCGACGCCGTGCGGGTGTCCGAATTCGGACATCGGAGTTGCCGAAAACGACCACTCCCTACGGCGCAGCCCGCGGATTCGGCAGTTGAAATAAAAAATGACCCGTGCTAAACCGATGCGGATATTGAGATGGCGGGGCGCAACGCATCTTCTACAGCGCGGAAGCAGCAAAATTTCTAAGACTATTTGTCGAATTCCTACCCGGCCATTCGTCTATGTAGTGAAGGCAAGGCAACCGCCCGGCCCGAAGACCGTTACAGGGAATGGTAAGTGATTTACAAGGTGGGTCTTTCTATTGGCAAGCGTCGTGCTAAGGAACGCCGAGGGGAGGAGAACCATGTCATTTATCCGCGATCTGAGAGTTGCGTTCCACTCGCTGATGCGCAGCAAAGGGCTAGCGACCATTGTGATTCTCACGCTGGCCCTCGGCATCGGCGCCAACGCGGCCATCTTCACGCTGGTGCGCGGAGTGCTGCTCAAGCCACTCGTCAACCGTGACGAGAACCGGCTGGTGTACATCCGCCAGAGCGCCCCGACCGGCGGACAGGACAACACCACGTTTTCCGTGCCCGAAATCAAGGACATCGAGGGCAGCGTCCGCTCCCTGAGCGAGTTCGGCGATTTCTCGCAGATTGACTTTACGATGGTCGGACTGGGCGAGCCTCGCGTCGTTCACGGCGGCGTCGTCAGTGGCAACTACTTTGACGTAATGGGTCTGCGTCCCGTTCTCGGCCGTCTGGTCGGACCTGGGGACGATGGTGCCGACGCCCCTGGCGTCATCGTGCTGACCCATCGTTTCTGGTCCACCGTTTACAAACAGGATCCGAATGTGATCGGCAAGACCGTTCGCCTCAGCAGCCTTGGCGATCGTACCGCTACAGTCATCGGCGTCCTTGAACCCTCCGTCCCATATCCGGCGGAAACGGAGATCATCGGGAACCTGGTCATCAGCCCGCATCATCTTTCCGCCACGATGGTCACCGGCCGCGTCCATCGCATGACCGAACTCTTCGGTAAGCTCGCTCCCGGCGCGAATCTCGACCAGGCGCGCAACGAGTTGCGCACCGTCTATGCCTCCATGACGAAGGACCACCCCGATGCGTATCCCGATAACGGCGGCTACCGCATTGATGCCAAGATGCTTCGCGAGGAGATCACTTCCGGCGCGCGCACCGTTCTGCTCGTCCTGCTCGTAGCCTCCGGCCTGGTCTTCATCATCGCCTGCTCCAACGTTGCCAACCTGATTCTCGCGCGGACGGTTCGCCGCGAGGGCGAGTTGGCCGTCCGTGCCGCGCTGGGCGCAAGCACCGGCGCGCTGCGGCGCATGTTGTTAGCTGAAAGCCTGCTGCTCTGCGGCGCGGGCGCGGCGATCGGCGTAATTGTCGCGCAGCCATTGGTCACAATTTTGGCTCGATACGCCTCGCGCTTCTCGGTTCGCGCGCTGGATTTAACGGTTGATTGGAGCATGCTCTGGGTGGGAGTGGCGTTGGCCGTAATCGCTGCGGTGATTTTGGCGTTTGTGCCGCGCCTGCCGTCGCCCAATGCCTCGAATGGCATGAACCTCGCGAGCGGCGGCGTCCGCATCACCAGCAGCACTGGCCGCCGCCAGCGCATCTTCGCCGTCACGCAAATCGCAGCGTCATTCGTGCTGCTGGCGGGCGCATGTATGTTGATCACTACGCTGCTCGCGTTGCAAAGGACCCAGAACGGCATGGATACGCGTCACGTCCTGGCGATTGATGTTCCGTGGCCTTCCAATGGAAGAACGCCGCAGCAAGTTATCGATTTTTATAAGGAATCGGTGCGTCAAATCGATGCGCTACCCGGCGTCACCGAGACGGCTGTCGGGATGATCGCTCCCTGGCGCGATGCTGGCGGCGGCTTCGGTATAGGTTTGCAATACTCTGGTGATGGTCACGTCCATGGCAAAGACGACCCTCGCGCGCTGTGGCGTACCATCTCTCCTGGCTTTTTCAGCGCGCTGGGCGTTCCCATTGTTGCCGGGCGCGATTTCAACGCGCTCGATGACCAGTCTCACGAGCCGGTCGTGATCGTCAGCGCCACTCTCGCAAAGCAGATGTTTCCCGCCCAGGATCCGATCAATCGCCATGTCTACTGGACCGATCCGGTGCTCGAGTACGCTACAGGCAGTGCGGAGGAAAAGGCGCGACTCACTGCTCCGCACCGCATTATCGGTGTCGCCGCTGATATGGACGACGAACATATCGTTCCGGTGCCCACCTCCACTGTTTACAACTCTTATGCCGACGGCGGAATGTTCGGCGGTCATCTGTTCATCCACACCACCGGAAATCCTTACGCGTTGGTAACGCCGGTAACGAAAATTATCCGGCAGATGGCCGCCGATGAGCCCGTTGAGCACGCCGCCACTCTGGAAGACATCCGTGCAAAAGTGCTTGCGCCAGACCGCTTGAACTCCCTGGTCTTTGGCGTATTCGCAGCGGTCGCGTTGTTGATCGCTGTCGTTGGCGTCGCCGGAGTACTGGCGTTTTCCGTCAGCGCGCGGACACGCGAATTCGGCATTCGCTTGGCGCTGGGGGCACAGCCGGAAAATTTACTCAGACGCGTTGTGGCGGAAGGCGTCGTGATGGCTGCCCTGGGCGTTGTGGCAGGCGCGGTGTTCGGGCTCGTCGTCGCGCGCGTGGCCGGCAGTTATTTCGGCGACCTGAAAATGCCGGGCGCATTGCCGGTGATCGTTTCTGCGTTTGTGCTGTTAGGCGCGGCGGTACTTGCTTCGACGATCCCAGCGGCACGCGCCGCCCGCGTCGACGTCATACAAGCGCTTCACTCGGAATAATTTTTCCGGCGCGCCCGAGTTTCCCAAACGCGAGAACGCAACCGTGACAAAACGCAAAAGTACTGGAGTAGCTGAATACATAGCAAGATGTCCAAAAGAGGCGCAAAGCGATCTCGCGAAGCTCAGAGCGGCCATACGCGCGGCAGCGCCTGGTGCCACTGAACGCACCGATTATTTCCAAATGCCCGGATATTCGAATCCCGGAATTGATTCTTATGACGGGATGTTCGCCTGGTTCAGCTTCAAGAAACCACACCTGCGCCTGCATGTACCCCCTTCAGTGATACAAGAATATCGGAACGAACTTGCAGGTTATGCTACGACGAAAGCCATCGTTAGCTTCCCAAAAGGTAAACCGGTACCAACGACGTTGGTGAAGAAACTGGTGAGAGCAAGTCTAAAGGCAATGAAGGAAAAGTCTAAATAGACTGCGCCATCAGCATTCCCCTGCAAAAATCGGATCAAGGTCGTCCCGATTCGGCATGGGCATAGCGCGTATTGTTTGTATCCTTCCACCTATGATTATCATCCCGCTTGATGCGGGTCCCGCAAAAAGGAGGGATTATGAAGCTCACAGGGAAGAAGGCTCTGATTACCGGCGGCAACAGTGGCATCGGTCTAGCCACAGCCCGACTTTTCGTCGCCGAGGGCGCGCAGGTCGCCATTACCGGCCGCGACCAGAAGACGCGCGATGAAGCGCTCGCCGAACTTGGATCGAGCGCGCGTGGCTACCGCGCGGACGTCACCATTGCGGAAGATCGCAAGCGGCTCTTCGCCGCCCTAGCCAAAGATCTCGGGAAGCTCGACATTGTCTTCGCCAACGCCGACATCTCCGGCCGGACTCCTACGGGCTCGACCGACGAGGCCATTTTTGAGAACGTGATCCACATCAACCCTAGTTCCGCTTTCTTTGCCGTGAATTCAGCGGTGCCTTTGCTGAACGAGCAGGCTCGTTCGATTCCTTCTATAGGGCCAGGTATTGATGGATAAAAGCGATGGCCATGCTGCCTTCGCCCACTCCACTCGATACCCGTTTGATGGAGTTATGACGCACGTCACCGGCCGAGAACACACCCGGAAGGCTGGTCTCCAATGGAAATGGTTGGCGATCGAGTTTCCAGGTGGTGAGGTCGCGCCCGGTGCAGATATAGCCGCGTGGATCCCGCTCCAATTCGCCGGGTAGCCATGAGGTGCTGGCATCGGCGCCGATCATCACGAATAAGGCCTCAGCTTCATAGCTAAGTATCTTCTCCATTTCACCGCGCGGTCGAACACGAGCCTCAATTCGTTCCAGGCGATCTTCGCCCTCAGCCGAAACAATTTGGGTGAAGGGGAGCACCTGAATGTTAGCCTTCGATGCAATCTGATCAATCAGATATCGCGACATTGTGCTTTTCAGCCCTTCGCCGCGTAGCAATACTTTTACTTCAGCCGCATAGCTCGACAAAAACACGGCAGCTTGTCCTGCTGAATTGCCGGCTCCTACGATGAAGACCCTCTTGCCGACGACATTGGTCGCCTCCTGACGGGCCGCCCCATAAAATGCGCCGCGTCCCAGCAGGCGGTCTTCGCCCTTGGCCTGTAGCCGACGCCAGTCCGCGCCTGTGGCTAACACGACGGCTCGGCCTGATACCGACTGGCCTCCGTTAAACTCGCACACATAGCCTTCACTCGAGGGAGTAAGCTTCTCAACCGACCGCGTCAGCGCCACTTCCGCGCCGAACCGAGTCGCCTGCTTGAATCCACGCGCGGTCAGGTCTTCCCCTGAAATCCCCTCAGGAAACCCCAGATAATTTTCGATGCGCGATGATGTGCCTGCTTGCCCGCCTGCTGCACAGCGCTCGACAATCAGCACCCTTAGCCCTTCAGAACTCCCATACACCCCCGCGGCCATTCCCGCCGGTCCTGCTCCCACGATCACCACGTCATAGCGGTCACGATTGGGCTTGGTCTGCAGTTGCAGGGCCTCGGCAACTTCCCTCGTTGTCGGTGGCTCAGCGAAAACTTGCCCGTCAACAGTTACAGCCGGGCAATCAGGGTCGTCGGAGACGCCAGCAGGAACCCGCTCCGGATAGCGATCACGATCGACCCACTCGTAAGGAATACGGTTCGCGGAAAGAAATGTGCGGATGTTATGGCAGTCCGCGTCCCTGTTGCGGCCGAAGATGAGCACCCGCGATGTTGGTAAAGCAAGCGAACGTTGCTGGATCAGCAAGAGCCGTTCACCCAGCGTCTCCAGAATGATGGCCCGGGCCTCTTTTGAGTCCCGAATCAAGCGATGAAACTGCTGCTTATCCAGGCGCGCGACGCGGCACGAGGTTTGGGCTCGCAATGAGGCGAAGGTCGGAGTGCCCATTAGAAGAGGCACTTCACCCACGAAATCGCCCTGCTTGAATTCTTGCTCCGCAAACTCGGTCTGCTTTCCGTGAACGTCGAGAACGATCCGCAGACGGCCTTCCACCAGCACATAGAACGAAGCGGGCGCTCCCTCTCGAGAGAGCCATTCTCCTGGCTCGAGCCGCACATCGGCGACAGTTTGCGTCAGTCGAGCCCGTTCGCCTTCATCAAGACAGGCGAAGATTTTTGCTCGTCGCAACTCTTCGGCAGTGAACACGTTCCCGCTCCACAATCGCTGGAACTGATGGTCACACTTATGTTCGACAGAATGCTGTCGATGAAAGCCCAGCTTATCTGTCTTGGGCTCGAGCCGACTCGTGCAAACCGGGCCGCCTCACCGATTGTGGGCCGCCAGTAACTCCTTCCATGAGCAGGCCGGTTGATGTCAAGGCACACTTTGACTTTCTTCTTTCTTAGAATCAGTTCCTACTCAGCCAAGCCGCCCCTGTCGCCATCCTTCCATTCGCACGCTTTGTCAGCGATATTCGCTCGCTGGAATCGATCCGAGCGTTCGTGTCCGGTTACGTAACTTGTCCGGAACTAGCGGCGTCGCAAGCGGCGGTGAGTTCTCATAGACGGCGACGATATGTGTTGAACGGCCATCGGCCCAAGCATTTGGCCGTCAGTAGAATGATCACATCTGAATGGGACTACTCCCTTTTGATGGAACGATTGGTCCTAGGGTGATTCAGTTGCGATTCAATAGGCGCCTCGGTTTTGAGCTTGGTTAGTACGTCGGCAATGTGTCCAGCTGTTCCCTGAGTGTTAAGCACCGTGAGACCAGCCTGGTGTGGTGTTCTGAACACCTCGGGCAAAGTTAGAAGCGGATCGTCAAGCGGAATAGGCTCGTGCTCCTCGACGTCCAGTCCCGCACCGCCCAGATGGCCTCTTTTGATCGCTTGGTAGAGAGCTTTTTCGTCCACCAAGGAACCGCGAGCGATGTTGATCAGGATTGCTCCTTTCTTCATAGCTTCCATCACGCCGGCGTCGATCATGTGGGTATTCTCTGGCATGGCACGAACGCTGAGCACCACGAAATCTGCGTTGGCCATAGCCTGCTTCAACCGATCCGGGGTGGTCGTCGGAATATACTTCGGAGCGTGCGTTGGAGAAAGGTCAACAGCGTTGAGATTCACACCGAAGGTCAGCAATCGAAGAGCGATTTTGGAACCGATGCTGCCCATGCCAACAATGCAGACGTTCGCGCCGACGAGCGCGTGACCGCGGCCGGGAATTTTTGCAGATTGATCGCGAATGGATGTGAGTGCAACGGAGAGGCGGCGTGCCGTCGCTAGCATCAGCAGTACCGCGTACTCTGCAACAGAGTCGGAGTTGCCGGTTACGTCGGCCGGCGCGTAAGAGACGCGAATTCCCAGCTCCGTGGCAGCGTTCACATCCACGCCTTCGTAGCCGTCAGACAGAGTCTGAATCAGCGCAAGGTCAGGCAGTTGCTCCATGAGTTCGCGAGTGACCGGTCCCAGCGCCAGCAGCACTTCTATATCGGAAGTCGGCGGCGGCGTGCCAGGCTGCCACCGTCTCCAAATGTCGTTCACGAATTTAGCTTTTAATTCGCTAAGTATGGAGTTGGCGAATTCGACTTCGGGGCGTAGAAACCAATTCTCATGAAATTCTCTCCGAGCCTTTAATCTTGAATGAAGCCGTGTCGTGGATGAGCATTCGCGCCCTCAACTCCTTGCTCAAGAAATAGCTTCAAAGCGGTCTTGAGGATCTCTTCGTCGATGCGCGGGGCCGCGACGCTGACTCGGGACTCCGCATTGCCCGCTATTGTCGCTTTTCATATCCATCCTCGTTCCAGTCATTGCGCAGCATTTGATCACTTGAACTGCGCCCAGACGCTGCCGGCATCGAGATACTGCCTCATCAGATCGATCCGGCCGTCGTCATCCAGGTGATAAACGAAACATTGAGCCACTCTGTACTTCTGCCCGATCAGGCTCCTCGGATCCTTCGGGAACGGCCAACCCTGCTTCTCGCCGAATTCAATCAACTCCTTAGTGGCGGTCCCGACGTTCCAATATTCGAAAACACCCCATTTGCCGACCAGTACGTCGTTTATGATTTCGGGCTTCTTCTCAGATGACGAACCGGCTTTCAGCCATGTCATGACATCTTTCTTGCCCTTCACTTTCTGGTTGTAGGGCATTTGATGCCACTCAATGTTGTCGGCGAGTTGAGCATCCACCGCTGCCATATCGCTCGAGGCGACTCCAAAAATCAGAGTTGAAAGCGGAGTTGCGTCTCGCCCGACTTCAGCGTTCTCATTCGGTGGTTGAGGTTGGGACATGGCTTTCTCCTCGATTCCTGGACGATACACTACGTCAAAGAAGGTGCGCCGTTGCGCCCATGGCTCTATCGCGCGGCGGCGAACGCCTGCCTCGAAAGTATGTCTGTGGTGTGGTTCCCAGCATCGTCCGAAACATTTCAATGAATGCACTTACACTGTCGTAACCGACTGCGATAGCCACCTCGGTGACAGATTTCCTTTGTGCCAGCATCTCTAGGGCAGCAAACAATCGCACCTGCTGTCGCCAACGGCCAAATGACATGCCTGCCTGAGCCGAAAACGCGCGCATAAAAGTACGGCGGGCCATTCCGGCAACCTGCGCCCAATCGTCCAGCGTGCGTTCATCCCCGACATCATCCAGCAGCGCATCTGCAACTCTGGCCAGTCTTTCTTCTCTTGGTATGGTAAAACGCAGAGGCTGCTGGTCAGGCTGTCGAATCTCATCACGAAGCGCTGTGATCAAGCGCTTCTGCGCCGTGTTGAGCGGTTGGCGGAGGTCCCAACGGACCATACGATGAACTATGGCGAACAATAGCTCCGATGCGTTGAACACGCAGGGCGTTTTGGGTAGTCCGCGGCACATCTCCGGAGACAAGTCGACCATCGTGCCAGCAGCGCCTCCGACAGAACGCGCCGCGTGCTTACAATTTGGTGGAGTCCATGCGCAACGCTGGGAGGGAAACATCCATCGTTCGTTTCCTGTTTCCACGATGAGCAACCCCTGGGTCAGCGCGACGAGTTGCCCGCGGTGGTGACTGTGCTCTGGCGTCCAGCCCTCGACCATTCGCCTCTGGAAGTCATAGGCGAGTACTGGCGTATCGCTCTCGTAGAGACGCCCCAGTTGTTCCATATTCTGCACCGAGAACATGGATTTAGGAACTTGACCCTTTTCCGACATAGTTCGCCACTTTCCCGTTAGCGGAACAACCGAAACCTAGCTAGAGTACGCGGCAGAACAACGAAAGACAACACGGGGAAATAATCACAAAGTGCGAGGTGCGGTCGTTCTCCGCTACGCCGGCTGTGGCTAAGCGACGTGAGGGGGATCCGGTGAATCGGTGGTCGCCATACTTTTAACTCACAAGCACCGGAATCTAAAGGAGGTCAGGACAACCAATGAGAAAGCTAATCTACTCAATCAATCTTACCCTGGATGGCGGCTGCGACCACACCAACGGGGTTCCCGACGACGATGTGTTTGAATATGCTACGCAGCTGGTTCGAGGTGCTGACCTGCTCGTCTTTGGGCGCAAAACCTATCAATTGATGGTTCCTTATTGGCCGGATATCGCAAAAAATCCGTCCGAGACAAAAGAAGATCGCGAATTTGCGGACACATTTGTCTCCAAAGACAAAATTGTTTTTTCACAATCATTGGCGAGCGCTGAAGATAAAAATACGACAATTGTTCGCACCAACCTTCGAGACGAAATAGTCAGACTGAAACACGGGCAAGGCAAATATATTTTACTCGGCGGTGTGAGCATTCCTTCACAACTGATAGAGCTTGGCCTGGTTGATGAATATCGGGTTGTCATTATGCCAATAATTGCAGGAGCAGGGAGACGGCTGCTGGAAGACATTAGCCTGCAAGAGAAATTGCGATTAAAACTTGTTGAGTCCAGGATTTTTAAGTCAGGATTTGTTGCGCTTCATTACGTGAAACAGTGACAGAAAGAATTGGCCGAAACTCGCGCCGCTCTACGTCAAGCACGAGGATGCTCCCGGTTTAGCTGTCTGCCGGTCAAGTCCTGACAAACGCATTTCCCGGCAAAGTGAAGTGCTAGGACGCCACATCTCCGGCACCGCGACTGCTCGGGACTTATGGCCAATAGAAAAGCAGAGCCGGTCAGACGGGGTGGCTACCGATCGAATATCAGCGGAGGCCCGCTGACTCGCTTCGCCTGAAAAACGACTGTTACCTCGACACGGTCGGCGATCTTGATAAAGGGAATGCTACCGTCCACTCCGTAGTCTTTGCGGTCAAACGCCATGGTCCCTTTAATCTCGCCTACGCCTTTGCCCTCGCGGTCGGTTGTTAGCGTTAGAGTGTCCGGTTTAGTCACGCCGCGGATCGTAATATTGCCCTGCACTTGATAAACGCCTGGGCTGATTGGCATCATCTTCGTTGATTTGAACGTGATAAGAGGATCGTGCTTGACGTCAAAGAAATCTTTGCTCTTCAGCTTGCCGTCCTTCATTTCACTTCCGGTATTCACACTGGCTGCCTGAATCTCAATGTCCAACACAGCTGTTGAGGCTTTAGGAGGCGTAAACGTTAGAGTGGCGTCCCACTTGTTGAAGTCACCTCGTATATCCACTGATGATTTCACGTAGAACTTTATCGTGCTCCGTTCCGGCGAAATCACGAAAACAGGAGCCTGTGCACCCCTTCATGGCGTGAACACGGCGGACGCTAAGAGGAAGAAGATGCCTAATCGCATGGAATACCTCCTTAAACAGCTCGACGGTAGCGCACACTCCATGCGATTCCCATTGTCCCTAATAAAAGGCTAAGCCGCAAAGAGGCCTGCCGCCAAGAGCCAAAAATAATCCCCGCCCACCCCCGCACCAACGCCGTAGGCAAGCCACAACGCTTCGCAGCCGGGCTAGGCCGGGATTCGAAGTCCAAAAATTACATTGGCCAAAGGCGAGACTGACCACCTTAGCTCGCGAAGAAATCGGCTATCGCGACGGGCTTGGTGTCAAGCTCCGCATAGCCGCTGGGTCTTGCACCCGGACCACGGTGGCGTGGAAATGGTTGCCGTGACGATCAGTACCGCTTGATCCCGATACCTTGAATATGCCGAATGCGGCTCCGGTAAATTCATTGTCGAAAATAGTGTTGTCGTTGCCCTGAATGAACACCGCGGCGTCATCGCTACTTTTGATGTCATTGGACGTCACCGAATTGTTGTTGCCCACCAACGCTATTCCGTCGAGCGCCACGGAATGAAATACGGTGTTCCCTCCGACGTCAACGTGGTTTGCCGCAACAAAAATGCCCACCTGATTCGAGCCCAAGGTATTGCGCTCCACGCGAACTCCGTCGGACTGGAAAATCAGAATTCCCGCGGCGTTGGACGGGCAGTTGGCCGCGGATTCACACGGCGAATAGACGTTGTCCGCCACCGAATTGTTTGTCACGTGACCTTTCGCTCCGAATCCGATTTGGATGCCATTCTGTGCGGCGCCGGTGGTTGGGCCTATGCCCGTCACCGCGTTTTCGGTAACTTGCACCGTAGTGCCGGGTTCGTTAGCGGTAATTCCATTTTTCTGATAGCCGTCCACGCTATTGTCCGCGATAGTCACGCTGGATTGGCCGCCGCTGCTACTCTCCACATCGATCGCGTTGCCGCTCTGGCAGCCCGGCAAGTCTGGCGCCAGCCGCACGCGTCGCACGGCGTTGTGTTCTATGGTGCCGGAAGCGTCCTGGTAAAGGATGCCGATGAACGTCGGACCACATCCGCTAAGGCCATTGGCGCTGCCGTCCACGATGAATCCATCCAGGTCAACATTCTCTGCGTTCCGGACCAGAATGATGGCCGCAATCGGACTACCACTCGAACCAGCTGAATTCGCGACGACATCACTGGGAATCACAATTACGCCGTTGTCCGCTTCCAGCGTCAGCGATTTATCGATCACCACCTGCTCCTGATAAGTGCCCGCACAAACGCGGATTACATTTCCGGATTGTGCGGCGTTCACGGCAGCTTGAATGGAAGTGTATGCAGCCGTGGGGCATTGCACTTTGTCGTCATCCACCAGGATGTTCGGGGCCTTCTTGGCATCCTGCGCGAGAGCTGGGCCGATTGCGAAACACACCACAAGACATGCCAGAAGAAAAAGCAGGGGAAACTTTTTCATGTTCGTCTCCTTCTCAAGATCAGGCCGCGGGCAGGGGTGCGTGGTAATCTTGAGAGTCGAGGATTTGCCAGATTATAGTCCCAAGAATTCCAAATTGCCACGCTCCGCAGCGAAGCTCCTTATGAGTGCCGCCAAAACCACATGATTGCATAACAAAGTCGGCCCCCTCGACTCGAGTGGGCTTTTGTTGATAGGCTCGGGAAGATGGAGCCGGAATTCGGTTCGCACGCGGGACAGCTCGGTACCGGACATGGCGTGAACTAGAACGCCGCGCACTTGAATGGGCATCCCGCTCCCTCGCGAGAGGGAGTGCGAATAACTAATCATGGTCTGAAGTTTACGATCGAAGAGATGTATGGGTCGGACTGAAGCCGACCGCTAGATTACGAGCGAGCCGAAGTCGTCAAGGCTGACAAGAAAGACCACCCAGCAAGCGGAAGAAAAAACTCTTTTAAGTGATTGGAGAGGTCTGCTCAAAAAGTGTTTGACAGGGCCGACATTGTTATCGCGCTGGGGAAAGCTTGGAAGAGGAGGAACCGAAGATGAGACGGTGAAACCCCTTGATGGAATCCAGCGGGTGCAAGTCCCGCACGGCCAAAGCGAGCAGGCAGGCCGGTAGCGCGTGTTGCCATTCACCAGGCGACGGGTGGGTGCGAAGCGTACACAGCAAGGAAGCAGGCCGCGAAGATTCAGCTCCGAAAACCGGCTCATTGCGATGCCGACGCTGTTAACAAGGCGGAAGGCAGCATCCGGACGACCGCTACTGCGAGGTCGCGCCGGGATCGCCGGAGTCCCTAGCTCGGGGCATGCTTCTAAAGGATTCCCCAGGAACCCAGGAGAGCTCACCATCTCTGCTCGCGAGAGCGGAAATGCGGCCGCCAAGGGAAACCAGAGGCGACTGTAGATGGATGGATGAGCAGTCTTACGAACCCGTAGTACCGATGAAGGTGGGGAACCGCAGGGCTTCCGCAAGGAGCGGCCACGGGACCCACTGGAGGGAAGGGGGAAACAGGTGCACGTATCTGACGAAAGGAAACATCGACGAGACTCAGAACTCGACAAACTATGTCCACACAAATCGACAGAATATCCGAACTAGCCAAGGAGGATCCGAAGCGACAATTCTTTTCGCTCGCTCATCTGATCACGGCCGAGGCGTTGTATGCGGCCTTCCGGGGACTACGAAAGAAAGCCAGCGCAGGAGTGGACGGCGTCACCTACCAGATGTATGAAAAGGACGCCGCGAGGAATATCCGACAGCTTCATGAGCGGCTCAAAGAGGGCAAGTACCGAGCCCAACCGCTGCGCAGGATCTACATCCCCAAGGAAAACGGGAAGGAAAGACCGATCTCCATACCGTCCTTGGAGGACCAGATCGTGCAGAAGGCGACGGGCGAAGTGTTGAAGGCCATCTATGAGCAGGATTTCCTCGAATGCTCGTACGGGTTTCGAACTGGACGAGGGCCGCACCAGGCGCTGGACGAGGTGGGACAAGTCATCTGCAGGAAACCCACCAGTTGGATCCTGGAATTAGACATCACCGCCTACTTCGACACGATCGTGAGAGGACAACTGATGGAGATGATCGAAAAGCGAATCAGCGATGGCAGCGTTCTCCAGTTGGTACGGAAGTGGATTCAAATCGGAGTCATCGACGAGGGCCGATTACTCGTGAGCGAAACAGGGACAGGGCAAGGGCAGACGATCAGTCCGCTTCTCGCCAATGTTTACCTGCACTACGTGCTCGACGAATGGTTCGAGCACGTAGTGAAACCCCGCTTGAAGGGACTAGCACACGAGATCCGTTTTGCCGATGATGCCGTGCTGTGCTTCCAGTATCGGGAGGACGCTGAGAAAGTGATGGAGGTCTTACCGAAACGATTTGCAAAATACGGTTTGACGCTCCACCCGGAGAAGACCCGGCTGCTGGACTTTGGGCGATACGCGGAGGAACACGCGAAGCGGCAGGGGAAGAAACCAGCCACATTCGATTTCCTCGGCTTCGCGCACATCTGCGCCCGCAGCCGGAAAGGGAAATTCACAGTGCTCGTGCGAACGATGAAGAAGCGGTTACGACGGGGCGTGATGGCAATCGCCGAATGGTGCCAGGAGAACCGCCACGAACCGGTGGAAGAACAGCAGCAAACCCTCAACGCTAAGCTCCGGGGCCACTACCGATACTACGGACTACCGACGAACTCCAGGAGCATCTGGAAGTTCTATCGGGGGGTCTGCCGTATCTGGCGGAAGTGGCTCAGTCGCCGAACTCGCGGGAAGAGAATGACGTGGGAGAAGTATAAAGCCCTCCTCCGTCGCCATCCGTTGTTGCTTCCTCGGATCGTCCATTCTTGGAACTGGGCGGGGAGTAGCGCCTGAGGAACCCGCTGCGTGGAAATCTGCACGGTGGGATCTGTGAGGGGAGAGAGCGTTGGTGCTGCCATGGTCGACCTAAACGGGCACGAAGCTGGAAACGGCGGACACCGCCAAGGAACACCCACAGCACACCGAGCTCTCTTCTACTCGGCGAGATGTACGGTTGCGCGGTTTGCCGGGAGTTGCGCGGCAAATCGACGCTTTGCGAAAGACCATTCGGTGCGTCCTGGCCTCGCGAGCAGTCAATATGAGCTATTCATCCACGCGTGCCGTGCAGGCGCGTATCCTTCGCTTTGTGTTGCGGAGAGTCTAACGAATCATCGGCAACCAGCTGCTGCGACAGCTTTTGCTGCAGCGCTTGATAGCTGCGCTCGGTCACCACGATCGTCTCGGCAAGACGGTCCTGCGCACAGCGCCGGTAGGGATGAATAAAGAACTGCACAAACCCGAACCCTAGCTCCAGCGCAGCCGCTCCATAACCCAACGCCCGCTCAACCGCATGCCAGAATGTTATGTGTCGATGGGCCAGCGAGACGACCCTGACCTTCAGCAGCCGCTTGCCCGGTGTCCGACCTTTGCCCGCCCACAACAAAACGCCGCAATACAGGATCGGCACAGCCACCGTGGCGGCTGCATGAATGGCTTCGTTGCCTTCGATGTTGATTAGCTGGAGCTTCATGCCCCCATGGATCAAGGGAACCGGAAGCTCCTTCACGACTGGCAAACGATACTCAGCCGGGCCTGAATTCCCATGTATCTCGCGGAAACGTTGCCATCCATTGAGTCCAAGCGTCAGTAGTGTACTAAGAAGAACAGCCATCATAAAACAGTCGATCAGAAATGCCATGGCCCGCTGCCAAAACCCAGCGAGTTCCAGTCCGTCAAGCTCGCGCAACAACTCTGTCTCACGCGCCGAAAATATCTTCATAGGTTAGAGTGAATGCCCTTCGCTTCTTCCATGCTGATCGGCTCGGGTCTGCTTCGTGCCGTGATTCCTTTCTGCGCCACGTAGCACCCCGCGGCACATCGACCTTACCAGCTAGCGGCCAACATATTCGTGCACTGTTGCGATACATGTCAACTTCCAGTCAGAAACATGAAGTCGCATGTGCCTCTCGCCTGGACGCCTCAATTTGACCCCTCTGCAAGCTGGTGAAAAACGAAACCGTGTTTCAACTCGGACTGCCCGCCTTGACCTGCAAAATCCTGATAAACGAATTTACAAGAGAACTGAAATCAGGGCTAACCACTTGTGCAGTATCGCGACTAATCATGGAGTTAGCGACATGGTGCGAGGATAGGCTTCCACCGGGCACCCACTCTAAAGCAAATCGGACACAGGGAGAAATCAATGAAGCGAAAAATAGTCAGGACGATCGCAAAAAGTTTCGCTCTGTTTGTCGCGCTCAGCGCGACATTACAAGCACACGCACAGGACGATAAGGCGCTCTATCAGCACATCGCACCGATCGACCAATACTTGATGGCGGATCGGAATGCCGAGGTGGCCTTTGCGCGGACCGCGGCCCCGGAGTCCATTTCACGCGATGCCGAGGTCTGGGTCCTGGGACGCCATGGTTACGAAATCGCAGCCAAAGGCAAAAACGGTTTCGTGTGTATCGTGGAACGATCTTGGATGGCTCCCTTCGACGACCCGGAGTTTTTGAACCCCGATCAGCGGCTTCCGCTTTGCCTTAATCCGCCAGCCGCCCGAACCCACCTGCCTCTCACGTTCAAGACGACAGAGTTGGCATTAGGGGGACTGTCCAAAACCCAAATGTTCGACGGTATCAAGGCCGCATTTGAGAAGAAAGAACTGCCGCTGCCGGAACCTGGTTCGATGTGCTACATGATGTCGAGGCAACAGTACTTTGGCCGCAAATACGGGAACGCCGATTCCCATCTGATGTTCTGGTTTCCCAAGACAGACGATATTTTTTGGGGTGCAGGACTCCCCGGCTCCCCCGTGTACGTGCATCAATACTCTCCGCAACCGGTCACCGAGTTCATCATATCGGTGTCCAAGTGGTCCGACGGAACGGCTGTGCCCACGGATTAGCTCGGAGGCCCCTTCGCGCGCAAATCGGATAAGGCAAACTCACCCGCCACGTGCGATGTTGACAAGGGGCACCCCAATCGGCGCACCGTTCGATTAAGGCTGCCCGACCAATCGGGCATGTAGGATTGGATAGGTAAACACAGGAGCGTTCATCCCGGTGCGCCGGGATGAAGCGGCATGTTGTAGGGAATGAGAGAGTCCTACAAGAAGGGAGACAGCGACTCCATCTTGGCCCCGAGTCTTGCGGGTGACATCGCGAGATGTGGCTTGAAGCGTAGACAGGGGTATCAGTGGGCCGGGCTATTGAGCTGCGAAAAACGCAAAATTAGGATGTCGACTCTCTCCTGATGGAGGAAGGCACCACGATGGTTCGCGATAAACGCGAGCGAGCCATCGGTCCTGCGTAGTCTTAGACCCCGCGCACACTGAGAAACAACATGCACGAGAACCGGGAGACCTCTGGAGCGCCTCGGCCCGCAAGGGAGCGAGGCCGGTCTGCGAAGGCGCAAAGCCACAAGGCAGACACGCACGCTCTAGAGGAGTCGGACCGCGCCATAGTATCGATGAACCAGACGAACAAAGGAGAGCGATCTTCGGCGGAGCCTGGGGAGAAAAGGGTGCGGGCCAAGGTGAACATCGTTGCATTCAACACTCACCCGACACAGCGCGGGGAAATCGAGTGTGCCAGCGATGGAGCGGTGTACGAGGGGTATCCCTCCTCGCAACCCGCAATTCCTAATCAACGTCCCGCCGATTAGAAAATGACCCAACTCAATGAAAATAAAGATCCGCGCCAGTTTCTAATCGCGTATTTTTCGCAGAAATTGGCAGGATGCGGCGCAGGCTCGGTGCACCGCGGCCGCAGATCCAGCCGGCGTGCGTCGTTACGGATAGCGGACGTACCTAAGTTCCCAGGTGAGATGCGTGCGCGTCAGTATTCATCGCTCGCGCACCGTCCCGCGAATCACGGGTCACGAATCACGGGTTGCGAATCACGAGTAACTGATCACCAATTACTACTCGCCACCACGCGCCGTTTGCCTGCCTCTGCCGACTCTGCTAAAGTGAAGTCGATGGCCTCCCTCATCCAGGAAGTCGGCGAAACTTTCTTCACCCTCTACAAGGGCTTTAGCGTGACGTTACGCACCATGTTCCGCAAAACTACTACCGAGAGTTTTCCCGACGCGCCGCCCACCGTACAACCACGCTATCGCGGCATCCATGTTCTCCAGCGCGACGAGCACGGTTACGAAAAGTGCGTAGGCTGTTTTCTCTGCGCCGCAGCCTGTCCTGCGAATTGCATCTACATCGAAGCCGCGGAAAACACCGCCGCCAACCGTATTTCTGCGGGCGAGCGCTATGCGAAGGTTTACAACATCGATTATTCCCGCTGCATCTTTTGCGGTTACTGCGTAGAAGCCTGCCCCACCGACGCGATCACTCACGGCCACAGCATCGAACTAGCCCCCTACAACATCAACGCTCTAATCTATCGCAAAGAACAGCTCCTCGAACCCTGGCCCCCCCGCGTCAAACAGTAAGTCTGATCCCCTCGCGAAACAGCAAATCCAGACGCTCCGAGCATTCGGCGTTTCATTTTTCGTAGTCGCGCGCAATTCTAGTCGAGCGGCCGCCAACCCCATATGCTGCCATTGCTTACGTCGCCGGCGCCCTTCGTTCCGCAGCGCAAAGACGGACGATTCTTCCTGTTTCGCGCCGTAGATCCCTTCTGTCGCCAAACATCGCGCACTGCATAAACCCCAGCCAACGAGCTAATTAACCTCACCCCACCCCCCCGATTCTCCCGCCCCCGTATTTACAAGTGCGCCGCGAGCTCGCCGTGGGAACGGACCCGGAGGTGCGACGCCCATGATGAATCGTCTGAAGGTTCGCAAGGAAGTAAGCCACGGTGGTGTGATTCCTCGAGGATGGCAGCTGGCCTGGTATGAGCCGCGCCGGCGAATCGGCGTCTATTATCCCGCGCCATTGCACTGCTTGCTGCGCGGGGTTCGCGAAGTTGTGCACCGAGTCCGCTCGGCCGTACGCGCGCCTGGCATCGAACGCGCGGAAGTGTTCCAAATGCAGCGCGCGCATCGCGAGCGAGAGCGGCTGGCGGAAGAATATGCACGCGGCTACAGGGCGGGGTGGCGCGAATGCTTTCAGACTTGCCTCTCCGCAGTGGAAGAGGAAATCGCGCGCGTGTGGACGATACCTGGGACGTTGGATCGTTCCTCCCCGCGGCGCCAAAACCTCCTGGCACGGAAAACTGAGAGCGGAATTTCGAGCGGGGACAGCGATGGGATCTGCGAAACGCGACGCCGTCCGCCGCGGTGTCTGGAAAAGGAACGGGGACTAGTAGCTACTGATCAACAGACAACAGGCGGGCGGAGACAATATGAAAACCTCTGAGATTTTCGATATTTGCGACGGGCGGTACCGCAGTTTGCACGAGTGGTTGGAAGATACCAGGGACCAAGTGCGCGCAATTGACCTGGAATCGCCATCATCAGGTTACTCCTGGCGCCCGGCACGCGGCCGCGCCTGCGAATACATCGCGGACTTTGAGCGGATTGGCCGGCGATCGTTGCGGCGGCCGCAGTGGAAAGGCTGGCTGAAACTATTCGAAATCTATTTTCTGCACAGCATGGAGTACCGCAATGCGATCAAGTTGGTCGGCGTAGCAGAGGGAACGTTCGATCACTGGCTGCAGGAAGTCAAACGCTCCGCGGGTCGTGAGTTTTCGCGTTGCGGCCTGTGTCCGCCGTCGCGGTATTTCCATTCGTGAGCTACGACTTCCGACCGGATGTGCGAAAGAGCTGCTTGACGAGCGATATTCCTCCCGTCAGTGGTAGCGCGACAAGGTTTTTCAGGAATGCGCTGCGGCGGTCCAGCTTTGCCTGGATCGTGTCTGCTTCGGCTTGCTTCGCTGCGACCACCGCACCGATGTATTTCACGAAGTTGATTCCACATTTGTCGCACTTCACGCCGGTGCGCTGTTTGTTGCCGCATGAAGGGCACTCGAAGCGCATGGTCATGTGGCAACGCTGGCAGAAGCGCGCTATCTCGCGCACAACTGCGCCGCATTTGGGGCAGGGAATTGTGGCTTGCGGGATTGGCGCTGCTGTCGGATCCCACGCGTCAACGCGGCTCGGAATGCGCGCCTGCGTTCTCGACCCGCGAGTCGCGTCGGATTCTGGCTTGCCCACGTTACCGCTAGCTGGGCCCGAGGGTGAATCGCTGGTCATACTCAATCTTATCCAGGACGCTGGCTGGATTCGCGTGCTGTATTGGCTCGTGCGCCTGCGAGGTTACCCTGTTCGGCCGGACAGGTGTGTCAAACGTGCACAGGTCCGCGACGCTCGTCAGCCAACGCTCTAACATAAAGTGTGAAATGTACCGTGACGGAAAATCCAGGCGAGACTAATTTCCAAAATCTCCCAGACCGGGGCCGAGAAGAATGCTTTTTCGATCGGGATCAGGCGGAGAGCAAAATCTGTCCACACCTTGCAGCTCGGGATATTGTTTGCACAGGTCCCTCAAAATAGCGGGAACGTTACGCAGCGCGACTTGTTGCCCAATCGCCATCAAATCGGGCATCATTTGCGCAGCACGCTCCAAATAATGTTGGCCCGCAGCCGTTTCGTAAAATGCTACAGCGGCTTTCACATCCGCTTCTGTCAGGTCTTGTGCGTAAAGAGCGACGACCCGCGCCGCGAAGTCCTCTGATTGCACCAGGTCGCCGAGCTTGTCCACATAAGCCTCCATGATTTTCTCTCGATTTGGCGTCACTGGAATGGTCGCAAGCAGAGCAGGGCGCATAGAATTAAGCACTTGGCGCACTTGCACTTGTTGTTTTTCCTTAAAATAGGTCGGATCCATCAGACGTAGAATATCTGCCTTAAACAGCGGGTCAACGTCAGTGTTCGGCGCCGTGCCGGTTGGCAAATCAGACTTGTCCGGCGAAGCGGGCGCAAGTCCTTACGGCGAAGAATCAGGGGACGCAGTCCCGCCTAGTGTGAAGACCACGCTAACGGTCGTCTCCACTTCCACTGGTTTGCTGTTCAGAAGCGTCGGCTGGTAGGTCCATTGGTGTACCGCGTCCATCGAAGGCTTCATCAGGAGCGGAGGACCAGAGATGTATGTCAGTTCCATGATCGTGCCGTCTTTGGCGATGATGCAACGCAGCACAACCGTGCCTGAAATGTGTGCCGCTTTGGCGGCCTGCGGATATTCAGGCTGCACGAGGTGCGTGATTTTGGAGGAGGCGACATTACCGCCAACTCGGATTCGCGTCGGGCCGTTCGTCGGAGCTGGTTGCTGCGGGGATGGAATGATCGACTCAGCCCCGGCGCTTTGTGGGTCTTGTGCCCTGGCGCCCGTTGCCATTAGCACGATGAGTGCAAATAGACCCACGCTCAATTTCATTGCCATCGCGTTCCTTCCACAATTTCAGAAATACTTATCCGGGTAAGTGTGACGATTATATATACGGCGCGTTTTGCGTTCGAGCAAGCAAATAAACACCGAACGGCGCGAGGCCAGCACAACGGCAGCCGCGGCCGTGCGATTCAACGGCCTCTGAGCGACTCGCGGATATCGGTGCGGCCATGACTAGTGCGCGGACGCTTGGTCTGGGGAACTTGGCGCGGACGCCGTGCGTGCAGGCGGTGGCAATTTCGAGCGGATCAGTGATTCAACTTGTTTCCAGACCCGCGGATCGCATTCGATCTCCACATGGGATTTCATGAAAATGCGATCCCACCACGGATAGGCATCACAACGGATGGGCTTTGCGGCATAGTCTTGCCGGAAATTTCCCAAGATCTGCGTGTGCGCGGGATCGGCGGCGCGAATGGCGGGCCGTCCGTGGAGCAGCCCGTCGCTCTGATAGAAATTGACGGCCTGCGCCACGTTCGGCGGAATCACCGAATCGTCTTCGCCGGATTTTTCCACGCTATCTACCTGGATGGTTAGCAGCACGGGAATTCCGTCGCGATTCAGCTGGTTCGCCAGCGTCACAGTCTCGGAGGCGCCCCAGCTATGTCCGTAAATCACTACGCGAGCGTTGTGCTTTTCATCAGCGGAGAGAGCGCCGTCATGATCGGTATCGAGTAAACGCAGAACCGCGCGGTGGGCTTGATCGCCTTGGTGATTCTCGAAGGTGTTTATGTACACTCCGGACGGATAATCCTGGCGCAGGCGGGCGGCCAGTTGCACGCCACTGTGCACGAAATCGTCGTGGCGCACGAATCCGCCCACAAAACCAATCACGATGATTTGGGGAGACGGCTTCGCAGATTCGACCTCCTCGGGCGAACTTCCGAAGCGCGAGTTCGCGGTTCGCGCGATGCCCGAAATAGTGGCCGAATGGGCTGGAGCCGCGTTGCCACCGGAGATTACCATGGCTTGCACGAGCGACAGCAAAAAAATAGCAGAGCGCATCATTTTAGCTGCGGAAAAACCGATACTAGCACAGCATACGCCACTGGAAACGATACTTCATACGCTAGCCGGATTCGTCGCTGGGAAGGTGGCGCAAAAGCCTGAAATCGGCCCGTAGTATCTATCGCGCCCAGTCACGACTTGCATCTTGGCGGCAAGAATAAGCCGCCAAGCCTTTTGTGGCCTCTATCATCCATAGACTCAGTAAGTTACATAAAATCGGTATCGGACGTCGATTAAATGACTCTCCACTTACGATCGAAAACCGCCCTAGCGTATCCAGCCCACATGTGCTATTATCGTAGTGGAAAGAGGTCTAATCTTAAGTGGCACTTTAATTGTCTGAGGGGACCGGCGAAACCTTTCGCTAGGTAGCCGCGTCTAATTCGATCATGAGCAAAGAACAGCTGAAGGGCAGTGGGCGGTTAGTGCCGACGCGTTTGACGGGCGTCGAGTACAAAGTGAAGTATGGCATCGAACTCACCGAGGAAGCCAGAGAGCATGGCGGCGGATGGGGAGCTGCGCGCGGTGGCCGGTGGACCCGGTGCTCCGTGCGTGCAGCTCATCATCACCCGATTCCGGACGGAAGCTATTTCCTCCACGCCGACGACGGTCGCGTGCACCAGCTGAAGTCCGTCGACGGGCAGTGGCAGTATCTGGCGATCATCTAGCAGACGCGCGCACCCAGCCCTGTGCCTGCACTCTCAGTGACGTCTGAGGAGCCGGTATTGCTGTGCCTCGAAATGTCGTCCGCCGCGTGCGCCCGTTATCCGGGCGCTGTCTTCTAGTTAGTTCTCCGCGTGTATTTCTTTGCTGACCTTGCCGCCTCCGTCGAGGAACTGAATCACCGGATTACCTTCGGCGTCCACCCGGATGACGAGGCGATCGCGACCCTGGTCATCCTTAATGCGCAGAGACGCGGATTTGTCAGGTGACCGGCCCAGATAGATTCGGTTCGCGTCACCGGTATGAGTGGTGAAGAATTTTTTCCATTCCGCGCCCTGTTGGTCCTTGGGCAGTTTCTCGATTTGCAAGCTGGCATCGTACGCTTCCTGAATCGGGTAGTCTCCACGTTCGCCGATGCGGATCGCGGAAAACTTGTCCTGATCCTCGCGGCCGGAATCAATAGCAAAAATCTGATCCTGCTCGTACTGGTCGAAACTTAAGTGGAAATGATTTTGGATTTTGCCGTCTTTGTCCTTCAGCCCACCCCAAATCAGACCTCCCATTTCGGAAGCCTCGTCATTCATGAATAGCATGCCCGCGGCATCACGCCGGTCCGGCCGCGGATACTCGTTTCCGCGCATGAACGCTCCGGGAAATTCCGCGCGATCGGAAATAATCAGGCGGGGCGTGCCGTCGGGCTCGACGAAATTGATGCGGTGCACTGTGAGCTGGTCGAACGATTGGTTGCGCAAGGCCGCGAATCCGCAAAGCACGGTAACCGCGAAAACGATGGTGAGCACTCCAGAATAGATGGCCAGAAATCGCTGGTTCGAAAAAAGTCGCATGCGCTCCTCCTGAGGAGTGTTCTGCGAGGTCTTATACCCTAAATTCGCGGAAGAAAAAGATTACGTTTTGTTGACAGTGCTCGCGCTCTGGCTGTAACCTTCGTCCCGCGGAAATCCAGGATTTACGAAGCTTCGCCAGGTTTGCAGTTGGCGTTGGTGTGGCCGTTTGCCGGCTCGGTACGCGGAAACACCTGAAGGGTGACGATGATGACGAGTGTGCGCTCAAGTCTGCATGTAAAATTGTGGTGGGCTGCGACGTGCGCTGCACTGATCTTTGTGCTCGCCGCGCTGGCGGTTTCCGCGCCGCGTTCCGCTCGCGCGCAAAATTCCACCTCGCCTCAGGAGGCTGTAGTGGCGCCCAACGAAAATCTCGTCGTGGAAAATGTTCCGCCCATTACGCAATCGCTGGCTGATCAGGCGGACCGTTACACGAATTTTCGCTCGGCGTTTTTCGCCAGCTGGCATCCCAGCAAACGCGAGATGCTCGTCTCCACGCGCTTCGCCGACACATTTCAAATCCACCAGGTTAAAATGCCAGGGGGCGCGCGCACCCAGCTCACGTTTTACGTTGACGATGTGCGCAGCGCGCAATATCCGCCCCAGGGCGGCGATTTCTTCGTCTTCAGCAAGGACATCGGCGGCGGGGAATTCTACCAACTCTATCGCTACGATGAAGCGACCGGCGCCGTCACGCTGCTGACTGACGGCAAATCCCGCAACACCGGCGAAGTCTGGTCGAACGACGGCAAGAAAATGGCCTATGGCTCGACGCGCCGCGACGGTAAAGACGTGGACATCTGGCTGAGCGAACCAGCCCATCCCGATGATCCCAAGAGCAATCGCATCCTCGCACCGATGACCGGCGGGGGCTGGTCCGCGCTGGACTGGTCGCCAGATGGCAAACAGATTTTGATCCTGGAAGAAATTTCCGCGAACGAAACGTATCTCTGGCTGATGGACTCGTCCACGGGTGAGAAAACTCTGCTCACTCCCAAAGGCGGCGCGGAAAAAATCGCCTACGCCAGCGCACAATTCAGCAAAGACGGGAAAGGAATTTATCTCACCACGGACCAGGACTCCGAATTCCAGCGTCTCTCCTACTTGGACCTCTCTTCCAAGAAGTTCACCTTCCTCACCGGCCAGATTCATTGGGACGTGGAAGGCTTCGATATCACTCCCGACGGTAAGACGATCGCGTTCACCACAAATGAAGACGGCTTCGGCGTCATACATCTGCTCGATACCGCGTCCGGAAAAGAAAAGCCCGCGCTCAAGCTTCCTGTTGGATTGCTTTTTGGCGTGAAGTGGCACCACAACGGCCGCGATCTCGCCTTTGGACTCACCGGCTCGCGCTCAGCTACGGATGTGTATTCCGTGGACGTCACCACCGGAAAAGTGGAGCGTTGGACCGAGAGCGAAACCGGCGGCTTGAATCCGGAAAGTTTCTCCGCGGCCGAACTGGTGCACTGGAAGACGTTCGACGGAAAATCCATCAGCGGATTTCTGTATCGTCCCGCCGCGCGCTTCACCGGCAAGCGTCCAGTGATCATTGATATTCACGGCGGTCCGGAAGGGCAGTACCGCCCCCGCTTTCTGGGCAGCTACAATTACTTCATGAACGAACTGGGCATCGCCATGATTTTCCCGAACGTGCGCGGCTCGACGGGCTACGGGAAAACTTTTCTCACGCTCGACAACGGATTCCTGCGCGAGGATTCCTACAAGGATATCAACTCGCTTTTCGATTGGATCGCGCAGCAAGCGGATCTCGATTCCAGCCGCGTGATGGTCACTGGCGGAAGCTACGGCGGATTCATGACTCTAGCTGTGGCCACGAATTACAACGACCGCTTGCGTTGCTCGGTGGATATTGTCGGCCCTTCCAACCTAGTCACGTTCCTGGAGAACACTTCCGGCTATCGCCAGGATCTGCGCCGCGTCGAATATGGTGATGAGCGCGATCCCAAAATGCGTGCCTTCCTGGAACGCATCGCGCCGGCCAACAACGCCCAGAAAATCACCAAGCCACTCTTCGTGATTCAGGGCAAGAACGATCCGCGCGTGCCCTGGACCGAGTCCCAGCAGATGGTGGCAACAGTGCGCAAGAACGGTACGCCGGTGTGGTTCCTGATGGCCAAGGACGAAGGCCACGGTTTCAGCAAAAAGAAAAACGTGGATTACCAGTTTTACGCTACCGTCCTATTCATCCAGCAGTTCCTGCTAAATTAGCTTCAATCGCTGCCGATCCCGCAGAGCGGGGTCGCGTTTCGCGCATCCCACCGCGAGATTGCGCTCGCCAATATCGCCCCCCTGCGAATTTCCTGGAACTTTTCCGCCACCTTTAGGGAAGTACTCACAGGCGTGGTGTGGCGCCGCGGGCCTGCGGTCACAATTGGCTTTTCTTATTGCGCGTCGCGGTTGCTGCCTCCGGAGACCAGAATTTTACATTTGTAAATTCGCAGCGGGCTAACTGAAGCACCTGCTGCGGCATCCAACGGCACTAACAAATCTCCGGTCGGCGGCGCGAAAAGTTGTTATGGGGAGACAAATGCGTATCAAACCAATCCTGCTGTTCAGTTGCCTGCTCGCGGTTCTTGCTGTCATTTTTGTTTCCCAGCGCAGCGCCGGACAATCCGTCGGCACTCCGTCGCTAATCACACAGCCGATTGACGAAGGCAAGCTCGTCGTCCTCACCGGCAACACCCATCCGCTCGCCCGCGCCAAATACGATTCAGGCCCTGCGCCGTCCAGCCTGGCGATGGATCGCATGATGCTCGTGCTCAAGACCACCTCCACGCAGGGGGCGGCGCTCGAGACTTTGCTCGCCGAGCAGCAGGATCGCTCTTCACCCAATTTTCACAAGTGGCTCACGCCCCAGGAATTCGGCACTCAGTTTGGCGCCTCCGAGGCGGACATCCAGAAAATAACTTCGTGGCTGCAATCGCACGGCTTTCAGATTGAGAACGTCGCGAACGGCCACAACGTCATCCAGTTCTCCGGCAACGCCGCGCAAGTGCAGTCCGCATTCCACACCGCGATTCACAAATACACGATCAACGCGCAGGAACACTGGGCCAACGCGAGCGACCCATCCATTCCCGCCGCCCTCACTCCAGCCGTTGCCGGCGTCGCTTCGCTCAACAACTTTCCCAAGAGGGCCGCGCATCGCTTCGCCGGCACGTTCGCCCGCGATATGGCCAGCAAAAAAATGAAGGCAGTCACGCCGGAGTTCACATTTCTCGGCGGCTGCGCCGGCGCGAACACGGAATGTTATGCGCTCGCCCCGTACGATTTTGCGACGATATACAACGTCCTGCCTCTGTGGAACGCTGGCATCACTGGCGCCGGCCAGACCATCGCTATCGTTTCCGATAGCGACGTCAATCCAGCGGACCTCACCAATTTCCGCTCGCTGTTTGGTCTTCCGGCGGCAACCTTCACGCGGACTTATACGCCGGGCAACAGCTCCACCGTTCCCGGCATACAATCTTGCGCCTCCAACGCCCCGCCCAATAGTAACGGCGACGAATGTGAAGCTGCCGTGGACATACAGTGGTCCGGCGCAGTCGCTCCAGGAGCGACCATCAATTTGGTGATTTCGGCGACCGGCGCATCGTTCGGCGGCGACATCTCGGCTGAGTTCATCATCGACAACAATCTCGCGAAAATCATCGGTTACAGCTACGGTGAGTGCGAACTCGGTCTCGGTAACGCGGGGAACGCGTTCTACGCTGGTAGTCCGACGGTCAAGGACTCCGTCGGCGAATGGAAACAGGCGGCGGCGGAGGGCATCACCGTAGTCGTCTCCACCGGTGACAGTGGTTCAACCGGTTGCGATTCCGATCAGACTGACGGCGGGGCGGGTTTCGGGCTAGCAGTGAACGGAGTCGCTTCCACACCGTACAACGTCGCTGTGGGCGGCACTGATTTCAACGACGCCACGAATCCAACCACGTTTTTTAATGCAACCAATCCGTCGGCGACCACGCAAGCTTCTGTGAAGGGCTACATTCCCGAAACCACCTACAACGACACTTGCACAAACTCAACTATCGAAACTCTCCTAGGTCTGGGCGGCGATATTGAAGCGGACTGCAACCAGATCTTAGCCAATGGCGGCCAGCTTCTGTCTCTTACGGCGCCCGCGGGCGGCGGCGGCGGAGTTAGCGCCTGCACGACTTCGAACGGTGAAACCCCCAGCTCGTGCTCAGGCGGTTACGCCAAACCTTCATTTCAGACGGCGCTCACCATCAACGACGGAAAGCGCGATCTGCCGGATATCGCAATCTTCGCCGGCGACGGCACAATTCAGAATTTCTACGCCTACTGCCAAGCGGACCTTGACACAGACTCCAATGGCAACCTTAACGGTGCCGCGTGCAGTCTCGCGTCCCCGTTCACGGACATTCAGGGTGTAGGTGGCACCTCCGTTTCCGCGGAAGTATTCGCTGGAATGGTGGCGCTCCTCAATCAGAGCACCAACTCAGCGCAGGGTCTGGTGAACAGCAATCTCTACTCACTCGCGGGCCAGAGCTGGGCGAATTGTCAGTCGGGCAGCGTGCAGACCAGCGCTTGTATTTTCAACCAGGTAAGCAACGGCACGATCGCCATGCCCTGCAACGCCGCGCAGACGGCTGCGGACTCCGCGACGGGCTGCAACATTTTGACCAATGGTGACGCCCTCGCTGAAACCACTCAGGCCAACGGTACGCTCGGCTACAACGCCGGCGCCGGATACAGCCTGGCAACGGGGCTTGGCTCGCTGAACGTCGCTAGCCTCGTCAACCAATGGGATATCGGCAGCGGCGGCGCGGCGGATTTTGTGCTGTCCGCTGAGCCCGCGGCAATCACCGTCAGTACCGCGGGTGGCTCGGGTAACACGGTGCTGAGCGTCCTCGCGGTAAATGGCTTTAATGATACCGTCAATTTCACCAGCAGCAGTTGCACTGGCCTGCCGACCGGCGCCACTTGCAGCTTCGGCACTTCGCAAGTCAGCGCTGGCAGCACCACGACTCTCACAATTATGACCAGCGCTATGGCCGTCGCGCCACCATCAGTCCGGCCGCTAGGTTTCGGCCGGTGGACGCCAGGCACGTTTGCATCGCTCGCCTGCGCATTCGCGTTCGTAATAATTTTGCTCGTGACTCGCGGCAAGAACCGTCGCTGGAGCACCGCCGCAGCTTGCGCCGTTTTCCTGCTGTCCGTTGGGATTGCTGCCTGCGGCGGCGGAAGCTCCAGCAGCAGTGGAGGCGGCGGAGGTGGCGGAGGCGGCGGCACCACGACCACGGTTGTGGAGCCCGTGTCAGTAACCATCACTGGCAGTAGCACCGCCGGCAAAGTGGCCCACACCACCAGCGTCATGCTCACTGCGGAGTAGTCAAATCGTCGCGCTGAATTTGCCTCTGTTGAATATGCCTTTGTAGTTGAATCTGTAGGGGCGGGACTCGCGCTTGCGGGACCCGCCCCTAGGTCACCGTATATGAGTGTGCTCAAAGCACTTCGACCAACCTTATATAATCCTTACAGTTCTCTTATTCCTTCCTAATACCCGCGCGTTAACATCAGCCGATTCAGAAACAGCTCAACAGTTTCGGCGCGCACGCGCCGGGCAAAGCGGCAGCGCGCCGGGTGGCGCGGTCCACGGGAGTGTCCCTGTCCCTATCCGCAGGGAGAAGACCACATGACCATTTTCAATCGGCCCAATGATCGCGATATGGAATTTGTGCAGCGCAAGACCGTAGAGCATTTCCGGGGATTTCTGATCGCCCTGGCCGCGATCCTTGTGCTGGTTCTGATGGCCGTGTTTTTGCTGCGCGTCACACGCATCGAGGCCGGCCACGTCGGCGTGGAAATCAATCTCGCCGGCAGCCAGCGCGGCGCTTCGGAAATTCCGATTCGCACCGGGTGGGTGGTTTACAGCCCGTTGCGCACGCAGATCATCGAATTTCCGACGTACGTGCAAACCGTGAAATGGACGCGCGACACGGCCGAAGGACATCCGATCAACGAAGAAATGGGATTCAACTCTAAGGAGGGAATGGAAATTCTGGTGGACGTTTCACTTTCGTATGCGATCGACCCGACCAAGGTGCCGGATTTTTACGTGAAGTATCGCGTGAGCGACTTGGAATTGTTCACGCACGGCATCCTGCGCGACATCGTGCGCAATTCGCTGAATGAAGTCGCCTCCACATTCACCGTCGAGGATATCTACGGCGAACGCAAGGCGGACTTTCTGGGCAAGGTGCAAGCGATGATCGAGCAGAAAGTTGCTCCGGTCGGCGTTAGCGTCCAGCAGTTCGGTTTCATCGGCGCGCCGCGCGTCCCGGAGGTGATCGCGGCGGCCATCACCGCAAAGGCCCAGGCGATTCAGCAGGCCGAGCGCGCGCGAAATGAACTGGCGACCACGCAAGCGGAAGCCGCGAAGAAAATCGCGGAGGCCGAGGGCGACGCCAAGTCCATGGTTACGCGCGCGCAGGGCGAAGCCGACGCCAATCGCATCCGGCAGAACTCGTTGACGCCGCAGCTGCTCGAGCTGCGCCGCATAGAGAACTCGCAGATGCTGATCGAAAAGTGGAACGGCCAACTGCCACAAGTGGAATCGGGCCAGGGAAGCGGCATGATCCTGCAGCTCCCGCGCCCGCAGTGATCTCTGCTGGAGGCCCACTCCCCAGCGGGCACGGAGGCGCCGCGCTAGGAACGCAACTGGCGCGGCGTTTACTGTTTTTGTTCCGATTTTGGATTTGCTAGCCGCACGAGCGGAAGTCGCTTATGCCTCCAGCGTGAACACAGCTTCGTAGAGGGCTGGATGGCCCTGGCCAAGTTGTCTGTTGCGGTCAAGAAATCCATTTTCTCGAAGCGACGCCACAATCCGCTCCTGGGATTCCATGTCGGGAGACTGCGCATAGTTGACAACGGTTTTTCCATCGAGACCGCGATGGATGCTGGCAGACTTCCACGCTGGAAGATGGCAAACCGAGCGCGCCGAATCGATTAGGAGATCAATGAGTGCCGGCTGATTCTCCGGTTTGACGGTGAAGACGTTGATCTGGGTGATAAGCCCAGAATTGGCTTTGATTACGGGCATGGCTATTCTCCTTTGACTGAAGTTGTCTTGGGAGACCCAAATCAATATCAAAGGATGTTGTAATGGCGCCGCCCAAGACGAAGTGCATACACACTCCTGCTTGTCGCGGGTTCGCCACGCTTTGTGGGGAACAGAGACTCCCTGGCGGGAGTTGGCCGGGCTTACCAATACCGGCCTGCCCTTTCTCGACTGTCCCAACTATACCAAACTCCATCCGCGGTATGTCTGTCGATTCCAACTGACCCACTATCTAATTCGCCGTCGGGGTGAAAATTTGGGAGTTTTTTCACAAATTGCTTAGCCGTGGAAGTACGGATTTCACAGCAGGGAGACGGACGCGATTAAGGCAATAGGCTGTTGCCGTCGTGTGTGAGCGATTGAACCGCGGCCGCCGTCGGCAGTTCGGGCTGCGCGCTTCGTGCCGCAGCCACCGCTATACCGCGCCCACGGATGTCGTCCAACAGCGTCCAATCCTGCTTGAACTCCATCATGGTTTCGCGGCTGTGCTTGGGGCTCTTCAACTCGCCGGCCATGCGCGCCAAAATAATCTGGTAAGCGAATTGTCCGTCGGAATCGGCCGCATACACATTGCTGGCGCTGATCCCCACGCGCAGCGGCGGTTCGTCGCCGCGAAAATTCATCCACAGCGCTCCATTGGCATCCGCGGAAATCGTGCTGCCTGCGCCCAGCTTTTTGAAGACGCTCTTCAAATACATGCGGTCGGGGATCACTTCTTTGCGGATGGCTTCATCAACCGTCGCGTCGAACCGCTTCTGATATTCTTTCCACGCGTCCTTCGTGCCCACTATCGCTTCGCGCTCCAGAGTATCTTCCGCGGCAAGCTCCTGAACGCTCACGGCGTATGCGCTGCCGATGTCCAGGCTCGCGTCGCTGGCGCTTCCAGCAGCGTCGGATGATGGATGCGCTTCGAACTGATGCTCGGGATTGAAGTGGCCGGTGATCGCGTAGGACGCGGCGACGACCGGAACTCCCTGCCATGCGAAATACGCGAGCGGAATTACGAGTTTCTTCGAATGGTACAGCTGCTCGGTGCCGCTGCGGCATTCGCTGCTGCGCTTGATCGTTCCGGGAACTTGCGCAAAATGCAGCACGCGGAAATCGCTGTCGGGATGTTTTTCCGCGTAATGGGTCAGCGAGCGCGCCACAGCCTTCGGGCTGGTCATGAAAAAATCGTTCAGGTAATCGGGCTTCACCGCGCCGGGATAATAGACGTTCATCACGCGCCGCGTGAAATCGGCGCAATTGCGCGTCATGCCGTTGAAGTGGTTTACGTTCGGCAGGGAATTGAATTCGGCGATCAACTCGCGGTCCTGTTCCACCGTGGTCTTCAGCACGAACATGTACATGCTGCGTTCCAGCGTCGCGCCCACCATCTCGCGCCACTCCGCGCTCTTGCCGCTGCGGCAGCGCTGTTCGGTGCAGATGGCCGCCAGGTATCTATCGCGATAACGTTCTTCCAGCGCCGCCTTAATGGCCTTCGAACTAACCAGCGGGCGATCACCCGGGTCCTCGACACCGTACAGATACACGCTCAGCGGAACGATGTTCCACTCGTATGGCTGGTCTTCGCCTAGCGTCGTGTAATTGCTCACGATCGAACCCTGTTCGCCCGGCAGACACATTCGCATTTTCACAGGCGAACCGTCAGGACAAATCCGCGAGAGGTACACAGCGGTGTGGCCGGATCCGGTGATCCGGGCCACGCTGGTATCGAGGGATTCGTTCAGCACAACGCCGGCATCAGCGCGCGCGCGGGACGTCAGCAATGCTGCCAGCGCCAGGACAAAAAGGCACGCCGCTGACGCGCGTAGCTTCGAGAACCGCAACGTTTCCCGTTTCAACAAATGGTGCCTCCCGTGTAAATTGGACCTAGAATTCGCCGACAGCATGATGACCGCGCCTGCGCAGGCGGCCCATCAGTAAGAGTGGGTACGAACCGCTATAAATCGCCGTACTGCTCAAAGCGAACCCCTACAATGACTTAAACCCAAATCCCGGCGTAAAGTTGTAGGTCGAAATCGCCCTAGATTTGGATGTAAGTCCTCTGAAATTGGCTGTTTGGAAGGTATAACGCAGGGAATCGAAGCGCCTGTTTCGTTCGCGCCGAGAGGTACACCAGCGCAGTAACTGCTCGCCGCTGGACGGGCCGCAAGGTAATCCGGCGGGGCTACTAATTTACGGCTTCATCCTGTGTCGGTTCCGCAGGGCTTACTCGACCGCGAAATTCACGCTGCGAATCTGCGTCAACGCCCCGTCAGATTCGCTGGCCTGTATTTTCAGCAGGTAATCGCCCGGCGGGATGTTCTCCACCGGCAGTCTCAGCGCCACGGGAATCACGGCGTTGCCTTTTTGTACGTACTCAGCCATGTCAATCCCCGACACCGCGCCCAAGGATTTCCCGGTTTTCGGATCCATGATCACGTACGTGCATTTCACCGTGGGCGGATTCGCATCCGCCAGCTGCGGCGCGTAAATCTGAGCGTACACCGCAACCTTGTCCGTCTTCTTGAAGTGATTGTCGGCGGAAGGCGTGATTTCCAGACTGCGCACCACGAGCGGCGCCCGGTCCGCCAGCAAATCGGCATCCAGTGTGCCGCCCATTTCAGAAACCGGCTGGAACTGATTGCTCAACGCCACCGCGCTGAGGCTGAATTTCTTCCCGTCGTACGGATCAACCGTTAGCGGAGTTTCAAACTTCGCGAATTTATCGCCGCCGCCGCTGACCACCACGCTCAACCGATATTGCCCCGGCGCCACCGAGAATTGGTTTTCATATTTCATCGGTGCCTGCATGAATTTCTCCCACTCGCCTTTTTCCATGTCCAACGTGACTTCATCGCTGAATCGCGAGGCCACGGTCCCATCCGGGCGGTAAGCGATTCCCAGCACGTTGACGTCCGCGTGATATTTTCCCTTCACCTTGGGGCAATCGATTGACGCGGTGGGAACTGCCATCGCCAGATGCACCCGAGCCTCGTTCGGCGAGGTGTAGAAAAATGGCGCTTCCAGCGAGCCTGCGCCACCCACACCCGCAGCGGCCTTCGCACTGGCGACCGCATTCCCCACAGCCGCTCCAGCAGCCGAAGCGCGTGACTCCATCTCCTTCTCGATTGGTTTGCCGGCCAGCAAATCGTTGGAGACAATATTGCAGAATCCGCTGCGCGCGCGAACGTTCGTGCCGCTGCGTTCTACTTTCACTTTCAGTGCGTGACAGCTTCCCGCCGCCGATTCCGCGGGTGTATACCCCAGCAAGTAATATTCGCTCTGTTCGCGCGCAATCTTCTCCAGCCCAGACATCAGGTCATTCGTGTTTATGATCGGGAAGCCACCAGTTCCGGTCGCCAGCGCGTACATCACCTGTTGATTCGTGGATGCAGACGCAGGAAACTGCGGAACGATCTGCCGCGCCTGATTATACGGAGAATTGCTATTCGTACTGCCAACGCCAGGCCTACCGGTGCCCGTACCACCGCCCGTCCCGCCCTTGCCTCCGCCGGTTCCGCCAGTGCCGCCGCCCGTCCCGCCCTTACCGCCTCCAGTCCCGCCGCCGGTACCACCTCCCGTGCCACCGCCGGTACCTCCACCGCCGCCGTGTCCGCCACCTACTCCGCCTGGAGCGCCCCCGCCGCCGTGCTGTGGCTCGGCAAAGAACGCCACCGCAGCGGATGCATGATATGCGGCGAGTTGAAATTCCGCCGGTGACGTTTGCGTAGTCGAGCTGACTGCTGCCGTGTACGCGGAAGCGTCACCTGAACGCGCAACATTCCATCTCGATCCTGAATTCCGTGCGCTGGCCCATGTCTGTTGTGTGCCGTCGCGCAGCATTTGCCCCATCGGCGTCGCTACCAGTCCGCGCACATCCAGAGGATACACGGCCACGTTCGCCTTGTTGCAAGCATCAATCGTCGCAGTTAATTCCGAAACGCGTTCGGGGCTAAGTTCGAATCCTGCGGTGAACAGAATCAGGCTCTTTCGGCCAGGGATCGACGTTAGGCTCTTCGCCAACTGCCGCAGAGAAAGCAGCAAGGTGTACGCGCCGAAATCGCCTGCGGCGTTCCCCAAGCTCGGCACGCCGGCTTGCAAGCCCGCCGTTGACAAATTCGCATTCATCGCGCCGCCGGTTGAGTTCGCCAGGCCTCCCGTGGACGCGCTGGCGTTCGGTGATACCGAAGAAGTGGAGATTCCGGAAACCGCCTGCTTCAGCCGGGTCGCGTCCATCGTGAAGTTTTGCGCGAACTGCATAGTCCCGCCAAAATTTACGATGGCCATCACGCGATCAGGCCCCGCATAGGCGTCAATAAATTTGCCGGCCGCCGCCCGCGCGCTGGGCTGGTCTCCCAAAACCATCGAGGAGTTGTCAAAGAACAGCACCATATAGTGGCGTTTAGCCTCGATGGGAATATTGGGGTCCGCGCCGAACGAAAAGGAATTGATGGCCTGCTGCTTGTCGTCTTCATAGACGCGAAAATCGTTGGTGGTCAGGTCCTGCACGTAGTTGCCCTTCTTGTCCGTCACCACCACGTCCACGCGCACTTCGCGGGTTTCCGCTTTGATCGAGCCTCCAGCCGGGGTTTGCGCTTGCTGTGCGTCGGAAGCCGTTGGCGCGGTTTGCGTGGGGGCGGCCCCCTGTTGCGAAGGAGGTGCCTGCGCTTGCGCCGCCGGTGCGGCCGGCGCGGCCGGCGCTTGCTGCGCGCGCACGATCCCGGGCGATTGAATAGCGCGCCAGCTCAGTCCGCCGGCAGCAAAAATCAAAAGCAGCATCGTCAAAGTAGTCGCTACGCGTCTGCGGTTCATTTTTCACCTTCCTGCATCGAACGTGTGTATTTCAACGCCTGCTCAGCCAATCTCTATGGAATCTCCACCACGCCATTTCGCGCCGAAAGCTGCGCGGCCTTGCTGTCGCGCACCACCAGCCGCACCAGATAACCGCCGGGCTTCACGTCAAAATTGGTCTTCACCGTAACGCCCGTCTGGTCCAGCCGTGCCAGCGTAGCATCCTTCAATCGCAGCTCCAGCGTCTGTTCCGTGCCCGTAATGAAATTGCCGTTGCGATCGAACAGCGCGGCCACAATCGTCAGATCGTCCCAATTGCGGCCTTGCGATTTCTCAAAATTTACGTGAGTCAAATCCACGTGCGACAATACCGAAAGCTTCGCGTTCTGTGCGTCGGACTTGTAATACTGCAGATGCATCTGAATGGGCAAGCTTTGTTGCTCATCCTGCGAGAACAAAGCATCCTCGATGTCCTGCTTGGCCAGCTGTTCCGGCGTCTCGCCGCGCTTGGGGGCGAAAAATCCCCGCCGTGCCTGCACTGTATATTTTTCCTTGGTCGTCAGTTTCACGCTAATACTATGAAACTTTCCGTCGTTTTTCAGGTTAGAAGGAACAAACGCCAGTAGGTAGGAAACTTCCGGCTCGGCTGCAGTAGTGCGAAAGCCCGCATCCAGGTCGTTATTATTTCGAAAATAGAAGCCGCCTGTGCCGTAGGCCAGATCCGCCAGCACTTCGGATTGCACTTGTTGTTCTGTGATCCGGTATTGTAGCGAAAGTCCGGCCGTGGCGGAATTCGCGCGCACCGGCACGGCCTGGGTAATGTCGCCTAGGGGGTCCACGGCGTAAAGCCCGCGCGCGTCCAGCGTATTGATGAAAATGTTCGCGTGGTTGGCCTTGTCAATCACCTCGGACACCTCATACTCATGCGTCGAAGTGAGGAAGCCCGGCGAAATCAGCACGATGCTGCGCTGGCCTGGCAGCGCGGAGACGCGGCGCACTACTTCCGTCAGGCGCCGTACCGCATACTGCGTGTTTGTCTCGCCCGCGCTTAGAACTAATGCAACCGTGGATTGAACCGTCATGTTGGACTGGGACGCAGTCCCCGCGACGGTTCCCTGAGTGGGGGTCGGAAGTGCAGCGCCACCCATGGCTAAGTTGCAGGCCACGGCATCCTCGGTAGCCGCCGTCAAGGCTTGTATGTCATTTTTATTCTGAATTAAATCCGCTTGGTAATACGTCATTTGCAGGCAGTCGTGTTCCGTTGCGGGATCGTAGGCGCCCACCGGGCTGGCCATCAGCTGAGTAATGGCCTCGCGGATTTTCGCGTGGTCATCGGTAAAATCCACCTGGTTGTGTCCGGAAACGGTGAAAACCGCCAGGCGCTGATTCGGCTTCACCGAGGAATCGATAAATCGCAACGCCGCCACTTTCGATCGGGTCAAGTCACCGACGTCGAGATGCGCGTCGTCAAACAACAGCGCCACAAAACGCGACGGCATCGTCAGCGCGCCAGATCCGGATTTTCCTGCGTCTCCGGCCGTCGAATCGGTCAGCGAATAGGAAGTCGGGTCCGGAGGCAGCGCGATCGCTTCACCGCGCGCCACCTGTTTTTGGGCCCCGCCCGGTGTCTCCGCGGAAAAATGCGTGATGAATTGCAGTTTGCCGTCCTGCTTCACTTGGAAATCGTCCTTCTGCAGATTTTCCACCGCGTGGCCGGTTGAATCATGAACCACCACGCGCACCGGAACCAAGTTCGCGTGCGATTCCAGCGGCACCGTGGAAGTCCGCGTGTTAATTTCCGGTGTGGAAGTGGTGGAGTCAGAAACCGGTACAGCAGAAGCCGGCGACGCGGAGGGGGTTGTGGCAGCCTGTGGCGCGGGCGATTCGGCCCCGGTGGATGATTGCCCACTATTCGACGGCTGCGCAGGGATCGCTGATGTATCGCCTGCTGGAGTCGGCGAAACGGACGGAACAGACGTGGACTTAGTTGCGGTTTGCGTCGTGGATTCCCCAGGACCGGGATTCTGCGGCGAGGAAGGCGCGGCAGCGGCGCCAGATTGCCCGACAGGAGTTTGTGTGCCGCCAGATTGTGCCGCAGGAGGTTGCTCTGAAGGTGCCGGCGTCGAACCAGACTGCGGAGCAGGTGGCGCCGTCGCCTGAGGCGGCGGTGCTGTCGGCGGCTTCGGGTGCTTGATGAGGGAAGGCGGAGGATCGTCGGCCGGGGCGGGCGGCGTCGAATTATTCTGTGGCGCGGTTGATTGAGCCTGGCACCGTGGCGCAAACCATGCGGTGGCGCATGCCAAACCCGTGCACAACGTTAGCGCACCGACCCTGCGAGCCACACGCCGGTTGGTCGCCCAACATGCCGCACGTTTGCCCGCAACGGTACTCATTCGGCCACTCCTGCCCGCCGCTTCTGTGCGGAAACCGCTGCTCCGTTCGTTTACGCCTCAGTTACTCTTGCACGGAAGTCTACTCGCCCCTTCCACCCGCGTCAATCGTTACGCCGCGGGCCAACCGCTACCACGCACGGTCGCGAACAATACCGCTATCGAGCGGCTTACTCACCTTGCTAGAATCCGCGGCATGATTTTTCGCAACCGGAGGCGAGATCGCCATGCATTGGGACCCAAAGTCAGATAAGCGGATGGAATTCGAGACGAAGCGGAGGGAAGGGAATTCTGCCGATCGTGAACCAGCGGCTTGGAGTCGCCGCGAGTTCCTCACAAACTCAACCGGCCTCGCAGTCGCCGGCGCGATTGGCGGCTTGGCGGAAAATCTACAGCTGTCGGCTCAGGAATCGGCGCCGGCAAGTGCGGCCAAGCCACAAACATCCGCGGTCGCGTCCACACCCAGAAAAGTGCGGCGCATCATTATCGATACGGATCCCGGTATTGACGACGCGATGGCGATCTTCCTCGCGTTGCGTTCGCCGGAGCTGAAGGTGGAAGCGATCACCCCGGTTGCGGGCAATGTGCCGCTGGATTTAACTCTGCCCAACGCGCTGCGCCTGCTGGAAATTGCCAAACGCAGGGATATCCCGGTGGCGGCGGGCGCCAGCCATCCGCTGGTGCGGCGCCTGGCGACGGCAGGGCATGTTCACGGCGTAAACGGCTTAGCCGGGGTGGAATTTCCAGAGCCAAGAATAAAGCCGGTGCACGACACTGCTCCCGATCTGATTCGCCACATCGTGCGTGAAGATCCCCACGAGATAACCATCGTAGCCATCGGTCCGCTGACGAACGTCGCGCTCGCCCTGCGCGCGGATCCTGAAATCGCCAGCATGATTCCCGCGATTGTGATCATGGGCGGCTCGCTATCCGGTGGCAATATGACGCCCGCGGCCGAATTTAATTTGTACGTGGATCCCGAAGCCGCCCGCATCGTCTTTGATGCGGGTGTCCCGCTCACCATGGTCGGCCTGGACGTGACCCGCAAATGCAAGGTGAGCGAGGAACACATCAAGCAGCTGGAAGCCACGAAGACTGCGGTAAGTCAGGCGGCGGGAAAAATCCTGCGCGCCACCTACGAACGGATGCGCCACGGCGGAGAAGTGACGGACATCGTTATGCACGACGCGCTAGCGGTAGCCTCGCTGATTGACCATGATGTGATCACGCGGAAGGACTACTACGTCGAAGTGGAAACCGCCGGGGAATGGACCGCGGGTCAAACAATCGGCTACGACGGCCACGGTCCCATCCGCAAATCGCCACAAATGGAGACCCGCGCCCCCGAACCGCCGCCCGCGGAAATACCCTTTAAGGCCAACGCCCAAGTAGCAGTCGGCGTCGATCCCGATCGTTTCTTTCACCTGTTGATTTCGCGTCTGACGGGAACCGCAGCGTAAATCGCGCGATGGACATCGCACCGAGCCGATGCTGCAAAAATTCTCGAACATTTAATGCAGGATTCGCACAAACGCAGTGATCTGTCGCGAGGAGTCGCATATATTCATGCGGACTTGAGCGGCTGAAGTCAGGCCTTCGGATGGATGGAGAAGCGCTTTCAGCATCGCGAGGGAAATCATTGGGAACTGACAAGACCAAGCGGGCAAAACCCCGGCTACGCGGCCAGAAGCTTCCTGCCGTGGAAACAACGTCTATGATCAAGGGGCCCGGGCACGTTTCCTCGTTTAAGCCGCTGCTGCAACCCGGAAAGAAAAAAGATTAGTCCTGGCGCCCGTACCACCACGCGAACGTCACCACACGCGCAGCACGGCAGACGCAGTCCCTATACATCCGCGAGACGTTGGCATGTCCGCGGAACATGAATCGGCTAGATCGTTTGCAGCGGTTGTTCCGCTTCAATTCCCAACGCCTCGCGCATTTTCTGCAATAGCGATTCGCGCGAAAATGGCTTCTGCAAATGCGCGGCATTCGCCACGAAGTCTTCTTCGGAGTCGTGCTCCAGGTAACCGGACATATACACAATCTTTAGCCGTGGACGCGCGCGTTTCAGCCGTTGCGCCAGTTCCGTGCCCCGCATGCGCGGCATTTTCACGTCGGTTACCAGCACATCAATTGTTCCGGTTTGCTGCTCCGCCTTTTCGAGTGCGTCCAATCCGTCTTTTCCCGCAATTACCTGGTATCCGCTCGAGCGCAGGAACTCGCCGGCTAGTTCGCGCACCGCTTCCTCATCTTCCACCAGCAGTACAGTTCCATTGCCGCGCGAATATTTGGCCGTCGGCTCATCTTCGGAGGGAAGCTGCGGCGCGGCCGCGGTTTGCGGCAAGAAAATTTCAAACCGCGTGCCCTGGCCCGGCGCGCTATCTACCCAGATGTATCCGCCACTTTGCTTCACCACGCCGTACACAGTCGCCAGGCCTAGTCCCGTGCCTTTGCCCAATTCCTTCGTGGTGAAAAACGGCTCGAAGATTTTCGCCTTGGTCACTTCGTCCATACCCGCGCCGGTGTCCGCCACCGTCAGCAGCACATAACGTCCTGGAACCGTGGGCGGATGGCTGCGCGCGTACGCTGGATCCAGCACCACATTTTGCGTGGAAATAGTAAGCTTGCCGCCTTTCATCATCGCGTCGTGCGCGTTCACAGCCAGGTTCACCAGTACCTGCTCGATCTGTGAAGGGTCGGCCTTCACCCGCACCAGCGAGTCGCCCGGGCGGAATGTGTATTCGATTTCTTCACCGATCAACATCGGCAGCATTTTGCCCACGTCGCAAATCAGCGAATTCAAATCCAGCACGCGCGGCTGCAGCACTTGCATGCGGCTAAAAGCCAAAAGCTGCCGCGTCAACGTTGTCGCGCGGTCCGCGGCTTTGCGCACCTGCGCGATGCTCGATTGCGCCGGGCTCAACGTTCCCAATTTCATTTCCAGCAGATCGCTGTGACCCTTGATCACCGTCAGCAGGTTATTGAAATCGTGCGCCACGCCGCCGGCCAGCCTGCCCACCGCTTCCATTTTTTGCGCTTGCCGCAACTGGTTTTCCAGTGTCTGGCGTTGCTCCTCGTTTTTCTGCAGAGTGCCGCGCATGCGCTCAAAAGCCGCAGTTACTTCCGATACCTCGTCACCGCTGTCCGGACTGAGTGGGTAATGATAATTGCCCTGTTCAAGCGCGCGCACGCCCTGCACCAGCGTCTCTAGCGGCTGCGTGAAAGTCCGCGAAAGCACGAACACCAGCGCCCCGCCGGCGAAAACGGCCAGAAATCCCAGCGTCATCAGCGTGTGATTTAATCGCGTGAGCACTGCCATTGCGTCGTCGTACGGCTTCAGCACCGTGAGAGTCAGCGGCGGGGAAGACCCGGGCGTCAGATTCATTGAACTGACCAGATAACTTTTGCCGCCAATTTCTAGCCTGTCTCGACCTGTGGCTGACTTCAGTCCGGGCGCCACCATGGCGTCGTCCATCATCGAAAGCGAGCTGACCACTGGTTCGTCGCCGTAGCGGAAAGCCACCTGGCACAATGCGATTCGGCCCACGTCGGCCGCCACGCGGGAATCAATCTCGCGTCCGACGATCACCGTGCCCAGATACATTTTGGATGATGATCCGCCCAGTTGAACCGGGCGCAGCGCGACCTGATAAAGATGGCCGCCTCCGAACCACCAGCCACCTTCGCCATTCGCGGAGGAGGAGTGAGCCAGAGCTTTTTCCGCGACGTCCTGCGGAAATCCCGGAACCAGCGTGTGCAGCGCGACGATTTTTCCCGTCCAATCCGCCAGCGCAAAAAGTTCCGCGTCGCCTGAACTCCACATTTGTTCGGAAGCATCTTGAATTACTCCCACCTGATCGTCCGCCATCATGGCCTTCAACTCCGGACGCGTAGCCAGCAATTCGGCGGTGCGCTCCAGCTGTATTTGCCGCTCCGCGTGCAGGTTTTGGAAGGTCAATACGGAATTGCGCGCATTTTGCTCGACGACCCCGCGCACCTGTTCTTCAGCGGCGTGGCGCACCACGGCCAAAGTGGCGAACGTAAGCGCGGCAATCAGCAAGGTAAGCGACAGGAGGAATTTCGTGCGCAGGCGCGCCTTCGCTAACCGCGCATCCGGTGCGTTCAGCCAGCGAAGAAATGTCGAAGCGATTCGGTTGCCCATACCCCTGCCTGTGCGGGGAGTAGTCTCACCCACGTGAAGGATAGCCACCAGAGTGGCTCCGGGGAAATGGGCCGTTGGTACCGAAGTTCGCAAGTGTGTGGGCCTAAGGGTTTCGTACTAAGGCCCGGCAAGCGCGCCAAAGAGCAGTGGCGGACGGCGGAACGCCTGTCCCGTCTCCCACGCACGCTCTTGAACTCGGGACATCACAGACAGTTCCGCCGCCCACCGGTTGCGGGCAGGGAAGGCATTCATCGGGGGCGCTGTGCTGCACCCACGTTACATAGCGCCTTCGTCCGCAGATGGCCCGTAAATCGCCGGCACCGGAATGCTGTTCAACCGTAGATACACCCCCAGTTGCGCCCGATGATGAATGCCGTGGTTCATCACCCACGTGCGCAGGCACTCGACGCGCGGCATACTGATGATCGTCGCGCCATTGCTCAGCAGCGACCAGTTCTTGTGCATCTCCGGGTCGCTGGCTTTCGTCAGCAATGCCCGCGCGGCTGATACATTCTTGTCAAACTTCGCCAGCAGTTCCTTGGTGGTTTTGGGCGGTGGAGGCGGGGTGGGCGCAACTCCGTTGGGAGCCATGTCCAGCGACTCTTGCTGCAGGGTGTACACCGCCCACTCCGGGACGTCCGCGAGATGATTGGCGAGCCAGCCCATCGTTCCGGACTTCTCGTGCGGCTTCCAGGAAAATTTTTCGGTTGGCACGCGCTCCAGCGTCTTGCGCGTATTGGCCATCTCAGCGTCAAATTCGGCTAGCAGCGCTTCGTTCAATGCCATGGATTCCTCCAAAGTGACTAGCGTGGTTGGGGTCACAACGCCGGAAAGTGTAGGCGAAGAAAAAGCGAAAGTCAAGATATCATAACTAACGGTAATTGGTCAGCTTCCCTTGAATGCCGTCAGCTCAACCGGTCGATGCAACAGCGTCCAATCAGTTGATCCGACGATACTGTACCCTCGTGACCCGATTTGTTGGGCTGTACTCGGTCAAGTCAAGCCAGGGTAGCCTTCCGACTGACCTCATCTAGCCAGCGGTTTTAGCTTTTGTTTTAAACTGCGTTTTAGGATACTCGCGTGACTCCTGATAAGTTCGATTAGCGGACTTGCCCGTTCAAGACTGGGCGAGTCGCGTTACCGGACCACCGCGCTTACCAGGACTCAGTCCCGCTCTTCGCTTCCCAGGTCTGAATACGCCGCCGAACTTCCACGAGCCAGCGGGCACAACCTCGTGGCAAATCCCCAGGCCCGCAATTCGTTTCGTCGGTATGCTGCCACCTTTCGGAGAGCATCGGGATACTATCGGAGCGGTGCGAAAACACAAAAAGGGTAAGTCTGGCGTGGCTATGTGGGCGTTGCCGGTTCTTGCGGAATGAACTCAATCGTCGAGAGAATCGGTCAGTGGCTTGACAGAATCGATCCCGGCGTCCACCGCCGCGTCAAGGGCCTGCGACTTGTAACCGCATACGGCATTGCTGCCATGCTGGGGGCGCTGCTCTACAGCTCGTATCACATCTCGGGCGGCTCGATCCTGAGTTACCTGGCCGCCGGCTTCGGCCTCTGGGCGAGCGTTTCAGAAGGTCAGTCAACTCGCTGGTTGTCTACTCGCGATCTTGTGCTCCTGAATGCTGCCGCGGTGGCGGGCGCCGTAAGTTTGATCGGTCTTGCGCCGCTACTGATGCACCACGGGCGGCTACGTCCGGAGTGGATCCTGATCACGGGCGCGTTCCTGGTTGGATATCTCAAGCGATTCGGAATCCTTGGCGCGGGCATTGGGTCCCAGATCTATATCGGTCAGCTTCTCGGCTACGGAACCGGGGTCACTCGGGCCGATCTGGGACTGGTAGCGCTGGCGGGACTAATAGCCACCGTAGCATCGGTCGTACCTCGCTTGCTCAGCGGACCCGCGGAGCATGCGACGGCTGTGCAGGTTGTGGATGCCTCAATCGGGGACGGGCAGGGATCACGAGAACTGCGGATGGGGTTACAGGCAGCCGTGGCCGCGTTTGCCATCGTTTTACTACGCAGCTTGATCCACCTTCAAGAGTCCGCCTGGGCGATTACTGCGAGTACCTATGTCATCGCCGGGTCGGCATCGGGGACTGCAGATCGCGTTCGCCGGCGCCTCATTGGAACCTTGATCGGGGTTCCGCTCGGCATCGCCTGCGTGCCGATCGCAATGCACATACCACCGTTGGCGTGGATACTCGCTGCAATGGCGATGATTACTTACGCCATGGCATTACCAGAGCGCTACGACATTGCCTGTGCGGCATACGCGTTCACGCTGATGGTAACGTTGGCGATCACTGGAGAAACATCGATATCAGTCTTGGGGGCGCGCGCCTGGGAAACGTTGCTCGGCGGGTTACTGGGAGTGGTGGCTGCGAAAGTCATTCTTCCTCTGCCCTGGCGGCGCATTGGAAACTGATGTCATAACGACGCCGGCCTCACAGCGGCCCGAGTAATCTGTTCGGTGTTCACCCTAACAGCGCTCGAGCCGAAGGAGGCCTCGATGCAAATTATGGGCGTTGATTTACACACACGGCAACAAAGGATCGCGATGTTGGATACCGAAACAGGAGAATTGGTCGAGAAGACCCTGCAGCACGAGGGCGAGGCAGTGCGGGAGTTTTATTCGGCGCTGACGGGTTCGGTGCAGGTCGGGCTGGAAGCCAGCGGATCGATGCACTGGTTTCTGGAGTTGCTGGAGGAACTAGGGATCGATTATCGGGTGGGTCATCCGTCGCAGATTCGCAAAGCGGAGACCCGCAAACAGAAACACGATCGGCGGGATGCGGCGTTGCTGCTAAAACTCCAAGTCGAAAAGCGCTTTCCTTCGATTTGGATGCCTGCGAGCGAACTGCGAGATCTGCGCACACTGCTGAGGCACCGTCATCAGTGGGTGCGTATTCGGACGCGAGTGCAAAACACGCTGCAAGCGATGGCGCTCAGTCACGGTCTGCGGCGAGGCAAGACGGTGTGGAGCCAGGCAGGCCAACATGGCATGGCATCCTTGCCGCTGCACACCGCCTATCGGCGCAGCGAATTGCAACACTTGTATGACCAGTTGCAGGGACAGATCGACGAACTGGACAAACGTGTGAGTGCTCAAGCCTGGCAGCGCGCCGGGGCCAGGTTGTTGATGACCCATCCGGGCGTGGGACCGGTCACAGCGTTGGCCAGCGACGTGTTTTTAGGTGATCCGGGGCGTTTCGCTGACGGCAAAGCCGTGGCGAGTTATGTGGGAATGATCCCGCGTGAATACTCTAGTGGAGGTCGACAGCGGCTCGGTGGGTTGAGCAAACAAGGGAATCCGCTATTGCGTTTTCTCTGGTGCGAGGCGGCCCTACATGCCGTACGCCGGGACCCGGAGTTGCAGCGGTTCTACCGGCGCAAGCTGGCACCAAAGGGATTGGGTAAAGCCAGAGTCGCTGCAGCCCGCAAACTCGCGATCCGGCTGTGGATCCTGTTGCGCGACCAAATCGATTATCCAGAGTTCTGTCGTCGTGGCCAGTTGCGGCAGAAAAGCGGTGCTACCTGTGCGGGGATGCCAGACGTGGGTCATAGTCCTGCAATCTTGTGACTGTGAAACTGATTAGGCTACCCGCCTCCCTGAAGGGAAGGGAGTTCGAATTACTCATCATGGTCCACAGGGATCGAAGAGATGGTTGGTGGGCAACACCGGATTGATGAACTGACGCGGGTTGAGCGAGCCGGGTGAACACGGATGAACAGGAATCGACGGCGAACCAATCGCCGAAGAGAAGGGCTCAGCTGCGCCCGCGTACGGGTGTGCGCGGAGAAAGCAAAAAACAGAACAACAATCTCTTGACACGGTCGGCATCGTTAGAGATGACCCACTACCCAAAAAGCCCGGTCGCTATGCGCCATGCCGCAACTGCTCGCGCACGCCTGGCTGGCTCTGCGAGATTCCAGCGGAACTCCGGCCTACTCCGTGGCATCCTATGTGCCAGTCAGTCTCGCACCGACGTACGGGGGGTTCTCTCTTGTCAGTCATTCGCACCTGCAGCCATTGCGGAACGCAGAACCGCATCCCGGCGAAATTTCTCGCCAGCACGGGCCGTTGCGGCTCCTGCAAATCGCCGCTGCCGCCGATCGCGGAACCGCTCGCGGCGGACGAACAATTATTCGATGAAATTGTGAAGACCAGCCCCGTGCCGGTCCTCGTGGATTTCTGGGCGGGCTGGTGCAGGCCTTGTCTTGCCGCCGCGCCGGAAGTAGCGCGCACCGCCGCGAACATGGCGGGCAAAGCGGTGGTGCTGAAAGTGGACACGGAAAAATATCCGCAGCTGGCGGGGCGCTTCAACGTCAGCAGCATTCCCAACTTCGTGGTCCTCTCCGGCGGCCGCGTGGTATCGCAGCAGGCCGGCGTGGTGGACCACAGCCAGATGGAACGCTGGCTCAAGTCCGCCGCGGCCGTTTCTGCTTGACCGACAATTTCGACAGCGTTGCGCCGCTGCCAACCCCTGTACGGATTTCAGTCCGGACTAGATCACCGCAAAAAATCGCCCGCCTACGCCGCGTCTCGTGCACCGCATGCACGCTTCAATTTCCGCCGTCGCTCCGGTATTCTCGTGCTCAGCTTCCGGAGGTATTCACCATGAAATTCGCATCCCTGTCCGCACGATTCCTGCTGGCCGCAGCCGCCACTCTCGTGTCCCTGGCGCTGCTCGCCGCTCTCGCGAATGCGCAACAGCCGGAAATCCCAAAGACCACTGCCGAAAGCGTCGGCGGCATCCTCAGCTATAGCGAGGATCAGTTCCTCTCCGTCGCCGAAGCTATGCCCGCCGAAAAATATTCCTACATCCCCAGCGCGCCGGGCGGCAATTTCGACGGCGTGCGCACCTTCGCCGAACAGGTGAAGCATGTGGCCTGCGGCAACTTTGCCTTCTTCAACGAGATCGAAGGGAAGACGCCTCCCGCCGATTGCGAAAAGGGCGGTCACGCACCGGCGACGACTAAAGCCGAACTGCTCCAATACCTGCGCGATTCTTTCGCCTATGGCAACAAAGTCCTGGCCACCATCAACGCGCAGAACGCGATGGATCGAGTCGAAGGCCGCTACGGCGGGCCAAACACCAAGCTGGGCCTCGCAGTCGTCGCCGTCTGGCACATCACCGATCACTACGGTCAGGTCGTCTATTACTTGCGCCTGAACGGCATCGTCCCCCCGCCGACGCAACAGCACGGCCTGAAAGTGCGCTGAAGCGGCGCACCCTGTGCGGGTCATGAGGCACGTTGCAACAACGCGCGCCGTCGCCCGCGTTCGGCCTGCGAATAGCCCACGTTGCTGGGCGGGACATCGCTAAAACAGCGCCCCCCGGGGATTCCCCACCCTGAAATTCAAGTATTTACTGTATGGCCGAATCCGTAGCATCTCGCCACTATGTGCGCGGGACAATGAGAGCGCGGGTTGGGAAACCTTATTAATAAAATTTTAAGGGCTGGGCCCCACCTGCGCTCTCCACTCCCTTCCCCTGTTTTCTCCGAGTAGGCGATCCATACCGAGTGGTTTCCCCGCCACTCGTGTGTCATCTTCCCGGCCACATTCGTAAAGCGCCCGGTTCCCGTTGATGATGCGCGGCAGCCCTGCCCTGAAGCAACAGCTCCAAACCAAAGTCGAGTGGCACATCTCCGCGCACCGTCGCTGTTCGGCCTCGCATCTTTGACCGACGCAAAACATCAGCGGGATGGACTTGTGCTGGCGCTCACGAGCGTTTACGCTGGCGCTGATGCCGCCGCCGTCGTCTCGACCGCCTCTATTTCCGCCCGACCCACCGCCGAATGACCCAGCGACTCTTACGTCGCAGGACGCTGCGCGTCATCGTGCCCTGGAAATTCGCACGCGCCTTGAGCGCCTGCCCGCTACGCGCTACATCTGGTCGCTGGTTCTGCTGCTATCGCTCGGCGGCTGGTTCGAATACTACGATTTGTTTTTCACCGCGTACGTCGGGCCCGGCCTGGTACGCAGCGGCCTCTTCACAAGCACGTCCGCGGCGTTCTTCGGCTTCAACGGTCTCGCCAGCTTCGTTGCCGCGACCTTCGCGGGACTGCTCATCGGCACGCTGGTCTTCAGTTTCGCCGCCGACCGTTTCGGCCGGCGCCTGATTTTCACAACTTCGCTACTGTGGTACACCGCCGCCACGCTCGTGATGGCGTTTCAACATACGGCCCACGGAATTGTGATGTGGCGCGTGATCGCGGGCGTAGGCATCGGCGTCGAACTCGTCACCATAGACACCTACGTCACCGAACTGATGCCCCGACAACTTCGTGGCCGCGCGATCGCGCTCAGCCAGATCGTAGGCTTCACCGCGCTCCCGGCGGTTGCGCTGCTTTCTTGGTGGCTCGTGCCGCAGCAACCGCTCGGTCTGCAGGGATGGCGCTGGGTGGTCCTGGCGGGTTCACTCGGCGCAATTTTCGTGTGGTTCATTCGCCGCGGCTTGCCGGAAAGCCCGCGCTGGCTGATGGCGCATGGAAAATTCGACGAAGCCGAACGCATCACCGCCGGGATGGAAGCGCGCGTCGAGCGAGATCTCGAAAGGGAAGCAGGAAGTGGATCCCCGGCGCCGCAACCCTCGCGCACGATGCTTGTCGCATCCCGCCCTGCCGAAACTCGCGGTAACCTGCTCGAGCTCGCGCGTCCGCCCTATCGCAGACGCACGCTCATGCTGATGGTCTTTAATTTTTTCCAAACCATCGGCTACTACGGTTTCGCGTCCTGGGTCCCCACTCTGCTGATCGCAACAGGCATCACCACCACCAGCAGCCTGCAATATTCATTCCTCATCGCGCTCAGCGCGCCGCTCGGCCCTTTGCTGGCCTATCGCGTCGCGGATCGCATCGAGCGCAAATGGCAAATCGTGTTCACCGCCGCGTGCATCGCAATTTTTGGCGTGTTGTTCGCGCGCCAACGCGATCCCGTGTGGCTGATTACCTGCGGTGTGCTGCTCACCTGCGCGAACAATTGCATGTCGATCGCCTTCCACACCTATCAAGCGGAATTATTTCCCACGCGCATCCGCGCCCAGGCCGTGGGCTTCGTTTATTCCTGGAGCCGCCTCAGTGCCATCTTCACCAGCTTCCTGATCGCTTTCTTTCTGCGCCATTACGGCACGCGCGGCGTCTTCGCCTTCATCGCCGCGGCTATGGGTATCGTCATCCTAGCCATCGGAGTCTTCGGCCCCCGCACCCGCGGCCTCGCGCTGGAAGACATTTCGCAATGAACAGCCGCCCCTTCGATCGTCGCGATGGTTTTGCAGCGGCCGTCCCGCGTCGCGGGACGGTGCTCAGTTGCCCCTGTTTTTGAATCTGTAGGGGCGGGTCCCGCTTTGCGGGACCCGCCCCTACGTCAGCATCTCGGCAAATCGTGCCCGTCGAATTTGCGTTGCCATTGACCTTGTAGTTGCGCTCCAGGTGTTGCGATGGACACCGCCGCCGCAAAGCGCTAACGTTGGATCAGCACTCACTGAAGATCTTTCATCCGGCGAAGGAGCCATCATGAACTACGATTCGCATCAGAGAGCCGCCGAATTCCACGAAATGGCAGCGCATGCCCACCGCGCCGCCGCCGTCAGTCACGGCAAGCAGGATCACTACACGGGCAATGAGCATTCCCGCCAAGCCATGGAGCACGCCAACAAAGCGCACCAAGCCACGCTGGAAGCCTTCGCGCAATCTGCCGAACTGGCGAAGGCACATTCGAAATAATTTCGCTGCCATTCGGCGCACACTACAAGCAAGCCCGCGCGCATCGCGCCACACCGCTACACGATCCGCTGACTCAGGTCCAGCGCGCGCACCGAATGTGTCAGCGTCCCCAGCGAAATTGCGTCCACCTCTGCGGCCGCGTACAACTCCATATTCGTCTCCGTAATTCCGCCGCTGGCTTCCACCAGGGTGCCTTCCCACACTTTTTCCCGGCGCATCGCCACAATAATCTGCCGCACATCGTCCGGCATCAGGTTATCGAGCATCACCAGGCAAGGATATTCCCGCGTGGCCGACCGAGCCTCGGCGCGCAAACGTTTGAACGCATGCGCAGCGGCCAACGCGCCTTCTTCACTACGCACTTCCACTTCGATAAATGGCGATCGCCGCCGCGATGTCCACGCTTTCTCCACCGCCAGTGGGGCGGCCTGCTCTTCACGCCGCGCGAGCAACGCCAGATGATTATTCTTCACCACGATTCCGTCTCCCAACCCCAGCCGGTGCGTGCCGCCTCCGCCCAAATGGATCGCGCGCTTGTCGAGCAAGCCCCACGGGGTCTTGCGCGTCCCCACAATTCGCGTGGCAGGGCATTGCCGCCGCGCGCGTTCCTGCAAACGCTGCGTGGCCGTCGCGATTCCGCACATGCGCTGCAATAAATTCAGCCCCACGCGCTCCAGACTCAAAAGTTTGTTCTCCCCGCCCTCCGCACGCAGCAATACGTCACCTGTCTGAAATTTGTCGCCATCTTCTTTCTTCAAAGTGACCTTCACGCCGCGCTGCCGCAACAGGTAGGCGTATTCTTCCAGGCCGGCGGCCACGCCCGGCTCGCGCGCCAGCACCTGAGCAGCTGCGGCGCGACTTTTGATCCCCAGCGCCGCCACGGTCAAATCGCGCGGAGATAAATCCGGCACCAGCAGCGCATCCAGCAACGAGCGCAGCACGCCAAGATATGCGGGATTTTCCAGCGTCAGCCGAGTGCCGTGGAACAGTGCTGCCTGCACGCGCCGTTGCCGTTCTTCCAGCATGGGAAATTGCAAGGAAGCTTTCATGAAACACTAATATTACTATCACACGTCCCGCGCCGGAAATCGCGGCCTGCAATCCAAAGACACGCGCATGTCCTCGCGTTCGAATATAATGCGCCCATGAAAACTCAAAATGAAAAAGCCGAGTTCTTCCGGACGCTCCACCGCGGCCCGGAAATTTTGGTGCTACCGAACGCGTGGGACTGCGCCGGCGCCCGCATCTTCGAACTAGCCGGCTTCCCGGCGATTGCCACCTCCAGCGCCGGAATCGCCTTCTCGCTCGGCTATTCCGATGGCGAGCGCATTCCCCCAGAGCTGATGCTCGCAATCGTTGCACGAATTAGCGCCGCCGTTCCTCTGCCAGTAACCGCGGATTTGGAATCCGGCTATGGTGACGTGGCCAAAACCACCGCCGGCCTGATCGCCGCAGGCGCCGTTGGCCTGAATTTCGAGGACTTCGACCAAGATTCGCGCGCCCTCACTCCCATCGCTGCACAGGTCGAAAAAATCGCCATGATTCGCCGCATCGCCGCCGGCCTCGGCGTCAACATAGTCATTAACGCGCGCACCGACGTGTTTCTCGCGCAAATCGGCGAGCCGTCCACGCGCTTTGAACGCGCCTGCGAGCGCCTGCAAGCCTACATTGCCGCCGGCGCCGACTGCGTTTTCCTCCCTGGCCTGGCCGACGAAAATGTTATCCGCCGCGTGGTCGAAACCCTGAAATTCCCGCTGAACATTCTGGCCGGCGCGAATCTCCCACCAATCCCGCGCCTCCGTGACCTAGGCGTAGCCCGCGTCAGCGTTGGCTCCGGCATCATGCGCGCCACCCTCGGCCTGACCCGCCGCATCGCCGAAGAACTAAAGCGGTCGGGCACCTACACCGCCCTACTAGAAGGCACCATGCCCTTCGCCGAAGCCAACTCCCTCTTCGAAAAATAAAACCGTGTCGTCGCTCGCTTGACTTCATTCCATCGCGCGAGTACGCTTTCGCCGATCCCAGCAAATTCATCGCGTTTCCGTGCGGGGATCTCCGTTCGGCCCTTCCACGCTAGCAGTCCGCTCACGCATCTCCGCCGAGGAGGTCGGCACAAAATGAAAAGAGTTTTGACCGCCGTTCTGTTGGGCACCTGTCTCTGTATCGGCGTTGCCAATGTCGCCGTGGCTCAGGAAAATGCCGCGGGAAAGGGCCTGCCGCCAAAGATCTTGGTGATTAACCGCGAAGTCTTGAAGCCCGGCAAGAGTGGCAATCCGCACCAGCGCACTGAGAGCGCCTTCCTGCGCGCCCTGGCCGCTGCGCATGACACCACGTATTACCTGGGCATGGATGCGCTCACCGGTCCCAGCCGCTCGCTCTTCTTCACCGGCTACGATTCCTTCGCCGACTGGGAAAAAGAGGCATTGTCCGAACAGAAGAACGCCACGCTTTCCGCCGCGCTGGATCGCGCCGCTGTCGCCGATGGCGACCTGCTGCAATCCTACGAGACCAGCATGTTCTTCCTGCGCGACGACTTCAGCCTGGACCCCGGCACCGATCTCCCGCACGACCGCTACTTCGAAATCGGCGTCTTCCACGTCAAGCCCGGCCATGACGAAGACTGGACCGCCATCATGAAATTGGTCAAAGATGCCTACGCGAAAGTTCCGGGCGTGCAGTGGGCCATGTACGAGCGCGTTTACGGCGGCCCCGACCACTACTTCATCTACGTCACTCCCATGAAATCTGCCGCGCATATCGACGAAAATTTCGCCAACGGGCCGAAATTTGACGAAGCGATTGGCAAAGACGGAATGAAGAAGCTCAACAATCTGCTGGCCGAAGCGGTGGACCAGGACGAAGTCAACCTCTTCGCTCTGAATCCCGCCATCAGCTATGTCGGCCCGGAAACGATCAAGGGCGATCCCACGTTCTGGAAGCCCGCGCCAGCCGCCGAGCCCAAAAAGAAAGCCGCAAAGGCCGCGCAGTAGCCCGCGATCAGCCAGTCGGCCAGTCGCGCGTCAGAAAGCAAAATGCCCCATCCGTCTCGCGCGTGGAACGGATGGGGCTCTCTCTCACTCGCTCTCGGGTCACTGCACTTGTATCGCTGCTTCTCCGAAAGTAATCGGAACACTCCGCTGTTGGGAGTCCTGCGCCTTCACCTCCACAATCTGCATCCGCGCGTCGCCCGCGGCCACCCCCTTCACCACCAATCCCAGAATCGTCCCGCTGCCATTCACTCCCGCCGTGTGCGGGCCCCGCGTGCAGGAAATCATCACTTCGCCTTTCTGCGCATCAATCCGCTGCACAATCGCCACCGCCTGCGTGCCCCCCGAAAGGAACCCTCCATCGCGCACTTCCGTAATCTGAATCACGGCTGGGTCGTACTTCAGCAGCATCGGAATCGAAAAAAGGTCGTTTACACCCTCAATCGAAATCCTCACAATTTCCGTATCGCCGCTCTTCAACGTCACCTGCGCGGGATTAAAACGCAACTGCGCCGCAACTCCCGCGCCACTCGCAGCCGGCCCATTTGCAGAGGCCGCCTCAACCTTCACCGGCTGTTCTCGAACCTGCTCGAGAAGCTGCGTGCCAGCTGGCAACCCCGAATGCAGCGCTAGCGGACTCGCCTCAGAATTCCTGGCAGGTACATCGCTGCTCTTCACATCGCTCGCAGCCTGGCGAAATACGCGCACGTTCGAATCCGTCCCCGCCGCCAACCGCCGCAAATTCTCCGCATTGATGCTTGGAAACCGCAAAATATGCGGCGTCAGCACGATCAACACTTCGTCGTGCTCCACTTCCTTGCTGACTTGCGAAAACAAATACTTCAGCCCTGGCAGGTCCGCCGCTCCCGGTATTCCATTCAGACTGTCCGTATCGGTCCGCTCGATCAATCCGCCCAGAATGTTCACTTCACCATCTTTCAGCCTTACCTCGTGCTCGATCTTGCGCTGGCTGATCACCGGCTCTTGAATCCCGCCGATGTTCTGGAAGTTCGCCACCGACGAAATCTCTACCACTAGCTTCATGCTTACTTCGCCGTCGGGATGCACCCGCGGTTGCGCCTCGATGTTCACGCCCACATCAATGTACGAAAATTGCGTGTTCACCAGCGAACTGACGGCCGTTGTAGCAGCGACCCCCGTCGCCGCCTGCGTGCTCCCCGTCGCCACCGGCACGCGTTGCCCGATTTTCAACGTGGCCTTCTCGCCGTCCGTCACGCGAATTTCCGGATCCTGAATGATTTTCGTCTTGCTGTCCGTCAAGATGGCTTCCGCCGATGCGCCCGGCAACGTCAAGCTGTAGTCCGCGCTCGCCAAATGTGCCAAATTATTCAAAGTGATCTGCAGCGGCGAATTGCTCGTAGGGCTCGTAGCACTCGAGGAACTGCTGCAGCCGCTATTAGTCGGCTGCACTGAGCAGCGCGGATTAAAGGTCAGCGACATATTTTGCCCCGGCAGTATCCCCAGTTGCCGCAAACGATCGCGATCGGCGGACAGCACCTGCACGTGCAGCAGCACTTCGGGTTTGGCCTTGTCGATGTCGCGGATAATTTTAGCGGCCAGCTCCAGCTTGTCCGGCGTGTCCCGGATCACAATCGCATTCTGCGCGTTCACCTGCTGCACACGGTGCAGGTCCAGCAATTGCCTTAGCCCATTCACGATCTCCGTCAGGTCCTGCTGCGTCAGCGAATTGGAAATATAGAATGTGCCCACCACTTCATCTTCGATGTCCTTCCGTTTTTGCGCATTGTCTGGGGCCACCTCGATCACGCTGCTAGTCAAAGGCTTCCAAAAAGCCTTGCTCTCAAAAGACACCGCATCCAGCCCCTGCTCCAGCGTCACGCCCGGCAAATCGACCGTAACGCGATGCGAGACGTAATCTGGATCGAAGATCACGCTCAACCCCGAGAGCTTGGCCATCGTTTCAAACACCACCTTCGAATCGTTGGTCATCTTCAGATTCAGCGGCTCCTGCGAAAGCGGTTTCAATTGCGGCGGCCCGGCCAGCATTTCCTTTTCGTCCTCCGCAGAACCATCCGGCTCCGGTTTTTCCATGTTATTCACGGCAGTCAGCAGTTCCGCGGTGCTCTTGGCCTGTTGCTCGGCTGCCATATTCGATGGATCAATCGCCGCCGCTTTCTCGAATTCCGAAAGCGCCAGCTGCAAATCCGCTTTCTGCGCCGCTCTCCGTCCCTGCTCCATGTGCCAAGACGCTGCCGCGTAACGCATGTGCATTTCGCGCAGCTTGTATTCCGCGTCGGTCGGGTTTGCCTGCGCCGCGCGCTGGTAATACACCAGTGCCGTATCGTAATCCTGCAGAGCCTCGGCCTTTCGTCCTTCCTCGAATTCCGTGTTCGTCTGATGGCAAGCCGTCAGCAAGCTCGCCACTACGAGCAGCGCCGCCAAGTGCGTGACGCGTCGCAAGCGTAAGTTGAGCATCCGCTCACTCACCAGCTCGCGTCTCAACACACTTCACATCACACTCCGAACCACGCTTCGTCCCAAACCTATATTGTGAGCTCAAGTTTTTCTCCACGCCGCTTAGACGCGCACAGCCCTCCGCCTGTTAGCGAGCAAGCCAAAACGAATTTTCGCGAGCGTCACTCAGCGCCACAATTCTTTTCAGCATCACGTGCGTCTAATGTTCGGACGCACACGAGCGGCCTCTCTGGCACGCATGCCGCGTGAGAGTGCGCTATTTGCGAAAACACTTGAGAGAACTTGCGGGCTGTGGCTTTAGCGGATGTGCAAGAACCGGCGAATCTTTGTATGTCGTGGCATTGCAGGATCTGCAAGAACCAGCGAATCCTTGTAGGTCCTGGCGCCGTAACTCAAAAAGGGAAGTGGTTGTCATCCCGAGCCCGCGAAGCGGGTGAGGGATCTGCTTTACTCGCATGTGCTAGCGAAAATCCAGATGCTCGGAACAATTCAGCGCCGTTTTAGCCTGAGAGCGTGCCAGTGGCTCGCTCGAACGGAGACGCGGCATAAGTTAGCCCAGGCCGGAAGGCCTGGGAACGTTCGCAAAGCAAACTCGGAGCGCCGTAGGTGCGACACGCTGTTGCCTGTGCCATGGCGCGGCAATCACTAAAAAAAGCCTTCTAATCAGCCGCTCTTTCCAATTCCTTCCGATCCCACTTCGCGAGATTCGCCGCCGCCTCGTAGGTACTCTGCAAAAACTCCAGCAACGCCTCGCGCGGCGAATCCGCCTTCCGTACATCGTCATACATCAGCAAAAATTCTTTCATCGGCGGATGATAGTAAGCCTGGGCCGGACGCACCGCCGCCTCGCCGAATCCCTCCGGCTCCGGCGCCGCATAAGCATAAAACGCCGCTCCCTTAATATCTCCGCCGCCCGGCCAGAAACCCGCGCTGCTCACCTCGTGCGAATAAGCTTCCCGCGTAACGGCATCCGCACCCGGACGCTCCGGCGCCCGCCGCCCTGAAAACCGCGTCGCGGCCAGATCGAAACTCCCCCAGAAAAAATGCACCGGGCTGGCTTTCCCAATAAATCGCGCGCGGAATTCCGTGAAAATCTTTTCGCTGCTCGCCAGAATCCGCCAAAAACGATTCGCATACTCCGCATCGTATGCAGCGTGCTGCGTATCCTGATCAAATGCGATCGGATTCGCAATCTCCACCGGCATTTTCCAGATTTTCACCGCGATGCTCAGCGAACCAAGCGCCGCCATAAAATCCCCGTAAAAATCCGCCACCGAACGAGGCCTCAGGCCCACCGTCGCCGCCGTGTTCTGACTCGTCTTGATCGTCAACCGGTGATGAATGAAATCGAATTCGACTTCGAAATTTCCTTCAGGGTAGGGAATCGCCGAGGTAGTCAGCCCTAGCGCGCTCACGTACAGCGGCACTTCCCACCAGTGATTGATCCGCGGCGCCAGCGCCAGCCGCACCTTGCCCACAATCTGCAACCACATGTGCAAGGTCGCGTAAGAGTCCTGCCACGCCTCCAGCGGGAGCTCCGGCCAATCTTCCCGCTCCGTGTCGCGCGCGATCGATGCGCTCATCGTACCTCCCCGAAATCCATCAATATCCATCCTGCGAGCCACGCCGAAAATCGCAGATCCGAAAGGCTGCGCTCCAATGTGGCGTTACAACGGATTTTCCTCAGGGCACGGCTTCAGCCGTGCCACAACCGTCGCGTGACCAAAGCGGCTTTAGCCGCTGAGGCCACCAATTTCGAGGTTCTAGTGCGGCGCGTAGTTGCCAAATCCCATCAGCACCACGACCGATTTTCCATAGGAAACCGACGCGGAATTCTGGCTCATCCCGATCACCCGGTACCCCTTGCTCGCAAAACGATTGATCTCGTCCTGATGCTCCTGCCCCGCGTCGCCGCTAACAAATACATACGGCGTCACGTTCTTCTCATCAATTTCACTGGCGGTAGTCATCGAAGTCCTCTGCCCCAAGACTATACCGCCACGATTACCCGTTCAACAACTGCGCCCGCGGGCGCTCTGCCTCTGTTTCGTCGTCGCCATCACGCACGCGGTTATGTGTCGCCGTGCCCTCCGGTTTTTCGCTGTGTCCTCTGTGCTAAATCTTTGGCTCTTCTCTTCGTGCTTTGCATCTCTGCGGTAACTTGCCTTCGCGTGTATAATTCGCGCGTCTATTTACTCAGCCCCTGTGCGCTGGCGCACCAATGTCAGGAGGATCGGAATGCGGAAAAGTTTCGTCGTCGCGCTCGGTTTTTGTGTGGCCTCCGCTCTTGCCGCCGTCAGGGTCGCAGCGCAACAACCAATCCCAGCCCCGAACTTCATCCGCGAAGACGCGCCGGTCATCGGACTAACGCACGTGGAAGTGATCGACGGCACGGGATCAGCCGCGCAATCCGATCAAACAGTAATAATCGAGCACGGAAAAATCTCAGCAGTAGGCGCAACCGCGAGCGTACAAGTCCCGAGCGGCGCCAGAATCATTGATGCCACCGGCAAAACCGTAATCCCCGGCCTCGTCGGCATGCACGAACATCTTTTCTATCCCGCCGCCGGCGACGGCTCCCTCACCGGCGTCGAACAGTTTTTTTCGTTCCCTCCGCTCTATCTAGCCAGCGGAGTCACCACCGGTCGCACGACCGGTTCCATGGATCCCTACGGCGACATCGCAGTAAAGGCTCGCGTGGACAGCGGCAAAATGCTCGGCCCTAATCTTTTTCTATCCACTCCGTATCTCCAGGGCGCCCCGTCACTGATCGCCCAGATGTACGAACTAAAAAATGCCGAAGACGCCCGCGCCTTCGTGCGTTACTGGCATTCCGTCGGCTTTACCTCCGTCAAAGCTTACGTGGACGTGACTCCCGACGAGCTCCGCGCCGGAATTGACGAGGCCCACAAGCTAAATATGAAAGTCACCGGACATCTCTGCTCCGTCGGCTACAACGAAGCTGCCGAGATGGGCATTGATAATCTCGAGCACGGCCCCTTCGGCGCGCCCGATGGCGAGCTGTATTCGAAACGCCAGCCCGGCATCTGCGGCCCCGATTATTTCGCGGAAGTACGAGACATCGTCATGAACGTCGAGCCGGATGGCCCGCAACTGAAGCAAACCATTCAAAATCTCGTCGCGCACCACGTGGCCATCACTTCAACCCTTGCCGTCCTCGAAGGCGGTTTGCGTCCGCCGATGGATCGCGACGGCCTCGTCACCCGCACCAGAATGTTGCTGGTCCCGGAAGCGTGGTCGAAAGTCATGACCAATCGCGCCAATAGGGAAGCCACTGCAACGTTTTCCCAGATGATGCTGCAAAAGGAAATGAAGTTCGAGCGCGAGTTCGTCGCCGCCGGCGGCCTGCTGATGGCCGGCTGCGATCCCACCGGCGACGGCCACACCCTCGCCGGCCTCGGCGATCAACGCAACATCGAACTCCTGTCCGACGCAGGTTTTACGCCCACCGAAGCCATCCACATCGCCACGCAGAACGGCGCCACATTTTTAGGCGAAGCAGAACGCATCGGCACCGTCGCCCCAGGCAAACAAGCCGACCTTGTCCTGCTGGACGGCGACCTCGCCAAGGACATCTCCACAATCGAAAGACCAGAAGTAGTTTTCAAAGCCGGCGTGGGCTACGACTCGAACGCAATCTACCAAAGCCTCCGCGGCAAAGTAGGCAGGCAATAGTCTTCGCACGTGCCGCGACGATGGGCTAGGCTCAAGGCCGATCACTGAACCGGTTTTAACTTTCGACTTTCAACTTTCAACTGTTAACTTCGTTCAAGAGGCTCAATTGCAGAAACTCCTCGCAATCATCGTTACGCTGCTCTTTGCCGCGCCCACCCCCGCCGATTCAAGACCCGTCCACGCCCCGCACGCCATAGTTGTCAGCATTGACGAACTCGCCTCCAAAGCCGGCGCGGATATCATGCAAGTCGGCGGCAACGCGATAGACGCCGCTGTGGCCACCGGCTTCGTGCTAGCAGTCGTCTATCCGCAGGCAGGCAATCTCGGCGGCGGCGGATTCATGCTGATCCGCGTGGCCGACGGCCAAACCCATTTCATAGATTTCCGCGAAGAAGCTCCAGCTGCCGCCAACGCCAACATGTATCTCGACGCGCACGGAAATGTCATCGACGGCGCCAGCGAATACGGTTACAAAGCGATCGGCGTCCCCGGTTCAGTCGCAGGTCTGGTGTACGCGCAGAAAAAATACGGCAAGCTGAGTCTGCGCCGAGTAATGGCGCCGGCGATTCAGCTCGCGCTCAATGGCTTCGAACTTACCTGGCAAGAAGCGCGCGACCTGCGCGAAGACTCCCATCTCGCCGACGATCCCGAATCCCGCCGCATCTTCCAGCGCAACGGCAATTTCTACAAACAATACGAAAACTTCCGCCAGCCCGAACTAGCCCGCACGCTCGAACGCATCGCCAAAAATCCCGATGACTTCTACCGCGGCGCCATGGCCCGCGAACTTGCCGCCGCAATCCAGCATGGCGGGGGACTGGTCACCGCCGACGATCTCGCCAACTATCAGGTAAAAGAACGTGAACCTCTCCGCGGCACCTATCGCGGTTACGAAATAATCAGCGCCCCGCCGCCATCGTCCGGCGGCACAGTGCTGATTGAAACTCTGAATATTCTGGAAGGTTACGACCTCGCGAAAGCCGGCAGCCGCTCCGCCGAGTCGGTCCATCTCACCAGCGAAGCTTTCCGCCGCGCTTTCTTCGACCGCGCCGAATTCCTGGGCGATCCCGACTTCGCAAAACTCCCCATAGCCCAACTCACCGACAAAAAATATGCTGACGCCTGGCGTGCCACGATTGACCCAGACCACGCCACACCGAGCAGAGATCTGCAGCGCCCCGCGATTTTCCAAACCCTCGCGCAATTAGACGCACCACAAAATCAGCCACAGCCCAGCGCGCCGCACGAGTCCCCACACACCACGCACTATTCCGTCGTGGACGCCGACGGCAACGCCGTTGCTGTCACCACCACCATCAACGACTGGTTCGGCTCGCGCGTCACCGCCGCAGGCCTGGGCTTCCTCCTCAACGACGAGATGGACGACTTCTCCGCGAAACCCGGCGCGCCCAATAGCGATGGCCTGATCCAAGGCCCAGCCAATTCTATCGGACCCGGCAAACGCCCACTCTCTTCGATGACTCCCACGATCGTCCTGAAAGACGGCAAACTGTTCCTGGTCCTAGGCTCGCCCGGCTCGTCGCGAATCATCACCACGGTTGCGCTGGCCATCATGGGAGTGGTCGATTACGGCATGAACATCCAGGAAGCCATCAACGCCCCGCGCTTCCACAATCAATGGATGCCAGACGTTATCAGCGTCGAAGCCTGGTTCGCGCCAGACGCCCTCCATGCCCTGCAAAAAATGGGCTACAAAATTGCCGTCGGCCTGCACGAAGACGGCGCATGGTCTCCCTACTGGAGCGACGCCGAATGCGTCGCCATCGATCCGCAAACGGGCGAACGCCTGGGCGCCAGCGACAACCGCAGCAACGGCAAACCCGTCGGCTATTGATCTCGCCGAGCCCGCGTGCCTCACTTGCACGTTTTCGTACAATATCGCGAGCTTGTACGTTTACGTACAATCCGTCGCGCCGCCCACGCCAATCATTATTCGCGCCCCGTGCGATGATCCCGTGGAGAAGGTAGGGGCGGGTCTGAGACCGGCCCCTACAACCGAGCCGCGACTGCGCGTCGTACCTGCGACACGGAGTGGCTGCTCTTTTCGCGTGAGCGGGCAGTCTCAAATCGTAGGTGCAGTTCGCGAAACGCCCCTACAGCCCGCCGCGACGCGTACTAATGATAGAATTGCAAACAGCGAAACAACAGGGGGCACAAACCATGACGGAACCAACCAAAGAAGAACTGCTGGCCCGCATCGCCGACCTCGAAAAAAAAGCCGCCGGCCCAAAACGCAGCGGCGCTCTGGAATTTCGCGTGGGAGAAAAGGGCGGCGTCAGCGTGTACGGCCTGGGACGCTTCCCGGTCACTCTATATTACGAACAATGGGACCGGCTGCTCAAAGTTGCCGATGACCTTCGCGCCTTCCTCGAAGAAAATAAATCGCGCTTGAAGCTCAAGAACGTCGAGTAACACGCACGCGGCACCGCGCGGGCCGTGGCACATCCGCCACTCACGAACCCTGTTGCCGCGATTGCATCGCCTCATAACTCGCGGAAGCTATCGCGATAAATAAAAACAGCAACGCCGCGTCCAAAAAGCTGCGTATGTCAATATTGTTGCCCTTGGTCAAGATGCGCACGAAAGCGATCCCCAAAGCGTCGCACAATCGTCCCACCACAGCCACCAGCGCGCACACGACCCCCAGCCAGTAACTCCCCACCGCGATATATTTCACCATTACGCCCTCCTCTCCGGTAACAGACTTTGGCCCCGCCGGCGAAATCCCGCGCTGAAAGTACATCGCTCGCACCACAGAGTCAACGCCGCCCGCTTGCCTCAGGAAAGCGCCCCAGAATTAAACCGTGACAATATTCCGCTTTCCGCTATCATCAAGTTCTCCTTCCACTCGCTACCTGCGCTTTTTTGGGTGGGGTACCAGCCCTGCGGGCCATGCGTTCGGTCCGCATCAACCATTAACAAAAATCTAGGCGGACACGCACGCGCGCCACGAGCGCGACACAAGTGTGAGTGTCCAGGCGTCTAGGGGAGAAGATGGGTTCAACGGCAGGCGACGAATTTCGCGATCTATTGGCTTTAGTGCGGCAAAGCGGCCTGATGGCCAAGCAGCCCGCGTTCTACTTCCGAAAAATTCTACTCAACTTCATCATGTTCGTCGGCGCCTTCGTCCTGATCGCCAAATTCCACAACTATTTCTGGGTCGAGCTCTGCAACGCCGCGTTCCTCGCCTTCGTCTTCGCGCAACTCGGCTTCATCGTCCACGACGCCGGCCATCAGGAAATTTTCAGCGGCCCTGCGGGCAATGAGGTCCTCGGCCTGCTGCACTCCAATCTGCTGCTCGGCTTCAGTTACAGCTGGTGGCTCGACAAGCATAATCACCATCACTGCTCACCCAATCACGTCACCGCCGACCCTGACGTGGATTTAATCCCATTCGCGTTCTCGAAAGACCAGGCCGCCACAAAACACGGCCTCGCGCGCCTCTCCGTGAAATACCAGCACTTCTCTTTTTTCCCGTTGTCGCTGCTCGAGGCCTTCGTTCTGAAATACGACAGCATTCGCTTCCTCCAGCGCAATAATGTCGCGCATCCAGTCCTCGAATTCAGTTTCCTCATCCTTCACGCGATCTGGTATCTCAGCCTGCTCACTTATCTGCTCGGCTTCCCGCACGCCATTCTCTTCGCTATCGCTCACCAAGCGTTCCTCGGCCTCTATCTCACGCTGATCTTCGCGCCCAATCATCAAGGCATGCCGCTCGCGCAGGGCAGCACCGCCGTAAATTTCCTCCGCGAACAAGTGCTCACCAGCCGCAACATCAAAAATCACCCCGGCATCGATTTCTGCACCGGCAACCTCACCTGCCAGATCGAACACCACCTGTTTCCGACGATGCCCGCCAACAAACTCCGGCAGGTCCAAAAAATTGTCCGCAATTACTGCCGCTCGCACGGCGTCCCCTACCACGAAACATCCCTGTTCCAATCCTATCGAGAGATTTATCAGAATTTGAAAGAGGTCAGCCTGCTGGTAGGAAAAGAAGCTGAAGCCGAATCCAGCGCGGATTAAAGCGGAGCGTCCCGCTGAGTTCTTCGCGATCTTCGCCGCGGCTTCCACCATCCGGCACGGTCCTGGCTAGTCGCGTGACCGGAAAAGTTTGTACGAGAAGCCACTTTCCCGGCGAGCACAGCAATCAGGAAGCGGACATTTTCATCGGCTAACACCTCGGTTCAAGCGGTGGCCGCACCGCCGCAGCCTATTCGGAGATGATGCGGTCGGACCATTCGACAAGAGAAACAAAGACGGCAGGATTACCGAACTTTGCGTTCCAATTCGCAAGATCGCTTTCCGAGACCCCACGGGCCCGGGAACAAGCGCCTCAAGCAAAGACAGGAATGTGTTTGGCGACGACCTTCTCGCGCAACTCGCTGAGCGGCGGCCAACCGATCGGAAGCACTGCGTCCGAGGTAGCTTTGCGCATAAGATAGGTCGCGTCAGCCGTCAGGAATATCTGAACTTCGTGGCCAGCGTCCGACAAAGCGAGCGCATGTGCGTACACAAACGAGGCGCGGGTCGGGTCGTCGGTCCCCCACGAACTTCTCATCATGATCCTCAAAGTTTTTTTCGATTCCTGCGCGTTCGCGCCCAGTGCCAGAAATGGAAGGCCCAACAACTGCGACAGGAATGTGCGTCTGGCCATGCTGTTTTCTCCTGAGTTCGGAAGTTCCCGAGGGGAAGATTTTCGCGACAGTACTACGCGCTTCTGGCAGTGTCAAAGCGAAAATTCCACCGACCGAAGCGTGGCTGCCGCAGACAGGGATTTCTCCCGCGCCCCGTAAGCCAAACGCAACGCTGCTGCGTGGCCCTACCGTCGGGCAGCAGCACGACGTCTGAATTCACATCTTCTTCATCGGACGATCAGGCACACCGCAGCGTTAGCTGCCGGTACCACCACCGCCGCCACCACTCGACGGCTGATGTCCGCTGATGACGACGTTGTCAAGGTTGTACTTCAAGAGCGGTTTCTGCTTTTCGAGTGCTTTGCCGCTTCGTAGTTTTTTGCTCTTCGCAGCTGGTTTTTTCTTTGCCGTGTCGCTCTCCCAACGAGGGTTTTCACTTTCACATTGCGGGGCCGCATATCCGGGGCGCGAAACGGGAACAAAATACATTTGCTCGTGCTGCATGTCAACGAACTAGTCCGACGGGCCCAGGGTGTCGCCATCTCCGCGCCGCCTCCCTCATATTTCACCCCACAATTTCAATCCTTTCCACACCTCCAGAAAAATACAATAATCTCCCCATGAATATCCTGCTCTTCGGCGCAACCGGCATGGTCGGCCAAGGCGTCCTCCGCGAATGTCTCCTCGATCCCAGCGTGCAACTGGTCGGAACGATAGGCCGCACCGCCACCGGCCAGCAAAATCCCAAACTCCGCGAGATCGTCCTTAAGGATTTGTCGAACTACGCACCCATCGAAGAAAAACTCACCAGTCTCGACGCCTGCTTCTTCTGCCTCGGCATTTCCGCCTCCGGCATGACGGAAGACGCCTACGAGCGCATCACCTACGGCATCACCATCGCCGCCGCCGAAACTCTCTCCCGCCTGAATCCGAGAATGGTTTTCATATACGTCTCCGGCGCCGGCACCGACAGCTCCGAAAAAGGCCGCTTGATGTGGGCGCGCGTTAAAGGCAAAACCGAAAACGCCCTACTGCGCATGCCCTTCGCCGCCGCATACATGTTTCGCCCCGGCTTCATCGAACCCGCTCACGGCGAGATCTCGCGCACCAAGCTCTATCGCACTCTCTTCGTGATCGCCAAACCCCTCCTTCCGCTCCTCCGCGCCATATTCCCCAATCAAATCCTAACCACCCACCAAATCGCCCGCGCCATGCTCAACCTTGTCACTCGCGCCTACCCCAAACACATCCTCGAAATCCAAGACATCCGTGCCGTCTCAGAAAATCTCCAGAATGATTGAAGTCACGACGCTGCAGCATGCTGAAAAATATTCGCGCTCAGGCTTTGACTCTGTAGCGGCCGCCTTCCGGCAGGCGCTTTTGACTTTGCTGTTGGATGCGCGAATCGCCCCTGCTCGGCGGCGGGTCCACCCCCTCACGCAACGTAGGGGCGGGTCTCAGACCCGCCCGCTGTTGCGGCGGCCTATCCTCAGCGCGCCGCCATGGAGTGAATCTCCGCCGCATACCCGCCCGGAAATTCCACAACCGCGCTCATCCGGCCGTCGTCCGTCGCATGAGGCGCCGACAAAATCTTCACCCCCGCACCGTTAGCCTTCTCCAAAGTCGCAGCCAGGTCCCGCACCTCATACCCCGTAATTTCATGTCCAAACGGATACGGCAGATGCCCATCCGTCACCAACACCTGCATATTCCCAAACCCCGAAGTAATCCGAATCCTTCGGTAAGTCTCCCCAGCCCGCCCAATCTCCCCGGCATCTGCGCGCGCATCATCCGCCAGCACCTTGCCGTGCGCGAACCGCACGAAGCTCGCGACAAACTTATCCGCCGCGTCGCGCGAAACGTAAATGCGATTGTCCGGAATCGTTTCCAAGGGCGGATAATTGGGCGCCGCAAAATGCCAATACAGCTGCATCTTCACGCCGCCCGGCCACTCGATCACCGCATCCCGGCCGATCGGATCCTTGAACGGCTCCACAATTACTTCCGCCCCCGCCGCACGCACCTCGCGGATCGCCGTATCCATGTCCGTCACCAAATATCCTGTGCGCTCCTGCCCAAACGGGAAGGGAACCGGCGTTTGAAATGCAAACACAGACATCGTCCCCACCGGCGTCCACACATACTGAAATTCCGTGCTGCTAGCCACCGGCAGCACATTCGTCACGATTAATTTCGCAGCCTGCCCGCCAAACGTAGCGTTCACGCTCTTAACGAACGCATCCAAATCCCCCGGCGCGACATAAACGTGCGTCGAATCATACTGCGCCCCCACCGCCACGCCAGCGTTGCGCGCAGGAGCGGCTGTCTGTCCGCGAGCGGCGCCCGGCGCAACGACCAGCAATAAAAAAAGAGCGAGAGCCGGCGCGCAACCACACACAATCGCGCCGACTTTCGCTCGCGTCATTCTACGTATTCTCAGTTAAGCCGTAGCCTTCTGCTGCCCCTTGAAGAAAGCCAGCAAATCAGCGTTAACCACATCCGCATGCGTAGCGGGCATGCCATGCGGAAAATCCTTATACACCTTCAGCGTCGCATGCTTCAGTAATTTCGCCGCCGCAGGTCCCGCCGCCGCAATCGGCACAATCTGATCGTCTTCGCTGTGCAACACTAGCACCGGAATTTCAATCTTCTTCAAATCTTCCGTCGTATCCGTCTCCGAGAAAACCTTGATGCATTCATAGTGGGCCTTAATGCTCCCCACCATGCCCTGCAGCCACCAATGCTCGCGTATGCCCTCGGAAATTTTCGCCCCCGGACGATTGAATCCGTAGAACGGCATCGTGATGTCCTTGTAAAATTGCGGCCGGTTCGCCGCCAGGGCCGCACGCAGCCCGTCGAACACCGAAATCGGCGCGCCCAGCGGATTCTTCTCCGTCTTCAGCATCAACGGCGTGATTGCGCTGATCAGTGCAGCCTTCGCCACACGCTTCGTCCCATGCTTTCCCAAATAACGCGCCACTTCGCCGCCGCCGGTGGAATGTCCCACCAAAATTGCGTCCTTCAGATCCAGCTTCTCAAACAACTCCGCCAAATCGTCCGCGTACGTGTCCATGTCGTTCCCGCCAGACGTCTGGTCGGAACGTCCATGCCCGCGCCGGTCGTGCGCGATCACGCGATAGCCCAGGTTACCGAAGTGAAGCATCTGCCCGTCCCAGTCGTCGGCGGTCAGCGGCCAGCCGTGGCTGAACACAATCGGTTGTCCCGTGCCCCAATCCTTGTAGAAAATCTTAGTGCCGTCTTTCGTAGTAATAGTAGCCATCGAATAGTCTCCTTAATCGTGGTCACGCAACGCCATTGAGTCGGTGTCTGTAGGCTTAGAGTCGGCGCCCGCCGCCTCGGTTGCAGAGAAAGTTCATAAACCAGCGGAATGCCGCGCAGGTGCAATAAATGAGTGGACCAGTGGACAAGGGGCTTGCAAGTTCACGCAAACTTCACTTCACGGAATGCTGAGAGTGCTTCCCTCTTTCACTGTGGACGTCTGCTCCCGCCCATTAAACCGGTAAATCACCGTAAGCACCTTGTCGCGCCCCACTGCCGGATCGCCTCCCAGATTGCCATTCGTCACCCGCACCATGCCGTTCCCGGAAAGCATCATGCGCACGCGATACGTCACATCCATCCAGGGGTTGCCCGCGCCCCAATCCGCGCGCATCACCTGCCAGCCAGGTCCCGGCGGAATCGTGTTCTGCTTCTGCGCCGCCGCGCGCGCGACCAAGTGCGCGAACACGCGCGCGGCTGAGCCGCACACGAATAGCGAACGCCCGTCCCGCGATTTTTCATCGGATTCTCCCTACCACACGCATGACGAACCCCACCGGCTGGATTACCATGAGGGAATAAACTGCGGTTAGCGCCGAATCGTCCGGCGAGTGCTACCGGCCCGTCTCCGCGCCAGCCGACGCCGACTTGTACCACTCCACCTTATTCGCCGATAGGAAGCACACATCCACTTCCACGCCGGAATAATCGCAGCCGCCCAGATACTCCGCCAGCTTGCCGCCCTGTATCCAGAATCCCGCGCGGCTGCGCGACAAAATAGTCGCCTGCATCGGTGCCTGCCCAAACAATTTGAACGTCGCCCGCGCGTTCGCTTTGGTGGTCTGCGCGTCGCGTGCGTTCGCTGCCGTCTGCTGCAGACCGCGCGGATTCGTTTTGGTTGTGTGCACGTAGCTCCGCTTCGCTCTAGAGTCCATCACATAACCGCTGAAGGCCGCCAATGTACATCCAACCGCCCGAAAAATAAAGCGAATCGTGATCTCGGCCACGACCGGAATCAACCTGAGATCCCGCGGTGCCGATTCGAAGGGTCCGGCCCCCAGCGCGATTGACGCCGAGCACCGCCGGGCCTCATTGAAGGTCAATGTCCTGGCGTACTATTGAACCCTGCCGATCTGTAGTCGATCCTTCCCATTCATCCCGACCCGTAACCCACCAAAGGAGCACTCAATGCCGGGCAAAAACGGGGCACCATCCAGACGCAGCAGTCGTGTGACGCTGCGTGTTCCGCTGAAAATATATGAGCCGGACACCAACAAACGCTTCCTCGTCGAACAAGCTTATGCCGTGAAGGTAAGCCTTTGGGGCGGGCTTATCGCTCTCGGAGCAGCCGTGAATCGCAACCAACAAGTCGTGGCGGTCAACCACTCTACCGGGGCAACCGCCGAGTCCCGGATTGTTTATCTGGGGCCGATGCTGGCGGGCGGAAGTCCCCTAAGGCTAGTGGCCATAGAGTTCCTCAAACCATCGCCAGGTTTTTGGGGTGTGGTCTTTCCTCAGATCGATCCAGGCCGACCTCAGACCAGGAACTACGCCCGATGAGCCCGTCGAGCCAAAAACACAAGCCCCTGCGAACCGCCAAGCAGCAGCGTTCCGTGCGACGCTGCTCGCTCGTCGCTTCTGTGCAGGTCACTGAGTTGCGCTCCGGTGCAACGCTTTCAGCTCGCATCTCTGAACTCGGTGTCGGGGGCTGCTACGTTGACGCGCTAAATCCATTCCCCGAAGGCGCGCTGGTCGCTTTGCGCATTCTCAGAGATCAGGGCGTCTTCGAGACCAAGGCCAAGGTAGTCTACTGCCACCCGAATTTCGGCATGGGCCTGGCCTTCGTTGATATGACACCCGATCACAGGTCACTACTAGAAAACTGGTTAGCCGAGATCGTCAGCCAACTCACCCAAGTTTCGTAGCTTCTGCGATGCTCGTTAAAAACTCTCCCGAGGCCATCGGTCCGTTCACGCGTACTGCCAACGCCAGCTCCAAATTAGTCACGCAATCGGAAACGTCGAAATCCACGTGTTCCGTTAATGCGTTTGCCAGGACTTTGGTTTGGGTCCCTTATCCGGCCGCCCCACGCGATTTCCACTTACAACACGCCTCGAACACGGAACGCTCCACCAGGAAGTAGAGGGTGAAACCGCCTCCCACTTCGAGAGTAAGTGTTGAACCGTGTTGTGCGATGTCGCAAATCACTATTTTGCGCGCTGTAAACCGTCGTTGTGCGCCGGAGATTGGTGCTAGCGCCGTGAACGGCCGGGTCGGCTTGGCCACGGTGCAACGCATCGTGCACCGGCATCCAGGACGCATTTGGGCCGAAAGCGCAAGCGATCGCGGTGCAGTTTTTTACTTCACACTGACTGGAGCGGTTAGCTAAGGAGTGGCCCTTGAAAAACGAAGTGATCATGCTGGTCGAAGACAATCCCGACGATGAAGCTCTCACCGTGCGAGCGCTGCGGAAAAGTAAAGTCATGAACGAAATTGTAGTTGCGCGTGACGGAGTGCAGGCGCGGGACTATCTGTTCTGCGAAGGTACCAATGCGGGCCGCGATACCAGTGAAATGCCCCAGGTTGTTTTGCTTGATTTGAAGCTCCCGAAACTGGACGGCCTGGGTGTGCTCCGCCGCCTGCGCGCCGATGAGCGAACACGACTACTTCCGGTCGTCATACTCACGTCTTCGAACGAGGAACAGGACCGCGTGAACGGTTATGGCTTGGGTGCAAACAGTTACGTTCGCAAACCTGTGGACTTCGAGCAATTCGTCGCCGCAGCCACACAATTGGGATTGTATAGGTTGGTGCTGAACGAACCGGCACCGAGGAGACTCTAGATGCTAGGCGCTATTCGATTACTAATCGTGGAGGATTCCGAAGACGACGCGGCGCTGCTGCTACGGCTGGGCCACGCCGGATACGAGATCAAGTCCGAGCGTGTGGAATCGGCGAGCACTCTGGCGAAAGCTCTCAGCCAAAAATGGGACCTGGTAATCTCTGACCACACGATGCCGCACTTCTCGGGCACCATGGCGCTCAGCGCCGTCAGGGCATTAGATGCGGAAGTGCCATTCATTTTCGTTTCCGGCACCATTGGTGAAGAAGCGGCGACCGACGCGATGAGACATGGCGCGCAAGATACGTTATGAAGTCCAACCTCAAACGACTCGTTCCGGCGGTGCTACGCGAGCTCCGCGATGCTGCTGAACGCAAGGAGCTCAAGCGTCTGGACCGGCGTGTACAACAGCTAGAGAGATATGAAGCGATGGGAGGACTCGTCGGGGGAATAGCTCATGACTTCAACAATATGGTCGGTGCAATCCTAGGGTGGGCCGAGATGGGCTTGGAAGAGTCAAAGCCAGACGGTGGTTTGCACCACCGTTTTCAGAAGATCCGTGACCAGTCATTGTGAGCTGGGGAACTGATCTCGAAGCTCCTCACGTTCGCCGGAGGAGGGGCTCTCCAGCCCCGCAAGATGAATCTCAACGTCCTTATCGAAGAAGAAATGAGTCTGCTGACCACACTAATTGGCGAGAGCGTCGAAGTTCGGCTTCTCACGGCTCCCGATCTCAAAGTCACGCTTGCTGATCCGATGCGGATCGAACAGGTGCTGATGAACCTTTGCGTGAACGCGCGTGACGCCATGAAGGATCGGGGCGAACTAGTTATCGAAACTCGAAATGTTGAACTTGGCTCTGAGTTTTGCCGCGAGCATTGCGTGGACCCGCCGGGGAGTTATGTTTTGCTGCGAGTGTCCGATACGGGCATCGGCATTGATTCCGCAACGATGGAACACATCTTTGAACCGTTTTTCACAACCAAAGCGATTGGGAAGGGATCGGAGATTGGTTTGGCTACATTGTACGGAATCTTCAAACAGCATGGAGGCTTTGTCTTCGCCGAGAGCAAGGTAGGAGTGGGGTCCTCGTTCCGAGTGTGCCTACCGGTCAGCACGGGGGGCATGAGCATCGCGAAACTAGAGATGATGATCATCGTCCGAGGGGCAGCGAAACAATTTTATTGGCCGAAGATCACGACGGACTTCGAGAAACGGCGCGAGAGATCTTGGAGGCGCTTGGCTATCGCGTGCTGGTCGCATCGGACGGTGGCAATGCGCTCGAACTCTTCACGGCCAATGCCAATCAAATCGACTTGGCAGTGATGGATGTCGTGATGCCTGTACTCAGCGGTCCGAAGGCATACCTGGAAATGTCCGCTCTGAAACCGGGCGTCAGAGTGATATTTACAACAGGCTATACCCCTCAGGCGAGAGCTCTGACTTCGACGTTGGAGAAAGGCGCAGTGATCCTGCAAAAGCCGTACAGCCTTACGGGCCTTAGTCAGATAGGTCGGGGGCAATAGAACATCCGGTCGCTGTCTGAGCGTCTCGATTTCTGTCGCGCGGCTGAGCTAGATTGACAATCTGACCCGCTGATGACGCGGAATCGCGATTCTTCATAAGCTGCGGAAACCCCGGTCATTTGACACTTGGATGTGTAATCGCGTTACCGGAGACATGAACTAGCACTTTTCTTCTCTGGGTGTCCGGGCCTGCTACACCACCCGAACCCACGCCGTTGAATTTCCGGGTGCCGCGTCCCTTCGTTTTTTGAAGGAGTGCGGGCTTTGACTCTGCGTGCTTGGATTCTCCGCCTCGAATTCCTCCGCTTGTCGACCAATGCGTTGCCGCAAACGTCCTGAGAGTCCCTGGTGATCCAATACATCCCCTACACGGATCACCGTATTCCCCCGTGTCCTATAATGTATGTGTCTAATCGGGAGCAGACTAACGTGACCACACACGCGGTGTCTTGCACTTCGGTTTTGAGCAAACCCAAAACAATTCTTATCGCTGACGACAGCGAACTCGTGCGAAATATGATCCGTCAGGCGCTCGAGCGCGATACGGATTTCGCAATCTGCGGCGAAGCGGCGAATGGCACCGATGCGGTTTCAAAGGCCAGAGAGCTCTCGCCTGATTTGGTTATATTGGACGTGAGAATGCCCGGTCTAAATGGCATCGAGGTAGCTGGAATCCTCAGATATGCGCTGCCCAAGGTTCGCATCGTTCTAGTGACCATGTACGCTCAGGACATCGAAAGGAATCTGACGTCCCTGTTTCGTATTGATGCCGTGCTTGCCAAGGCTGGTGGCTTATCCGAATTGACGGCCCACGTTACCAGCCTCATGGCGGACCCACTCGATATCGCGATCCTGGACGACACCACGAGAATTTAGGCGGCTGACTTGCCCGCGGCAGCAGCGCCTGTCCGCCGTAGGAGGGCCCGCCTACCCGCTCCCCGCAATCAACTCAAATATCCAGGAAGTAGCCGCTGACGAAGCAGGTAGCTTGCCCGGCGGCGCCCGAGGTAGCCACCTGAAACTGAATTGACTCGCCCGGCTCGACGTAAAACCGTATCGCGTGGGTCGCGAAATAACGCTTCAGGTTGTCAACCCCGTTCGTGATCAGCGCAGGGATCATGAATAGGCAGAACGGACCGTTTAACTGCATGGTGTAGAGCGCACCGGAAGTTGAAGTAACTAGCTCGGCGGACACCGCCTCCACCACCAGCCGTTTTTTCGCTGGCACCGGACCGATTTCCGCAATCCCAGAATCCACGGCCGTTGAGTTCGCCGTACAACTCCCTGCGAACGGCTGCCGCCCCGGGTCATCGTTTGCCATAAGGTCCTCCGCTAACGTGCAACCACGAATCTAGCCTTTTTTGTCCCCACCACGATAGACATTCTTTCCCGTTCTCGCGCCCGTTGCCGTCGCATGTCGCGAGTTGCGATATCCACGTGCCTGTGCATTGCTGTTGAGTTACACATCCATCTGCTGTATAACTCTTCTGTATCGTCGGACTCAACAATGCGCCCCAAAATTATCTTCTTCATCGTGGTGGGATTGCTATTTTGCAGTCTCGCCACCCTTGAGACCACCGAATTTCTCAAGCTCGCCGACGACACTTCGAATGACTTCTCGCTCTTGAACGTTGAGGCGAACACATCAACAGCTGTTGTCCGCCAATCCCATGAGTCGCAACCGAAAGCCGTCCCCGCGCCAATTCAGCGCCGGCAGCCGCAAGTTCTCCCGGAGATCCCTGATTCTGCTAGCGCCTCCGCCGATATTCTCCACGTCCTCTGCGCCATAAGAACATAGAACCCCTCTGCAGCTACAGCTCCGTCCCTTTTTTCGTTGTCGCCGGTAGATTCCGGAATTGCCTCCGCTGATTCCAACAGTGCAGCGCGCGGAAGCTCCTGGCGACCCGCCCTGAACGATCGGGTTTCACCCGACGAACAGCCGGGTTCGAACACCGGCAGGAGGCAGGTGAAAATGAGGTCTTTTTCCTACGCAAACGATCCACAAGCCCTCGAGGACTTTCTCTATGAATTGGTCTGTGAAGTCAAACAGCCGGAACAGACGGATCTACTCGTCGAAGTTCTGATGAAGATCCAGCGGCCTATCGAAAAGGTGCGGGACGATCGTTGGGCAGTCACCCCGATTGACCGCGCCAGAATACACAAGTGAGGATTCGCTCGACTGGACTGCGGCCCGGAATCGGCCCGGGCCTCTCTCCTTCTCTAGCTTCTTCGGAATTGACTGCTTGGATTGTCGGTAATGTAGAAATGTGGCGTACCTATCTCAAAAAATAGGAGAACAGCGATGGAAATAGGTGAAAGGTTGAAGGCATTTCGAGAACAGAAGGATCTGTCACAGGGCGACGTCGAGAAGCGCACCGGGCTTCTGCGCTGTTACATTTCGCGTGTCGAGAACGGCCATACCGTTCCCGCAATCGAGACGATTGAAAAGCTCGCGCGAGCGATGGAAGTACCGATGTACGCATTCTTCTACGAAGCCGAGCCACCTGCGTCGCCTTCTCTGAAGTCCGATGCTACAGGGCGGGGCGGCTCGCGCCGTGATGCGCGGATGTTTGATCGCTTTCGCAGACTAATGGGCCGAATGAATCCGGTTAACCAATCGTTGCTGTTCCACATGGCCCAGAAGATGGCTCAAAAGAAAGCGCCGTCGTCCGCGAAGTGAATCCTGCGGAACTGTGAAAGCAGCGGCGTTCAAACGAGAGGCGCGGTTCTGGCTGCGGTGTCGCACACCTAGCTAGAATCGCGCTCGCTTCACTTCCTCAGGAGTCCAGATGCCCGAATCGAACTGGCGAGAGTTGTATAAAACGGCCATTCTTGAACTTATTCCGGAACTGCTTCGCATTCGCGTGAAAATTGCGGAAGACGCGATTAACGCCCGCCTCGCCGACCCCAAAATCTCTCGCAGCGAGCGCAAGGAAATAGAAGACGCACTATCTGCTCTACGCGGATTGAAGCGACTGAAAGGCTAAACTCGCCAATCCCCAAGCTCATCGCGTCCGCCGCGGGTCGGCGGGCGACCAAACCCGCCACACCACTTACCCGAACGCTCCATGCTTCCGGGTAGTCCGCTCTCGGCAGCCTGCCGCAGGCAGGGGTCTCGGCTCCGTATGCTGCGGCCGAGACCCTTTGGGGGCCTCTCGCGGGAGCTAGTTTCCACTTCCGTAATACTGCGCTTCGTCGTCGGCTTGGCGCTTCGTTTTCACGATCCACAGGCCATCGTTGTTCGTGGCGTAGATCAGGCCGTGCGCGTTGTCCACCAGGAACGTCGTGACGCCGGAGAGGCTGCGGATTTCCTTCGGGTCTGCGGACGCGGGAGTTGCCGACTCGGGTTTGCCGAAGAGCGTGAGAGTGTCGGCGATGACGCGCACTTCGGTGGCAGGCTTTCCAGGGGCCGGCGCGGCGGAGTCCAGCTTTTGCGGCCGGCGCGGATCGCTGACGTCGACCATGGCGACTTGCGCGGAGGAATCGAGTCCGAGCACCAGATACTCTTTGCCGTTGCGCTTCACCAGTAGCATGTGCGTTACGTTGCCGCCGGTCAGGGTTACATGACCGAGAAGGTTGGCGGGAGCGTCTGTGCTCTTGCTGGAGTTGCCCCCGGCTTGGGCTGCCGGCGCTGCGGCGATGCCCATCGCGGCGATTGCCAGCGTGATGGCCAGCGCGGTGTTAGTGGTGAAGCGGCGAAAAGTTTGCGACGAATTGCTGATCGAATTGCTGTTCGAGGTTTCTCGCATTGTCGTTTCTCCTTTGAACTCGGTAGCCTGCCTGCGCTATTTCGATTGGCCTGCTTCGTTCATATATGTAGACCAAGAAGGTGCCGGTTTTATTCCACGGGTCTGGCGGGGCGGGGGAGACGGAGATGCTTGTGGAAACTTGTGGAGGACTGAGAAGTTCAAAAGCCTCAGCCTTGGGATGAAATATCGGCGCGAAGGACGATGTATCCGGCGACGTGAGGCGGGTAAAAAAAGACCCGCCTCGGCGTCTCAGAGGCAGGGCATCGATGTCGAAGTTCGTACTACCGTGCTGCTTGTCTTGGGAGCAACTTCTGGTAGGACTTTTTCGGGGAGCGGAGGCCGATCCATACCATCACAGCGCAAAGCAAGCTAAATACTGCCAGCGCAAATATCATTCCCGATCGCCTCCTTTCTCTTCGTTCAGTGCTTTGGAGCCAATTACGATGCCAACTGATAGCAGAAGGATTCCCGACAACGCGAAGAATACCGTCACGAAGTGTTGGGGGGATAACCACCTCATCCAAGACATCCACGGCGGATAAGCCAAAGCTCCTTCCCCATGCCAACCTACGATCACGTCGAGCGGCACAAACACCAAAACCAAGACACCGATTTCCCTAACCGATTCGCCCAATCATCTCCTGCGCGTGCAGTCCACAGCGATGTTTGTGCCACAGAAGGGTAAGTACGTCAGCCGTTAACCCAACGGCGGCGAACGCGGATCCCCTAGCTTCGCGCACCAAACGCGGGCCTGCCCGTCGCACCGGCAATTCTGAACGGTCCTGCCACGGGGATTTACTACGAGGCTTTTTCTTCCGCGGCTGCGACGAATTCCGAGTACGGGCCTTTGAAGTCTTCGATTTTATTCGAGTGGAAATGCCAGATGCGTGTTGCGACTTCATCAATTACGTCGTGGTCGTGTGTGACGAGCAGCACCGTGCCGTCATATTTCTGCAGCGCGATATTCAGCGCGTTAATGGACTCGAGGTCTAGGTGGTTGGTCGGCTCATCCAGCACCAGCACGTTCGGCTTCTGCAGCATCAAGCGGCAGAAAATCAGCCGCGCGGATTCGCCTCCAGAAAGCGCGGCAGTCTGCTTCAGCGCGTCTTCGCCGCTGAAAAGCATCTGCCCCAGCACGCCGCGCAATTCTTCCTGCGTGGCCTGCGGCTTGAATTGATGCAGCCACTCGATGGCGTTCATGCCGTGCGTGATGGATTCGCTGTGGTCTTGCGCGAAGTAGCCGACGGCGACGTTGTGGCCCCAGATGACTTGCCCGCCGTCCACGGGGAACTGGCGATCGCTGTCGTCAATGAAGCCGGTGGCGTTGCGCAGCAGGGAACGCAGCAGCGTGGTTTTGCCGGTTCCGTTGCGGCCCATCAGCGCGATTTTTTCACCGCGCGCGACGCTGCCGGAAAAAGGCGCCCAGACTTTTACGCCGTCGTAGGATTTCGCGACGCTCTTGATTTCCAGCGGATGACGGCCGGAATGCTGGTCCATCTGAAAACGGATGTAAGGGCGCGCGATATTGGAACGCGCCAGTTCGGTGGTTTGCAGGCGCTCCACTTCTTTTTTGCGCGACGTGGCTTGCGCCGAACGTGTGCCGGCCGAAAAGCGCGCGATGAATTCGTTCAGGTGCGCAATTTTCTTTTCGCGCTGCTCGTTCTCGGATTCGATGCGCGAGCGGATGGAAGTTTTGGCCATCACCATATCGTCGTAGCCGCCGTTGTACATGATCACGGTTTCGTAATCGATGTCCGCCGTATGGGTGCAGACGCTATTCAGGAAATGGCGGTCGTGCGAGATCACAATCAGCACGCCCTCGTATTCCAGCAGGTAGTCCTGCAGCCAGTGGACGGAATCCAGGTCCAAGTGGTTGGTCGGCTCGTCGAGCAGCAGGGCAGGCGGGCTGCCGAAAAGAGCCTGCGCCAGCAGCACGCGGACTTTCTGGCCTCCCTGCAGTTCGCGCATCTTGCGATCGTGCAGCGGCTCTTCCAGGCCCAGTCCATCGAGCAAGATGGCCGCATCAGCTTCGGCGGTGTAGCCGCCTTCTTCGCCGACGATGCCTTCGAGCTCGCCCAGGCGCATGCCGTCCGCATCAGTGAGTTCATCGTGCGGCTTGGCGTAGAGAATTTCGCGCTCTTGCAGAGCTTTCCACAGCGGGCGATTGCCCATGATCACGGTATCAATGACGCGCTGATCGTCGAAGGCGAACTGATCCTGGCTCAAGATGCCGAGCTTCTTCGGCCGGGTGACGTCGCCCTTGGTCGGCTCGATTTCGCCGGTCAAGATCTTCATCAGCGTGGATTTGCCGGCGCCGTTGGGCCCGGTGATACCGTAGCGGCGTCCTGCGAAGAAAGTGGTGCTGACCTCTTCGAACAAGACTCTGGCGCCGAAGCGCATCGTGATGTTGTTAACGGAGAGCAAGGAGTTGTAATTGTAGCATGGTTGCGATTTGCGTGCAGAGCAGGCGTTGCGCCGGCTAGTCGGTCAGTTTCCGATTCCGCGACCCACTAGGACTCCCACGGGAGCTTCGCTACATGAAGTTGGATTTATGCGGACATAAAACCGGAAGTTACTGATCGCCTTATACGTGCCGCACAGACTGCATCGGATCCACGCTCATCCAGGGGCGCGCGCCTGAATACGCTATAACGACGGTCATTGCGAACATCGCACACCCGGCTCCCAGGAAGACAGACCATTCGATGGGTTGTATCTCATAAAGCAGGGACCGGGCCAGCACGCTTGCGGCGATCCCGCCGGCGATCCCGAGAACGATTCCGATCATGGTCACGGCGCTCGTCTGGCGCAGCACCAATTTCCATAAGTCCCACGGAGACGCGCCAAGCGCGACGCGGATTCCCATTTCTCGCGTTCGTTCACTGACCGAATAGAAAACCGCGCCATAAAGCCCCACGGCAACGAGCACAAATGCCAGCAGTCCAAATGCACCGATGCAAATCACCGCCAGGTGTGGGACGTACAAAGCGAATTCGTGCCATTGTTCGATCGTAAAGCTCCTGACGCCTAGTTCAGGGGCCGATTTGCGCACCTTGTCCAGAATCGTTCCCATCCATGGTGACGGTTTACCCTGCGTGCGTACCAGCAGATATATCGCTGACCGATAATTTTGGGTCAAGTTGTAATACATGAAAGGCTGCGGAGCCTCGTCAATGTCCGAATACTGGATGTCGCCCACGACGCCAACCACGGTGGCCTGGCGGTTGCCATGTTCAATCTGGACTGTCTTGCCAACCGGATTCTGATTCGGCCAGTATTTTGCCGCCATCATCTGGCTGACGACGATGACTTCCGGCGACTTCGCCGTGTCCGAAGCGGCGAACGTTCGTCCTGTGAGAATTGGGATTCCCAGTGTAGAGAAATAGTTGCTGTCTACAACACCGACGTCAATGGTGACGGCATGTTCGTTCTCATCCGGGTCGCCTGCGATATGCACCTGATCGGTGCCAGTCCCGCCTGAAAGCGGCATGGTGTCCGCAAGGCTAATGGACTCGATACCGGGAGCCTGACCGACACTTTCGCGAAGCCGCCCGAACAGCGCACGACCCTGTTGTTCTGAGTAACCGTTGGCTTGCAGATCGTCGAAGGTGTAAAGCGCAATGTTGCGCGCGGAATATCCAGGCTTTACTTGCTGCAGATTATGCAGGCTCTTCAGGCAAAGACCCACCCCGATCAAAACGACCGTGCAAGCGGTGATCTGCAGCGCCACCAGAAAACGACGTATGCGGCCCTTGCGAGTTCCGCCGATGGCGATCTCTCCATTCAAAGCGGCTGCGAGATTAGGAGTGGAAGCGTGCAGGCTGGGCAAAAAGCCGGTAGAGAGTCCCACCAAGAAAACGAGTGCGGCCATCAACGAAATCACCGCGAGGTCCGGCCGGAAATCCAAAGTAATCGGGACTGTGCCGAGTCCGGGAACAAACGGCTTGAAGTCGAGCAAGCGTCTGAGGCCATAAGCAGCAAATACAAAGCCGACCACTCCCCCCATCACCGAAATCACTAAACTGTCGACAATAAGCTGGCGAATGAGACTCATGCGAGTGGCCCCGAGCGCGGCACGCATCAGGATTTCGTGCCGTCGCGCGCCGGCCAGCGCGAGAAGCAGGTTGGCCACGTTCGCGCAGCCGGCGAACAGCACGAGCGCAACAACGGCCAGCAGGAGCCCGCCCAGCAACTTCGCGCCGGACATTGCGGCCGGCGGAAGCATGCTCGTTTCCGTCAGCGCGGCAAGCCGGTCCTTGTTAGTTTCCGGATAAGCTACGGCAAGCTGGCGCGATAATCCTTGCATCCCCGCCAGAGCCTGCTGGCGCGTAACGCCAGACTTCATACGCCCGATCAAGCTCAAAGACCGACTGGTGCGATCTGCGAGCCAGTCATAAGTCTGGTGAGAGATAGCCGTCGTTGCAGAAAGCGGATGCCAAAGATCGGGAACATCGCTCAGGACAGTTCCCACAAAACGCCGCGGCGCTACCCCGACGATAGTAAACGGAACGCCATTCAGCTTGAGAGTCTTGCCAATGATGTTCGGGTCGGCGCCGAGCCATTGCCAGTAGGCGTAACTCAGCACAGCAGACGTCGTCACTTTGTCGTCGTCGCCGGCGGCAAACCAGCGGCCGAGGAGCGGTTGAATCCCGAGAACGGAGAAGTAGTTGTCGGACACGGCGTTGATCAGGCCGCGTTTTTCACGATGCTCGAAGATGATGGTCTGTAGGCCGATGCTGAACGGAATCGCGCAGAGGCCGGAGAACACGTTGTTGTTGTCGCGATAATACCGGTAATCCGGGTACGAAACTTGGTTGAACGGTTCATTCGGTGTGACTGTATAGACTGTCAGCAACCGGTTCGGATCAACAACCGCAGGGGGCCGCAGCAACAGGGCATGGAATGTGCTGAGTCCGACGGACGCTGCGGCCAAGCCAATCGCCAGAGAAAAAACAGCGAGGCAGGCGAGCTTCGCGTGTTTGCGTAGGATCCGGAGTGAAAACCGCATGCTCGGAAGTTGCATCATCTGGCCTCCGATACACAAATTCGCAGAGTTCCGCCTCTCGTCTCAGCGCCAGTCAGAAAATACACCCGCTCACTCCGTTCTGCAACGCGGAGAGAGATTTCGCTGGTGCGCCTTTTCGGTTTGCGCGGCGTCCAGCGTGTCGGCGATCTCAATACCAATGCCTGGTTAACGCCGCATCGGAAACTGACCGACTGCCTTGTGCAGGAATGTGGCAGCTCTTCGGAGGTCGAATCGCGGCGCGAGGTGGCTGCGGGTGGGCGAATCGTCCGGCGCGTTCATGTTTCGCGCGGGCGGGCCGATAGAGCCTACGTGGGAACGGCATACCTCGGAGAGGTAGGGGAACATGAATAGTGCAATCGTTGGTACAGCAGCATCTGGCGAAGCGGCGCCCATTGCGGCGGTGCAAGTGCAGCCCAAAGCGGCAGCGCAGGCGCCGGCCACGAAGACGGCCGCGGAAGACAGCGTAACAATTTCAGCCACGGCACAAGAAGTCCAACAACCTACGGCTGTGCAAGTGCAGCTACTGCGGAACGAGGGGCAATCTGTGCAGCAGATCGCGACGCAGCTGGCGATCAGCACGAACGCGGTGCAAGGTTATTTGGGCGCGCAGGCTACGGCGCAGAAATAGCGAAACGCGCGGCGCGGGCTTTCCAAGCTGGAATCGCTTCGAGAAATGCTGGGCGCCGAAATAGCGAAACGCATCGAGCGAGGGTCCGGGCTGAACGCGATTCGAGAAATGTTGCCGCTTCGTGTCACTGATGACAAAAAATGTCGCCAGGTATGCGAGCCGGGTAATTAGACGTATGACTACCATTCAGAGGAAAACCAGTTGACTGTGCTATTGATGCCGGCTGCTAAGTGCTGCACGTGCAAGCAACGAGTTGGCGGCCCACTTGCAATATTCCCAGTGATTGCTGATGGTTTGAGTGAGTAAGTTGCAGCTGTTGCAACGGAGGAAGCAAATCGTGAAGAAATTCGGACTGGTAATTACGCTAATCGCTGTGAGCGGCTGCGTATGGAATGCGAAGGCGGATGCGACGCCGCTCGCGAGCTCGACCGCGACCACTAATTCGAGCAGCAGCGCGACGCAAGTGATCTCGCCAAATCCCGCGTGGGCGGGGCCGCTGGCGGGCTCGAGCTGGATTTCGAACGCGAATACCGGCGATCCATCTGCCCCGGGATTCATCGTGGTGCCGAACGGAACTGCGGTGACATTCACTCAGACGTTTAATCTGAGCGGGACAATCACCGGGGCGAATCTGGACGTGCTGGCTGATGATACGGCTTCAGTCTGGCTCAACGGAACGGAATTGGCTTCTGCAAATTTGGGCGGCTCTTATCCCACCTGTTCATCGCTGCCGATTGGGTGTCTTACCGGGACGATGGGCGTCTTCAACTTCGCTGAATTGCAGCCCTATTTGCAGGATGGCACGAACACACTTTCGTTCGTCGTGTATCAAGAGGCGGGCAGTTCCTACGGCTTGGATTATGCGGGAACGGTTACGACGCCGGAGCCTGGCTCGCTGGTGCTGCTGGGCATGGGTATGTTCGGCATCGCAGTGACGGCACGACGGAGACTGCTGAACTAATTATTCCAGACTGGTTTTCCCGGCTACGCGCAGTTAGCGCTGCAAGCTACAATATTCTTGACACACAACGCCGCCCACTCGGGCGGCGTTTTCATTTAAGCCGCCCGGCCGCGGACTAGCTCGGAATTTCCAAGCGTCAGTGGATCTGATCTTTTTTCGGCGACGGGGAATTGTCCTCGTCGTCGAGTTCGTGCTCGGCTTCCAGCCAGTCTTCCAGCGTGTATCCGCCGTACACTCCGCCGTGGCGTTGATGAATCCGGTACGCGCGCCTTTGGACTTCATTTAAGCTGTGCGTGTGTTCGTGTGTGGGGCCTTTTTCGGGATCGCGAGGGGTGAAATCGGGCTGGATTAGGTTGCCGCTTACAACTTTATTTAGTTCGCTCATACGGGGCCTTCTTTCTTTGCAGCGTAGCCCCTTTTTCTGGCTACAACCATTAGACGAGGCAAGTAGGCGCGCGGTTGCGGAAATGTGAGTGATCATTTGCAGGTTAAATTTCATAATTAAAAGCGTTGGAAGGAAAGATAATGTGGTGCGGTGACTTGGCGGCGCGCGGACTTACCGCTGCGGCGGCGAGCACCCAGTAGGGCACGGGGAGTGTGGAATGAAAATGCGTAGACGAGATTGGATTAGCGCGCTGCGACTTGCGTTTCTTGCTCTGGTGCTCGGTGCGGCGGGATTTGCGCCGGGTGCGACGCGCGGACAGGTGATTGCGGCGCAGCAGACGAATGCGACGGCGGCCCAGCTCGCGGCGCCGATCACGGTTGAGCGTGGGCCGAATACTCCGGAGCAGCAGGCTAAGCCTTATGTGATTTTGGTTTCGCTGGATGGGTTTCGATATGACTATCCGCGCATTTATCACTCGCCGAATCTGGATGCTTTGGGCGCGGGCGGAGCGAGCGCGCCAGCGGGAATGATTCCGGCCTATCCCTCGATCACTTTTCCGAACCACTACACGATCGTCACGGGGCTGTATCCGGAGCATCACGGAATCGTCGCGAACGTGTTTTACGATCCGGCGCGAAAGCAGGTTTATAGCTACAAAGATGAGCAGAGCGTTACGGATGGCACGTGGTACGGCGGCACACCGTTGTGGGTGTTGGCCGAACAGCAGGGGATGCACTCCGCATGTTTTTTCTGGCCGGGGTCAGAAGCGAACATTCAGGGCGTGCTGCCCAGCTATTACATGAAGTACGACGCGAAATTTCCAAATCGCAAGCGCGTGGAGCAGGTTCTCGGATGGCTGCACCTGCCGGCCGAACGGCGGCCGCATTTTATAACTTTGTATTTCAGCGATGTGGATAGCGCGGGCCACGCGCATGGGCCGGACAGTCCGGAAGTGGCGTCGGCGGTGCAGGAGGTGGATGACGAGATCGGCAGGCTGGTCGAGGGTGTAGCGAAACTGAATTTGCGCGTGGATGTGATTGTGGTGGCGGATCATGGGATGACGAAAGTGCAGGGGGATTGGATCAACCTCAGCGAATATTTCGATACGCGGCTGCTGGAGAAATCGGTAGAAAGCTTCATGTATCCGAAGTCGCAGGAGGCCGCCGCGACGATTTATGCGGCTTTAGATGGGAAGAGCGACAAGTTCAAGGTGTATCGCAACGGCGCGATGCCGCCGGGATTGCATTTCGATGGAAATCCGCGGGAGGGCGATCCGGTGGTCGTTCCCACCGGACCATATTTGCTGCGCGTGAATGCGCCGCCCGCGACTGCTGGTGCAGATACGATGCACAGCTCGGGGCCGCCTGTGGGAATGCACGGCTACGATCCGGCTGGCATGAAGGAAATGAACGCGATTTTTTTCGCAGCAGGGCCGGATATACGCTCTGGGGAAAAAGTTCAGCCGTTCGAGAATGTGAATTTGTATCCGTTTGTTGCGCGGATTTTGGGATTGGATATTTCGCATTTGAAGACGGGGAAGCTGGATGGGGATCCGAAAGTGCTACAGGGAATTTTAGTTCAGGGGAAGTGAAGCTCGTCGTATCTGCCGAGAAACCGGGCTGTTCTGCAGCAAGCAGATCCCACCCGCGGTTGCGCGCGCGGGCCAATCCGCGGCGGCCAGGGAAGCGCGCGCGACGTCCTTTGGGCTTGCGTACTGCCTCTTACATGCTCACGCTGTTACGGATGTTAATACGAGAATCTTAGTTACATTGCTGCCCGCCATTTGAATTGCTTGAACAATCCATGCGACGTTGCGCGTCTTCGTGTGCCTTGGGTCAGTGCTGCCGTGACTCCGCGAGAAGTGGCAGGACGGAGAATTGCTCGCAGGGGACTTTGTGCGACGGTCCAGTGTCCAAGCAAGTAAGCACATGAAACGGCGACTCCTCGGCGCGTTCCTGCTCACGCGTTCCGCTGCTGGGTTAATGCACGGCCAGAATTCGGCTGACCCACCGCCGCCGTTGAGCACGGCCGATATTTTCGGCCGGCTGGCAGCGGGAGGGTCGCGGAGCTATGTGGCGCACCTGGTAAGGGTGCGCGGCGTCAATGTTTCGCCGGATGACGACTTTCTTGCTGCAATCGAGCGAGTGGGCGGCGAAGGTGTGTTGCTGGATCGCCTGCGCGTTGCGCCGGACGGGGACGAAGACTCCTCGCAGGGTATTGGCGGCGACCTGGTAAGATATCTGGCGAATTGTGCGAAGCTGCAGGACGAAGATCTCACAAAAGCTGAAGCCGAGTGTCGCGCGGCCATGACTGCGGATCCGCGAAATGCGTTCGCGGTGTTGGGCACCGCTCAAGCGCTGAAATTGCGGAACCGTTATTACGAAGTCCTACCATTGGCGCAACAGGCAGTACAGGTTGATGCTAGTCTCGCGGAAACGCACGATGCACTGGCGATGGCGCTGGACCCTAGGAGCGATCAAGCGTTGCAGGAATTGCAGGAAGCCAAGCGCTTGGGGCCTGAAGAGCTGGAATTTCGGCCGGTTTTCGATGCCAGGTTGGGCGAACCGGGCGGAGCGGATCCCCCGGATCCGACGGAAGTTGATTTTCGTCAAGCGATGCGCAGGAAAAACGATCTCGCGACATTCTGCAGATTGAACCGGATTTGGCCAGAGCACATGCCGACTTGGCCGGAGTGTTGCTTCAACAGGGCAGGGAAAATGAGGCGCTTGCGGAGATCACTGAGGCGGCGCGCCTGGAACCTGGTGTGCTAATGCTGCACATAACGATGGCCGCTATTGCGGTGGAGTCAGGTCACGTCGAGCTAAGCCTGCAGGCGAGGCCTGAAGCCGCGCGGGTAGCTCTTTCGAGTTCAGAGATGCGCTACCTGCTTGCGCAAACTCTGCGGGGTCGGAACGACTTCGAAGAGGCGCGCGAGGAATTTCGCGCCTGCTTGGGGCTGGACCCTGGGGACTGGTGGTGTCACATGGGGTGGGTACAGATGCTAGAAAATACCGGTGATCTGGACGGTGCCATTGCGGAGTACCGACGTTCACTGGTCGCCCATCCGGATTTTACGAATGATCGCTTTGAGCTGGTTCGCGTGTTGCAGAACAACGGCGACTTGAAGGGCGCCTACGCTGTGTGCGAACGGATTCTGCGCGAGCAAAGTCTAAAAGAACAAAGCGAAAATGGGGCTCGGAACGAGTCGGTTGTCGAACGTGCACACGAACAGCTGGCGCGCATCTTGATGGCGCAAGGGTCGGCCACAGATGCCGTCGGTGAATTCAAGGCGGCTTTCGCAGTGCAGCCTGACGCGGTTTTTTGGGTTCGCTTCGGACTCGCAGAGGCGCTGGACAGCTCCGGCGCGTCCGGGCAAGCCCAGGACGAGCTTCGCGATGTGTTGCGTGAAGATCCCGATGACGCCGCCCCCAATAACGAGATGGCCTGGTTCTATCAGACGGCCAAAGATCCCCGATACCGCAATCCGAAAGCTGCGCTCGAACTAGCCCAGAAGGCCGTGGCGGCCTCCGGTGGGCGATGGTCAAACATATTGGACACACTGACGGAAGCGCTCACGACCGAAAAGAAAGCAATCGAATTGGATCCTAAGAACGCGGATCTGCAAGCACAGTTTCGCAAATTTCGGATCGCAGCGTCATCTCCCCAGCTCGCTGCGATACGGGCACTCTGGTAGCTGCGCTTTCCTCTGCACCCCCGCTCCGCGCGGCACTACCGCTGGTGCCCTGAACCCTGCCGTAAGATAATTCCAGTCTGTATGGATTGAGGAGAGGAGATTTGTGTCCACGGACATTAACTTAAGTGAAGCTGCGGCGCGGGTTTTGGGGGCGTTGGTGGAGAAGGAGATCACCACGCCGGAATATTATCCGCTTTCTTTGAATGCGCTACTGAACGCTTGCAACCAGAAGACGAATCGCGAACCCGTGATGAATCTCGACGAAGACGCGGTGACTGCGGCCATGCGCAGCCTGAGCGATTTCGAATTGGCCGGCGCCGCGAATACGAGTGATAGCCGCGTGCGGAAGTACGAGCACCGCTTGGGCGAGGCTTTCAATTTTACGCGGCCCGAGATTGCCGTCATCTGCGTTTTGCTGTTGCGCGGCGCGCAGACTCCGGGCGAAATACGCGGGCGCGGCGAGCGCTTGCATCATTTTGAGGAGTTGAACGACGTGCAGGCGGCTTTGCAGAAATTAATGCAAAGAGAACCTGCGCTGGTGAAGGTGCTTCCGCGGCAGCCGGGGACCAAGGAGTCGCGGTACAAGCATCTGATGTCGCGGGATGTGGAGATTGCGGCGAATGAAGGCGCGCACGACGACGTTCGCGGCCGTTCCGGCGTTGAGCCGTTTGATGGCGGGCGCATGGCGCGTTTGGAGGCAGAGGTTGAAAAGCTACGGAGCGAAGTCGCGGAGCTGAGAGAGCAATTCGCACAGTTTCGGAAACAGTTTGAGTAGAGCGCGCAACGTTGCGCAGCGATTCGTGGCCAGTGGCACGAAATCTAGATCCCCCCGGTCCCATAAGACAAAATCGGGAAGGATGGCGCACGCGGCAGTCCTCAACGGTATGCTGGATTACGGCGTCGGGGGCGGGTTGCGTTCTGCGAATTGCCGCTGGTGCCAGTACGGATAGCTCAGAGTCACATTGCTGGCCGCGTCTAGTTTGGCTACCTGGTCCGCCGTCAGGTTCCAGCCCACCGCACCCAAATTTTGCCGGAGTTGTTCTTCATTGCGCGCGCCGATGATCACGTTCGACACTGTCGGCCGTTGCAGCAGCCAGTTCAGCGCCACCTGAGCGACTGGCTTCCCGGTCTCCTGCCCCACCGCGTCCAGCGCATCCATTACCTTATGTAGATACTCGTCCGCGACCGGCGGCCCGAACTCGGCCGTCTTGTGCAAGCGGCTTTCTTTGTGCAGCGGCTGATTGCGGCGCAGTTTCCCGGTGAGTCGTCCCCACCCCAGTGGGCTCCATACGACGCAGCCGACGCCCTCAGCGACGCCGAGCGGCATCAGTTCCCATTCGTATTCGCGTCCGATGAGCGAGTAGTACGCCTGATGCGCAACGTAACGCGACCATCCGTAGCGTTCGGAGACGGCCAGCGATTTCATGAGATGCCAGCCAGAAAAGTTGGAACACCCGATGTAACGCACTTTGCCGCTGTGTACCAGATCGTTCAGCGCGCTCAGCGTTTCTTCCACGGGAGTGAGCGCGTCGAAACCGTGCATCTGGTAGAGGTCAATGTAGTCCGTTTTCATGCGGCGCAGGCTGGCTTCGCAGGCGTGAATCAAATGATGGCGCGAGGAGCCGACCTCGTTGGGATCGGGACCCATCTTGAAAGTCGCCTTAGTGGAGATGAGAACTTTGTCGCGGCGTCCGGCGACGGCCTGGCCCAGAACTTCTTCTGAGATGCCTTCGTGGTAAATGTCGGCGGTGTCGAACATGTTCACGCCTGCTTCCATGCAGATATCCACCAGCCGAGTGGCTTCGGCGACGCTGGAGTTGCCGATGGCGCGGAAGACTTCGCTGCCCCCGCCGAACGTCGCGGTGCCGAGGCTGAGAACCGGAACTTTTAGTCCTGAACGGCCCAGGGTTCTGAATTCCATTTTCTAGTGGCTCCTTGAACGATCGCCAGATGCTTTGCACGGCGGGATGCGGCGCAGAGTCTCGGGAAGATTTTCGCAGGTTGTTCGTGCAGCGGGCAATATTTTTGTTCTTGCTGGCAGACGCCGAACACGCCATGCTGCCCGCCGTAGCAAGGCCGGCCGAAACACGACGACGCGCGTCGCAGCGTCACGGCCGCGCGGCCCAAGCCAGACCGTCGGGGCCTTGGCCGGTGGGGATTTTGCCGGAAACCTCCAGCGTGTGCAGATCGATTACCGCTACGGCGTTGTCGCCAGCCAGCGCTACGTACGCGCGGGAGCCGTCTGGGACGATCAGGATGCCGCCGGGACCGCTGCCAACATCGAGCATTTTTGTGATGGTTCTGGCGGCGGTGTCCACGATTACTAGTTCGCCGGCGGCGGGATCGGAGATCAGCGCGAACTTCCCGTCCGGCGTGAATTTCAGGCGATTGGAATGTTTGGTGCGGACGTTGAAGGTGTGCGTCACTTTGCTAGTGGCGGTTTCTATCACGGAAACGGTGCCGTCTGCCGCGTTGGCGACCCAGACGTCCTTGTCGTCGGGCGAGAGGTCTATGCCTTCAACGGCCTTGCCCACCGGAATGTTCGTTTCCTTCCAGCCGGATGGGTCGGTACTTTTTTCGATGGCCGTCACGGTGCCGGAGTCCACGTTCGACGTGAAAATCTCATTCAAATATTTTGTGCGTACCAACATATGCGTGCGATTTTGACCGACGCCCAGGAGCCAGTCGAGTTGGTTGGTCGCCGGATCGTAGCGCGCCACTAGTTTGCTTAGCTCCACGGTGAAATAAAATTTGCCGTCGGCAAAGAGGATGCCGTGCGGGCGTCCCAGCGGGCCGAGGTCCAGGCGATGTATTTCTTTTTGCGCGACCAGATCAATAATGGAAAGAGAGTGCCCGGGATCTTTAGCACCGTAGTTAGTCACGACGGCTAGTTTGCCGTCGGAGGACGCCGCTACTTCGTGCGGGCCTTCGCCAGTGGGGATGCGCGCCACCACTTTTTGCGTCGCGGGATCCAGGATGGCCAGCGAATTTTCGGCCTTGTTCAGGACCAGTAGCGCGGGGGACGGAGTCGCAGTTTGCGCTCGCGTTAGTGGCGCGTTGACTGCCGCGAATAAGATCAGCGTGACGACGCCGATGGCGGTAATTGCGACAGCCTGGAATTTTATTTTCATTGGCGCGCTCCGATTTAGATTAAGAGGGAATGATAGCACCGGAGATTCGGTGGCGCGAATTGTGCTCTGGCGCCGGTGATGGGTTAGCTTCGGATAAATGCGTTAATCTGCACTTGGAAGGAAAGTTGCGGAATCAGGCTGACTCCAAGAGATTCACCGAAGCATGACACACAGAACATTTGACGCAGACCTTCCCACGCCGCGCCGACTGCCTGATCTGCTCCCCACCAGGCCCCCGAAAGCTTCCAGACGCCGTGAGATTTCGCATCATCGGCTAAGCCGATGACTGCCAGCTGCGTTTCGCGAATCATCAAGACGCCACCGCAGACCAGCGCGATGACCGCCGAGGCTCCGCACAAAACGCCAACTCCGGATGCTATCTGGAACGTCGTTCGTCCGCCGTAATACACCGCAACAGAACCGGCGATCCAGATTAGAGCGGAACTGGCGAACCGTCCGAGGCCCAGGTAAAGGCAGCGAAGCGCTCGTAACAGCAGCTGAGCGCGCGTTCGCAGCGCGGGAAGCTGGGCTTTCGAGACCTCCTATTCCCTGACGCCCGGCTCGAGTTTTGATAATTGCGCGATCCCGGCGCGAGAGCGATCGGCCACGCGCGCCAGGCGATTGTTCGTGCCCAGCGCCAAAACCGACGATGCATTGGTGAGCGACCGCCGGGGCGACCACGATGGTGAGGATCGAAAACGGATCGGCGCTGACCTGAATATATTCCATCATTTCGTCCGCAGCGCTTGCCCACCCGGTAATCAGGATCGGCCATGGGAAGTGATGTTAAACGATATTTGGTTCGCCAGCGGCCGATTGGTTGAACTGTTGAATATGACTTTGATTTTGCTCTTGAATTTGTAGCGGCCACCTGCTTTTTCTTTTTAAGCGGGCGTTTTTGACTTTGATTCCGCCTTCGCCTTTCTCCATCCAGCTGGCTCGCGATGCTACGCGTAGTCAGGAGCTCTGTGCGCTTAGTCGGTGCCTTTCGTTTCGACGTAAACAAGTTGGAATGTTGTGCCGCTGCCGTTGGGTTCGATGCCCACAGCGTGCTGCTTATCTTTGCTGCCGGCTTTCAGCGAGATTTCGTTGGGCTTGGATTTCTCGTCTTCGCAGGTCAATTTCTTCGGCGATTTGTCGTCGCTGGAACTCGTTGCAGCGGAGAAATTGCTGCAATCCAGCACCGTGCCGTACTTGGCCAGGGCTTTGCGGTAGAACGACGCGACTTTTTCGGGAGCATCGTCGGAGTCCATCTTCACGACAAAGAGTTTGAAGCCGGTCGAGCCGCCCGAGAAACCCATGTTCAGCGCGGAACTGTCGTTCGAGTCATCTTTATGGCGTCGTGCGCCGGGATAAATGGGCAGTCCGACATCTTTGGCGCTGGCGTTTTTGCCCAGGTTGAAGCCGATGCTGTCGTTGTCGGAGGAAGACTGCTGCGCGTTTGAATCTTTCTGATCCTGGGCTGCGAGTGGCAGCGTCGCGATTAGCACCATGAGGCACAGTGCGGCGCGAAGGCTGTGCCTGCTGGCGGATGCGCGTGACCTGGTTTTTTTTGCATCGAGATTCATGCCATTGAAGGTCTTCATTGTAGGCTCCCGTGTGCGAACGATTATACATACGCGCGTAGGTGCGTGAATGTTCCGTGAAACGTGCCCTAGCGGTGCAGAAACAGCGTGGTGCCGAGCGGGAAGCGCCGCTTCAGAATGGTACGTTCGTAATATTGCGGCCTGCGGTCGTGTATCGCATTCTGCTGTTGGAGGAAATACCGCCATGAAAGCCGCAGCTTCATTGTTGGTCGCAGGGTTGATGTGGGCAGGGGTCGCACAAGGGCAGCAAGCAGTGACGCTGCAAATGCAATGCCGGAATTTGAGTGGATCGGGGAATTTCATGGCGGCCGATGAGTCTTACGTCAACGGCATGGCCTGCCATCCGGTGGCTTCGTCCAGTACCCCAGAACCTACGACCGTAGCGCAGACCCAGCCTTATGCAGGAGTGCCGACTTATGCGTACGCTTCGGCGCCGGCATTGGGTGTCGTGTCAGCGAGGACGCCGGTTGCGTTGGGTCCTTCGGTGTACATTGAGCCGATGCAAGGGTTGGAAGGGTATCTGTCAGTGGCGTTTGAGCGGAAACACGTGCCGCTGGCGCCGGTTGTGAGCGACGCTCATGCTACGTATGTGCTGCACCTCTACTGGGGCAGCGACGACCCGGCCGGCAAGAACGTGAAGCATGTGGAGGGGACGCCGACTCTCCAGCTGATCGAGCGCAGTTCGGGCAATGTGGTTTATGCATATCCCCTCAATCGCGCGAACACCTGGCATGGCGAGAAGGTTACCGCCGAAACCTTCGCCAGCCAGGTGCGGGAGTTGGTCGCAAAGCGGTAAGCGCCGAGGGAGCTTTTTAGATTTACAGCACGGGCGGGTCCCGCGTAATCGCACGGGGCCCGCCGTTTTTTGTTTGCAGTATAGGCAATCCTGCCTGTGCTCTTGCTTTTAAATTTGTGAACCGCCGCGCAGGCCCCATGGCAGCCACTTTGCCTGGGAACGCCAATCTCCCGATCGGCGCGCTCACTTGCGCCGAACGCCTTTTGCGAGGTGTACGAACGCTTCCGCATTAGTCAGAAGGCGATGCAGGCGGTGGCTTAGAGTTTCGATCCGGACAGCCGAGCCCGACCGCCGCGTCCAGGTGACTGCGGCCAAGTCCTGGAGCCCAACTCCCACCGCAAAGGTGAGAACAGAGGACGCTAATCAGGTAGCAGCACCTACGGAAACGAGAACACCCACCTTGCACCGAGCGAATATCGCTCACCAAGAGTGCGGATGGAAGGATGGCGACAGGGGCGGCTTAGCTGAATGGAAACAGACTAAAAGAAAAAAGAAAGCAAAAGTGTGCCTTGACATCAACCGGCCTGCTCATGGGGGGGACTTAGGCGATTACTTCCGGTGTCGACAATACGCTCGGAATAGGCGAGGCGCGAACGGCACTTCTACGAAATGCGCGTACTACCTTCGGTCCCGAAGGGCCGAAGAGCGCAGAAAGACATCTAGTCGGGTTTTTGCGAGACGGCAACAGCGCGCTTGCGAGTTTCGGCAAGGAGCGTCTTGAATTCATGGTCCCCGCGCAGCGATTTTAGCTGCTCGTCGCTCGCCATTTGCTTGGCGTCGCTGTAGCCAGCATCGATAGCGTGACGGAGATGCTCGAGAGCATCGCCATGATGCCCTGCGAGGGCGGCGCCACAGGCGAAGCTATACCATGCTCGAGAAAGTCCGCCCTGGAGGTTGATTCGACTTGCGGTTTGAACTGCTTCGGCGAAAAGAGGTCTGGCTTCATCGTATCGTTTCTCATAGCTCAAGCAAATCGCCAGCGCCTGCAACGCATCGAGAGTTTGCGGTGAGTCAGCGCCATAGATACGGCGCACGTTATCGAGCGTTTCGCGCTGGAGTTTCTCTGCTTCGACGTAGTGGCCTTCTTTTTCCAGTGTTTCGCCGAGATCGGTCATCACCGAAAGTGTGTTCGGATGCGTCGGACCGAACGCCCGGCTTACAATATCGAGTGTCTCGCGCTGCAGCTTTTCCGCTTCTGCGTAATGCCCTTCGCTTTGCAGCGTGCCACCGAGATTAAACATCGACTCGAGCGTCTGTGGCTTCTCTGGCCCGAGGGCGCGGCGCTCTGTGTCCAGGGTCTCTCGCTCGAGTTTCTCGGCCTCTTTGTACCGGCCTTCCCGTTGAAGGTTGCCGGATAGACCGTTCATTGCCTGCAGTACCTCTGAGTGTTCAGGACCAAGGACACGCCGTCCAGTTTCGATTACCGCTCGTTGCAACTTTTCTGCATCCGCGAAGCGATTTTCGTTTCCTAGCGTGAAGCTCAGATTTGCCATAGCCAGCAGGGTTTGTGGATGCTCCGGTCCGAGAACGCGCGTGTCTATGTCGAGCGTCTCGCGCTGCAGCTTCTCGGCTTCCGGGTAGTGGCCTTCCTCAGATAGTACTGTGGCAAGGTTGCCCATGGCCGTGAGTGTGTCTGGGTGTTCGGGACCCTCAATTCGACGACGGATCTCAAGCGTCTCACGATAGAGTTTCTCGGCCTCGGGGAATTTAGCCTCATAAAGCATGAGGTTACCCAGGCTATTCACGGCACCGAGTGTGCTCGGGTGCTCCGGTCCGAAGACACGACGGTATATATCAAGCGTTTCCCGATCCAATTTCTCCGCTTCGGCGTAGTGACCTTCCTCGGCCAGAGTTAAGCCCAATTCGTGCATCGAAGACAAGGTGTCTGGATGTTGCGGGCCGAGCAAACGACGCCGTATTTCTAGCGTGTCGCGTTGCAACTTCTCTGCTTCAGGATAGCGTCCCTCGGAGAATAAGGTGTTCGCCAGGCTGCTGATTGAGCCCAGGGTGTCGGGATCTCGTAATCCGAGTACACGACGTTGAATCTCAAGCGTCTGACGATTCAAGCTTTCCGCCTCGGGATAGTGTCCTCGGTATCGTAGGGCCTTCCCTAGGCTTGTCGCAGACTGAAGTGTCTCGCGATGCTCCGGTCCGAGCGAGCGGCGTTGAATAGCTATGGCGCGCTCGAGCAGCGATTGCGCGCGGGTGTCGAGTCCCAGGCTGAGGTAGACGTTTCCCATTGTGTACATCAGCCGAGCTTGCAGTTCGGGATCCTTGGCCAGACCTGTATCAATGTCCTTCGAGGCTTTGTCAAGGATCTCGCGGGCTGTGATGCTATTCCCACGCGCTTCGCTGGGGTCGGACACCTTGAACATTCCGGTCATGAAGTCGCTCATGCGGTCCGCGCGGTCGCGCTCGCGCGTGACTCGGCGCACTTGCACCGCCTGCACGGCAGCGAATGCAATCAGCAGCGCAATGACGCCCGCAGCGGCTGCGACTCCGATGCGGTGACGTCGGACGTATTTCCGCAAGCGGTAACTTGTGCTGGCAGGGCGTGCCAGCACCGGCTCGTTGTTGAGATAGCGCGTGAGTTCGGCGGCCAGCTCGGAAGGCGTGCCGTAACGCCGTGTGCGGTCTTTTTCGAGCGTCTTCATGGTGATCCAGTCGAGATCACCGTGAAGCAAGCCGGTTAACTGTTTCGGCTGAGTCCCGCGCATTGCAGCGGCTGCGGTGGAAGACTCTTTCTGCGTTTCCACCTTGGTGCTAGGGCGCGGCGGATCCTGTTCTCCAAGCTGCCGCAGCACTTCATAGACAGGTTGATTCTGCCACTTTTTCGTGTCGAAGGGCAGCGAGCCACATAACAACTCGTAGAGAACTACGCCTAAAGAATAGACATCGGTCCGCGTATCCACATC
>Ga0209008_1000022_pt1 | contig 101383 bp, 88 predicted proteins | sample JacPin_JW_Ref_O3_FD_187963 | JGI IMG/M metagenome (GOLD analysis project Ga0209008, IMG submission 187963) | Forest soil microbial communities from Algoma, Ontario, Canada - Jack Pine, Ontario site 1_JW_Ref_O3 (SPAdes) (version 2) | ecosystem: Environmental > Terrestrial > Soil > Boreal... | reverse complement strand
TGAACTCCAGACCTCCTGCGCCCAAGGCAGGCGCGCGCACGAACGCGAGACGGCGCCGATCCAAGCGACGGATCATACAGTGCGAGGACCCGGAAGAGTTCGAGCGCTGTACCACAAAATTGGCCGTTCTGGGGAACTGTCACCAAATTGTCACCTCAAACCTGCCAGAGCTGCCAAGTCTGACATTTTTGACATCCGTGGAATCTCGCCCGCCGTTAATTTCCTGGAAGTTCCTGGGGGAGAGAAGGATGCACAATCGCTTGATGAAATCCGGCTTACAGACTCGCCCGCTAATTTTTTCCGTTGCAGCCGCCGCCACCGTTACCGGCGTCAGCCGCGGCTATAGCGCTGCTCAGCGAGCCGCAATCTTCCTCATCGCAGTAGCCCTAACGCACCCGCTTTCGCAGTTCCGGCCTGTGTACGTGAAAATGCAGGAAGCTTTCGCAAATCCCCCAGGCCAAACTAGCCGCTTCCGGATGGTAACTCGCCCGCGCGTCGCAAAAGAAACCATGATCCGCGTCGGAAATCTCCACGTTCACGTAAGGTTTCCCCAGCCGCTTGCATTCATCAATCACCGCGCGAATTTGTTCCGGCCCGATGTGTTTGTCGCGCCCGCCCCAGAAAAATAGCATCGTCGCGTGCAAGCTCGCCACCTGTGGCAACAGCGCCGGCGCAATCCCGCCGCCATAAAACGAAATCGCCGCCTGCAAAGGTACCGTCGCGTTCGCCAAAAACGATGCGCGCCCTCCCATGCAAAATCCGATGCTCGCAATCGCGTCCTTACGCACCTGCGGATCGCCCTGCAGCCAATCGTAGGCCGCGCGAATATCCTGCATCAGCCCCTCGACGGTCATCGCTTTCATATGCGGCACCGTCGCGGGAAAATCGGTGTAAGCCGCCTCGAATCCCGGCGCGGTGCGATGAAACAATTCCGGCGCAATCGCCACCACACCGGCGCGCGCACACCGCTCCGTCACGTCGCGAATGTGCGCGTTCACTCCGAAAGCTTCTTGAAACACCATCAGCCCCGGACGCGGCGCGCCATCCGCCGGACGCGCCACATAAGCATTCATCGTGTTTCCGTCCGCTACTTGCAGCGTTACCTTCTGCGTTACGATCTGCGTTTCCACGCGTCCTCTCGATTGCGCCCTGCGGCGAAGTCCCCTAGGATAATCGTGTGCGCTGCAAATAGGAAACGAAGTTTACACGTGGCGCCCCGGCCAGCAGCCTGCCAGGCAGCCGGTAGCCAAAAATCCGGACCGCACACCGGCTCGCAATAGGGGAATCGAGTCGCGCGCGCCTCGCATCCAAAATACGGGGAGGAAACGCACATGAATTTGACTGACTATGTGACGCTTGGGCGTTCCGGCCTGCGCGTCAGCCCGCTTTCGCTCGGCACCATGACTTTCGGCACCGAATGGGGCTGGGGCAGCGACGAACCTCAAGCCCGCGAAATTTTTGACCGATACGCCGATCAAGGCGGCAACTTCGTGGACACTGCGAACATGTACACGCAGGGCAAGAGTGAACAAATGGTCGGCAAGTTCATCGCGGATAAAAAACTCCGCGATCGCGTCGTGCTCGCGACGAAGTTCACGTTCAATGCCGAGCCGGGAAATCCCAACGCCGGCGGCAACGGACGCAAAAATATTTATCAATCGCTCGAAGCCTCGTTGCGCCGGCTGCAAACCGACTACATTGACCTCTATTGGCTCCACGTCTGGGACACTGTCACTCCCGTGGAAGAAGTCCTCGCCACCATGAACGACCTCGTGCGCGACGGCAAAATTCGCTACTACGGTTTTTCAGACACGCCGGCATGGTACGTAGCCCGCGCGCAAACCCTCGCCGAAAAGGAAGGCAAGGAACGCCTCATTGCTCTGCAGCTGGAATATTCGCTCGTGGAACGCAATATCGAACGCGAGCACATCCCCGCCGCGCAGCAACTCGGCATGGGCCTCTGCCCCTGGAGCCCTCTGGCCAGCGGCTTCCTCTCCGGAAAATACACGCGCGAAGGAAATTCCGGCAAAGGCGAAGGACGCCTGGAAACCACGAAAAACTCCGGCAATCCCGCGTTCAACAAATTCAGCGAGCGCAACTGGAAAATCAACGACGCTCTTCTCGCCGTCGCAAAACAAATCAACAAGCCGCCCGCGCAAGTTGCGCTGAATTGGGTCATCACTCAGCCCGGCATCACCTCTACCATCATCGGCGCCACAAAAATCTCTCAGCTCAACGACAACCTGCAAGCCACGGAAATCTCCATCCCGCTGGAATTGCGCAAGCGCCTTGACGAGGTCTCCGCGCCCGAAGCCATACATCCCTACAATTTCTTCAGCGCTGCCACCCAGGACAGGGTGACCGGCGGCACATCGGTCAGACCTTGGTCGCCCGCCGCCGTCACCGGAGCGCCGGCCGCACCCGCCGCAACTCCGAAGGCGAACGCCGCCACGGAGAAATAGCGCAACCCAACCCGAGATGCCACTTTATAGCGGGCCTCGATCCGATCATTTCGACGGCCAACATTTTTTCAATCCACGTGATGGCGCACCCGACATGCCGCACGGCGGGGCCAGCGTCCTCAAGTGGTTGCTCACTCGCAGACGGGCACCCTGGCGCAAATGGATTGACGCGCCGCCGGGCTCGACTCCGCCCGAGCGCGTCAACGACGGGAAAATCCGCGCTACGTTCGTCGGCCATTCCACGCTTCTAATCCAGCTCGAAGGCCTGAACATCCTTTGTGATCCCATCTGGTCGCATCGCGCCAGCCCGCTTTCCTGGATTGGACCGCCGCGACACCGCGCCCCAGGAATTCACTTCGATCAACTTCCCACCATCGATCTAGTCCTGCAGAGCCACGACCACTACGATCATTTCGATGTGCCCACGCTGCGCCGCATCGCCGCCCAGTGGCAACCTGCTTTCGCGGTTCCGCTCGGCGTCCGCGCGCGTCTCACCGCCAAAGGCATCGCGCAGGATTCGCAAATTCAGGAACTGGATTGGTGGCAATCCGCCGATGCCTTCGACAAAATTCGCGTCACCGCCGTCCCCGCGCGCCATTTTTCAGGGCGCACTCTCACCGACCGCAACAAGACTCTCTGGTGCGGCTACGTAATCGAAAGCGCTTCCGGCACAATTTATTTCGCGGGAGACACCGCCTACGGCTCGCACTTCGCCAAAATCCGCGAGCGCTTCCCGGAAATCCGCCTAGCGTTTCTCCCCATCGGCGCCTATCGCCCTCAGTGGTTCATGGGCCCGGTCCACATCTCTCCCGCGGATGCAGTCCGCGCGCACCAAGAAGTAGGCGCCGCGACAAGCATCGCCATACACTACGGCACCTTCCGGCTGGCCGACGATGGCGAGCGCGAGCCAACAATCGAACTCCAACGCGCGCTCGATCGCGAAAAATCCGCCCATAGATTTTGGGTGTTAGACGCAGGGGAGGGAAGGGATATCCCGTAATCAGCCGTTCGTAGCGTAGGCAATCTTGCCTGTGCTCTTTCTTTTGAGTTTGCCTCTGAATTTGTAGCGGCCGCCTACTTTTGCCGTTGAGGCGGGCGTAGTTGAATTTGTATTTCGCGTTTGCGTTCCTCTTTGACGCAGCAGCCGTAACGCCCCCGCTACCTCTCGCCAGCAACCACCGCATCAAAAAACAATCCCAAAAGATGCCGAATCTCCGAATCCGACAAAGAACTCCCATCCACCAAGTGCTCCAAAAGCATCGCATGCGAAAACGCGCCCAGTGCCGTAGCCCCCGCCGCGCTAGAAATCGCTGAAGACCTCCCCAGCGATTTCATCACCCGCCGCAATATATCCCCGCCGCAAGCCCGAAACTCTCTCTGCCGCGCCCGCAAACGCGCATGCGCCTCCGGATGCCGCACTGCGAAAAGTTTAAATTCCAATGACAGCAAAGCCAGCCGCCGGTCCTTTGCAATCTGCGCGTAATGCTCGCGCAAAGCACGCAACCGCTGCTGCGGATTGTCATGGCGCTCCAACAGCTCGTTCACCTCGGCAATTCGCCGCTCCACCGTTTGCTCGAGCAACGCAAAGAAAATATCTTCCTTGCTGGCAAAGTTCGCATAAAAAGCCCCCCGCGTGTACCCAGCCCGCGCCGCAATATCTTCCAGGCGCGCCGCCTCATACCCATCGCGCGCAAACGTCTGCTCCGCCGCCAACAAAAGTTTCCGCCGCGTAGCCGCAGTCCGCGCCGCCTGCCGCGACGGTGCCGCCGCAACCGCACCCACAGTCGCAGCTTTCTTCCCGCGGGCCGATGTAACAGTAGAAGAAACAGTCATTGTTTGGTTGCTCTCATAGTTTTCATCGCTTTACAAGATACATACATGCATGTATATAATAAGTCATCCGCGCGCGCAAGAAAACAAGCAAGGGTGATTCGTGGCCGCTGCCGCCATAACCGCAGACCAATCCTTCGACATCGCCGCCTGGCGCCCCCGCCACAATCCGTGGCTCATTGCCTTGACGGTCACCCTCGCTACCTTCATGGAAGTCCTCGACACTTCCATCGCCAACGTCGCCCTCCCGCACATCGCCGGCTCGCTAGGCGCCAGCTCCGACGAATCCACCTGGGTCCTCACCAGTTACCTCGTCTCTAACGCCATCATTCTCCCTATCAGCGCCTGGCTAGCCACGCGCATGGGCCGCAAACGATTCTATATGTCCTGCGTCGCGCTCTTCGCCGGCAGCAGTTTCCTCTGCGGCCTGGCTCCTACCCTTGGCATGTTGATTTTCTGTCGCGTGCTGCAAGGCGCAGGCGGCGGCGGACTGCAACCCAGCGAGCAAGCCATCCTCGCCGACACCTTCTCACTCTCAAAACGCGGCATGGCCTTCGCCGTCTACGGCATGGCAGTGGTTGTCGCCCCCGCCATCGGCCCGACGATCGGCGGATGGATCACCGACAACTACAGCTGGCGCTGGATTTTCTACATCAACGTTCCCATCAGCCTCATTTCTCTCTACCTCACCCATCGCCTCGTCGAAGATCCGCCATACCTAAAGCAGGCGAAAGAACGCAGCAAAGGCATTAGCGTTGACTACATTGGCCTCGGCCTCGTCGCCCTAGGCATCGGCACCCTCCAACTCGTCCTCGACAAAGGCCAGGAAGCCGACTGGTTCTCCTCCCACTGGATCACCGTGCTGTTAGCGCTGTCCATCATCATGCTTGTCGCGTGGGTAATCTGGGAATGGCACCATGAGCATCCCATCGTCGAGCTGAAGCTTCTGAAAAAACGCAATTTCGCCACCGCCATGTTTTTTATGTTCATTCTCGGCGCGGTTCTCTACGGCACCACGGTCCTGATCCCGCAGTACCTGCAACTCTTAATGGGCTACTCCGCAGTCAGTGCCGGTGAAGCCCTCGCGGGCGGCGGCTTCATCATGATGCTCATGATGCCGCTCTCCGGTTTTCTCGTCTCTAAAATGGACCAGCGCGTCCTTATGTCCATCGGCTTCGGCACTACCGCCGCCGCGCTCTATTACATGACCACGCACATGACGCTCGGCATGGATTTCCGCACCGCCGCCATGCTTCGCGTCTATCAAGTCGCCGGCCTTGCGTTCATCTTCGTCCCCTCCAACATGCTTTCCTACGTGGACGTGCCGCCCGAAAAAAATAATCAAATCTCCAGCATGATCAGTTTCATTCGCAATATCGGCGGCAGCATCGGCATTGCGCTGCTCGCCACCTTCATTACCCGCGGCACCCAGCAGCGCCAAACCTATCTCTCCGCCCACATGAACGAAGGCAACCCGCGCTTCCGGCAAATGATTGACGGCCTCACCGCCGCCCTCCGCAGCCAAGGCATGAGCCCATCCGACGCTGCGCACCACGCTTACGCCCGCGTCGCGGCCCTCCTCGGCCAACAAGCCGCCACCCTCGCCTACACCGACGTAGTTTCCACCCTAGCCGTAATCGTGGGCTGCCTAGTCCCCCTCTGCTTCATCATGAAGCGCCCACCGAAAGGCCTCGCCGCCCCTTCACTGCACTAACGAATCCGCGCGGTAACTCAGGTTCGGTAGGGGCGCTGCCTGCTGCGCCGCAGCTTGCCCGGGCGTCAAGATCTGCCCGTGCCGCAACGCCGCGTCTACGGCGCGCACGGTCGTCGCGCCTCAGACGCCCCACATCATCTCTTCACAGCCTTGTCTGTAGGATAGGAAATCCGCAGCCCCCGCACCCGCGCAAACGGCGTAATCTCGTGCTCCTGCGCCCGCGTAACACTCAAAATATCTTCCACCGGGATCTTCCGCACCAACAAAGCATCCGCAATCAAAGACCGATGGCACCGCCAAGGCACCGCCTCGGCACACATGATCGCCGTGGGCTTTCCAGCCGCGAGCTTCTCCAACCGCCCAAGCCCCGCAAGAAAATCCTCCGTCTGCATATAATCCGCAAATCCGCGAAAACTAGCATTGTGCCAACCCACATTCGCCGAGTCCGCCTTCGCATGACGCAATCCGCCGAGTTTTTTCAAATGCACATATCCAATCCCAGCCGACCGCAAACCGAGCGCCAGCGTTTCCCGATTAAACTGTGGATTGTGTCGCGACCGAGGAATACTCCGCACATCCACCACGCGTTGCACCCCATGCGCCCGCAACATCTCAATAAATTCCGCAAGCGGCCGCGTAGAATGTCCAATCGTAAAAACCGTACCCCGCACTTTTTTGCGTCGCACGCTCACCTCAGTATCCTCTAGCCTTTTGGCATTCCAACAATTCTGCTTCGGCTCCCGACCCTTCGCAGGGATAATAGTCCCGTCGGCCAGCCCCAGGCCATCCTGCCTGCGGCAGCCCGCGCTTCGAGGAGAATATGACGGAAATTAGCGCCTTATTCTGGGACAACGGTGGCGTGATCCTCACCAACGGCTGGGATCGCACTTCGCGCCGCGCCGCCGTCGAAAAATTTCACCTGGAGTGGTCCGACTTCGAAGACCGCCATGAGTTGATGCTCAACGCCTTCGAGACCGGCCGCGCCACCCTGGACGAGTATCTGCGCCGCACAATTTTTTATCGTGAACGGCCATTCACGCCGGAAGATTTCAAACAGTTCATGTTCGCGCAGTCCCAGCCGTTCCCGCAGTCGCTGGAATTTTTAGGCACGCTGGTGCAGCCGCGAAGCTACCTGATGGCTTCGCTCAACAACGAATCGCTCGAAATCAACGAATACCGCATTCATAAATTTAATCTGCGCCAATATTTTCAGACATTTTTCAGTTCTTGCTATCTGGGCGTGCGCAAACCGGAAGAACAGATCTACCGCCTGGCGCTGAAAATTTCGCAACGCGAACCGCAAGAATGTGTCTTTATAGACGATCGCGGCCTGAATCTGGAACTTGCGCGCGAGCTGGGAATGCACACCATTCAATATCAGAATCTAGACCAGTTGCGCCAGGAACTCGCGCAGTTGGGAATCAGCCCCGGCGCCAAGTAGCTTGAGACCGCGCAGAATCGGGCAATGCGTAAAAATACACAAAGTGAGGCGACGCGAAAATGAAACTCGACACCCGCATACTTCCGAATATTGACGCGCTCAGCCGCGCCGCGCTCGAAGAATCGCTTAGCAATCTGCAAAATGCAATCAAACAGCGCGGCCGCGGCGCCATCGCGCTCTCTGGCGGCCACACGCCGGAAAAAATGTACTCGCTCTGGGCCGCCACGGAAAAATATCGCAGCGAAACCGACTGGAATCGCGTGCACTTGTTTTGGGGTGATGAACGCTACGTCCCGCAGGACGACCCGCTCAGCAACTACCGCATGACGCGCTTGAGTCTTCTTGAGCACGTTCCAATTCCCGCCGCCAACGTGCACGCGGTACCTACCAATCTGGCGACGCCGGAATTAGCGGCGGAAGCTTACGATCAAGAATTGCGAAAATTTTTCGGCTCGTCCGCGCCTGCATTCGACGTCACGCTGCTCGGGCTAGGTCCCGAAGGCCACACCGCTTCGCTTTTTCCCGATTCCCCCGCGCTCGAAGAAAAAACACGCTGGGTCGTTCCCGTTCACGTGGCAGCGACTCCGCCGAACCGCCTCACGTTCACGCTCCCGGTCCTGAATTCCAGCCGCAACACCTACTTCCTCGTCGCTGGAGAAGGCAAGCGCCCGATCCTCGCCGCATTGCGCGCCGAGCCGGATTCGCGACCCAGCGCATACCCCGCCGGCCGCATCCGCCCCACCGATGGACGAGTGCTCTGGTTTCTGGACCAAGCTGCGGCCGGATGATCTCAGGCGAAAATTTTCTTGAAGCCTTCCGCGTCGTCCTACGTCTAAAAGAACGCAGAAGTGTGCGGAATATTTGCGGGTTGAGCCGTAGCGAAATCTTCTGCCGCTTCTGGCGCGGAATTTTGGCCGAACAGGGCTCTTAGGCTGTAAAATATGTGGACATCCAGTCTGGAAATTGCCCGCGGACGTGGTCCTGTAATCCGCAGGCGCCAGCGGACACGCGGAATACTTCGCAGCGTTCAAAACCGATAATGATGCGACGAAAAACCAACTTCACTCGCGCTCTCGTGACCATGGCTCTACCCGTCACGTTGCTCTGGCTTTCCGCCTGCAGCACGAAATCCGCGGAAACCGCGCCGAACCTCGCGGTTCCAGTCACCGTGGCGAAGGCCGTACAAAAAACGGTCCCGATCAATTTGACTGCCATCGGCACAGCCGAAGCCTATTCCACAGTTTCTATCAAGAGCCAGGTTAACGCGATTCTAGAGCAAGTACATTTCAAGCAGGGCGACTTCGTCAAAAAAGGTGATCTGCTTTTCACCCTCGATGCACGGCCGTTTCAATCCGCGCTCGCGCAGTCCGAAGCCAATCTCGCGCGCGACCAGGCGCAAGCCGAACTCAATCAGGTGCAATCCGCGCGCTACCAAAAGCTGTATGACGCGGGCGTCGCGCCGAAAGAACAGTTCGACCAGATGAAAGCCACCGCGGACTCGCAGGAAGCATTGGTTCACGCCGACCAAGCCGCGGTGCAATCCAGCAAGCTGCAGCTGCAATACTGCACCATTTATTCCCCAACTGACGGTCGCACCGGCGCGCTGCAGGTTTACCCCGGAAATCTGGTGAAGGAAAATGACGTTCCGATTCTCGTCGTCATCAACCAGATTTCGCCGATCTTCATGGATTTCTCCGTGCCGGAACAATATTTGGGCGTCGTGAAGAAATATATGAGCGGCGGACGCCTGCAGATTGAGGCCACGCCCTACGGCGAAACCGCTTCCGAAGTGGGCTATCTCACGTTCGTGGACAACAACGTGGACAACACCACCGGAACGATCAAGCTGAAAGGCACGTTTCCCAACGACGATCACCGTCTTTGGCCGGGACAATTTTCCGTCGTCTCCTTGCGGCTCGCGGAGCAGGAAAAAGCCATTGTTGTGCCGTCAACGGCAGTGCAGACCGGGCAGACCGGTGATTTCATTTTCGTGGTGAAAGCGGATCAGACCGTGGAATCGCACCCGGTGAAAGTAGCGCGGCAACTCGAGGGCGAATCCGTAATCTCGAGCGGCATTGCGCCCGGAGACACGGTCGTCACCGACGGACAGCTGCGCCTGATTCCCGGCATAAAAGTCCAAGTGAAAGCACCTAGCGCGGGAAGCTAGAAAAGTTCACGGCAGAAAAATGATCAGCATCGCCGAACCATTCATTCGCCGGCCGGTCATGACCACTCTGGTCATGCTCGCGATTCTGCTGTTCGGAATCCTTGGCTATCGCGCGCTCGCGGTGAGCGAACTTCCCAACGTTGACTATCCGACGATTCAAGTGGGTGCTTCGCTGCCTGGCGCGAGTCCCGACACCGTAGCTTCGGCTATCGCCACTCCTCTGGAAAAACAGTTCTCCACAATTGCCGGCATTGACTCGATGACCTCGTCGAGCTCGCTCGGCGGAACCTCCATCACGCTGCAATTCGACCTGAGCCGCAACATTGATGGCGCCGCGCAGGACGTACAAGCGGCAATCTCACGCGCATCTTCGCAGTTGCCGCCGAACATGCCCACGCCGCCGACCTACAACAAAGTGAATCCGGCGGACCAGCCTATCCTCTACATTGCAATGGGCTCGAAAACGCTGCCCGGTTACACCGTGGACCGCTACGCCGAAACTCTGATGGGCCAGCGGATTTCGATGGTCAAAGGCGTGGCGCAGGTACAGGTGTATGGGTCGCAGAAATATTCCGTACGCATACAGCTCGATCCGCAGGCGATGGCCACGCGGCAGATCGGAATCGATGAAGTTCACACCGCCGTGCAGAACGGCAACGTAAATCTGCCAGTGGGAACTTTGTACGGCGACCATCGCGCCTTCACGCTGCAGGCCGACGGCCAACTGACGCACGCCTCGGTGTACCGCCCGCTGATTATCGCCTATCGCAACGGCTCACCCGTGCGTCTGGAAGACGTGGGCAAAGTTCTCGATAGCGTACAAAATAATCGCGTGGCGAACTGGTGGAACGATACGGATTCCGTGGTGCTGGCAATCGAGCGCCAGCCCGGAACCAACACCGTAGAAGTTGTGGACGCGGTGAAGCAGCTGCTGCCGCAGTTTCGCGCGATCATTCCGCCGGCCATTGAGATGGCAACGCTCTACGACGCGTCGGAATCCATTCGCAATTCCGTCGCGGACGTGAAGTTCACGCTGTTTCTGGCCATCGCGCTGGTGATCCTGGTTATTTTTCTGTTCCTGCGAAATCTTTCCGCCACATTGATTCCCAGCTTTGCGCTGCCGATGTCCATCATCGGCACCTTCGGCGTGATGTACGTGCTGAACTATACGATTGACAATCTTTCGTTGATGGCGCTGACGCTTTCGGTGGGCTTCGTGGTGGACGACGCCATCGTGATGCTGGAAAACATCGTGCGCCACATGGAAATGGGCGAAGGCGTGATGGAAGCCGCGCTGAGCGGCTCGCGCGAAATCGGTTTCACGATTCTATCCATGACGGTTTCGCTCGCCGCCGTCTTCCTGCCCGTGTTTCTGATGGGCGGAATCATGGGGCGGCTGTTGCACGAGTTCGCCGTGGTCATCATCACTGCGATCCTGGTTTCCGGCTTCGTTTCGCTCACGCTCACGCCGATGCTGTGCAGCCGCTTTCTGCGCCCCGTGGCTGAACAGCACCACGGCAGCGTGTACATGGCGCTCGAACGATTTTTCGACCGCCTGCTGCACTACTACGATGTTTCGCTGCAGTGGTCGCTGCGCCATCGCGTATTCGTGATGACGGTTTCGGGCGTTATTTTGATTATTACGGTTTGGCAATTCGTGGTGATACCGAAAGGATTTTTGCCGCCGGAAGATCGCTCGCAGATTTTCATTTCCACCGAAGCGCAGCAGGGAATTTCGTTTGATTCGATGCGCGCGCACCAATCTGAACTAAACAAGATCGCGCTGGCGGATCCCAACGTGCGCGATTTCTTTTCCGGCGTGGGCGATTTTTCGTCGAGCAATGCCGGAATCATATTCCTACACCTGAAAGATCGCCCGGAACGCGCCCTGATTCCCAATCCGACGATTCAGGGGTGGCAAGAAAAGTACGGCACAGTTCCAGTGGTGGGAAGCGCGTTGCGAGCCATTTCGCCGGTATTCGCGCATCGCACCACGATTGACGAAGTGATCGCCGAGCTGGGCGTGAAATTCGCAACCGTCACCGGTATGAACGCGTACATGCAGAATCTGCCGCCGATTCAAGTGGGTGGCGAACTCACCAAGAGCCAGTATCAACTGACGCTGCAAAGCCCCGACACGCAGGAGCTGTACCGCGAGTCCACTGCCTTCCAGCAAAAGATGGCCAAGCTTTCCGGCCTGCAAGATGTGACCAGCGATCTGCTGATTGCCAATCCGCAAGTGAATGTCAACATTGATCGCGACAAAGCGTCCGCGCTCGGCGTGACCGCAGAACAGATTGAAGACGCACTCTACACCGCCTACGGCCAACGCCAAATCTCCACCATCTACGCGCCCAACGACGAATACTGGGTGATCATGGAACTCGAGGATAAATACCAGAAAGATCCCGCCGCTCTTTCCATGCTTTATATTCGCTCGAGCAGCGGCACGCTGGTTCCGCTGAACGCAGTGGCTAGCCTGACGTCCAGCCTTGGGCCGCTCACCGTAAATCACTTCGGCCAGCTGCCGGCGGTGACGATTTCTTTCAATCTCGCGAACGACACCGCGATCGGCGACGCCGTGAATTCAGTAAAGCGCCTCGCGCGCGAAGAACTTCCTCCCACCGTGACCGCGCAGTTTCAGGGAACCGCGAAAGCGTTCGAGGCCTCGCTCACCGGATTGGGGTTGCTGCTGCTGATGGCCGTCCTGGTGATTTACATCGTGCTGGGAATTTTATACGAGAGCTTCATTCACCCGATTACGATTCTTTCCGGACTGCCGTCGGCGGCTTTCGGCGCGCTGCTCACGTTGCAAATTTTTCATCTCAGCCTGGACCTCTACGGTTTCGTCGGCGTCATCATGCTGATCGGAATCGTGAAGAAGAACGCGATCATGATGGTTGATTTTGCCGTCGAGCGCGAACGCACCGGACACAAAACCGCGGCGGAAGCGATCTATGAAGGCTGCCTGATTCGCTTCCGTCCGATCACCATGACCACGATGGCCGCTCTGATGGGCACCGCGCCCATTGCTTTCGGCATCGGCGCCGGCGCGGATGCGCGCCGTCCGCTCGGCCTCGCCGTGGTGGGCGGACTGATCTTCTCGCAGATGGTTACGCTGTACCTGACGCCTGTCTTTTACACATATATGGATACGTTCCAGGGCTGGCTGGAACTCCATTTCGGGAAAATGACCGGAAAAAGGAATACCGATCTAGCGGATGGCCACGTTTCCGCGGATTAACCAGCTCGCCGTGCGGAATTTTCTCGCTTCGTAAAGTCTTCGTCTCATTGTCCGGCGGTACAGGTCTTCGCGACAGGCTGTACCAAATCTACCTGTCACTTCGTACCATTGACCGTACGAGTGCGGCTATCTAGCATGGAATCAGGACGTGCATGCGTCCCGGAATGTGGGATTGCTTACCCGTGTTTCGCGCCAGCCTCGCGGGGAGTCAATCAGGATGCCGTTTAGCTTAGACCTGCCTAGAGATATCAAAACGCGCCAGAAACGGCGCGGTCCGCGAATGAACTCGCGCGTGCCGGTGACGATACAGTTGAATGGACCCGGCGGGCCGGCAATTCAAGAGCCAGCGATTACCCGGGTGGTAAACGCCTACGGCTGCCTGCTGGTGTCTCCAAAGGAAGTTGAATTGCAGCAGAGACTGCGTGTGACGAACTTGGCCACGCGCCGCGCCGTGGACGGACACGTCGTCTGGAAAGGAATGCAGCGGCCGGACGGGTGGGACGTGGGGGTCGAGTTCATTTCGGCCGATCAAAACTTCTGGGGTGTGGAGCTTTGAAACTCGAACAATTGAGGGTCCCTGCGGCAAAAGCGTACGCATCGCCGCTAAGAGCAGCGGTGACGCCTGCGCGCGCGGTGGCGCCTGCGACTCCTGCGCGAGCGGCGAAGGCGGAGTTAGGCGGCGAATTATCAGCGTCAGCTGGAGAAGACCGGCGCCGCAGCCAGCGCGTGCTGGTGCGCGTGCGTGCGAGCCTGCACGTGGCGCTGAACGGCAAGCCCACAACATTTGAAACCGTGACGCTGAGCGTGAACAATCACGGCGCGATGTTAATTCTGAAGCAGAGTTTGCCGCCCGACACGCGCTTCGTGCTGGAACATTCCGGAACGAAGGAAAAAGTGGCGTGCAAAGTGGTGCGTCCTTCGCGCGAGATGCCGGACGGATTTCAAATTCCAATTGAATTCGATTCTCCGGCGCCTAATTTCTGGAGGATTGCGTTTCCGCCGAATGATTGGCGGCCGATGGATGATTTGTAGATCGCAGCGTGTTCGCGGAAATCGAAGATTTACGAGCAGATTTCTACTAGAAGGGAAGTTTGCGCAGGTCGAGGTTTCCGCCTGAGAGGATGATTCCGATTTTTTTGCCGGCGCCGTTGATTTTTTGAAAGAGCGCGGGCGCGGCGGCGACGGCTCCTGACGGCTCGACGACAAACTTGGCGCGTTCCCACAGCAGCAGCATGGCCTGCACGATTTCTTCTTCAGTTACCAGCGACACTTCGTCAACTCGTTCGCGCAGAATCGAAAATGTGAGCGGGCATAGTGTGGCGCGCAACCCGTCCGCGATGGTTTCGGAGGCTGCCGCAGGCTCGATTTTTCCGGAGGCGAGCGAGCGGTATGCGTCGTCCGCGTTGCGCGGCTCACCGCCAATCACGCGAATCCCGGGGCGAACGCTTTTTGCGGCAATGGCCGTGCCACTGAGCAGGCCGCCGCCGCTCAGAGGCGTGATCACCACGTCGATATCGGGAATTTCCTCGAGCAGTTCCAGCGCCGCGGTTCCTTGCCCGGCGATCACACGCGCATCATTGTAAGGATGCACCAGATGCGCGCCAGTTCGCTTTATCACTTCTGCAGTGACCGCTTCGCGCGACGCGATATTTGGCTCGCTTTCAGTGATTTGCCCGCCATAGGCTTCCACTGCGCTCTTCTTTGCTTGGGAGGAATTACGCGGCATTACGATGTAGGCGGGAATTCCGCGCCAGCGAGCCGCCTGGGAAAGCGCCGCTGCATGGTTCCCGGAAGATGGCGCGGCTACGCCAAATATTGCCTGTTCATCGCTGAGAGAAAAGACGGCATTGGTGGCGCCGCGAATCTTGAATGAGCCGGTTTTTTGCAGGTTTTCGCATTTGAAGAAGAGTTGCGCGCCGGCAATCTGATTGAGAGACGCGCAGGTGATCACAGGGGTGCGATGGATGCGCGGGGAGATGAGGCGATGCGCGGCGCGAATGACGTCCAGCGTCAGGTTTGGCGCAGGAAAGTTGAGCGGCTCGCGCGCGGCGTGTTGAGCGTCAGTGGATTGGTTATGGGCGGACATTGCGCATGCTGTGGAGCATTATGGCACATCCCAGGCCAATTTAGATTCGGCGCGGTCGTAGTGAGATTCCGCGACGCGCGCGAACATTAAAAATCTTGACGTGGTTGCGGGCAGGTGCGATTCTCAATTCCCCCTTCCGGTAGTAACTTCGCGAAAAATTCAAGTCGCAAGCTCTCCAGGAGGAGCCCATGCCAAGCCACGAGCGTCGTAGTGCCACCCGCAAATCCTACGCAATTCCAGTACGATTTAACGTGATCACAGAACAGTACGCGATGGTGGGTGCGGCCAGCGCGGGGTCGGGTCCGGCGCGCGCGAAAGCCAAGATATTGACGACGATTCCGCCGCCGCAGCAGGGCGAAATCGTAAATTTGTCGGAGCGCGGCATCGGATTCAAGACCAAACAAAATCTGAGCGTCGGTGAAAGCGTGGAAATATTTTTTACGTTGCCGACGGCGTTGACCGGACGCGCGCCGGAAGACGTGCGCTGCAATGCGCGGGTAGTGCGCGTGGACAAGAACGCGGACATTCATGGAATGATGGCGATCGGCGCGGCGATTGACCGCTTCGAGCGGACTTCGATTACGCGCAATTGGGATAACTAGCGCGCGATGCGCTGGAATTTTTTTTGCTCCGCGGTTTGAATTTTGCTCGTGCGAACTATTTTGCCGGTCGCGGAGCCACGGTGAACGCTACTTGCGCCGCGGTGGTGTTGTCGAAGCGGTCGGAAATCTGCACGGCGATGGTGTGCGGGCCCGGCGCGAGGCCTGGAAGTTCGATTTGATAATTTTCCTTCGGCCCATCGGATAGGCCGCTGGCGGGGAAGACAATGTACCACTCGCCGGCGTCCACGCTGTATTGGGCGCGGGTGATCGCGAGGCCGGAACTTACTCCGTCAAAGGCAATCTTCGCAGTTGCGCCGCCGGAATCCGCGCGGAGATTTTCGATGCGCGGCGGGGTGTTTTGAATTTCGAAGCGCTCGCTGACGCGTTCGTTGGTTAGGGCTTGCGACGGAGGGTTCGATGGCAGATCCGAGCCAACAATCTTCAGGTAATAGGCGCCGTCGGGCATCGTGGTCGTGTCCCAGGAATAAAAGCGCTGCGCGATTTTGTCTTTCAGCAGGCGCCAAGTCTGTTCGCCCTCAGTGCGATAGTAAACGGCGAAAATCAGATCGTCGTCGTTATCGTCGTGCGCGCTCCACAGAACGCTTTGGTAGCCTTTTTCTTCGAACCCTTGCGGCGGCACCTCCATCTTCAGCGATTTGGAAGAAGTGTCCAGGATCGCGCCGATGTTCGGAAACGGAGTGGCGCCGACGCTGCTGCGCTGGGGCGTTTTCAGTTGCACCGCCGCGGGGGTTGCGAGACCTCCGGGAGACGCGGAAAATCCCTGCACGCGGACGCCGGGATCTTGAATGGCGATGTCGTCCACAACGGGCGCGACATTTTCCGGTCGATAGGCGATGCTGACCCAGGAAACTTCCGGCGCATCACGCTCGCGGGCGACCTGGAAAACTGCTTTCCACTGCAGGAAGCGCGCCGGGGGGCACGTTACGGCGGCGCCGCTTGCGCTGGAGTAAGGTCCCGACCACGGACTCCATTCTTTCTCGGGATTCGATGTGTTGCCAGAGCGCGCGTAAAACGAAACTTTCCCCTGCGTCGCGCCGTTTTCGCCCCACCAAGTCAGGCGCCCCCAGTGGGAGAAAATTTTGGCGTCGAAAGGATCGGATTCGAAGCTGCCTGCGGCTTCCTGACCTGGGCCGAGCGTGAAAATTTTTCCGGGATTGGCGGTGCCGACCAGGAGTTGGCCATCGCGGCCGGCGATCAGGCTCGTGACTTGAGACGAAACAGTTTTGGCGACGATGGAATACACGCCGTCGCCCTGCAACTCGATGATGGCGCCTTTATTTCCGGTGCCTAACAGAACTTTTCCGTTCGGCGAAAAGCCCATGGAAAAAACGAGATCTTCGCGCGAGGTCCAGAGCGTTTCCGGCGAGCCTGCCGGAGATATTTTCACGACCTGCGAGCCTCCGGTGGTGGACGGGAAGAGCGAAAAGGCTGGCGGAGGTTGCGCGGCTGCGGCGGCCTGGAGTGCAAGCGTGACGGCGCCCTGCGCTGAAAGCCCCTGCGCCGCGGCGGAGGGCTGCGGCGTGATGAGCGGCTGCGGCGGAGTCGGGCCTAAGGGGCGCTGTTTTTCTCCAATTGCTGCGGCATAGAGATTTCCGCTGGAATCGGTGAGCAGCGATGTGACTTCTTTCTTATCCGTTTCGTACACGACGTACGCTGCGCCGGCTTTTGCTCCACCTTGCGAATCTTTCGAGCCAGTCGCGCGGGAGATTTCGATGCGCAGGATTAATCCATCGGGGTCGGTGCCGACGAGCAGGTTGCCCTTCGCGTCGAAGGCGAGCGAGCGGGCGTGACGTTCGTCACTTTGATAGAAAAGCTGGCCTTTGCCGTCGGGAGCTACGGCGTAAATTTCGCCCTTGTCTCCAGTGCCGACGAACATAGTCCCTTGCGTATCCAGCGCAAGCGCCCAGATATATTTTGCTTTGGGATCGAAGAAGACTGTCTTCTGCCCGTCGGGGGTAACTTTATAAACTTTGCCGTCCGGTGATGTGCCGACGTAGAGATTATCGCGCGCGTCGAATGCGATGGTTTGCGCGGAAAGTTCCGGAGCTTCGAATACCGTGGTGGGTTTGGCGGGATCGTCGAAGCGCAGCACTTTGGCGTCGGAGCCGCCAGCGGCGTACACCCGGCCGCGCGAATCGGTGCGCAGCGCCCAGAGGTAAATCAAATTGGGATCGGAGAAGGCTGCGAATTGCGGCGCGGGGACAAGTTTGCCGTCGCTGCGAATGGCCACACCCTTGGCTGTACCTTTTTCGAAGTCCGAGTAATCCGCTTGCCGCCAGAAATGGGTGTGCTCGGCGTATGCGAGTGCGGGCGCGAGCAGCGCCATCGCCAGAACGCCGGACCAGAGGCAGGTGAAGATGCTTCGCCGTGTCATCGCTGCCAATCTCCTTTACCGCTGGAAATCTTTATCGCCAGAGTTCCTCACAGCCAGACCGGGCCGCGCCAGACGTTACTTGACCGTGATCGTCAGCGTGCGTTCGCCGGAAATTACTTGATGCATTTCCACGGACCATTCACCCGCGGTGGATTGGTAAAGCAGGCGCGCGCCGCCGGGACTTTGCCGCTGGTCCAGAACATTGATCGCCGATGCCGGCGCATTGGGCATCACTTTGTCTTCGACCATGAGCGTGGGCGTAGGTTGCAGCAGCGTGGCGTATAAGCGGTCATTCTGATGCACGCGGTTCATCAATTTGAGCAGCTCTTCGAGGCCGGGCAACTGCCCCTGCGAGCTGGCGGCGAGCGATTGCACTGTGCGATTCACCGTTTCGGCGTCGCTGACGACGAGTTGCAGCGTACCGCGCGCGGCCTGCACAGGAATGGTGATGGGAAATTCCTGCACAAAAGCTGCGCCGCGATAGGGGCGCAGCTGAACTTTCACATTAACGGTTTGACCCGGGCGCACTTCGTTGGCTTCGACCCAGGCGTCATCAATGGTGGCGGCGCGGCGTTCGGGCAGCGCCGTGACTCGCAGCTGAATTGCGGTGATGTGCGGTATTTCGTAGGGGTTCGAGTAAATTTGCGCGAAAGTGCTTTGCACGTCGGTTGCTACGAAAAATCCGCCGGGCACGGGATTATCTGTCGGCGGGAATAAATCTTTCAACGTGACCGTGGTGTGGCCTTTGATGGCGATCTCGCCATCGAGTTGCAGCGTGGAACCTTCTCCATACGCCGTGTTGCCTATGATGCCGTTGTAGGCTGCCAGAGCCACCAGCAAGGGGGTGAGTTGTGGGCTTTCGATGACTTCAAAGTGAAATTGTTTTTGTTCTGCACCGGTAACGAGAGTCACGTCCACTGGAATCATGGGTGGCCCCTCGCCTAAGCGCCCGCCGATGGCGGTGACGCGATCTTGCGTGAGAGTTCCGATGGTGCCGCCGGTGGAGATGATCTTCGTGGAATTCATGGCGGAAGCGAGCGTGGTGACCACGTGCGCGCGCGCGAGCGGCATGGAAACGTTGCCAAAGGAAAATATGGGATGGCCGCAGGCGAGAATTTTGCCGTGGTCCACGGTGGTGACGGTGCAGCCGGGAGAAATCGAGAGGTCGCCGCGAATTAATTCCACGCCGACCATGTCGCCGGGCTTCAATTGCGCGTCTTCGGGTGAAGGAGCGGCGGTGCCCCCCGCCATCATGGACATGCCCCAGGCGGAGAGCTGCTTGCTGAACAGCGCGACGGTTTCGGGGTAGAGGCCGGTGGTGATGAGCGGCGTTTCGATAGGTACGAGAAATTGGCCGGCTCCGGTGCTGGTCTGGCGCGCGAAATTTTCGGGGAGGGGAATGCGCGCGGCGGAAAAAGTGTTTTCGATATTTGCCGGTTGGATACTCGCGGCTGAAGATTGAGGCGTCGCGTTCGCTGCGGGTTCCGGTGCATTTTGCACGTCGAGCATATTTTCGATTGGAGTCACGCCGCCGATCGCTTCTTTGGTAAACGTGCCGAGTTTCAGCGAGAGCGCGCCGGCGAGCTTGCCGTCGAAATAGACCGGGCTGCCGCTCATGCCTGCGACCACGCCGGTGTGTTCGGCTTTTTCGCCCAGCAACTGGACGAGAATGATGTCTTGTTTGGGGCCTAGGGCGTTGTGCAGGACGCCGAGGACGACCAGGTCCACTTTTTCGATTTCGTCGCCAGCGAAAATCGTGTAGGCGACGCCTTTCATTCCGGGCTGCACCTGGCTGAGCGGAAAAATCGCGGGGGTGTCGTCTGCTGTCGCTGCCGAAAGGCCGGTTAATAGCAGCAGAGCGGCGAGAGATGTGGGAAGCAATTTCCGGAGGGCCACGGGCATCAGAAGTTCATGATACCTGCCGCATAACGGGGAAGCAAATCGCGCCATGCTAGAATCTTGCGATGGCTAAAAAGACAATTTCGCCGGGCGGAAGCGTCAGCGGAGTGGTGGAACTGCCCGGAGATAAATCCATTTCGCACCGTTACGCGATTCTGGCGGCGCTGGCGGAGGGCGTGAGCGAGATTCGCAACTATTCTCCCGCTGCGGATTGCGCCAGCACGTTGGAATGTGTGCGGCGGCTGGGGATTGCGGTGGATGCGAAGGGCGAACATGTGCGTATCGCAGGAAAGGGCCTGGAAGGCCTGAAAGCTCCGCGGCGAATAATTGATGCGGAAAATTCCGGCTCGACGATTCGCATGATGTCCGGCGTCCTGGCGGGGCAGAATTTCACTTCCACGATTACGGGCGACAGCTCGTTGCGTCGCAGGCCGATGCGCCGAGTGGTGGATCCCTTGCGGCAGATGGGCGCGGACATACGCAGCAGCGACGGCGACCGGGCGCCGCTGGAAATTCGCGGGGGAAAATTGCAGGCGATTGATTACACGCCGCCGGTGCCGAGCGCGCAGGTGAAGTCCGCGATTCTGCTGGCGGGATTGTACGCGGACGGTGTGACGAGTGTGCGCGAGTCGGTGCGGACGCGGGATCACACGGAAGTGGCGCTGCGCGAATTCGGGGCCAATGTCACGGCAGCCAAGGGAGAAGTGCGCATCGAGCCGCGACCGAAATTGCAGCCGCGACAATTGATTGTGCCGGGGGATCTGTCGTCCGCGGTATTTCTGATCGGCGCGGCGCTGGTGCTGCCGGAATCGTCGCTGATGCTGCACAACGTGGGGCTGAATCCCACGCGTTCGCGCGTGCTGGATTTTCTGATTTCGATTGGAGCGGCGATCAATCTGGCGTCGGTGCAATTGCGCGATGGAGAATTGATTGGCGACGTTTCGGTGCGGCACGCGCCGCTGGTGGGTGGCAGTATTTCCGGCGCGCAGGTGGCGGAAATGATTGACGAGCTGCCGATGTTGGCGGCGTTGGGGCCGTACACGGAGAAGGGAATTGAGATTCACGACGCGCAGGAATTGCGCGTGAAGGAAAGCGACCGCATCGCGACGCTCGCGGAAGGATTGCGGCAGATGGGCGCGCGGCTGGAGGAATTTCCAGACGGGTTGCGCGTGAAAGGGCGAGGCGCGGGCGGTGCAACGACGAAGCTGCGCGGCGCGAAAGTGGATCCGCAGGGCGATCATCGGATTGCGATGGCGCTGGCAGTGGCGGCGCTGGGCGCTGAAGGCGACACGGTGATTCGCGATTCCGAGTGCGTGGGAGTTTCATTTCCGGATTTTTTCAAGACGCTGGAGCGGTTGCGGGGCGGCGAAAATCAGGAAGATTTGCGTAAGTAGATGGTTCCGTAGCTGGTGACGATTGAGATTTTCGGTCCGGAGGCGCCGACCTTGCCGCTTAGGCTGCCCGTGCCGTTTTCGTCCGCGGGCTTTAAGCTTGGCGCCTCGAAGTCGCTTTGAATGTCGCCAGAGCGGGAGATGGCGGAAATTTCGAAGCTCGATTTCGAAGGAAGCGTGAGATCCACTTCGCCGGTTCCATTTGCGATGTTGATTTCCGCGCTGGGCGGTTGGGCGTAGGTTACCTTGACGTCGCCGTGATTTACGGCAATGTCCAGGCGGCCGGCCACGTTTTCCACTTCGATGTCCTTGTCGTGCGTTGTGAGTTTGGCGAAACCGGCCACGTCTGACACATTAATGTCTCCGGAATCGAGCTCCAGCCGCCCGGTGAGATGTGACAGCGTGAGATCGCCGGCCTTCGAGGTGTAGTGCGTGGTCTTGCTGACGTTGCGGATGCGCACGGGACCGAAGAATTCGCCCTGCACGGTAGCGTCGCCAGTCACATCGTTCATTTCGATTTCGTTGCCGCGGCCAGTGATGCGGACGTTGCCGGAGATGTCGTCAATGCGCGCGTCGCCTTTTGTGAGTTGGGCGGAAACGTCCGAGCCAATGTCGTGCACTTCGACGTCGCCGGTCTGAGTGGTGACGCTTACCGCGCCGGCCAGCCCGGAGACAGAAACGTCTCCATGACGGGAGTCGGCGGCGAGCGACGTGCTCTTGGGGAGTGTCACGTCGAAATCCACGGTGACGCGGCCGTGGTCCATTTCCTGATTTACGGGATGAACGCTGTAGCCGTCGCGCGTTTGTTCGATCACCACTCTCAGCGATTTCAGAAGTTCCTCAGCGGATGATTCGTTCGAGGCCTCGGCGGTTTCCGTGACGCTCACGCGCAAGTCGTTGCCATCGCCGACGTGCGCGACGACATTTCCCATCGTCGTTGTGACCATCACGTGCGCGCCAGCCGGAATTGTTTTCGGCGGGAGTTCCTCACTCTGTGAGGATTTGTGATTGAACATATCGAGATCGATGTTCATGTCGGGATGTTTCGCGCGCATCTTCGTGTAGATTCCCATTCCCGCGAGAACGCAGATTACCAAGACGAGCAGGGCAGCTTCACCGCCAGTGAGCAGCGGCGGGCGTGATTCGCCGGCTCGCTGCGCGCTCATGTGGTCCACCAGCTTGGCGATGCCCCACAAAATGATCAGCACTGGCCAAAAGCGCCAGAAGAGGTGCCAGATTCCCAGGTCCGGGTGGAAACGAGCGAGCAGAAACAGGATTCCGAGAACGATGAGGAGCAAGCCGCTGAAGATTGAACTGCGTTGTGGACCGCCGTTGTTCACGCGCGCCTCACGAGCCGAGATGACCCTCTTTGGAAGCGAGCGACTGCGCCGTCAGCACGACGCCGGCGACGATTAACAGGATCGGCCAAAGTTCCAAGAAACTGAAGCGCGTGTATTCGCCGATCAGGAAGAGAACTCCGACGGTGATGATCATCAGCGGGCCCATCAGGCCGCGAATTTTGCAATGAGGGCAGTGGCAAACTGTTTGATTGAGGTCGCTCATGTCGGCCTCCCCTAGGAATTCCCGCGCAGACGATCCCGAAGAATGAATCCGCCTATGAGGATCAACGCTACCGGCCACGTCTTTTTAAGCCACTCTTGCTGCAAAAGGCCGAAATTCCCGAGCAGCAGCAGGGCGCCGATGCCGATGAGAATGAAAGCGCCGATGGGTTTGCGGGTTGCGCCGCCGTCGATCAAATTAGCGGGCTCGGGTTGTCCGTCGCGGCGGGCGCGCGCGGTGCGGTAAGCCTCGATGGGCATGTAAAAATAGAAGCAGCCGAGAGCGATGCCCAAGAACGCATCGTAAGCATCTGGCAGATCGCTGCTGAGCGCGGCGATGAGTCCGGCGAAGATCAGCACGTGAATCAGGGCCTTCATGTACTGGCCGTTGTACACGGCACCGAGGCCGGGAATGATGCCCAGAGTGGCGGCCAGCCCGGGATTCACTTCGGCTTTGCCAGGTTCGGTCGCCGGAGGAGCGGAAAGCAATCCCGCCAGACACTGCTCGCAATAGAGCGCGCCGCGCACCTCGCGCGTACATTCCGGGCACAACGCCTTTCCGCAATTGCGGCAGAAACCGGTGGCCTGCACGTCCGTGTGTGCGGCGCAATTCATCGAGGACTCCTGGTGGTATCGGCGAGCATGATCGCGGCAAAATTCGCGGCCCAATCGGTGCGGAGCAGAGACGCCAGCATCGTGCCATTGCGCGCCTGGCTGTGACCGGGATGCGGCGAGGTCTGCGATTTCTCCTGCGGATTCACGGCAGGCGGCTGGGAGTTCTGTTGCGGCGCGGGCTGCGGTGTAGTGGATGGCGACGGTTCGGCGTCAGGCTGCAAGCGCGTCTGGATTTCGTACACGACTCGCAGATCGTTCACGAATTTGGCGCTACGCGCGTAGGTGAGGTGGACCTGACGATTGGCGGTGCGAAAAACGTTGGCGGGGCTGAGGTCGGCCTTTTTCAGTTTTGCCGGGGACATGCCGGTGGTGTACAGGACGATCAGTAGAGTGGCTGCGACAGTGGCGACGCCCATGGCGAAACGAGGTTGCCACAGCTGCGGAATCCACGCGAACCAGCGTCGCCATCCGACGCTTTGCGGACGCGGGCCTACGGTGCTATCGAGGATTTTTGAGATTAGTTGCGGCGGAACTTCGAGCGCATCGAGCGCGCGCATCTGATGGACGAGGCCACCCACTTGCGCGACCAGCTTGCCGCACGGGTCGCAACCGCCGGCGTGCGCGGAAAATTCCGCTGCTTCGGCGGGCGAAAGAATTCCGTCGAGATAATCGCTTAGTCTTTCTTCGGTGCTTGCGCAGTTCCAGTCCGTCATACGTTTGCTCCCACCCATCAATTCTGCGGCCGAAGCCCCATTTCTTCCAAGATACGCGCCAACTCGATGCGCCCGCGATTGATTCTGGATTTTACCGTGCCTTCGGGCACTTCCAGGACAGTTTGAATTTCGCTGTAATCCAGGCCTTGTAAATCGCGCAAGATTACCGCTTCGCGCAATTCCGGCGAAAGGCGCGACAATCCGTGCTGCAACTGGCCGCTCAATTCCGACGCCAGCGCCAGCTTATCGGGAGTGCGCGCGGCGGAGTGTTTGTTCTCGAGCTTGGGCATCGCGTCCTCAATTGAATCCGTCAGCCGGTCGCGGCGCGTGCGGCGGTAATGATCCACCAGCAGATTGCGGGTGACGCTGGTGAGCCACGTGGGGAACGCGCCGAAAGCAGGCCGGTAACTCGCGAGCGTGCGATAGATGCGCAAGAATACTTCCTGGCTGAGGTCCTCGGCTTCGGTCGAATTGCCGGTGAACCGATAGCACAGATTGAAAACGCGCCGGGTGTGGCGGCGCACAAGTTCCTCCCAGGCCGGCCCTTCGCCCCGGAGACATCCCTGCACCAGTTGGGCGTCGGGCTCCAATCTTCTTCAGCCTCGCGAGTTGCATGCCCTTTCAGCCTCACAAGATGTAACGCAATCCTGGGCTAAAAAGTTCCGCGCGCCGTGCGACGGGTCGCGTCGAGCGGACTAGTCGTGCCGCGGAGCCTTGCATTGTGCCGCATCTTATCGAGCTTGGCGACGAGAACACAAGCGTTGTGATCGATTTTGCGCTGTGGGGTGAAACCAAAGCGAATGCTGTCTTGACACTCTCGGAAGCTTGCTGTTACGGTGCGAAATCAATGCTGCGCACTTCACGACGGATTTTCCTGCTGCTGCTGGCCCTGGTTGCGCTTGGCGGTTTGGCGTACAAGTTTCGCAATTCGATCACGCTGGAAGGATTTCAGTGGTCCACGGTCGGGCAGTCGCTGCGGGACGCGCGCATTTCCTTGCTGGTGCTGACGGTGGCGACGATCTATGTATGTTTTGCGATTCGCGCGCTGCGCTGGATGCGGTTTTCGCGCACGCTGGGTGTGACCCATTTCGGTAATGTGTACAGCGCGACGCTGATGGGTTTTACGTGCACATTCTTGCTGGGGCGCGCGGGCGAGCCGATCCGGCCGGCGCTGATCGGGAAGAAGGATGGGCTTTCGATACCGCGCATGTTTGGCGTTTACGTGCTGGAGCGCGTGTTCGATATGGCCGCTACTGCCGTGATTGCAGGGTCGGCGCTGCTTTTTTTCTCGCGGCAGGGCTTGACGCCTGGCGAGCAAGACATGGTTTTGAAGGTGCGATCGGCGGGAGTGCTGCTGCTGGTGGCGCTGCTGGTGGCGGTCGCGTTCCTGATTTATTTTCGCTATCACGGCGCGGAATGGCTGGCGGGGCGGCTGAAGAAACCTGCGTGGCGCATTGGCTGGCGCGGCAAGATTATTGCGCTGCTGGAAGGATTCGCCGAGGGACTGCAGGGGATAAGAACGTGGAGTGATCTGGGAGCGTTGATTGGACTCTCAGCGGTACATTGGTTTTTGATTGTGCTGTGTTATTTGTGGGTGGCGCACGCGTTCGGTGGGAAGCTGGGTCAACTAACGCTTGCGGACTCCGCCCTGGTTTTGGCGTTTTCCATGGTGGGGTCGGCGATGCAATTTCCCGGCGTGGGCGGCGGCGCACAGGTGGCGACATTTGTTGTGTTGACGCTGATCTTTGGCGTAGAAAAGGTGCCGGCTGCGACGATGTCGATAGTTGTTTGGCTGCTCACGTTTGCGTCTTGCAGTTTGGCGGGATTGCCGCTGCTGTTCCGCGAAGGCTGGTCCATGGGCGAATTGCGCCAGATGGCGACGGCCGCGGAGCAGGAAGCCGAAACCGAGGCGGAAGAAATTGTGCTGGGCTCGCATCCTGCGAAACCGGGAGATGAAACGCGGTGAAATGCCCCTTCTGCACGAACCTGGACGATAAAGTGGTGGATTCGCGCGAGGCGCGCACCGGCGACCTGATCCGGCGGAGGCGCGAGTGCTTGAAGTGCGGGCGGCGCTTCACGACTTACGAGCGCATTGATGAAATTCCTTACATGGTGATCAAGAAGGATGGGCGGCGCGAAAAATTCGAACGCGCCAAATTGCTGCAAGGATTGCTGAAGGCTTGCGAGAAGCGGCCGGTGCCGGTGGGCAAGCTGGAAATGATTGTGGATGAGGCGGAGCAGTTCGTCAGCGAGGCGCCGGAGCGCGAGCGCACCACGAAAGACATCGGCGAGCACATCATGCAGAAATTGAAGAAGCTGGATAAGGTGGCTTACGTGCGCTTCGCGTCGGTGTATCTGGATTTCAAGGACGTGAAGGAATTCATGGACGAGTTGAAAGTGCTGCTGAAGGATCGCGTGAAGAAGTAATTCCTCTAAACCTGCCAGACGCCTGCTGCAAATTTTTTGATGGTGCGGAAGCCGAGGTGTTCGTAGAGGCGGACGGCGGAGGTGTTGACGCTGGTCACTGTGAGGGAAAGCGAATCGTAACGGCGGCGGCGCAAGGCTTGGATGGAGCTTTCCATCAGGGCGCGGCCAATGCCGTGGCCCTGGTAGCCGGGCATCACGCAGATTTGGGTGGTGTGGCCCACTCGTTCAGCGACAGTGGAAGTGAGCACCATGCCGATGGGACGTTCCCCCGTCGCGGGACGCACCAGAAAAGAAGCTTCGGGCAAGAATTGACCGCAGCCTGGGAGCAGCACGATGTTGCGCAGGAATTTCATGCCGCCGGATTCGCTGCGGTATTGATCGTTGATTTCGCCGTCCACGTGATCGGCGTATGAAAGCTGGATCAGACGCGCGGCGGATTCAAACGCACGGTCAGTCCAGGGTTCGAGGCGCAGTCCGGTGGAAAGAGGCGCGCCGCTGAGCTTGGCATCCGCGAGCGTAAGCAACATGAACTGCCGCGTGTACAGCTTGAAATATTGCGAGAGAAATACCGGATCGAGTTCGGAGCCGAAGGGCATCAGCTGCGCTTCGACGCGTTCTAGGCGCGGAGTGGCGTGCAGCGCAGTTACCATTTCGGTTACGAGCGCGCGCGTGTAAGGCTCCTGGGAAAAGCGCGAGGAGACGAACAGTCCGCCGACGAGCCCTTTGTGATCTTCCAGGACGTAGAATCCGTAGCCGGCGGGATGACCATCTTCCATCGCCACGTATCCGCCCAGAGACCGGGAATCGATGAACCTGCGAATCAGTTCAATCGAAGAGCGGTAATCCCAATGTAGTTCGTCGCGCCAATGGCGAGTTTCTTCCTGGAAGAGCGGGTCCAGGATGCGCGCCTGCGTTTGCCGGAGATCAACAATCTGCATGTGGGACAGGAAGCAACCCCCAGGCCATTATAAACATGCGAGGCGGTAGAACCCAACTGGTCGAGGTTGCCGATGGTGGATTAGTTTTCGAGGAGTGCGTTAATTCGAACCTCTCACAATATTGCTCGAGTCTGCCGTTCGAGCCACCCCTAGCAGGCCCCAAATGCAACGCCGCAAAATAGCAGTCAGACTCCTTGGCGCTGCGCAGCGATTACGGCACCTTCGAGAAATGTCTGGCCCTCAATCCACAATGGCTTCGGCGAGATTGACGCAGCCGTGCAGCCGAAGGCGAAGACGAGTAAGGCCTCAACTCCGGGAAAATAAATTCGACCGTCCCATCGCGTCTCAAGGTGGGCCCACACGACAATTGCCCAAGGAAGGATTATCAGAAGGAATGCTAGGACGAAGCCGCCTGTAAGCCAAAAGATGAGCGCGAACCCCAATGCAAAGATCCAGCCGGGACGGGTTGTTCCCACTCCAAAATAGACTGTCGATACAGTCACCCAAACGACGTATACGAGTGAGGCAAGGATCGCGCTCCCGACGTATTCCACAACTCGTCGACCGAGATCAAAATGGCGACTGTCGTTGACCGTTCCGGCTCTGTTTTCCATTTGCTGATACATTTTAGAGAAACACGGACTCTGCCGCCATTAGATCTCAACTCCCCATCACTGACAATGACCCCCAGCGACCTAGCCGGGGCATGGGATCGAAACTCGGACCGGCGACGAGCTTGAGGCCATTTGTCTGAAATGTAACTGCCTGTACTATCAGCCTACCGTGCGCATGCGGGAAATTGTGCTACCATGCAATTCGCCGAGGCGAGAATTGCTGCGCCCGCGCTTACCGGATGGCTTTCCTCTCAGAACTACGCTATCCAACAACGCGTATCGCCAAGCTCCTCTCGGGACTCTTCGCGATGGCGCTGTTCCTATTTGTGTCCATTGCCGCCGTTTCCGGCTTCCTGCTGTATCAAGTATTGCGGACCACGCATGCGGCAGCCCCAACCATAGATCTGAATGTCATGATGGGCCATCCGGTAGACTTTTCGTTTTCGGTTCCCGGTGGCGGCTCCCGCGACGGCTGGTTTTATCCGGGCTTGCGTGGTTCGCCGACCATCGTGGTGTGCCACGGCTTTCATTCGCAGCGATCGGACGTGTTGACGCTGGTCACCGCGCTGCAGGACCAGCAGTTCAATGTGTTCCTGTTCGATTTCACCGCGCACGGCACCAGCCCGGGCGTCACCACGCTCGGCTATCACGAAGTTGCCGAACTGCAGGCGGCGATGCAAGCTTTGGCGACGCGCGATGACGTGGACCCGAAACATTTCGGCCTGTGGGGCGTGGATATGGGCGGATACGTGGTGCTGGAGAATGCCGTCTCCGATCCGCGCGTTTCCGCGTTTATTGTAGATGATGCTTATGCCGACCCGCGCGACATGGTGCACATCGAAGTGAAGCGTTCGGGGTTGACGGTGCTGCCTTACGTGAGCAAGTTCTGCGACCTGGGATTTCGTATGGTCAATTATCAGTACCGCCGTCAGCAGCCGGTGACGGCGCTGCTGGCACGCACCAAGGGCATTCCGAAACTCTTTTTTGTGTCGGATGACCGCCCCGATTTGGCGCGGGACATGACCAACATCTTCACGCTTGCGCCGGAGCCCAAGCAGATGATTCGCGACCGGACGAGTTATCCGGATATGTCTGACGAGGACCGCAAGAACTACGAGAGCCAGGTGGTGAGTTTCTTCCTGTTGAATTTGCCGGCGACGTCTCGCGCGCCGGGTCAATAGCGCGGAGCGGGGGCGACCGGGACGTAGTTAATTCCTTGTACCGGCGGTTCCTCGACGCTGCGAAATCTTCCAGCCTTTACTATTTTTTCCAATCCTTCGTGGGATGTGAGCACCAGAGCTGCGTCTGGATCCTGCGGCGACCATTCTGGAAGTTCGCGGCGGAAATAGAAGGCCAGGCCGTAATTCCAACTACGACGCAATTCGTAGGCGAAGATTCTGTCGGGATGAAGATCGTTCTGGAAGAATGCTGCGTGGGGCCTTGCCGAGATGTAGGGATCGAGCGCGGGCAGGACTGCGATGTTTGCTGTTTCCAGTGTTGCTACGGCGCATACGCTGCAGAGGATTACCGCCAGACGCACGTTCCGGTTTATTCCGGCGTAGAGAATTGCGGCGGCGACTGCGATGGAGAGGGCCAGAGCTACCACCGCTAATGACGCGATGGAGCCGCTCATATCCGTGAACGGTGGCTTGTGCGTCGCGTGCAGGAAAGTTGCGGCGAGCACGATCCAAACCAGGCCAATTCCAGTGCTGAGGATGATCGCGTTAGTGCGGCTTCTCTGAAACGCGCGGCTGGCACTGATCGCGGCGATCAGAGCAAGCGCTGGAACGGCTGGGAGAATGTAACTAGGCAGTTTTGACTGCGAGAAGCTGAAGAACACGACGGGGAAAACCGCCCAGCAGGCGACGAAGACGCCGGGAGAATTTTTCCAGGATTTTTCGCGCCAGAGGCGGAGCGCTTCTTGTGCGGCGGCGAGCAATAGGGCGGACCAGGGAAGGAGGGCGAGGGTGGTGATTGGTGCGAAGAACCAGAACGGTTGCTGGTGCTGGAAGAGCGGGGTGAGGTAGCGTTCGAAATTGTGTTCAAAGATGAAGACGTGGATAAAATCAGGATTCCGGCGCGCGCAGAGCAGGTACCACGGCAGCGCGACAATGCAGAACGACGCGATGGCGAGTGGATGCCCGAGGCGCAGGGCGGCGCGCCAGTTTGACGTTGCGAGCGCCCAAATTGCTACGGCGCCGCCCGCGAGAATTACCGCTGCTGGACCTTTCGCGAGCACTCCGAGACCTAGCGACGCGCCCCACAAGAGGAGCATCAGGAGATCGTGACTTTGAGTTGCCGCCTGTGCGGAAATCCTGAGGCGCAGCGTGCCGGCTCGCGTCAGGATGCTTGCAGCGAAGACCATTGCCAGGGTTATCGCTGCGCTGAATAGCATGTCTGGAGTTGCGGCGCGTGCGAAGGCGATCGCCGCGAGGCTGGTGGAGAAAATCACCGGCGCGAGCAGAGTGGGGCTCGTAGATAAATCCCCGTCGCTGCCGTACTGGCGCCATGCAAAGTAGGCAATCGCGACTGCTGCCGCGAGAGCGGCAAATGCGGAAGGCAGGCGCGCGGCCCACTCGGCGGGCAAATGCATCTGGAATCCAATTGCCGCAGCCCAGTAGTAAAGGACCGGCTTTTCAAACCATGGGGCTCCCCAAAGTTTCGGCGTAACCCAGTCGCCGGTCTCGGCCATGGCGCGAGCGATCCATGCGTAGCGCGTTTCGTCGGGACCCACCAGACCGATGGCGCCGAGGTTCGCGAACAGCGAGACCAGGATTACCAGCGCGGAAGTGACGAGCGCCGCGACGTTCGTGTTGTGCTGCGATTTTGCCGATTCGCTCAAAGCGCGATGAGTCTAACATCCTAGCCGTGAATCTTGATTCTCGAAGCGCAGCGCGGCGTACGCCGGGCGCGACCGACAATCTGGGGCAGCCAAGGGCAGTAAAGTTTGATAATCGCGATAAATATTGGAATGAACGTCGTTATGAACATCGGCAACTCACAATCACCGAACGATTGCTGGCATACGCTCCGTGGGCTCTTGCATAATGGCCCGCTATGCTTGCATGGTTGGAATATGCCGTCGCCTGGACCGGACTGAAATTGTTGGGGCTGCTGCCGCGGGGGGCAGCGCGATGGGTGGGCGCTTCGTTTGCGGCAGTGGCGTACGGTTTTCGCACACCGCTGCGGCGGGCGGCGATGTTCAATCTGCATCTGGCGTTTCCGGATTGGAGCGAGGCGAAACGCAAGGGCGTGATTCGCGGGATGATCCGGCAAATCGGCTGGATGGCCGGCGAATTCTCGCAATTCCCGCGGTACGCGCCGCAGAACATCGAGCGGAGCGTGGTGCTGGATGGTTCGGAAAATTTCGCTGCGGGGCAGCGGCGCGGTAAAGGCGTGCTGTTTCTGACTGGGCACATGAGCGCGTGGGAGCTTTCTTCTTTTGCGCACGCGCTGTATGGGCACCCGCTGCATTTTCTGGTGCGGCCGATTTCCAACGCGCGGGTGAATGAGCTGATTAATCATTACCGGTGCCTTTCGGGGAATCGTCCCATCGATAAAAATAAATCCGCGCGGGCGATTTTGAAAGTGCTGGTGGAGGGCGGCACGGTGGGGATTCTTGCGGACCACAACACGGCGCTGGAAGAAGGGGTGTTCGTGGATTTTTTCGGCATACCCGCTTCCACCACTTCTGGTTTAGCGCGCCTGGCATTGCGTACGGACGCGGCAGTGGTTCCCGGCTTTCTTTTCTGGGATGAATCGCTGGGGAAGTACCGGCTGCGATTCGAGCCGCCGGTGGAGCTGGCACGCAGTGGCGACGAAGAAGCGGATGTGCGCGAGAACACGCAGCGATTTACGAGCGTGATTGAGCGATATGTGCGTGCGCATCCGGAGCAGTGGCTTTGGGTGCACAAGAGATGGAAAACGCGGCCGCCGGGCGAGCCTGCGATTTATCCGTTTTAGATTGGACAGCTCGAATGTCACGTTTCTGGCGTCGCGTGTCACGGCGTGCGAATTTCTGATGCGACTTATTTTTCCCAAGAGGTGCGTTGATGAATCACACGGCCGGTGAACTGGCGGAGTATCTGCGGGCAAGAATCCACGGAGATTCGCACGCGCAGGTTGTGGGCGTCGCGAGTCCGGAGGGCGCGAAGCCGGAGGATTTGATCTATGTGGACTCGCCACGGCAGACTGCGCGAGCCGAAGCGTCGGCAGCGCGTTGCGTGATCGTTGCGGCCGGGACGATGGTGGCAGGGAAGATCATGCTGGAAGTGGAAAACCCGAAGCTCGCGTTTGCGAAGGCGGCGGCGTGGTTGTTGCCTAGCCCACCATTGCGGCCGGAGATTCATCCGACGGCAATCGTGGCTGCGACGGCGCGGCTGGCACCGAATATCCGCGTCGGGCCCTATGTGGTGATCGAAGACGAAGTGGAAATTGGCACCGGCACCGCGGTGGACGCATTTTGTTTCCTGGGACGCGGCGCTCGCGTGGGGCAAGACTGCCGGCTGCATCCGCGGGTGACGCTGTACGCCGGCGCACGGCTGGGAAATGCGGTGGAAGTGCATTCCGGCGCGGTAATTGGCGGAGACGGTTTCGGGTATGTGTACGGAGATGGTCTGCACCTCAAGTTCCCGCAGATCGGGAGTGTGGAAATTAGCGACGACGTGGAAATTGGCTGCAATACCACAATTGACCGCGGGTCGCTGGAGGCGACGCAGATTGCCAGCGGCGTGAAGATCGATAACCTGGTGCAAGTGGCGCACAACGTTCGGATCGGCAGGAACTCCGTGGTGGCTGCGCAGGTGGGAATCTCCGGCAGCTGTACCATTGGCGCGCAAGTGCTGATCGGCGGGCAGGTGGGCATCGCGCCGCACTGCACGCTGGAAGACGACGCGATCATTGGCGCGCAGGCGGGCATACCGAGCGGCAAGACAATTCGCCGCGGCCAGACGGTTTGGGGCACGCCGGCAAGGCCATTCGCGCGATTTAAGGAACAATACGGCTGGGTGTCGCGTTTGCCTGAATTGGCCGAGCGGGTGCGCAAATTGGAGCGGAACGACGCGGGCGAGTGAGTCGTCGAATGTGCCTCGGGGTTACTTTCGCGCAAAGGTAGCGGCGGTTTCGCCACGGTTCGCAGGATGGATTTCGATTTCTATTCGCTTTCCGGCCGTGGTTCGGAGAATGGGCGCTAAACTCCTAGCAATACTTTTGCACACTATTATCCCATCAGTTGCCATTCTGAAACATTTTAAGCAGCCATCTGGCCTCCCAGCTCATCTACTAGTCCTGGGAATGGGGAGCCCGTTTTTAGTTGACCGTAAGGGCAAACCCAAAGATAATATTAGCGTTAGCGTGAACTGTGTGGGATTTGGTCACCAGGGTGGGCCGATTTTCCACTTGGCTCGTTCATGGAGCCGTTCTGCATTTCGATAAAAAGTGGTCGGTCGGCCATTTATAGATTCACAAAACCAATCCTCGGACGAACTTAGCGGGGGCAGTTGCTGGGTTCTGGACCTGAGGAGCGCCGGATTTCATTGAATCGGGGCGAAAGCGGACGAAAGGTACTGAGGGATTGATGACACCGAAAGCAAGACTGCAGGTTGACGCCCCGAACGAAAGCAGTTCACGGGGTACGGCCACAGTTCGCAGCCGAAACATCGAATTTCAGGTGGAGCAGGCCGTCGCTCGCGCCACAAATTGGCTGCTTTCCGCACAGACTCAGGATGGCTACTGGTGGGCTGAGCTGGAAGCGGACACCACGCTGGAATCTGATTACGTTCTTTACCTGCACATCCTTGGCCAGTTGGAATCCGAAAAAACCGCGAAGCTTGCCACTTATATTCGCCGCAAACAGCTGCCGGATGGCGGTTGGAACATTTTCGAAGGCGGGCCGTCTGAGCTGAACGCAACGGTGAAGGCTTACGTCGCATTGCGTTTGGCGGGGGATTCAGCGACGGGGCCAGCGTTGCTGCGCGCGAAAGAACGCGTACTGGAACTAGGTGGCTTGGAAGCGACGAACTCCTACGTGCGGTTCTATCTGGCGATGGTGGGCGGCGTGGATTGGAGCATCGTTCCTTCGATTCCACCGGAACTGATGCTTTTGCCGGATTGGTTTCCGATCAATATTCACGAGATGTCGTCGTGGACGCGCGGCATTGTAATTCCACTGGCGATTGTTTACGCGTACAAGCCGGATTGGCAACTGCCCTCGGGCGTCACCGTGAGCGAGTTGTTCAAGACTCCGCACGGCAAGCCGGAATCCTTTAGATGGGACCGGCGGGTAATTTCCTGGCGCAATGTGTTTCTGGCGATGGATCGCGGGTTGAAATTGCACGAGCGGCTGGGCTGGAAACCTTTCCGCAAGATCGCACTGGAACGCGCGCGGCGCTGGATGGTGGACCGGCTGGAACGCAGCGAGGGACTGGGCACGATTTATCCTGCGATGATGAATTCGATTTTTGCGCTGCTGTCTGAAGGCGCAGACCCGCAGGATCCGCTGGTGGCGCGCGAGATTAATTTTCTGGAGCGTTACGAAATTGCCGAGGTCGACACGTTGCGCGTGCAGCCTTGCATTTCGCCGGTATGGGATACGGCGATCGCGATGGTTTCGCTGGAAGAGGCTGGTTTGGATCCCGCGCATCCGTCGCTGATTGCCGCGGAGCGCTGGGTGGTGGCGAATCAGATTCTTGGCCCGGGAGATTGGCAGGTGAAGAACCCGGATGCGGCGCCGGGCGGCTGGGCGTTCGAATTCAAGAATGAATATTATCCGGACGTGGACGACACTGCTTTCGTGCTGATGGCGCTGGGACGCGTCGCCGATCCTGATTCCGAACGCTTGCGACGCTCGATGCAGCGCGGGCTTTCTTGGCTCGTGAGCATGCAGAACGAAGATGGCGGGTGGGGCGCGTTCGATCACGAAAACAATCTGCAATTCCTGAACCACATTCCGTTTGCGGATCACAATGCGATGCTGGATCCTTCGACGGCGGATGTGACCGCGCGTGCGGTGGAATGCCTGGGCCAGATGGGCTGGCCGGCGAATGATCCGATTATTCAGCGGGCGCGGGCTTTCATCCGGCACGATCAAACTCCGGAAGGTCCGTGGTTCGGGCGCTGGGGCGTGAATTATATTTATGGCAGCAGCAGCGTGCTGCGTGCGCTTGAGACGGTGGGACTGTCGAAGGGCGCGGATTGCCAGGCCGCCGCAAATTGGCTGCGCTCGGTGCAAAATCCCGACGGCGGATTCGGCGAATCGATTCTTTCTTACTACGACCCGTCGCTGAAAGGGAAAGGGAAGAGCACGGCTTCGCAGACGGCTTGGGCCATTATTGGGTTGCTGGCGGTGTGCGGACCTTATGATGCCTGCGTGGAGCGCGCGATCGCCTGGCTGGTGGCGAAGCAGAACGAAAACGGAACGTGGGACGAAGACGAATTCACCGGCACGGGATTTCCGTGCGTTTTCTATTTGAAGTATCACATCTATCGCAACGCCTTCCCGCTTTACGCTTTGGCTCGCTACGACAATATGCGTCAGGGCCGGCGCAAATTCCTGGGCGTGCAGATTCCCGCCGAGGAATTGGCAAGCCACAACGGACTGCGGACCTAGGCGATGCGCGCCTTGTTGGTTGTAAATCGTCGCTGCGGTTTCCGCGGCGCGGTACTCTTCAATGCATTTTCAAACGCGGCTATGTTGGTTGCACGTAGCCGAACCCGTGGAATCTGCCAAGAAAAAACGGCTCGGCACGATAGGGTTTACCCATCCTTATGACTACTCTGGTAACCGGCGCCACGGGATTCGTGGGTAGCCACGTCGCGCGGCAACTTGTCGCTGCGGGTGAGGCGGTGCGCGTGCTGGTGCGCGCCAGCAGTAATCTCGCGGTTCTAGACGGATTGCAGGTCGAGCCTGTCGAAGGTGATCTGCGCGATGCGGCTTCGCTGGAGCGCGCGATGCAGGGTGTACGGCGCGTGTATCACGTGGCGGCGGACTACCGTTTGTGGACGCCGAAGCCGGCGGAGATTTACGAAAGTAACGTGGAAGGGACGCGGCGATTGCTTGCAGCGGCGCATCGCGCGGGCGTTCAGCGCATCGTATATACCAGCACTGTTGCGACGATTGCCGTACCGCGGCATGGAGCGCTACCGAACGAGGAGACGCAGGCGACAGTTGCGGAAATGATCGGGCACTATAAGCGATCAAAATTTTTGGCGGAGCAGGTTGCGGTAGAGGCGGCTCGCGGGGGCGTTCCGGTGGTGATTGTGAATCCTACGGCGCCGGTGGGGCCGGGGGATTGGAAGCCGACGCCGACGGGGCGCATCATTTTGGATTTTCTGCAGGGGAAGATGCCAGCTTATGTGGATGCGGGATTGAATGTGGCTGCGGTGGAAGATGTTGCCGCGGGGCATTTGCTGGCGGCGGAGAAGGGGCGTATTGGAGAGCGTTATATTCTGGGCGCTCGCAATATGACTCTGAAGCAGATTTTGGATGCGCTGGCGGCGATGACTGGGCGTCCGGCGCCGCGGGTGCGGCTGCCACATGCGATTGCGCTGGCGGCTGGGTATGCGGACGAATTTTATTCGCGACTGACGGGTCGCGAGCCGCAGATTCCGGTGGAAGGCGTGAAAATGTCGCGGCATAAAATGTTTGTGGAGAGCGACAAGGCGGCGCGGGAACTGGGTTATAAGCCGGGGAAAGTGGAAGCGGCATTGGAGCGCGCAGTACGCTGGTATGAAGAGCATGGGTACATTGCGAATCGCGCGAGAAGCAAGCGCGTGACACAAGCCGCGGCGGCGTAGAACGTCACCATGAAAATACTGGTCACTTTCGCGCTAGAGAATGAATTCGCGCCGTGGCGCGCGCTGCGCGATTTTCGTGCGGACAAGTGGGGCGAGGCTGACGTGTATCGTGCGCAGATTGGCGCGGCAGAAGTGGGCGTGATTTTGACTGGCGCCGGGCCGAAACAGGCACACCTCGAGACAGCGAAAGTGCTTGGGGGCGATCCAGACTCGATGCGTCTGTGCGTTTCGTCCGGGCTGGCGGGCGCGCTCAAAACGCAGTATCAGGTCGGCCAAGTTCTGGCAGCGCGTTCTGTGCGAACGGAGAATGAGCTGACCGATCCGAGCAGCAATCCTCTGCAGGGCAGCGCGCCTCTGCTTTCGTTCGCGGCGGAATGTGGGGCGACCGTGGTGGAGCAGTTCTTCAGCGCGGTGCGCGTGGTGGGCAAGGCAGAAGCGAAGCGGCATCTGGGCGAGCGGTCGGACGCCGTGGAAATGGAAAGTTTTGAGGTTCTGCTCGAAGCGGCCGCGTACGGAATTCCGGCGATTGCGATTCGCGCCATCAGTGATTCGGTGGATGACGATCTGCCGCTGGATATGAACCGGATTTTCACGGACCAAGGGCAAGTGAGTATTCCACGTGTTCTGGGTCAAGTGGCGCTGCATCCGACGTCGGTTCCGGAGCTGGTGCGGCTGGGCCAGAACAGCAAAACGGCGGCGGAAGCGCTGGCGAATTTTTTGGATAAATACATCACGATGGTATCGGGAAGATTTCAGACGTTGGAGCGGCGGACGGGAGCGGCGGCGTCGTAGGTCCCGACGATTCGACGAAGATGAGCCAAACCATCGAACATATCGGTTCGCACCACGCGCACGAGCCCAAGCGCGGGCATATGCGCGCGGGGGTGTATCGCGGAAAGGGGCAAGTCGTCGTCGAATCTGTGCCGATTCCGGAAATTGGCGAAGGCGAGCTGCTGTTTCGCGTGGCGGCTTGCGGGATATGTGGCACCGACATCAAGAAAATCCATCATGGGTTTGTGGCGGCGCCGCAAATACTGGGGCATGAGTTGGCTGGCACGGTGGTAAAGGTCGGCGCAGGCGTAACCAAGTTCAAAGCCGGCGACCGGGTGGTGAGTTTTCATCACATTCCTTGCGGCAATTGTTTTTACTGCGAACGGAAACTTTTTTCGCAGTGCGCGGGTTATAAGAAGACGGGGCTGACGGCGGGATTCGATCCCAACGGCGGCGGGTTCGCGGAATATGTGCGCGCGATGCCCTGGATTGTGGAGCGCGGCATGATTGCACTGCCGGCGGACGTGAGCTTCGAGGAAGCGACGTTTGTTGAGCCGATGAATACGTGCTTGAAAGCTGTGCGCAAAGCGCGCATCGCGGCCGGCGAACAGGTTTTGGTGATGGGGCAGGGGCCTATCGGCATGCTGCTGATGATTCTGGCGAAGCATGAAGGCGCGGAAGTTTATGCAAGCGATCCCATGCCGGGGCGGCGGGAAGCGAGCCAGCGTTTTGGCGCCAAGGAAGTGTTTGATCCCACCAGCGGAAATTTGCAGCAGGAAATTCGCCGGCGCACAGGTGGTAGAGGCGCGGACGCCGTCCTAGTGGCGGTGCCCAACCCGGCATTGCTGCCGGAAGCGCTGGCCCTCGCGCGGCCTGGCGGGCGCGTGTTACTGTTTGCTCATAACGACCCTGTGCTGCAGTTGGAATTTCCCGCGGCGGCCGTGGGGGTGGAAGAAAAAGAAATTCTGGGGAGCTACAGCGCATGCGTGGACGACCAGGCGGAATCCGCAGCGCTGGTATTCGAGCGGCGGTTGCCGGTGCGCGAGTTAATTTCTCATCGTTTTCCGCTGGAGCAGATTGCCGAGGCACTGGAATTGGCGGCGCATCCGAAGGATAATACTTTGAAAGTAGTCATAAGGCACGAATGAGCGCTTATAGGCAGGGCAGTGGGCATATGAACGCCGCAGTTTTGTACGGCGCTGAAAATCTGAAGATCGAAACCGTAGATATCCCCAAGATCGGCGACGACGAAGTATTGGTGCGCGTGGCCGTGGCGTTGACTTGCGGAACTGATCTGAAGGTGTGGAAACGCGGATACCACGCGCGCATGATTCAGCCGCCGTCGCTATTCGGGCACGAGCTTGCGGGCGTGATCGAAGAGACGGGCAAGAATGTGAATGGCGGCGTGCAGCCGGGAATGCGCGTACTGCCGGCAAATTCGGCCCCGTGCGATGCGTGTTTCTTCTGTCGCAAGGGCCAGCCGAATCTTTGCGAGGATTTGCTGTTTAATAATGGCGCGTATGCGGAGTACATCCGCATTCCTGGGCGCATCGTTCGGCAAAACATGATTGAGATTCCGGACGGGATTTCGTTTAAGGATGCCGCGATGGCCGAGCCGCTGGCTTGCGTGCTGCGCGGAATTCGCGAGACGGGTGTGCATCCCGGCGATACGGTGGTGGTGATCGGTTGCGGGCCGATCGGACTGAAATTCATCCGCATTCTTTCACAGCGCAAGGTCCGCGTGATCGCGATTGGCAAGCGCCGCAGCCAGATGAAGGCTGCCGAGCGGTTGGGAGCGACCGCGGCGTTCGACGTGGACAAAATCGAAAACCCGGTGGAGCTGGTCCGGCAACTGACCGACGGCAGTCGCGGCGCGGATTCCGTGATTGAAGCGGTGGGCCGCGCGATTACCTGGGAATGGGCGCTGCAGATGGTGCGCAAGGGCGGAACGGTGAATTTGTTCGGCGGCTGCCCGACCGGAACCGAAGTGAAGATTGATCCGGCGGCACTGCACTATTCCGAGATCACCATCAAGTCCACTTTCCACCACACGCCGCAATTCATGCGCGAGGCCATGGACACCATCGCGCGGGGCGAAATTCGCTCCAGCGACTTCATTACCGGCGAAGTGACGCTGGAAGGATTGCCGAAAGTTTTTCAGGATATGAAGAACCGAAACGGCGAGTTGAAGACCGCTGTAATTCCCTGACGCTTGCGCAAGTCAGGGCACCATGCTGCCCACACCGGAACTTGAAATCGCGCGCAATCTGCCGCAGGCGAATTGCGCTCCCTCTGAAGCCGAGCGCTATACGCGCTGGCTGGCGACGCACCACTACGAAAATTTTAACGTGGTTTCCTGGCTGTTGCCGCGGGATTTGCACCAGCATTTTTACAATGCGTACGCGTACTGCAGGTGGTCGGATGATTTGGGCGATGAAGTAGCGGATCCGGCGCGGGCGCTCGAGCTGCTGGATGCGTGGGAAGACGAGTTGCGGCTGATATACAAGGATGGCGCAGGGCCTGCGCATCCTGTGCTGATTGCGCTGCGCGATACGATTCGCGCGAAAGACATTCCGCTGCAGCCTTTTTGCGATTTGCTGCGCGCGTTCAGACAGGACCAGACTGTAAGGCGCTACGCGACCTGGGACGAAGTGTTCGATTACTGCGTTTATTCGGCGAATCCGGTGGGCAGGCTGGTGCTTTATTTGTGCGGCTACCGGGATGAAGCGCGGCAGAAGCTTTCGGATTGCACGTGTACGGCGTTGCAGCTGGCGAATTTCTGGCAGGATGTCTCGCGTGACCTGGAGAAGGGCCGGATTTATATTCCGCTGGAAGCGCTGGCTGCGCATGGCCTGAGTGAGGCGGATATCGTTGAGAAGCGGTTCGATGCGCGCTATACAGCGCTGATGAAGTCGCTGATCGCGCGGGCACGAGAGCTGTTCAGAGCGGGTCAGCCGCTGGCGCAAACCGTGGAGCGGTTTCTGCGCGTGGATTTGGAGATGTTCACCGGTGGGGGGCTGGCGATTTTGGATGCGATTGAAGCGTCTGGGTACAACACACTGGAGCATCGGCCTTCGCTGGGCAAATGGACGCAAGCAAGACTTTTGGGGAAGGCGCTGGCGGTGAGCGCACTTTCGCGCGGCGGAAATTCGCGGAGTGTGGCCGTGAGCGACAGCGTGAAATCCGCGCCAGTGTCGAACGCGGATGCGCGCAAGGCGGCCGTTCCGAGCGCGAGCAGTGTTATCAAGATCCAGACGTATTCCGATGCGGTTCGCGATTCGTACGCGGAGTGCAATCGCATTGCCCGGGCTGCGCGCAGTAGTTTTTATTTGGCGTTCTTCGGATTGCGTAAGGAAAAGCGCAATGCGTTGTGCGCGCTGTATGCTTTCATGCGGCTGATTGATGACGTTTCGGACGAGCCGGGCGATCTGGAATCGAAGCGACAGGGTTTGGCGCGCTGGCGCGGAATGCTGGATCAGGCGATTGGAGGCGAGACGAGCGGCCACGCGGTGCTGCCTGCGCTGGCCGATACGATCGAGCGCTTCCAAATTCCGACGCGATATTTTCACGATTTAATTTTGGGCGCTGAGATGGATCTGACGGTCACGACGTATGCGACGTTCGATCGCCTGTCTGAATATTGTTATCGCGTCGCTGGGACCGTGGGGCTGACTTGCCTGCACGTCTTCGGATTCAGCGATCCGAAAGCACCTGATCTGGCGGAGCGGCTGGGGCTGGCGTTCCAGCTGACGAATATTATTCGCGACGTGGGCAGCGATTACGCGATGGGACGGATCTATCTGCCGCAGGAAGATCTGGATCGCTTCGGAATCCGCGCGGAAGAATTGCGCGGTCCCATCACGCCGAACTTGCAGGAACTGCTCGCGTTTGAAGCAGAGCGCGCGTGGCCGATGTATCAGGAAGGCGCGGCGCTGGTGAGCCGCGTGAATGCGGACAGCCGGGCGACGCTATGGGCGCTGGTGCGGACGTACAGCAGTTTGCTGGCGCGCATCGAAGAGCGGCAATTCGACGTATTTTCGGGGCGGATTTCGCTCTCGAGCGCAGAAAAAATCCAATATCTGCTGACGGCGGGCCTCGCGGCGCGACGGGCTGGCTGGTGGAAGGGTGATGTCCTCGCAAAGCGTTCTAGTAATCGGCGGCGGACTGGCGGGGCTGGCGTCCGCCGTCGCGCTGGCTGAAGCGGGCCTCAGCGTACGGCTGCTGGAAAAACGTCCGCACTTGGGCGGGCGAGCCACCTCCTACACATTGCCCGATGGCAGCGAGGTGGACAATTGCCAGCACGTCACGCTGGGCTGCTGCACGAATTTAGCGGATTTTTATTCGCGTGTTGGCGCGAGCGACAAAATTCGCTTTTACGATCGGCTGTATTTTGCGGATGCGCAGGGGCAGCGCTCGACGATCGAGGCCGCGCCATTGCCTCCGCCCCTGCACATGGCGCCGTCTTTTCTGCTGTTTCGCGCACTGACGCTGGCCGATAAGCGCGCGATCGCGAACGCCATGCTGGCCATCGCGCGTTCCGGCGGGAATCCGCCGCGCATCGAAGGCATCTCGATGCTGGATTGGCTGCATCGCATGGAACAGACCCCCGATGCGATCGAACGATTCTGGCGCGTGGTGCTGGTGAGCGCGCTGGATGAAGAGCTGGCGCGCACCGACGCGCGCTACGGAATCGAAGTTTTCTGGAAAGCGTTCCTGGGAAATAGCATGGGCTACCGCGTCGGCATTCCCACGGTGCCGCTCGCCGATTTGTATGAGGGTTGCCGCGAAGCGATTGTGCGCCAGCGCGGGGAAGTGCGATTGCGGTGCGGGATTCGCGAAATTCGCTTGAAGGAAAATTGTTTCGCCGGCGCGCTGCTGGAAGATGGCACGGAAGTTTTCGCCGACGCTTGCGTTTCGGCGGTGCCGCACGACGCGCTGCTGGAGTTGCTGCCTGCAGAATGGTCGGAAGCGAACGCGCCTCTGGAAGGTTTGCGGCATCTGAAGACGTCTCCGATCACCGGCGTGCATCTGTGGTACGACCGGCAGGTAATGACGGAGCCGTTCCTGACGTTGCTCGACAACACCACGCAGTGGGTATTCAACAAGACGGTTTTGTACAGGCGGGCTGAAACCGATCATAGCGCGGCGCGTCCAAGCGAGGAGCACGCCGCCACGGTTGAGGGTGGCGGGCAATACCTGCAGCTGGTGATTAGCGCCTCGTACGATCTGATTCCACGCTCCCGGCAGGAAATCATCGAGTTGTGCCGCCGCGAACTTGCAGAGGTGCTGCCGTTGACGCGCGAGGCGCAACTGCGCAAGGCCACCGTGATCAAGGAAGTGAACGCGACGTTTTCGCCGGAGCCTGGCTCGGACCGGTGGCGTCCGGGGCAGAGAATTCCGCTGGCGAATTTGTATTTGTGTGGAGATTGGACGCGCACCGGCTGGCCTGCGACGATGGAAGGCGCAGTGCGCAGCGGATATTTGGCCGCGGAGGCGGTGCTTGCGGATCGCGGAACACCGCGCACTTTTCTGCAGCCGGATTTGCCGTTCGAAGGGCTGAGCAAATTGTGGGCCGGGCGCAGTAATGGTACGCGTTCATGACTAAACTGCACGCGTACGGTGGCGTACGACCGGCGGACGCGGCGAAGGGCAGGCAGATCGCCGGCGCGATCATGGGCACGGGCGTTCCAGAGCCGAGCTACAAAATGAAAATGGATGTTGCAATTTGCGCCGCAGGGGTGTTCTATACAGAGGATGGCGGCCGCTCTTGGCAGCCACGGAATTGCGGTACTCGCGCTGATTTTCTACCTGATAGGCATCCCGAACTCGGCCAGTGTGTACATAAGCTGCTCCCAGCGGCGGATGGAACGCGCCTCTACCAGCAAAACCACTGCGACGCGCATCGGAAGGATTTTTCCCGCGGATGGCGCGATTCAGCGCGCATGATTCGATGACCTTTCCACACCCGAATGTGCAATCGGATCGTTCAATAGAAAAGCGCAGAAAAGTTTTCGGAGCAGTATGAATTATCCCCTTAGGAGGTCCGATGGACCGGAAGTATAAGCAGAGGGGCTACAGCGACCGGGACGCGCAGGAAAAGAAACGCGAAAGAACCGAGCGCCCGCCCAGCGGCGAGCCGCGTCCGAAGCAGGATTCGATGGGGCCGCGCACGCCGCGGATGGTTGGTACGGTGATGAGGGCGCGCTGCTCGAGCTGCGGCGCGGTTCTGGCTCCTGGATTTGATCCCAATGGTGAATGTCCTCGTTGCAAGACCGCGATGCATTGCTGCAAGCAGTGCGTGCATTTCGACACCGGAAGGCAATTCGAGTGCACGCAGCCGATTCCCGAGCGCATCGCCAAGAAAGATGCGAAGAACGATTGCACGTTTTTTGAATTTCGCATGACCGTGGAGAAAGATACTTCGCCCGTGACCTACGCCAGCGCCACTCCCGCGCCTACGAACCCCGGACGTCCTAACGACGCGCGCAAGGCATTCGAAGATCTCTTCAAGAAGTAACGGTTTCCACCCTCGCGGTATTGCCCATCTCTCTGAGCAGCTGGATTCGTTTCGTCGATTTTTTTGTGGCGGGCGGAGCTTCGTCTATTTAGGAGGAAGAGGGAATAAAGTTGGTTCTGCGGCCGGCTGATTCGCGATGGCTTCCAGTTGCGGATAGCGACTGCGGAGCGTTTCCGGGATTTTTACTTTGTTTCCGGTGAGCAGATTGATTAGCTGCAGGGCGTTGACGATGCCTTTCGCTTCGAAATGATTGTTGGTGACGACGAAAGTGGTCTTCGCGCTTTCAGCTACGTGCTCGATGCGTTTGGCCCAGGGCTCGAGCTCTTCTTCGGAGTATAGATAGTTGTAGCGTTCGGAGGGCGGTGAGGCGGGATCGTCGCTGAACCACGTGTCGTAGCGGCGGCCGTGCAGGCGGACGTAGCCGATGGGAGAGGTGACGCGTTCGCTGGGCTTGATCGAACGGCCGATCACTGGTTGGTCAATGTTGCAGAATCCCACGCCGCGTTCGTGCAGAATTTCGTAGAACTCTTTCTTGGCCCAGGATGCGTGGCGGACCTCTACTACCAGCGGATAAACGCGGAAGGCATCGAGAATGTTATTGAGCCGTGTGAGATTTTCGGGCGTGTGGTGAAAGGAAAAGGGAAATTGCAGCAGGACGGCGCCGAGGCGATTCGCATCGCGCAGCACGTCGAAGCCGGTACGCACGATTTTCACATCCTCGATTGTGGTGTCGTCCTGATGCGTGAATTTCTGCCAGAGTTTTGCGGTAAATAGAAAGCGCGGATTGCCTGCGACCTGCTGAAGCCACTGCGCTGCGAATTCCGGTTTCAGCGGGTGGTAGAACGAAGTATTGATTTCGATGGTGTCGAAAAAATCCGCAAGGTAGGCCGCTTCGTGGAATCCCTTTGGGCGGCGCGTCGGATACAGAATGCCTCTCCAGTCGGGGTAGGACCAGCCGGCGGGGCCCACGAGAATGCGTGCGGAATTGGGTTCTGCGCTCTTCGTTTTCGCGATCATGGCCTGCTTATAACCTCGGAGTGTCAGCATCGCTGGTCGAGCGTATGACGCAGTTGCGGAGGCTGTCAAATCCCGTGCGGCGGTGCGCCACGGCGGCGCATCAAATTGACGCTGGAGGGAATTTTGCGGCGCGGTGTTATTTCCCCCGGGGACACGCCCGGTTGCAAGTGGCGCGGCGCAGCGCTATGCTGGATTTGCCTCGATGCTCAGACTTTTTCCATCCGCAAGCAGCGAAACTCCAGGGTGCCCCGATGAAAATTACATACAGCCACGTGGATCCCGAATATCACGCCATCATTGAACACGAAGTGGAACGTCACGCGGAAAAACTGAATCGCATTCTGAAACGATATGCACCGGACCTGGTGCTGCTGCACGGATCGCTGGAAAAAACGCCGCGCAAAACTGAATTCAATTTTTCGTTGAACCTGAATTTGCCCACTGGCACGCTGCACGCGACGGGCGTAGGAGCAGACGTGATGGGCAGCGCGAAGGCCGCGTTCGCCGAACTGGAAGTCCAGGTGAAGAAACACCAGGGTAAATTGCGGAAGGACTACGTGTGGAAACGCAAGCGCGCGATCGCTTTGCCGGTGCCGCGCGAAGCGCCGTCTTCGGATTAGGCGGCCGTCCTCATCGTCGCGGGCCCGCTGCGAGTCGCGCGTGTTTTGCGAGCGAGGCCAGCTCTGACGCCGAGTCGTACCGCTTGCCGATTCCGATCAATCGCTAATGCTGGCGCGTCAGCTGGCGGTGACTCGGCAGACGTCGATCGCGGCGCCGGCCCGCGTGCGTCCGGGCATTCGTCGGGAGACCCTGCCGAGCATCCCAATTGCTCCTAGGTCCGCGAAATTGTTTGCGTGTAAGATGTTTAGACGCATGTAGGGGCGTAGCTCAGTGGTAGAGCAGCGGCCTTTTAAGCCGAAGGTCGTGGGTTCGATCCCCACCGCCCCTACCAACATCTTCTTGCTCGTCTTGTAATCCGATTGAGGTATATCCAGGTGACTTCCGCAGGCGGTTTCCGCGTGATGCGCAGATTGGCGTTCGCTGCCTTCGTTCTGCTCGGCATGTACTCTGCTGCGGCGCAGAGCAGCGACGACACGGTGCGTACCATCACTAATGCGTTGCGCACGCAGCAGTATGATCAGGCCTATCAAGTAGCGCACGCCAAACTTCAGCAATCACCAAATGACCCGAAAATTCTAACTCTGGAGGGACTTGCGCTGTCTGGGCTGGGGAAGAAGAGCGGCGCGTTGGCCGACTACGATGCGGCATTGAAGATCGCGCCAAACTATGTACCCGCGCTGGAGTCGGCCGCGGAAATCGAATACAACGCCGGTAGCGAGCGCGCTGTGCCTTTGCCGAATGGACTTCTCAATCTACGACCCGATGATCCGACGACGCACGCGATGCTCGCTGCAATTGCTTATAGGCGGAAAGATTGCGCGTCGGCTGTGAAGCACTTTCAGGCGAGCGGCGCGGCGCTGTCTTCTCAGCCAATCGCTCTCCAGGAATACGGTGAGTGCCTGGTTCGACTGAAACGAGTGGAGGAAGCAATTCCAGTCTTTCAGCAACTCTTGGAAGCGTCGCCGGAAGATCCTCGAGCGCGGTATAACCTGGCAGCAGCGCAACTGACGGCGAATAAGAATGAGGACGCCATTCAATCCTTGCAACCATCGCTCGATGCCGGAAATCCTGATCCCGACGTGCTTGATCTTGCCGCCGAGGCTTACGAAAATATAGGTGACACACCTCACGCGCTGCAGTATCTGGGACAAGCAATTATCCTGGCGCCAGATAATCCCAGGTTCTAGGTTGACTTCGCGACCCTGTCGCTGAATTACTCCTCTTATCAGGTTGGAATTGACATGATCAATGTGGGCCTGAGCAGAATTCCTGATTCGGCCGCGCTGCACGCGGCTCGCGGCGTATCGTATGTGCAATCCGGCCAACCTGAAAAGGGAGAAGCAGATTTTGCAGCGGCAGCGAAGTTGAACCCCAATCAAGCTTTCGGCTCCGAAGCGTATGGTTTGGCAAGTTTTCAGGTAAAGGAACTTGATACGGCGCTGATCTCCGTGCGCGCGAAACTGAAAGCTCATCCGAACGACGCATTTCTGGAATATCTTCTTGCTCAAATTCTAGCTCGACAGGGACCCGCGGCCGGCAGCGCGGAGTTCAACCAGGCAGTAGCAGTCGCGACGCGGGCGATTGCTTTGAACCCCAACCTTATCGAAGCCCGCGACGTGCTCGGAAGCCTGTACCTTAAATCAGGGCAGTTGCAGAAATCGATCCAACAATCGCGCATGGTACTCGTCAAAGAACCTGAAGATCCTGAGGCGCTCTACCACTTCATGCAGGCCCTGCGACGCACCGGAAAGACAGACGAAATCCCGGACCTGGTGAAGCGACTGGCGGCGGCACAAGCTGCGTCTGGCAAAAAGGAAGCGGAACAAAACCGCTTTCGGCTTGTCGAGCCCGACAAGAACCAGCCGGATGCGCAGTCTAACTAAACAAGCGTTTAATTGGATTGCGCTACGGAGTGCCACAACTCGTTCAAGCAGCGAGTATTTGAAGCTCAGTCGCCCGCGGCGTATGATTCCGCCGGTGAGTAAACTGCCCTAACGGTCTTGTGACATGAATCACTTGGAAGACCAACTTCGCGTCATGATCAACAGGATTCCTGCATTGGCATGGTCCTGTCTGCCAGATGGTACTCCAGAATTCCTCAACCAACGTTGGCTCGACTACACCGGCATATCGGCTGAACAGGCGCTGGACCGGGGTTGGAAGGGCGCAATTCATCCCGATGATTTAGGAAAGCTGATGGGCGCGTGGCAACGCTGGCTCTGTTCCGGCGAACCAGGTGAGGCGGAGGCGCGGATGCGCCGCTTTGACGGCGAGTATCACTGGTTTTTGTTTCGCGCCGAGCCCCTGAAAGGCGAGCAAGGCGAGGTAGTCCGATGGTACGGAACGAATACGGATATTGAAGACCGCAAACGTGCTGAGGAGATAGTACAAGAGGGCGAAAAGAGTTTTCGTTTGTTGGTTGATGGTATTGGGGGGCTGGTGGCCATCATGAGCCCGGAAGGAGAAGTCGAATTCATCAACAACCAAGGCCTGGAATATTTCGGCAAGACTCTCGAAGATTTGAAAGGTTGGACTACCAGCGACGCTGTCCATCCAGATGACTTGCCTCGGGCGGTTGCCGACTGGATGCACTCAGTGAAAACAGGGGAGCCATACGACGTCGATAATCGTCTCCGCGGCGCTGACGGAGTGTACCGCTGGTTTCACTCACGCGGCCTTTCTCTGCGCGACGCGGAAGGGCGCATTGTCCGATGGTATGTCTTGCTGACAGACATCGACGAGCGGAGAAGGACAGAAGAGAGGTTGCGCAGGAGTGAAGCCTACTTGTCCGAGGCGCAGAAACTGAGCCACACAGGCAGCTTCGGCTGGAGCGTTCCTAACGGAGAAATCCACTGGTCGGAGGAAACCTGCAGCATCTTTCAATACGATCGAGCGGTGAAGCCCACGTTGGAATTGGCATTCCAACGAATTCATCCCGATGACAGAGATATGGTGCAGCAGACGCTAGACTGCGCGGGCAACGAAAGAGCAGATTTTGAAATCGAGCGTCGTTTGTTGATGCCGGACGGTACGATCAAATACATCCACGTCTTAGCTCGCATGTTGGAAACTGCATCGGGCGATCTCGAATATGTAGGCGCCGTGACGGACGTGAGCGCAACAAAGAAGGCGGACGAAAAGATCCGGCAAAGCGAGATGGAGCTGCGGCAGATCATGGATCTTGGGCCTCAGCAGGTGGGCGTATTAGGGCCCGATAACAGCCGGCTTTATCTTAACCAGTCTGCGCTGGATTATCACGGCCTTACCCTCGAAGAATGGCGAAGTTGCCCCCTCGACAGGCTCATTCATCCTGATGATTTGGCACGAGCGCAGATTGAAGCTCAAAGTCATTTGTTAAGCGGAACCCCTTACGAGCTCGAGCTGCGGCAGCGGAGAAGCGACGGGCACTACCGGTGGTTTCTTTTTCGTTTTAATCCCTTGCGCGATGAGCACGGACGGCCCATGCGTTGGTATGTGGCGGTGACCGATATCGAGGAGCGCAAACAGGCAGAGGAGCGGCTGCAAAATGAGAATGTTGCATTGCGCGAGGAAATCGTCAGGGCTTCGATGTTTGAGGAGGTCGTGGGAATTTCTCCTGCCTTGCACGCGGTCCTCTTGCGTGTTTCCAAGGTCGCTCCCACAGACTCCACGGTTCTGATCACCGGCGAAACAGGGACGGGCAAAGAACTCATCGCGCGAGCGGTTCACAAACGTTCTCAGCGTGCCTTACGAGCATTCGTCAGCGTGAATTGCGCCGCCATCCCACGCGACCTCATCGCGTCGGAATTGTTTGGCCATGAGAAGGGAGCATTTACGGGGGCAACCCAGCGGCGCTTAGGGCGGTTTGAGCTGGCCGAAGGCGGCACGATTTTTCTGGATGAAATTGGAGAGCTTCCAGCCGAAACTCAGATCGCGCTGTTGCGAGTGTTGCAAGAGCACGAATTCGAGCGTGTCGGTGGAACCGGATCGCTTCGAGCCAATGCCCGGGTGATTGCCGCAACGAATCGTGATTTGGAAGCTGCCGTTGCTTCAGGCGCCTTCCGGAGCGATCTCTTTTACCGGCTCAACGTTTTTCCGATCGAGGTGCCTCCGCTGCGAGAACGGAAGGAAGACATTCCGATTCTAGTAGAGTACTTCATCGATCGTTACGCGAGAAATGCAGGAAAGATCATCCGCGGGGTGAGCAAGAAGAGCCTGGAATTGCTTCGGTCCTACCCCTGGCCCGGTAACATTCGCGAATTGCAGAACATCATAGAGCGATCAGCAATTGTGTGCGACACGGAGAATTTGTCAGTCGATGAGAGTTGGCTTTCGCGGCGGCAACCACTGGTGGCTGAGCTCAAACCCGAGCTGGACCTGACGCGACAATCTCGCCAGCTTGCTGCCCAACAGAAAGAGATGATCGAGGCTGCGTTGCGCGAAAGCGGCGGGCGCGTGTCTGGGCCTGCGGGCGCGGCGTCTAGACTCGGGATACCAGGATCCACGCTGGAGTCAAAAATTAAGTCGCTCAGGATCAACAAGAACCGCTTCAAATCTGCAGAACCCTCAACGCATCCGAGTTAGAGACCTTCCTCGACGATTTCTACAGTCCCGTTGCGATGGTTCGCAAATTTGCGAAGATTCGCAAATTCGTTTCTAGCTAAGAAGCCCGGTTTCAAGAATTTGTGACTGGCACTGGGATTGCCATGGCATGCGTGTGATGTACTTTGTCGAGGTCAGGATGCGCGGGGGATGTGGAATGCTGAAGATCACGAGGACTGCGAACGGAGAAGTGATGTTCAAGCTCAGTGGTCGCATGGACGCGGAAAACGTGAACGAGTTGGAAACATTGCTGAGCGCGGAACCGAGCGGTCGTCACATCGTCCTGGACCTACAAGACTTGACGCTGGTGGACCATGGCGTCGTGAATTTTCTAAGGCGCCGTGAAGCGGACAACGTGGAACTGCGGAATTGCCCAGCATACATTCGCGAATGGATCACCGGACGATAGCGACTGCGCCAGTCGAGCACACGTCATAGAAATAGCAACGCAACAGGCCCCTAGAATAGAGCGAACGACAGGAGGAAACAATGTCGGTACAAACCAGCTGGGCAAGTGGAGCATGTGCAGTCAGCCATAATAATGCATTCTTTCAAATCGAGGTTGCGACATCATCGAAGTTCAAATTGGAAAGCAACGAACTCTGCGACAGCGGGTTGCCCCGCATTATCGGAAACAGCGCCGCTCTCCGGCGCGTACTCGGCCTGGTGCGCCTGGTGGGGCCTACCGATGCGACGGTGTTGATCACCGGGGAAACAGGAACTGGCAAGGAACTGATTGCGGAGGCGATTCACAGGTGCAGTGAACGACGGAACGGCCCGTTCGTGAAGGTAAATTGCGCCGCCATTCCCGCGGGCCTGCTGGAAAGCGAGTTGTTCGGTCACGAACGTGGAGCCTACACCGGGGCGGTCGCACGCAGTATGGGGCGTTTCGAGAGGGCTAACCGGGGCACGCTGTTCTTAGACGAGATCGGGGACCTTCCGTTGGAGCTGCAGCCCAAGCTGCTTCGGGTGGTGCAGGACGGACAGTTCGAGCGGCTGGGCAGCGCTACGACCCTGCAAACCGACGTGCGCGTGATCTGCGCGACGCATGGAAACCTTTCAGAGATGGTTGACGAACGTCAATTTCGCGCCGACCTGTTCTATCGGCTCAGCGTGTTCCCGATTGAGGTACCGCCGCTGCGGGACCGCCGCGAAGATATCCGATTGCTGGTGCACCATTTTGCGATGCATTACGCAGCGCGCCTGCGCAAACGAATTACGGCCATATCGGAGGAATTCATGGCGGCACTTGCGCGACATTCCTGGCCGGGAAACGTCCGGGAGTTGCAGAATTTCATCGAGCGGAGCGTGATCCTGACTGACGGGAACACGTTGCGGCTTCCGACCGGAGGACTAAAACGGACTGTCGAAATTGAATCTGAGGAGCACACTACGCTGGAACAGGTTGAGAGACATCACATCCGCAAGACTTTGGAGCAGGTCCACTGGGTTGTCGGCGGGCCCAGGGGCGCGGCTCACCGGTTGGGATTGAAGCGGTCTACGCTTTACGCGCGCATGCAAAAGCTGGGAATTTTCACGGCGAAGCAATTTGCCGAAAACGCCGTTGTAGGCGCCCAGCACTAGGGTAGCGCATGTCGAATGGTTGGACGCGGTGTTCGTCCGCCGACACGCCTCATTGATTCACAGTCAACTGAGGTGCGGAGCGATTTGAAAAAACCGCGCGCAGTCAAGTGCTTTGCCGAGCGGCAACGCACAACTACGTGGCAAGCAGCGTGCGAATGTTCTGAGGGGATTAGAAGAAAACTCGGATGGGGGCTCGCGATAAGAACTTGGCCACCGGACGGACGGATACAGAAAGGAGACAACAATATGACGGACATTCGTAAGGAAACCGATAGCCTTGGCGAAGTAGATGTTCCTGCTGACAAGTTGTGGGGCGCGCAGACCCAGCGCTCGCTGGAGCACTTCAGCATCGGCAAAGATCTGATTCCGCGTGAAATGATCACTGCCTACGCCACCTTGAAGAAAGCCGCCGCCAACGCCAACTACGCGAGCAAACGGCTCGAACAGAAACGCCACGATTTGATCGTGCAAGTCTGCGACGAGATTCTTGCGGGCCAGCATCACGACATGTTCCCGTTGCACGTATGGATGACCGGCAGCGGCACTCAATTCAATATGAATGTGAATGAGGTGATCTCCAATCGGTGTTGCCAGATTGCCGGCACGCCGCTGGGGAGCAAGACGCCGGTTCATCCCAATGATCACGTCAACATGGCGCAGTCCTCGAATGACTCGTTCCCCTCGGCGATGAACATTGCGGCGGCAGTGAATGTGAAGCAGCGATTGATCCCGGCGGTGAAGGCGCTGCATGATGCAATCGCTGCGAAAGTGAACGAGTGGAAGGACGTGATCAAGATCGGCCGCACGCACATGCAAGATGCCACGCCGCTTACTTTGGGGCAGGAGTGGTCGGGCTATGAGGGCGTGCTCGCGGACGATCTCGAACGGATCGAAGATGCGTTGAAGGGAATTTACCGTCTTGCACTCGGCGGCACTGCGGTGGGCACCGGGATTAATTCGGCGCCCGGCTTCGCTGAGGCTGCAGCGGCGGAGATCGCCAAGCTCACCAAGTTACCGTTCGTAACCGCGGCAAACAAATTCACGGTGCAGGGCGCTCACGATGCCCAGGTACAACTTTCCGGCACGCTGCGGACTCTGGCTGTGTCTCTGTATAAGATCGCCAACGACGTTCGGCTGATGTCTTGCGGCCCGCGCGCGGGCTTCGCCGAATTAATAATTCCGGAGAACGAGCCAGGCTCCTCGATCATGCCTGGCAAGGTGAACCCCACTCAGGCAGAGGCCCTCACGATGGTCGCCGTTCAGGTGATGGCGAATGATCTAGCGGTGGGCTTCGGTGGCGCGGGCGGTTACCTGGAAATGAATGTTTACAAACCTCTGATCATCTACAACGTGGCGCACTCCGTCACGCTGCTGACTGACAGTTGCACGAACTTCCGCGCGTTCCTGGTAGAGGGAACAAAACCCAATTTGAAGAAGATCAACGAGTACGTGGAGCGTTCCCTGATGCTGGTGACGGCGCTCTCGCCAGTGATCGGCTACGACAAGGCTTCGAAGATCGCGCATTACGCAATGGACAATGACCTGACGTTGAAGCAAGCCGCGCTGAAGCTAGCTTTCGTGACAGAAGCGGAATTCGATCGTGTGGTTGACCCGAAAAAAATGGTCAAGCCGTATGTGGCCGCGGCAGCTGGATGACCAAAGGAGAAAAACGATGACAACACCCATTTCCTCGACGAATCGTGCTGATGTAGTTCTTGTCGGCGCCGGCGTCATGAGCGCTACGTTGGCCGTATTTCTGAAAGAACTTGATCCAAGCCTAAAAATAGAGATCTACGAAATTCTGGCCACCGCGGCTCAGGAAAGCTCGAATGCGTGGAATAATGCCGGCACCGGCCACGCGGCGCTCTGTGAATTGAACTACACTCCGGAGGAAAGCGACGGCAGCGTTGACATCTCCAAGGCTCTGCTTGTAAACACCGAATTCGATCTCTCCCGGCAATTCTGGTCCTATTTGGTGAAAAGGGGAGCGATCAAGGATCCTCAGTCTTTCATTCATCCCGTGCCGCATTTTAGTTTCGTACGCGGCCCGGAGAACCGCACGTTCCTTAAAAAACGTTTCGCGGCGCTCACTGCCCATCCGCTTTATTACGGGATGGAATATTCCGACGACCCGAAGCAGATTGCAGAATGGCTCCCGCTGGTGATGGAAGGGCGTGATCCGGGCGAGGTGATTACGGCGACGCGGATGGTGACCGGAACGGACGTGGACTATGGCGCCCTCACGCAGGTGCTTCTCGATTCTCTAAAGGATAAGGAAGGATTCTCAATCCACTTTCTTAGTCGAGTCCAGGATGTGCGCCGTGATGGGGACCTATGGAGTCTGCGGATCAGGGACGAAAAAACCGGCCAGCACCGAGATGTCCAAGCAAAATTCGTTTTCCTTGGAGCCGGCGGCGGAACGCTGCCACTGTTGCAGAAATCCGGAATTCCGGAGGGCCGCGGCTACGCCGGGTTTCCGGTGAGCGGAATCTGGCTGCGCTGCGAAGAGCCGGAGATTTGTTCGCGCCACCATGCGAAAGTGTACGGCAAGGCCGATGTGGGCTCACCGCCAATGTCCGTGCCTCACCTGGACACGCGCCACATCGAAGGCAAAGTTTCCTTACTTTTCGGCCCTTACGCGGGCTTTTCGACGAAGTTTCTGAAGCATGGCTCCTATCTCGATCTCTTCGGCTCCATTGATCCCGAAAACTTGCTCCCGCTGCTGGCCGTTGGCAAGGATAACTTTGCTCTCGAAAAATATCTGCTAGGCCAGCTTCTGGAGTCCTCGAAGGAGCGGTTCGCCGCGCTGCGCGAGTTCTTTCCGAACGCGCAGGAAAAAGATTGGCGGGTCGAAGTAGCCGGACAACGTGTACAGATCATCAAAAAAGATCCAACTCACGGGGGCATCCTGGAATTTGGCACCGAGCTTGTGAGCGCCGCGGACCATTCCATTGTTGCGATGCTGGGTGCGTCGCCGGGTGCTTCCACCGCGGTGTGGATCATGGTTCGTGTTCTGGAGCGCTGCTTCGCCGAGAAATTGAAGACCGGAGGATGGTCGGCCAAACTGAAGGAAATGATTCCTTCCTACGGTCAATCGCTCATCGAGAATGCAGCCTTGTGTCAGCAAGTGCGGGCAGAGACGGCTAGCGTACTACATATCAACAATGTTAAGGAGATTGGGCAAATCAAGGAGGTGGGACGATGATCCGAGCTTATCGGCTCTACACGGGACCTGACGGAAACTCGCATGTGGTGCGTGGCAGCATCAGTGAAAGTAACCTGGTCGAAGCACAGTCCATCCTGTTCAAGGAATCGCCGGCAAATTCCTCCTTCGACTGGCACAACGATCCCATTCCTCAATACGTGCTTACCCTGGCCGGAGTGCTGGAATTCACCACTAAAGGCGGCGAGACGTTCACGATCCATCCGGGTGACGTCCTGCTGGCAGTGGATCACACCGGCTCAGGGCACAAGTGGCGCTTGATTAATGACGAGCCGTGGAAGCGCGCTTATGTGGTCTTCAAGGAGGGCGCCGACACTCATTTCGTGCCAGATCCCGCGGCGGCAGCGGGCAGGTAGTTGCAGTACCACAGCAGTCGGTCGCGAATATTCTCCGGCGCTTGTGGATCTACGTCGCGGAGAAGAATTGGGCGTGAGCCAACTCGGAGCGGCAGGAACTCATATGAGTTTGGAGCAGCGCGCCGAGCTTATCCTCGCCTTTGCCAAGATTCTATATGTCAACGGTCAATCCACCGATCAGACCTTAATTGTGGCCGAACAGTTGGCCCACACTCTCGGACTGCGCGCCAAGATTCTGCCGCGCTGGGGAGAACTGCAACTTCACGCTGAAGAAGGGAAAGCCGAACTAATCTCCGGCATCGCGGCCGAACCTACCGGTGTGGACATGGATCGCGTGGCTTCGACAATGCGGGCAATCGAGGAGCTCAGCACCGGACGGCTTGCGCCAAACGCCGCAATGGCGACGATCAACACGATCGAGCAGACGCCTTCTGCGCCGACGTGGCTGTTCACGCTCGCGGCCGCCGCTGGCGCCGTGGCTTTAGCGGTGATCTTCGGCGTTCAACATCTACCCGCGGCGGCGCTCATATTCGCTAGCGCGGGGACGGGCGCCATGCTTCGTCGCGGCCTGGCGCGCTACAGCGCGAACGTTTTCCTGCAGCCATTCTGCGCGTCGCTACTCGCGGGCATTGTCGGGGCGCTGGCGGTTCGTTACCAGATGAGTTCGTCGTTGCGCCTTGTCGCGGTCTGCCCATGCATGATCCTGGTTCCCGGTCCGCACGTGCTGAATGGCGCGTTGGATATCATCAAGGGCCGCATCGCTCTCGGCTCCGCCCGCCTGATCTACGCCGGCCTCGTCGTCGTTGCGATCTCCACGGCGCTGGTGCTTGGACTCGCTCTTCTCGGTGTTTCCTTACCAGTCGATGAGGCCGGCAGAGCTGTGCCTCTGTGGCTCGACACGATCGCCGCTGGCGTCGCGGTCTTCGCCTACGGTGTTTTCTTTTCGACGCCACTGCACATGCTGGCTTGGCCAGTGGCGGTCGGCATGCTGGCTCACGCGCTGAGGTGGGGCGCGCTCACGGTGTTTGGCTCGAGTGCCTCGACCGGCGCTTTGATCGCGTGCCTCGTCGTCGGACTGATCCTTACGCTCGTCGCACGCCGCTGGCACATGCCATTCGCGGCCATCGGCTTCGCCGCCGTCGTGTCTATGATTCCAGGCGTCTACTTATTCAGGATGGCAAGCGGCCTTGCGCAACTTGCCGGCGGCTCGCATACGACGCTGGAGCTCTTAAGCGCGACAATCGCCGACGGTATGACTGCAGTCTCAATCATCCTGGCGATGAGCTTCGGCCTCCTGGTTCCGAAATTGGTGATTGATTACCTGAGCGGGAGATCGGCGCCGGCGAGCTCCTGAAGGGCGAAGCAATATGCCGATCTCCACTCCAGATCCCGGTGCAACGCGACTCCGGAACTCCCGATGCGACGACGCAGCAGCGCAGTCGCGATTGGAAAAGCGGCGTCCAGGCCTGCTCCTCAGATACGGGCGACAGCTGCGGCTTCCATTTTTCTTGTGGTGTGCGCTTTGTGTGTTTGCGTGTCCGGTTCATTCTCAGTCTGCGCAGCAGGAACCGCTCCCCGGCCCGGACAGTCACGAAATGGGCCAAGGCCCGCACGGGCACCTCTTCGGGACTTGGGGAGGGGAACGGACGCACCTCGAACAACGCGGAGTGACTTTCGATTTTCAGTACGTGAGCGACTCCCTTTGGAATTTGAAGAGCGTGCAGCCGGAGCGCTTTGCGAGTTGGAATAGATTCCGCGGAACCGTGGACATTGATTTTGGAAAGCTGACTGGCTGGCACGATCTGTATTTCCACGCGACAGCGTTGTGGCAGGGCGGCGGCAATCTCGGAGCATATCTTGGCCTGCTAACGAGTCCGAGCGGTATGTCCAGCATGAATACGTGCCGCCTAGATTCCTGGTGGATTGAGAAGCGCTGGCTGAAAGAACGGATCACCGCTCGCATCGGTCAGTTCGCGGGTCAAGATTTTTACGGAGCGCAGCACGATGCGGCGTCTTTCATCTTCGAGCCGATGGGCTACGCGTTGGGCAATTTATTTACGGATCTGGAGTCCTTCGATCCGCCCTCGACGCCGGCGATGGAAGTGCGCGTGGTGCCGATTCACAATTTGTATGTGAAGTCGATGGTGGCAGCCACGATCCGCGCGCCTTTTGCGCAAAACCCAACCGGCCTGGTTCCGCAGTTCAACGGAACTCCAGTAAGCATTTCGGAGATTGGATTCACTCCCGGCAAGGACGCATCGTCGATGCGCGCCTTTGACAATGTGGAGGGCCGCAAGGGATATTCCGGCTTATACCAGTTCGGCGCTTCCTACAATCCCGGAAAATTCACGTCGCCGACAAGTGCGACGCCGCGGTCTGGAAATTACCTGCTGTACTGGATGGCGAGCCAAGCTCTTTGGAGGGTGGATCCGAAAGAAGGAAAGGGTCTGGATGGAACTTTTGCGTATGACTGGAGTCCTCCGAGCGTCAACCGCAATAACACGCTGCTAACCGCAGGCCTGCGCTTCAATGAGCCGCTGCCCCTGAAGATTCACAACACCATGTCCCTCGGATATGTGCGAAACAATCTGAGCTCACAGTTTCTTCCGCCCGGCATGCCGACCTTTAAGACGGAACAGGGCGTTGAGTTCAACACTCTACTGGACCCTTTGCCGATGCTTTTGTTGCAGCCCGTCGTCCAGTACTTCGCAAACGTGGGAGGAGGACAGCAGCGCGCGGTAGTGTTCGGATTCAGAACGAAGGTGGAGTTCTAGGTTCGAGGGTGATGCGGAACGGAGGTCGTCCTTTAACGCGTGCGTCATCGAGTGACTGATGGCTTCGGCTACGGCAGATTCTCGATGCGTTCCGCGATGACGTTGCGGCTCATCCACGCGCGGACTGTGCGCCAGCGAACGGCTGTGCCTGTCGAGTACGGGCCCCCGAAAATGGCTCCCCAATCGGTGACGAAGTTCCCCTCGGCGTCCTGCGCGCTCGCGGTCGCGCGAAACGATGCGATGGAAGCGAGGCCCGTCTCGAGCACCGTATGCATGGGTTCGAGCGCAGCTGCCATGCGCTGGAACACGGCAACCCTTCCATTCGATTCCACTGCACCGAGCCACTGGACGATATCTTCGCTGTAGAACCCGTCAAACAGCACGGAGAAGAGGGACTTCAAGTCGAAAACCCCGGTCACGAACTCCTCTCGATTCAAATCCATCATAGCTTGATTGAGCTCCGCTTCACGCGCTTCCGCACGGAAACGCGCGGCACTGAATCCCACGATTTGCGAACTGCGCCAGCGGTCTAGCTCGTCGATTTGCTTGTTGAACCTTGCGACACAGAGATCATCGACATAAGCATATTTCTCGTCAAATGTCGGACCATGTGGAGCGCCGTCCTCGACGCCGCGAATAGCCGCTGAACGCAGGATCTCGAATTCAGCCAGAAGGCTTTTGACGGACCTGCCCGGGGCGGCTGCATCGGTTCTCGACGCAGCCGGCGTCCGGCCGTCTGCATTCAGCACCGGATTCCTCGGCAGGTTCGGCAGACGGTTGGAAACTTCCATCAGCGCCAATAACTCCCGGGTCACAATCTCGGAAAGAAGGTCCAGCACCGAGCCGGACGGTGTGGCCCGAGCCGGCTCGCACTGCTCGTCACTCCCGCCGTGAAGCGCGTCTTCGAGCCGTTTCTTTCCTGCTTTTAGTTCGAGCGCCAAATTTGATTTCTGAAATTCCTTTGGACTCATTGCGTGTCCCTTGACGGAGTGACGAAATATTGCGATGTGGATTGCTTCGGGCGCGATTGCAGCGAGCCACCACAGCGTTTCGAGTGGCTCGCCAACTATGCGCTGGGCCGCGCCAGTGCTGCTTGCCCCAAGTGATAGGCCAGATGCGCGGTTCTGCCGAGCAGCACCCCGAATCGATTTCGATGCGGTTCCCGCTCGAAATCCTCTACCGACACGGCCGTATGCCGCTGCGCCCAATCGGAGTCTGAGAACTTCGCGAAACCCACCGAGAGCTTCTGGTTGATTTCTTGCCAGGCGGCTTTGAGCGATTGTTTCGAGACGGTCAGCGGGGCAGACTTGTCTGGGTTCGAGATGAACATGGCGTCGAATTCGGGATGAAGTCTTTCTCCGATCCCGAGCAGCGGCAAGAGTCGATCGTTCACCGCGGCGAGATGGCCCCAGAGATAGATGAGGCGGTTTCTTCCTGGAGCAACTTCTTGCTCCAGTTGTTTCGCTGAGAGATCCCCAAATAATTTGTCCGCCCGTTCCACGTTGAAGTTCCATCCGCGGAGTGCGGAGTCGATGAGCGACTTCTCTGTAGTCATCCTTCACCTTCCTTTTGTTTGGACGAATCGCACGTCTTCAGCCGCGCTTCTCCCGCCCTTTCGCTCAGACTTGCGCTCTGCCGCCGTCCACGAACAGTTCGATACCAGTGACGAAACTGGAGTCGTCCGAAGCAAGAAACAACGCCGCCTTGGCAACTTCCTCGGGTTCCCCCATGCGTCCCATCGGGATGGTGGACACAATGCGCGCAATCACTTCTGGAGATTGCCGACTCACCAGCGGCGTATTGGTTGGACCCGGACTCACAACGTTGGAACGGATACGACGGTCCTTCAAGTCCGTCGTCCATGTTCGGACGAAAGAGCGGATGGCAGCCTTACTCGCCGCGTAAACGCCGAAGCCACCTGTACCTTTAACACTTGCGACAGAGCCATTGAGAATGATCGAGCCGCCATCTTTCAGCAGCGGCAAGGCCTTCTGCACAGTAAAAAGCGTTCCCTTCACATTGATATTGAATAGTTTGTCGAAATGTTCTTCGGTCACGGCCCCAAACGGAACAAATTCGCCAACGCCGGCATTCGCGAACACAATATCGATCTTTCCCTTCGCCTTAGAGACGGTCTCGTAAAGACGATCAAGGTCGGCCAATTGGGCAATGTCTCCTCGAACCCCAGTAACGTTGCTGCCGATTGCCTTCACAGCCGTGTCGAGTTCCTTCTGGCGGCGGCCCGTGATGAAAACATAGGCGCCCTCTTCGACGAAAAGTTTTGCCGTAGCAAATCCAATCCCTTCAGTTCCGCCGGTGATGACTGCAGTTTTGCCTTCGAGTTTTTTGGTCATTGCCTTTCTCTCGCGCCGTTCAGGAAGAAGAGCATCGTGACAGGTTTGGTGCCTTTATTTCGCCAGGCGTGGCGCGTGCCGTTTTGCACCACCACGTCACCGCGCTGCAAATGCACAGTCTCGCCGTCGTCCAACTCCATCCACATCTCTCCGTCGTACACAATTGAATAGTCCACAGTGTTCGTTCTGTGCATCGCGGGATCTTCGTTTTCGAAGTGGTCGGCTAAGCCCCGCAAGCGAACCAACGCTTCGTTTTGTGCGGCCTCGCCATCGAAAGAGGGATCCGCGAAGGCCGAGCCGGGCGGAAAAGTGACGAAGTGCAGGCTCGTGCCGCCCGGTCCTGGAACGACGGAGTCGGGATAGCTGTCAAACCTCTGTTGCTTGCTGAGATCCGGCGTCGCCGGGTTGAGCCAGACGAGCGTGTGCTCGTATCCGGGAACAGTCTTGAACGCGTAGGGCGACAATGGTTCGTCGCTTTGCACGACGGACTTGCCGTTAACGTGTCCTGTGACGATCCGACGGCAAGCGCTCGGTTTCTTAGCGCGCTTGGATGACACTCTTTTCTCAGAACCGGTTTCCTTCATGGCTAGTATCTCCGCGTCAAACATTTTCAGAAGCTCCCTCCCGAAATTCTGGCCTGCAATTCGGCACGCCGCTGCCACCTCAAAGCTGAGCCTAAGCGGCGGAAGCCTTCGCGCGATGCGCAGGCACAAAAACATCCTGCACAAATGTTTCAAACGAAGTCGGTGTGGTGTTCTCCGGCGAACGTGGCTCCTGCGCAGCGATGACTCTTGTATTGATGGCCTGGAACATCTCGATGTACACCGCGGCTTTCTTCGGCGAAAAACCCATCTGTATCAAGGCCTGCTGCATCTGGTCATACGGAAACTGCTGGTACCGCAGATCCGGTTTGCCGATGCCGCGCGCGATCACCGCGGTAGCTTCCGTCATCGAGAGGTCGCGCTCGCCAAGCAGCTCGCGCGTTTGCTTGCCGGAAAAATCCAGGTCGAGCAGGCGCTGCGCGGCATATTCGCCGACGTCACGGGTCGCGATCATCGGCGTTTTCAGGTCGGGCAGCAGCGCGTGTCCGAAGAATCCCATCCCATGAATCATGCCGATCGCCGCCAGATTGTTCTCCATGAAATACGCGGCGCGCAGGTGCAGAACGTTCAAACCGTTGATCGCGTTCAGTTTTTGCTCCGACGAGTGCAGCCCCGCGATTGGCCCGGTGCCTTGCGGAGCATGCGCGCCATAGCTGCTCAGGTTCAGTGCGTAGCGCAGGCCGGAGTCCTGCACCGCTTTCGCGAACGCATCGCTCTGTTGCTCCTGCTCTTCTCGCGAAGATATCGGCGGCAGCAATAGGTACGCAGCGTGCGCCCCACTAAAAGCCTTGGTGAGCGCAACCGCATCGCCCAGGTCGGCCGTGAACGCTTCCGCGCCTTTGCGCACAAAGCGCTGCAATCGGCCGGCATCGCGACCCACGACGCGTACCTTCCGGCCCTTCGACAGCAGGAAATCGGCGACGATTGAGCCGGTGTTTCCGCTCGCCCCCAAAATCACGTGCGTGGTATTCGAATCAACGGTTGAACTCATAGCTATGACCTCCTGGTTTGACCTACTGTTCTTCTTAACTGCACAATTAAAAGCACAAAAAACCGAGTGGCCTGTCGAAAATCACTGCCTCGCTTGACGGATCTCCCCGACTACGTCGGCGAGGGTTATTCGATCGAGAGTATTCTCGAAGCTGTCCTGCGCCTTTTTTAGTACCGACGACATGCATCCTTTAATGTTGCGACTGACCACGCATCTCTGGTACGCAGGATAGGTATGAATCGCGAATGCCGGAGGCGCCGCGCTGGCGCGATAAATGTCCAAGAGGGTTATTTGTTTAGGGGAGCGTGTGAGCGAGCTCGCGCCGTTCTTACCGCGCGTTGTGCTGATCAGACCTGCTTTGGAGAGCTTTGAGAGAGATTTCCTCACAAACGTGGGATCTGCATTCACACTTTCAGCCAGGGTCGCCGAGGGGATTCCCTCGCCATGAAAAAAGGCAAGAGCCGCCATCACGTGCGCTGCAACCGTGAATTGAACGCTAGTCGCGGACATCAAATCCCTTGTCGAGATATGTGATGTTAAAAAGCACAGTTCGGATACAGGTTTTTTACGGCCGCTCAAATGGGGCTCTAAGGCCTTTCGTCCTGTTCAATGTCGCCCGCGCGAAAACCTTCCGCGCTATAAATAATGATGCGAATCCGGTAAAATTCCCCGCGAGCGCGCCACCTTGGGTTGGCGCGCGCATCTAACCCTTGTAATCTTTCCGCGCGACCGCGACGTTCGGCTCGCGTAAAGCCTATATCCTTGTTACGACGAACTCATAAAGGAGCACTCAGATGGCCGCCAGCGCCAAACCCGCAGCAAAGGCAAAGACCAAAGTCATCACGCCTCTCACCAAACGCAAAGCTTGGAAAGCCCTCACGGCGCACTACAAGAAGATTTCGAAAATCCATCTGCGCAAGCTTTTCGCGGACGACCCCAAGCGCGGCGAGCGCCTGACGCTGGAAGCGGCGGGCATATTCCTCGACTACTCGAAACACCGCATCAACGACCAGACCATCAAGTTGCTGCTGCAGCTAGCCGATGAATCGCGCCTGCGCGAACGCATTGACGCGATGTTCAGCGGAGAAAAAATCAATATCACCGAGAAACGCGCGGTGCTGCACGTGGCTCTGCGCGCCCCCAAAGGCTCCTCCATTATTGTTGACGGCGAAAACGTCGTGCCCGGCGTTCACGCCGTGCTCGACAAGATGTCCAGCTTCTGCGATCGCGTCCGCAGTGGCGCCTGGAAGGGCCACACCGGCAAACGCATCCGCAATATCATTAATATAGGCATCGGCGGCTCCGACCTGGGCCCGGTGATGGCCTACGAAGCGCTAAAACATTACAGCGAACGCTCGCTTACCTTCCGCTTTGTCTCAAATGTTGACGGCACAGACTTCGCCGAAGCCGTCCGCGACATCGACCCATCCGAAACCCTCTGGATCGTCTCCTCAAAAACCTTCACCACGCTCGAAACCATGACCAACGCGCACGGCGCGCGCGCTTGGACGCTCGCCGGTTTGGGCGGAGATGAAAAATCCATCGCCAAGCATTTCGTCGCCGTGTCGACCAATGCGACCGAAGTCACCAAGTTCGGAATTGATACCGCGAACATGTTCGGGTTCTGGGATTGGGTCGGCGGCCGCTACTCCATGGATTCCGCGATCGGCCTTTCCACGATGCTGGCCATCGGCCCGGATAATTTCCGCGCGATGCTCAGCGGCTTCCACCAGATTGACGAACATTTCCGCACCGCGCCATTCAAACAGAATTTGCCTGTGCTGATGGGCCTGCTCTCTATCTGGTACGGCGACTTTTTCGGCGCGCAGACTTCCGGCGTGTTTCCCTACGAGCAGTACCTGAAGCGTTTCCCTGCGTATTTGCAGCAACTGACGATGGAGAGCAACGGCAAGCACGTCACGCTCGATGGCACCCACGTGAACTACCAGACCGGGGCGATCTACTGGGGCGAGCCGGGAACCAACGGCCAACATTCTTTCTACCAGCTGATCCATCAGGGAACTGAACTCATCCCTTGTGACTTCATCGCGTTCGCGCAGACGCTCAATCCTGTCGGCCCTCACCACGATATGTTGCTGGCAAACGTGTTCGCGCAGGCCGAAGCTCTGGCCTTCGGCAAGACGCCCGAGCAAGTGAAGAAAGAAGGCACGGCGGACTGGCTCGTCCCGCATCGCGTCTTCGAAGGCAATCGCCCATCTACCGTACTTTTTCTGGACAAGCTCACGCCCGAAGCACTCGGCAAGCTGGTAGCTCTTTACGAGCACAGCGTCTTCACCCAAGGCACCGTCTGGCACATTGATTCGTTCGACCAGTGGGGGGTGGAACTCGGCAAAGTTCTGGCGCAGCGAATCATTCCGGAACTCGAAAGTCCCACGGAGCCGAAACTCGCGCACGACAGTTCGACAAATGGCCTGATCCGGCGCTACCGCAAATTGAGACAGAATTCCTAATAACGCTCGGCTGGAGTCGCTGCGATTGTGGCTGACCGGTCCGTGCTGCCGCAATAACCCCATTTTTTCAGTTGCAGTAAGCGTTTTCTCGGTGCTAGATATGCACGTCCGCCCATTTCGCTTCGCCGGGCGCACCTCCGGCGTCTGCCTCTTGCTTGAGCAATCGCAGCAGGTGAGCGCTGGCAGTCGCCTGCGCCGGCGAAACTGCGGTCGCGGAACAAAGGGGACCAACACATATGACCATCGGACGGCGGCGATTCATTCGCAACGCGGCACTGGGAGCCGGCGCGGCACTGCTGGCGCGGCAGTTCAGCCTCGCGGCCACGGCGGATGCCCGCATCGAGGTTTTGTTGGACGAGCCGCTGGGCACGATCTCGCCGAATATTTACGGCCACTTTGCAGAACATCTCGGCGGAGTCGTTTACGACGGAATCTGGGTCGGTGAAAATTCCAAGGTCGCGAACGTGCAAGGCGTCCGCAAAAACCTGGTGGACGCGCTGCGCAAAATCAAAGCGCCGGTAATCCGCTGGCCCGGCGGCTGCTTCGCCGACGGTTACGACTGGAAAGATGGAGTGGGTCCCGCAGCGCAGCGCCCACGCCGCACAAATTTCTGGGCCGGCGAAGCGCTGGTCCGCGACCAAGGAAATATTCCACAGAAATACGATCCCAACCAATTCGGCACCAACGAATTCGCGCACTTTTGCAAACTGGCCGGCAGCGAGCCTTATCTTGCCGCAAATTTGCGCAGTTTACCCGTCGAAGATTTCTACCGTTGGATCGAGTACTGCAATTCTCCTGCGGGCAGCACAACGCTCGCTGATCTGCGCGCCTCCGGCGGAGATCGTGATCCCTTTCAAGTGCGTTACTGGGGCGTGGGCAACGAATCCTGGGGCTGCGGCGGGGATTTCACTCCCACGGAGTACGCGCAGGAGTTCCGGCGCTTCGCAGCGTGGATCCCGCGCTATGGAATGCAGGACGTCTCGCTGATTGCCTCCGGCCCTAATTCAGATGATTGGAGCTGGACGCGCGGTTTTCTGCAGGGATTGCTCGAAAAAGGGCCGCGCCAGCTGCGTTCCGTGTGGGGCTTGTCGCTTCACTATTATTCCTGGAATCTCAGCCGCGGCAAAACGCAGGATTGGGTCCAGGGCAAAGGGGACGCCGTGAATTTCGATGCCGCGGATTGGTATGAGCTAATTCGCGAAGGCGATCGCATGGAATCGCTGATCACCGGACACTGGCAAATCATGCAGGAGTTCGATCCGCAACATCACATCAAGCTCGTCGTGGATGAATGGGGACCGTGGTACAAACCGGGCAGTGAAGTATCGCCTACGGATATTCTGGGGCAGATGATCACGCTGCGCGACGCGGTGATGAGCGGAGCCACGCTGGACATCTTCAATCGTCATCCCGAAAAAGTGACGATGGCCGCCTGCGCACAACTCATCAACTGCCTGAATTGTTTATTTCTTGCGCACGGCGATCATTTCGCACTCACCCCGGTGTACCATGTGTTTCAAATGTACTCGGCACATCATGGAGCGCAAGCTCTCCGCGCGATTTTCTCCAGTCCCTCGGTGAATTACGATCGCGACGGCAAGCCCGCGTCGTTCTGGGGACTGCAAGGTTCCGCCTCGATTAAGGACAAAGACTTCACGATCACCGTCGTGAATCCAGACGTCAGCCAGCCGCGCGAAACGGAAATCGTGCTGCGTGCGTCCGAGATAAAGTCCGGCACGGTGACCGTCCTGACGGACAAGGACATTCACGCGCACAACACCCTCGAAAAGCCGGACGCCGTTCGTCCGCGTACCGAAGATCTGGCGGGAACCGGCTCGAGCATCCGGCACACGTTTCCCGCGGCCTCGGTAACCTTGATCCAAGCGAAACTCACCTGAGGAGCACGCATTTGACCGCTGCGGAAATGGACACTCTGCGCAATTCGAGATTGACCAACGCATGCTAAGATAGGGCAGTACTTACGGGCAAGTAAGCGTTTTCTTGCATTTACCAGATGGCAGCGCTGCGGGGGCATCGCCAATGAAATTGAAGCGCCTACGAGAACAAGTCCTGGAGGCGAACCTGGAACTGGTCCGCCGCGGGCTGGTGCTCTACACCTTCGGAAATGCCAGCGGAATTTCGCGCGAACAGGGCTTGGTCGTCATCAAACCCAGCGGCGTACCCTACGACGAACTGAAGCCCGAGCACATGGTCATCACTGATTTAGAAGGCAAAATTGTGGACGGTGATCTGCGCGCTTCTTCCGATCTTCCCACGCATATCGCGATTTACCGCGCGTTCGTGAATACTGGTGGCGTCGCTCATACTCATTCGGAGTTCGCTGTGTCGTGGGCGCAGGCGGGCCGGCCCATCCCGTGTCTGGGTACCACGCACGCCGACACATTTCATGGCGCGGTTCCGGTCACTGCCGACCTGACGCCGGTTGAGACTGAACAAGATTACGAGAAAAACACCGGCGTTGCGATCGTGCGCGCCTTTGCGCAGGGGCAGGGGAACCCAGACAGCATTCCTGGTGTCCTAGTGAAAAGCCACGGTCCGTTCACATGGGGCGCCGATCCCGGCGCTGCGGCGCACAACTCCGCGATTCTGGAAACAGTGGCGCGCATGGCCTTTTACAGCACCGCGATAAATCCGGCGGTCGAGCCGATTTCGCCGTGGCTCCATGACAAGCACTTTTTACGCAAGCACGGCGGCGCCAGCTATTATGGCCAGCCGGTGAAAAAATAATCGTGGTGCGAAGTTTCTGACCGATGGAATTCGTCTCTTGTTGCAGCGTGCCCGGGCTACTCGATTGAAGTTGACGTTCCTGTTACTCGTGGAATGAAGGGACCCATGGAAAAATCGAAAATCACGTTAGGGCTGATTGTGGGAAACCGCGGCTTTTTCCCGGGCCACCTAGCCGAGCTGGGCAGGGCAGAGATGGTGAAGGTGCTGCAAGAGTCCGGCGTGGACGTAGTGGTGCTGGACGTGAAGCTGAGCAATTACGGCGCGATCGAAACTTACGAAGAGGCCATGCGCTGCGCCGAACTGTTCCGCACAAATGGCGACCGTATTGACGGCGTCGTCGTCACGCTGCCGAATTTCGGCGACGAACGCGCCATCGCTGATACGCTGCGACTTTCGCGACTGAAAGTTCCCGTGCTGGTGCAGGCCACGCCCGATACGCCTTCCAAAATGACCATCGCGCATCGCCGCGATAGCTTTTGCGGAAAAATGTCCGCATGCAATAACCTGCGGCAGTATGGCATTCCGTATTCGTTGACGACGTCGCACACCGTCAGTCCGTCGTCTGCGGAATTCAAGAAGGACCTCGCGTGGTTCACGGGCGTTTGCCGTGTGTACCGCGGCTTCCGCAATTTGCGCATCGGCAGCATCGGCGCGAGGCCTGCGGCGTTCAACACCGTTCGTTACAGCGAAAAATTGCTTGAGGCCGCCGGAATTTCCGTCGAGACGCTGGATCTTTCCGAAGTGATCGGCCGCATCGAACGCATGAAAGATTCAGACGACGCGGCGCAAGCCAAGCTGGCTGCCATTCACAAATATGTCACCACGAGCGGTGTGCCGCCGGCCGCCCTGCTGAAAATGGCGAAATTGGGCGCGGTCATTGACGAGTGGATGAAAGCCACGCACGTCACCATCAGCGCCGTACAGTGCTGGACATCCATCGAAGAGAATCTCGGCGTGGTGCCGTGCACAGTGATGAGCATGATGAGCAACGAGCTGCTGCCGAGCGCCTGCGAAGTGGACATCTGCGGCACGCTCAGCATGTACGCGCTCGCGCTTGCTTCGGAAACGCCCAGCGCGCTGCTCGATTGGAACAACAACTACGGCGAAAATCCGGACAAGGCCGTCTGCTTCCACTGCAGCAATTTGCCCAAGCACTTTTTCAAGGAAGTGCGCATGGACTACCAGCAGATCATCGCGGGCACCGTGGGCAAAGATAATACCTTCGGAACGTGCGTGGGCCAGGTGAAGGCCGCGCCGATGAGCTTCGCGCGCTTTTCCACGGACGACGAACACGGCGTGATCCGCGGCTACGTTGGCGAAGGGCGGTTTACCGAAGATCCGCTGGAAACTTTCGGCGGCGCCGGCGTGGTGGAAATTCCGCAGATGCAGAAATTGCTGCGTTACATCTGCGAAAACGGCTTCGAGCATCACGTCGCCGCAAATCTCGCAACCGTCGCTGGAATCGTGCACGAAGTCGCGACGCGCTACATGGGATGGGAAACTTACTGGCACGGGCGCTGAGGCTCATCGCTACCCGAGCACTCGTCACTTCAAGACGCACACAACAACTCGCCAAAACATGCAGATTTCCTGCCCTTTCTGCGATTCATAAGAAATATCTATTGAACACATCCGGCTTATCGATGCGATTAAATTTCTATGCATTGCATCAGCTTTGTGAGTTGTACTGTGTGACGCCACATGAGTTAGTTATCTATCATGCGGCCTTCGCGTTCCCAGCCAGAAGTGGACCACGATGCCTGCGGAGTCGGCTTCATCGCCCAACTGGGCAGCAGCGGCTCGCGCGATGTGGTCGAGCGCGCCCTCACTGCTCTGGAGCGGCTTTGTCATCGTGGCGGAGTTGACGCTGACGGGCTCAGCGGCGACGGCGCCGGCATTCTCACTCCGATTCCCAAAAATTTCATCCGCAAGCGCGCCCGCGAAATAAATATTGAGTTGCCCGAATCGTTCGGCATGGGCATGGCGTTTATTCCGCCGGGCCAGGAAGCGGTGGCGCACGCGGACGTGGAAGCTTCCGCCGCAGAAGTGCGATTGCTTTGCCTCGGCTGGCGTGAAGTGCCGACCTATCCTTCGCTTCTTGGCCCCTGCGCGCTGGCTACCTTGCCGTTGATTCGGCAATGCTTTTTCGCCACGCAAGATTCCGCGACGGATCTGGAGCGCCAGCTTTTCCTGATGCGCAAGCGCGTAGAATCCGGCGCGCTCTCCGGAATTTATTTTTGCTCGCTGTCGTCGCAATCGCTTGTATATAAAGGATTGCTCACGCCGCTGCAACTCGCCGCTTTTTACGCGGACTTGGCCTGCCAGGATTTCATCGCGCCCTTCGCAATTTTTCACCAGCGCTATTCCACCAACACCAGCCCGTCGTGGCAGCTCGCGCAGCCTTTCCGATTCGTCGCGCACAACGGTGAGATCAATACCATCAGTGCCAATCGCCGCTGGACGCGCGCTCGCGAAGGCTCATTGCGTCAGGAATTTGGCGCGCCAGATCAATTTCGCGTGCTCGAAGAGGGCGTCAGTGACTCCGCCAGTTTCGACAACGCCCTTGAAGTGCTGTTGCGGCAGGGTTCGAGCGTCGCTGCCGCGATGCTACGCATGGTTCCACCGGCGTGGGAAAGCGATCCGCAAACGGGCCCGAAGCTGCGTCGCTTTCTGCAAAAAGCCACGCGCGAGCAGGAACCCTGGGACGGTCCAGCTGCGCTGATTTTCAGCGATGGCCGCATGGTCGGCGCCAAACTCGATCGCAACGGCCTTCGCCCCATGCGTTACACGCTCACATCCGATGGACTGCTGGTGGTGGGCTCCGAAGTGGGCATCGCCGACCTGCGCGGCAAAAAAATTGCCGAGCGCAATCGCCTAGGCCCCGGCGAAATTTTCCTGGTGGACTCCGTTGCTGGCGCAATTTTCCGCGGCAACAACGAAGTGGGCGAACTCCTCGGCGCCGAACCGTGTCGCATCGGCAGCCTCGAGCGTGATTCGCAAGTCCGCATCGCGCGGCTGGAAAGCGCGCCAACAATTCAGTGCGCGTCAGAAATCGAACCGCAAAGAATGGCAGCCGCGATGGGTTGGACCGAGGACCAATTTCGTCTGCTCTTTCAGCCGCTCGGCCGGGAAGGGAAGGAAGCAGTCTGGAGCATGGGCGACGACGCGCCGCCTGCGTTTCTTTCTTCCATCAAACGGCCGCTCTGGGATTACTGCAAACAGCGTTTCGCGCAGGTCACCAATCCACCGATTGATCCGCTGCGCGAAGTTCATGTCATGTCGCTCGACGTGTATCTCGACCCAAACATCGAGGCCGGTTCGCCAGTGCTCGACGCCGGCCATCTTGCGGCATTGGAATCGCGCCTGGGCGCGCCGCTGCGTCGCATTGATTTCACATTTGATGCGGCCGGCGGAACAGAGGCAGCCCGCGTGGCATTGCAGCGAGTGCGTGAGGAAATTTCCGCGGCCGTCACCGACAAGAGTAGCGGCGAGCAGCGCGCAGTGATTGTGTTGAGTGACCGCGCGGCGAGCGAGCAACGCGCCGCGCTTCCCGCGATGCTCGCTGTTTCGGCCGCCTGGAAAGAAATGGTCCGGGCCGGCGCTCACGATGTACCGCTGATCGTTGAATGCGGGCAAGTGATTGAAACGCATCACATCGCGCTGCTGGTCGCGGTCGGTGCCAGCGCCGTCTTCCCGTATCTCGCGATGCAGCTGTCGGAAAATCTGAATCCGGGCGGCGCCGTAAGCTATCGCGTCGCCGTCGAAGCCGGACTGCGCAAAGTTCTTGCGCGAATGGGCATTTCCACTGTAGCGAGCTATCGCAACAGCCACCTTTTCGAAACCGTCGGCCTGGACGAAAAGATTTGCGAGGAATATTTCGAAGACGCCTCTGCCAGTCTCGGGGGCAGAAGCCTCGACGACATTCTCGAGACCAGCATCCACTCGCACCTCCGCGCGTTCGCTGCGAGTGACGCTCCGATGCAGGATGCCGGGCTGTACCGTTTCCGCCACGCTGGTGAGAAACATTCCACTTCGCCTGAGCTCGTGCGCCGCATGCACGCGTATCTGAAATCGCCGACGCCGGAAAAATATGCGGCATATTCCGAGCTGGCAGATAGCCGCGAAGCCGTTTCCGTCCGCGACCAGCTCGAATTCGCGCCAGGCTCTCCGATCACGCTGGAAGAAGTCGAACCCGAAAGCGCGATCCTTGCTCGATTCTGCGCGCAGGCCATGTCACTCGGCGCGCTAAGTCCTGAAGCCCATCGCACTCTCGCCATTGCCATGAATCGCCTGGGCGCGCGCAGCAATACCGGAGAAGGCGGCGAAGATCCCAGCGTCTATCGCTTCGAGCCGGAAGCCGCGAATCGCGTGAAACAAGTTGCTTCCGCGCGTTTTGGCGTCACCGCCGAATATCTGGCGCGCGCCGACGAACTCGAAATCAAGATGGCGCAAGGTTCGAAGCCCGGCGAAGGCGGCCAGCTTCCCGCCATCAAAGTGAATTCCTACATCGCGCGCCTGCGCCACGCAGTTCCGGGCATGTCGTTGATTTCTCCGCCGCCGCATCACGACATTTACAGCATCGAGGATCTGGCGCAGCTGATTTACGATCTGCGCTCAGTGAATCCCGTCGCGCGAATCGGCGTGAAACTGGTTTCCGGTGCGGGCGTGGGCATCATCGCTGCGGGGGTCGCGAAAGCTGGCGCCGACGTGATCACCATCGCAGGATTCGACGGTGGCACCGGAGCTTCGCCGCTTACTTCGATCAAAAACACCGGCCTGCCGTGGGAAATCGGCTTGCGCTCCGCACATTCCGCGCTGGTTCGCTCCGGTTTCCGTGAAAGAGTGCGCCTGCGGGTCGATGGCGGATTCAAATTTGGCCGCGATGTGGTGATCGCCGCGCTGCTGGGCGCCGACGAATTTGGTTTTGGCACCGCTACGCTGCTGGCCATCGGTTGCGTGATGGCGCGGCAATGCCACCTGAACACTTGCCCTGTGGGCATTGCCACGCAGGACGAGAAGCTGCGCGCGCGCTTCACCGGCAATCCTGAAATGGTGATGACTTATTTCCACGGCGTGGCTGGAGAAGTTCGAGAACGCATGGCAGCGTTGGGAATTCGCGCACTCGCCGACGTAATCGGTGCAGTGGAAAAATTGCGGCCACGCAACGAATCGGCGTCGCACTCGGTTGCCGGATTGCTACAGCCATCAACCAACCCCGCGCAGCAGTCTGCAAAAGATCTGCCGCTCGAAATCCATCTGCCCGAAACTGCGAAAGATATTCGCCGCAAACTGCTGCGCGGCGTGGACGGCCTGAAACATTTCCCGTTTGTCCATCATTCGCTTTCCATTTCCAATTCCGACCGCAGCGTCGGCGCGCACCTCAGCGGCCATATCCTGCGCAAGTCGAATTTCGACGGCCTAGAAGGGAAGAGCATTCGCTGCGAATTTCGCGGCTCTGCTGGACAAAGCTTCGGCGCGTTTTTGGTTCCCGGCATTCGTTTCCGGCTGGTGGGCGATGCCAACGACTATGTCGGCAAAGGGCTGAGCGGTGGCACCCTAGCCATCACCGCAGGCGCCGCAGCGTCCAAACGCGGCGACGTGCTCGCAGGCAACACAGTTCTTTACGGCGCGACCAGCGGAAAACTTTTTATCGCAGGACGAGTTGGCGAACGCTTCGCCGTGCGCAATAGTGGCGCGCTGGCCGTCATCGAAGGCACCGGCCATCACGGTTGCGAATACATGACCGCGGGCATCGCTGTTATTCTGGGCCCAGCGGGAATGAACCTCGGCTCCGGAATGACGGGCGGGCTCACCTACATACTACGCGACGCGCTCACCGGCGACAATTGCAACCACGAATTCGTGCGCTGCGCGGAAATCGGCGACGGCGTCGGCGAGCAGGAAGAGGCCTGGCTGCGCACGCTGCTGCAGGAACATTTTCGCCTCACCGGCAGCCAACGGGCGCGGCGCTTGCTGCAATCCACGCACTCGCTGCCGCTAGTGCGCCTGCAGCCCGTGTATCTGCCATGTCCGATCGCCGATACCTGGGCGCCGTTCCTCACGCGCCCCGCAATTCCGCAAGATGACGCAGACGTTTCCGAAGTGATTCGCACGCTGCCGCTGGAGAATGAAAATATACGACAGGCCAGCGGATCAGCCTGCTGAATCATTTTGCGCGCGAAAAATCGCTTGGCGCGAGCCGTACGCTGATTGACGCGCACGCTGCATACGCGGCGCCTCGCCGTGAGCACGTCCACGATCATGACCATGATCATGACCACGAACATGGGCATGAGCACAGCGACGGTCGCGCCGCCAGGAATTTCTCGTCCTGAAGGCCCACGCACCCGCCCATTTCGCGCCCCGCCACGCCCCAACCCAGCGCCCAAAATTGCCGTTCCCAGCAATGTACCCACTCCACATCGTTAACCTTTTAGCACGCGGCCCGGATTATACGGTTGAGCTCGCCCCCCCATAACAATTAGGTTAACACTAGGCGTTGTACCGTTAACTGGAAAGCAACTACAAATCTAGGATTTGGGCGGTTTTATGGCAGTCTTGGGGGAACTCACGGCGACGCGTGTGCGCCGAAGTTGCAACGTTGTCTCACGCGTCGTGGCAGACGAAGCGATTGTGGTTCCCATCCGCCGCGGCGCAGCCGACCTTGATTCCATCTATACCTTTAATGAATCCGGCACGAAGCTTTGGTCCCTGATCGAAAGCGGCCTGGATGCCACCGCATTGGCCTCCTATCTCCAATCAGAATACGGGCTTACTCAGGCCCAGGCCCTTTCGGACGCGGAAGCTTTTGTAAGAGACCTGACTCAGGAGGGTTTGGTCGAGCCTGCCTAACCCGCAGGCATCACCCCGGCTAGGCGGCCGGGCACTTGGGAAATGAACGAAACAACCTACTCCGCATTCAGCATGGGCGTGCATCAACGCACGTCTGGCAAGCGCGTGCCGATGGAAGTGTCCATCGAAGTCACGCGCCGTTGTCCGTTGGAATGCCTGCACTGCTATAACAATCTTCCCATGGCGGATCGCGCCGCCCGCAATCGCGAGCTTTCCCTCGAAGAATATCGCCGCCTGCTCGATCAAATCGCCGACGCCGGATGCTTCTGGATTCTGTTCACCGGCGGCGAGATTTTCGCGCGCCCCGATTTTCTGGAAATATATGGTTACGCCAAATCCAAAGGCTTCCTGGTCACCCTGTTCACCAACGGGACCATGATCACCGAACGCATCGCCGATTTTCTGGCGGAATACCGGCCCTTTGCGATCGAAATCACCCTGTACGGCGCCACCCGCAAGACTTATGACGCTCTGACGCAGATTCCCGGCTCCTACGACCGCTGCATCCGCGGCATTCGCTTGTTGTTAGACCGCAAGCTGCCGCTGAAGCTGAAGACCGTTCCCACCACCATCAATCGCCACGAAGTGTACGAAATGCAGCGCATGGCCGAGCAGGATTTTGGCGTGGATTTCAAATTTGATCCGCTGGTGAATCCGCGCATTGATTGCTCGCAAAGCCCGGTGGAGGTGCGGCTCACTCCCGAAGACGCCGTGGCGCTGGATCTGCACGAGCCGCGCCGGCGCGCCGAGGCGCTGAAACTGATCGAGCGCGATATGGCGCTGCCCGCCGCTGCTTTCGCCACGGAAAATATTTATCAGTGCGGTGGTGGCCTTACTTCCTGCGCTATTGATCCCTACGGCCAAATCAGCATCTGCGTGCTTTCACATCAGGAAAGCTATGACTGGCGCTCCGGCAGCTTCAGCGCCGGCTGGAATGATTTCCTGGGCCGTGTCCGCGGCAAGAAGAAGACGCGCCAGAGCAAATGCGATGCGTGCCGGATCAAGACTCTCTGCGGCATGTGCGCTGCCAATGGCGAACTGGAAAAGGGCGACGCCGAATCTCCCGTGGAGTTTTTGTGCGAAGTGGCCCATCTCCGCACCATGGCCCTCGGTATCGAAATACCCGCGCACGGAGATTGCGAATGCTGCGCGGGCGGGATTGCGCACGACAAATTATTGCAATCGGCCGAGCGCATTCGTAAGGGGGAAGTGGACGTCGGTTCCTGGACGCCCACGCCGACCGCTGCGACACTGCCGATTTTGCAACAGAGCTCCGGCTGCGGAAGCGGCTGTGGTTCCTGTGGGGCCCACGCATGAGCAGCGAATCACCTATGCCCGATCAGAATCAGAATTCGCCGCGCGGCACGAAGCCGTATGAGTCTCCGAAGATCATCCGTGTCAGCCTGCGTCCCGATGAAGCAGTTCTCGGTCATTGCAAGACGCCGTCATCCGCTGGTCCGGCAAATCCGGGCTGCGGCATCGCTCTGGGCGGCTGTATGTCCTTCGGATCCTGACGTGAGAACTATGAACTTGCTAACGCCATCGCAACCACTGCGCTCCACCGGCCCGTCGCGACGAATCGCGGCGCGCATCGGTGGAATTTCACTTGGCGCAACCTCGGTGGCCGGGGGCCCCGCTCTGCTGGCGGACGCGCAACTCAAGGATTTTGTGATCACGGACTCAATCTGCGACGTGGAATTCGATGTGGCATTTGGCGGCCGCTTCGATTCTGCGCCCGGGGAATTAATTTTCGATTCCCGCGGATTGTGGAAATTGTTCCGCAACGCAGAAGGCTTCTGCTTTCGCTTGACTACCGACTTCATCGGCACGCTGCCTTACAAACAAGCCCTCGTCGCGCCGGATTTCAAGTCTGGTCGCATTGAAATGTCTCGCGAATATTTCACAGCAGGTGAGCCCGTGAACCCGCTGGAATATCCGCTCGATGAACTTCTCTGGATTCATCGCCTCGCGCAGGGTGAAGGCGTGGAAGTCCACGGTTGCGGCGTGATCGCTCCCGATGGCCGCGGTCTGCTGCTCACCGGCCACTCCGGCGCGGGGAAAAGCACCTCCTCCCGGCTGTGGTCGCAGCGCGATGGCGCGCGCGTGCTAAGCGACGACCGCATCATTCTGCGCCGCGAACGCGGCCGCATCTGGATGTATGGAACTCCCTGGCACGGCGACGCGGGAATCGCCGAGGCCGATCGCGCGCCGCTGGATGGAATTTACGTTCTCGCTCACGGCCACCGTAATGAAATACGGCCGCTCAGCCGCACCACCGCGTCGGCGGAACTTTTCGCGCGCAGCTTTGTGCCGCATCACTCGACGGATGCCATCACTTTCATTCTGGAATTTTTCGGCAAGGTTACAGATAGCGTTCCTTGCTCCGAATTTTCATTTGTGCCGGATTTCACCGCTGTGGAGGCTCTGCTTCGTGAAGACGTCGGAAAAATTATTGCGGCGTGATACGTCGCAATTCGCGATGCTGTGCGAGGACGTGCTGCAGCGCGGCTTGCAGGTGCGTTTTCTCGCGCACGGGCAGAGCATGCAGCCGAACGTCCTGAATGGCGATGCGGTCATCGCCGAGTCGGTGGACGCGAGCCAACTGCGCCGCGGAGATATTGCGCTCACACTTGGCGCTCATGGCGTTCTGCTCCATCGCGTGATCGGCCTCGACCCGAAAACAAACAGAATCGTCACCCGCGGCGACGCCGGTCAGCAGAACGACACTCCCGCCGCCCTCGTTCTCGGCAGGGCCGTCTGCCTGGAGCGCGACGGCAAAAGAATTTCGCTGCAACGACCTGGCAAAAAATTGTTGCACGCGTTGCGCCGGCAATACCGCCGCGTAATCCAGGCTGGTACGCGCCGCTCTCCGCGTTTGCGCTCGATGCTCGCTCCGCTGCTGTGCGCGCTCTTCGCATTGTGCTTATACGCCTCGCCCGCAGCCGCGCAATTTACGATTACCGATAGCGTCACCCCCGCGAACGTCGCGCCCGGTGGCACAGTCGTGTTCACGCAAGTCCTCACATATACCGCTGCCCCCAACTTCACGCCGTCGGCCGCGAACCCCGTAAAGACGACGCAGCCGATCCCAACTGGCCTGACCTACGTCAGTGCCGTCTTTGCGGGTACGGCCAACAACCGCTGGGGGTGCGTGGCGGCGGCCGGCACGCTCACGTGCACGGACAACAACAACGGCACGACCTATCACACCGGCAACGCTACGACGTTCACGATTACCATGTCCGTCGGCCCCGCGACGCCGAACGGCACGCTCACAGATTCCATCACTGCCACTCCCGGCGGTTCCAACGCCACCGCCAACATCAATGTCGCGCCTCCGCCGCTCTCCGTCTCTGGGACTGCAACTCCCAATCCCGTGGCGACGGGCGGGCAAATCACTTTCGCCGAGACGGTCACGAATAACAGCGCCACCACCGCAGCGAACGGCGCGACGCTCGCGCAATCCACACCAGCCAATACGACTTTCGTCTCCGCCACTCCGCCCGGTGGTTGGACGTGCGGCACAACTCCCGCGGCAGGTGGCACTGGGTCAATCGTCTGTACGGCCAACTCCGCGATGGCTGCGGCAACGTCCGTAAACTTCACGATCGTTGTGGCCGTGAATTCGGGAGCGGTCGGCGGAACCACGATCACAAACATTTCAGTGGCAGTGAGCGAAACGGGAACGAACCCGGGAACCCCAAACAACATCTCGATCTCTACCACGGTGCAAGGCGCGGATCTTGCCATGACGCAAGTTGCCTCGGCTCCAGCCGTCGCGCCCGGCACAACCATCACCTACACCGAGACCGTCACCAATAACGGCCCGAACGCAGCCACCGGCGCAGTCCTCTATCAGCAGACGCCGCCCAACACCACGTTCGCTTCGATTACGCCCCCCACGGGATGGACTTGCGGCACAGCTCCGGCAGCTGGTGGAACCGGGGAGGTCCTCTGCTCGGCCACCGGCACGCTGAGCGCCAACACCACCAGCGGATCTTTCACATACGCCGTCACAGTTGCCGCTGCCACTGCGGCCGGCACCACCATTGTTAATTCCGCGGACGTTACTTCGCAGACCTCCGATCCCGTTTCATCCAATAACACCACGTCCACATCCGTCCTGGTGGAAACCACCGGCGATGTGGACATAGCAATTTCCATGACCGCAGCGCCTACGCCGGTGTTCGTCTCCTCCGCGCTTTCATACACTATTCAGGTAACGAACCTCGGTCTCGCTTCCGACGCGGGAGTAACTGTCGTGGATACGGTGCCTGCCACGCTCATCAACCCGGTGGCGACCCCGTCCGTGGGAACTTGTGGTGCGGTAACCGCCGGCGCGATCACTTGCAGTCTCGGCCCCGTCGCGTATCCGCTCACAACGCCGATCACCATTACGCTCACCGGAACCACCCCCGCCACTGGCAGTCCGCTCACGAACAACGCGGTCGTTAGCACCACCGGCACGGATCCCGTTCCGTCGAATAATACGGCGACGGTCGTGACCGTGGTGCAGCCGCTGGTTTGCGCGATGCCAGGCAAAGACGGCGCAGGTGGCACGCTCAGCGGAGTTGTCAACGCGTACTATCCTCCGGCTGCAGGCGCGGTGGCCGTTGGCGCCACCTCGATCACCCTGGGCGCTGCAGCTGCTGCTCCGGCCGCACAATCTCCCATCGGTGTCGGCGATTTGCTGCTCGTAATCCAGACGCAGGGCGCACGAATAAATTCGACCAACACCAGTTCGTACGGTGATGGCGTTCCTGGCGATCCCGCCTCCGGCTCCACCAGCCTTGGCAATTCGGGCCAGTTTGAGTTTGTCACCGCGACGGTTGCCGTACCGCTCGCCGGTGGCACGCTCACGTTTACCGGCACGGGCTCGGGTGGCGGGCTTCTGAATTCCTACACCAGCGCCGCAGCGACAACCACCCAAGGAATTCAGACGTATCAAGTCATTCGAGTCCCGCAGTACACCACCGCGACTTTCAGCAGCACTCTCGCTGCGCTGCCGTGGAACGGAGCAGTGGGCGGCGTGCTCGCCGTGGACGTAGCCTCCCAGCTTACGCTCGGCGGCACCGTAAGCCTCGACGGCACAGGCTTCCGCGGCGGCGCTGGACGCATTCTCGGTGGCGCAGCCGGCACGCTCGCGACCGACGTCGTCACGCTATCCACGCAAGCTGCCAACGGCTCGAAAGGTGAAGGCATCGCTGGAACGCCGCACTATATTGCTCCGGCTATCGGCACCATCACTCCGGCAACCACCGCCGTAAGCACCGCACAAGCGGTTCTTGAAGGGATGCCGAACGGCAGTTACGGACGCGGTGCTCCAGGCAACGCAGCGGGCGGCTCCACCGACGCCAATCCCACTTCCAATAATCAGAACAGCGGCGGCGGCGCCGGCGGAAACGGCGGAAACGGCGGCACAGGCGGTTTTGGCTGGCAGAGCGCCGGAGTCGTCGGAGGTTTCGGCGGCGTGGCTTTTCCCGCCAGTACCAGCGCGCTCGTCATGGGTGGTGGAGGCGGCGCCGGGACCACAAACGACGGCTCCTACTGGATTCCCACCACCAATACTGGCAACGCCGACTGCGGCGCAAACTGCACCGGCATCTTCAGCAGCGGAACCGCGGGCGGCGGAATCGTAATTATTCACACCGGCTCTGTCGCGGGGACGGGCACAATTTCCGCCAACGGTGTGACCGCTCTTCAAACCGAGAATGACGGCGGCGGTGGCGCTGGCGCGGGCGGCTCGATTTTGATTTTCGCGAATAGCGGCTCTCTCTCCGGGTTAACCGCTAGCGTCGCGGGCGGCAATGGCGGAATCACCTGGCCCGAAGATGCGCCCGGAACGCCTTTCCCCGGCAATCGCCACGGTCCCGGAGGCGGCGGAGGCGGCGGTGTGATTCTTGCATCGGCCGCTCCCGGAACTGCCAACGTCAGCGGCGGCATCCCCGGCTGGTCCACGCTCGCCAACGATCCCTATGGAGCCACGGTCGGCCAAGCTGGATTCGTCGGCTCTGGATTGTCAATCACCGAAACGCCTGGCACGCAGTCAGGCGCCTATTGCGCCGGCGCGGATCTCGCGGTAACAAATACAGGCACGCCCAGCGTCGTCGTACCCGGAAACAACATTACCTACACGCAAACGGTCACCAACAACGGCCCGCAGGACGCCGTCAACGCCACCTTCGTCGAAGCGGTTCCCGGCAACACCACATTTCAATCGCTGATAATTGCGCCGGGTTGGTCGTGCACCACGCCGGCGGTCGGTAGCGCTGGAAATATTAGCTGCACAGATCCGGACGTAGCGAACGCCGCCGCTGGCAGCTTCACGTTGGTCGTGCAAGTGATTCCGGGCACCGTGAGCGGCACGCAAATTTTGGACACGGCCTCGGTTTCATCTGGCACCAACGATCCCAACCTCGCGAACAACACCGCGAGCGTGTTGACCATCGTCGGTTCGGCCACCAGCGCTAACCTCATTGTCACGATGTCGGCTACGCCCAATCCCGTGCAGGCCGGCAACAACATCACCTATACGGTCACGGTGCACAATAACGGCCCGGCTGCCACCGGCTCCGTCACGTTCACAGACACGATTCCGGCTCACACCACGTTCTCCTCTCTCGCGCAGACCGGCACCGCGTGGGTGTGCCCGGCTCCTGGCACCGCCGTCAGTTGCACCATCGCGTCGCTTCCCTCGGGAGCCACCACTACATTCACTCTGATCATCACGGTTGCCGCGGTTACCGCCTCCGGCACAGTCATCACCAATACTGCCAGCACTTCCACTTCGACGCCGGATCCGAATCCCTCAAGCAACAGCTCCACCGTGAACGTCACGGTCGCCTCCGCGGGCCAATATGATTTGAGCGTCACCAGCTCCGCGTCGCCGAATCCCGTCACGCCCGGAAACAACATCACCTTCCTGCTGAATTTCGCGAACAACGGGCCGAACTCGGCCAGCAACGTGACCTTTACCGATACGGTTCCCTCCAATACCACTTTTGTTTCGCTCGCGCTTCCTGCAGGCGCCACTTGCACCACGCTTCCGGCCGTCGGCGGCACTGGCGCGATCAGTTGCTGCCCCGGCACCGCAGGAGTCTGCTCGGGCGCGGCGATTCCGTCCGGCACCACCGCACAGCTTCCGCTGGTGGTGAAAGTAAACGCCGCCACTGCGTCGGGCACCGTGATCTCGAACACCGCGAATATCGGTCCCACAACGAATGACGTGAACGTCGCGAACAACTCGTCCACCGCCACCACCGTCGTCGCATCGCCCACGCAAGCCGACGTCGCCATCGTGAAGACCGCCGCGCCGCAGCCCGTGGACCAAGGCGCGACTCTCACCTACACGCTGCAAGTCACGAACAACGGCCCGGCCGTCGCGCAAAATGTGAACGTCTCCGATCCGCTGCCCAGCCAGGTCTCATTCGTCTTCGTATCCACTACCCAAGGCACCTGCACGCAGGCTGCGGGTACGGTCAGCTGCAGCTTGGGCTCGGTCAGCGTTGGCGGCTTAGTGACCATCACCATCAGCACCACTGCGGTGACGTTCAGTTCGTCGTCGCTGGTGGTCAATACTGCCACCGTAAACTCTTCGACCAGCGATCCGAACACGTCGAACAATATGTCCTCTGTGATTTCGACGATTCAGGCGCCCACCGCCGTTCAGCTTTCATCCTTCCGCGCGCAAACTCGGGCTGGAGGCGGCGTGCTGCTCGAATGGCGCACGCGAGAAGAAGTCCGCAACCTCGGTTTCCATGTGTATCGCGAAGACGCGCAGGGCCGTCACCAGCTCGATCCTTCGCTGATCGCCGGTGGTGCACTGCTGTTGCGCGGCGGCCAACCACAGCATCCCGCGCGCACCTATCAATGGTTTGATCCGCAGGGCGGCCCAGGCTCTTCATACGTGCTCGAAGACGTGGACCTCAGCGGCGTGCACAACACACACGGACCCGTCAATCCTGATTCCACCGTCTCTGAGACGACGCCGATGTCCCAGGCGACGCTGCTGAATCAGCTTTCGAATTTGCTGCCCTCAGCTCCGATTTGGCCGCGGCGTCCTGGCGCCCCGTTGCCGCCATCGGCTCCGTCTTCAGTCGCGGAAGTTTCCAGCGCTTATCTCGATGCACTGCCCGCGGCAAAAATTTCCATCACCGCGGAAGGCTGGTACGTGGTCACGCGCGCACAACTCGTCGCCGCTGGCTTTGATCCCGGATCCGACGCGCGCACACTACAGCTTTTCGCCGAAGGCGTCGAGCAACCGATCTCCATCCTCGGCCAGCAAGGCGCGTCTCTCGGCAGCATCGGCGCCATCGCTTTCTACGGCACTGCCATTGACACGCCGTTCTCCGGCACGCGCGTTTATTGGCTGGTGCGCGGCTCACAGGCCGGCAAGCGCATTCCTGTCTCCACTTCGGAGGGTTCCGGCGCATCCAGCGTGCAGAGTTTCCTTTCGTCCGTCACTCTCGAACAACGCACCACCTATTTCGCCGCGCTGCTCAACGGCCCGAACACCGATAATTTCTTCGGCGCGCTCGTCAACACGGAGCCGCTGGATCAGAATCTCGCGATTCAGAATTACGATCCGTCGTCCAGCATCCCCGCGCAGATCACCATTACCCTGCAGGGAGTCACCGCCGGCCAGGCGCACAGCGTCAGCGCTACGGTGAACGGCTCATCCGTGGGAGTTCTAAACTTCGACGGCCAAGCGAATTTCTCCAGCACTTTCCCGATCGAGCAGGGCCTGCTTCAAAATGGCGTCAACACCGTCACCCTCACCGCGCTCAACGGTGAAAACGACACCAGTCTGGTCCAATCCATCGTCCTGAATTTCCCTCACACCTACACCGCGGATTCCGATTGGCTCCGTGCCGCCGCTCCCGCGGGCGCGCATCTGAAGATCAGCGGATTCTCCAGCTCGCAGATCCAGGCATACGACATTTCCGACCCTCTCAATATTATTCAGCTCGCCGGCCACATTACTTTTGACAACACCGGATCGAGTATCAACGTCACCGTTCCCGGCTCGCCCTCCAGCGCTGTTCCGCATACGTTCATCGCTTTCGCGGCGGACCAAATATCTCCGGCCGCAGCGATTTCGTACCATCCGCAGAGCTTGCTCGAGCAGCAGCGGAGCGGTTCCGATATCGTCATCATCACCTATCCGGATTTTGCGTCCACGCTCGCTCCGCTGGTCAGCTTGCGCAAATCGCAGCAGCACGATGTTACGGTCGTCACCACGGACCAGCTCTTCGACGCTTTCAATTACGGCGAACGCAGCCCGTTCGCGCTGCAGAACTACCTGCAATTCGCATCCACCCAGTGGCGCGAAAAGCCTCAGGCCGTTTTGCTTATCGGCGATGCATCCTTCGATCCGCGCAATTATCTCGGGCTCGGAGATTTCGATTTCCTGCCCACGCGCATCATCGAAACGGCCGCATTCAAAACCGCTTCCGACGATTGGCTCAGCGATTTTCAGGGCACCGGTTTCGCCACTATCCCCACGGGTCGCATTCCCGCGCGGACCGCTGCCGACGCGACCCTGGTGATTTCCAAGATTGTGAATTACGAACGCGGCGCATCACAAGGCGCATGGACGCAGCAAGCCCTGGTAATCGCGGACCAGAACGTTGGCGTGGACTTCTCCAGCGAAGCAGAGATGGCCGCCACGCTGCTGCCGGCTTCGCTTGTGACGACCAAAATCCTGGCAGACGGTGAGTCCACCAGCGCGGTGTCTCAGCAAATTATTGATGCGGTCAACAACGGCACGCTGCTCGTCAATTACACTGGCCACGGTTCCGAGCAGCAATGGTCCTTCTCCGACTTGCTCGACAACAATTCTGTCGCCGCGTTCAGCAATGGCGGACGCCTGCCCGTCTTCCTGCTCATGGATTGCCTGAACGGCTTCTTCCACGACGTTTACGCCGAGAGCCTTTCCACCGCGCTGCTGCTGGCACCGAATGGCGGCGCCGTAGCCGTGTGGGCCTCTTCCGGCTTCACCACCGCGCCGCCGCAAGCCGCCATGGACCAGGCGCTGCTGCGCACGCTAGCCGCAAATCCGGCGCAGTCGCTAGGCCGCTCCATCCTCACGTCCAAATTAAATATCACCGACCCTGACGTCCGCCGCACCTGGATCCTTTTCGGCGACCCCGCCATGCGCATAGCGTTCCCAACCGCATCATCCCCAATCTCAACCAAGCCGATCGTCGTTCCCATAGCGCCTAAGCCGCGGTCCCAGCAGCAACAGCCTCGCTAACCTCTGCGCTGCAACATACATCCACCGTGTCATCCCGAACAGAGTCCCGCGCTTCTTCTGACGATGCGACGAGCATCGTCATCCTGCCTGCCCAGAGTGATTTTGCGGAGGGAGGCCGGTGCCTTAGTTTCAAGCCGGAAGCAGGATCCCCCGGCGCAGTTTGGCGGGCGCGGGACGTAGTGGAGGGATCCGCTTTTTCTCGCAATGGCCGAGAATCTTTGTAGGGCGCGGCTTTAGTTCATCCTGAGAGCCTGCCAGCGGCAGGATCGAAGGGCCACAGCATGAACGCCAGGGAATCCTCGCGGCCTCAACCGCTGAAGTACGGACTTATCGGGCACCCCGCGAACAGGGCAGAGAATTAAACGCGACTCCGGGATACAATCCTAGCTGGGGAAAAAAGTGTCAAACCTCTCCAAGCTCGTCGAACGAATCGCCATCGCCACGCTGACCGCGGCTGCAATCGTGTATGCGGTCGATTACGGCGTCTTCCAACACAAAATGAGCACAAACGGAGGTGCCGCAGCGCTGGGCACCGTCACGTCCTACTACGGCACCGCGCTGAAAAACGGCAAAATGGAAATCTTCACTGACCAACCGCTCACCGAAACCTGCGCCCACTCCCTATTCCCACACTCTGGCTACCGCCCCTGCTGGTACGCCGGCCGCGACAACGTGAAACCCATAGGCTAGGGCCTTCAACGTTTCCGCTTCCGCGCCTTCCGCCCACGCTCCTCCGCATTCGCCGCAGTCTGCAGAAGCTGCAACAAAGCCTGCGCGTCCCGCGTAAGCGCCCGATGCCGCGGGTAAATCACATCCAGATTGCGCCGCAGCGGCTCCTCATTCAAAATTTCAATCGCCACTAATTTGCCCTTGCGCAATTCGTGCGTCACCGCGATCAAAGGCAAAAAGCTCAGCCCCAATTTCCGCTCCACCATCCGCTTGGCCGCCTCAATCGTCTCCACCTCCAGCACGGTATTCGGCAGCTGTCCCGCGCGCCGAAATAATCCCTGGCTCAAAGTCCAGTCGCTCGACCCACGATCAAAAAAAATCAGCGGCATCGCTTCCACGTCCTCCAGCCGCACGCGCCGTTTCCGCGCTGCCGGATGATTCGGATGCCCCACCAAAATCAGCGGATCGTCGCGCAGGGTCATCGTCTCCACTTCAGGATGGTTCAAGGAGCGCGCCACGCCGATCTCCGCCTCGCCGTCCAGCACCATTTTCAGTACCTGCGCGGAAGTCCCGGAACGAAGATTCACCAGCACCTTGGGATTCGCCGCCTGGTAATCCTTCATCACGTCCGGTAAGAAATAAGTGCACACGGAAAGCGCCGCAGCGACGCTCAAGCTGCCGCCGGCGGTCGGCTGCAGCTCGTGAACCGCCTGCCGCGCCCTGGTCACATCGCGCAGCAGTTGCTCGGCGTGAGGGCGCAGCGCCTTACCTGCCGGCGAAACCGAGAGATTTCCGCGCACGCGCGCGAATAGCTTCACGCCTAGGCCGTCCTCCAGCGCCCGCACCCGCGCGCTTACAGCAGGCTGGCTGATATTCAGCGCCGCAGCCGCGCGATGAAAGCCGCCATATGTCAGCACTGCCAAAAAAGTCTCGATCTGATCAATTTGCACATTACCTCGCTATGCCGCGCAACAGCAGGGAAGCACCAGCCGAGAGGTAGTACCACGCAATTTGGTACCGCCGTTGGAAACTACCTGATAATCATATTCTATCAAGATGATAACGACAATCAGTTTGACTGATTGCCTTCCTTCCCTCACACTGCACCCAGTCGCCAGTAGTTCACGGACCGCGAGCGATTTGTCCCGCCGCTCAGTTCCTGCCTGGCTGCTCCGGCCCCCAAGTCCCAGCTCAGTTATTCGACGGAAAGAAACCCAGGCCCCACCATCTTTCGACATCAAAGAGGACGAAACTCATGACCACCAACGGCAACGGCAGTCATCGCAACCTGGAGCATCACTGGAAGACAGATCTGCGCTGGGAAGGCGTCACCCGCCCCTACTCCCAGAAAGACGTCGAACAACTGCGCGGCTCCGTGCACATCGAGCACACTCTCGCGCGCATGGGCGCCGAGCGCCTCTGGCAGTTGCTGCAAGACGATCTTTACGTGAACGCGTTGGGCGCCCTCACCGGCAATCAAGCCGTGCAGCAAGTCGCCGCTGGCCTACAAGCCATCTATCTAAGCGGCTGGCAAGTCGCGGCCGACGCCAACGATGCCGGACAAATGTATCCCGATCAGAGCCTTTATCCCGCCGACAGCGTCCCCAACGTAGTGCGCAAGTTGAACCAAGCTCTCGCGCGCGCCGACCAAATCCATCACGCGGAAGGCAAGAACGGAGTTCATTGGTTCGCGCCAATCGTCGCCGATGCCGAAGCCGGATTCGGGGGCAACTTGAACGCCTTCGAACTGATGAAGGCCATGATTGAAGCAGGCGCCGCGTGCGTGCACTTCGAAGATCAATTGTCCTCGGCGAAAAAGTGCGGCCACCTCGGCGGAAAAGTTCTCGTGCCCACGGTCGAAGCCATTCAGAAACTCGTCGCCGCCCGCCTGGCCGCTGATGTGATGGGTGTGCCCACACTGATCATGGCGCGCACTGATGCGGACAGCGCGCACTTGATCACTAGCGACATTGACCAGCGCGACCGCGAATTCCTCACCGGCGAACGCACTCCTGAAGGCTTCTTTAAGATTCGCGGCGGCCTGCGCTCCGCGATCGCCCGCGGCCTGGCCTACGCGCCCTATGCCGATCTGATCTGGTGCGAAACCTCGAAGCCGCATCTCGGCGAAGCGCGCCAGTTCGCCGAAGCAATTCACGCCAAGTATCCCAACAAGATGCTGGCCTACAATTGCTCGCCATCCTTCAACTGGCGGAAAAATCTCGACGACAATACCATCGCGAAATTCCAGCGCGAACTCGGCGCCATGGGTTACAAATTCCAGTTCATCACTCTCGCGGGATTCCACGCCCTGAACCTTTCCATGTTCGAGCTCGCGCGCAATTACAAACAGGACGGCATGTCTGCCTATTGCCGCCTGCAGGAAAAAGAATTCGCCAGCGAGCAGGCGTTCGGATACGAAGCCGTGAAGCACCAGCGCTTCGTCGGCACCGGCTACTTCGACACGGTGCAGCAGGCAATCACCAGCGGTACCGCTTCCACCACCGCGCTCGCAGGTTCCACCGAAGCCGCGCAATTCCAGGAAGCGAAGCCGCTGCATCTGCCCACGCAGCAGAAAAAAGAAATGCGCCAGGCGGCTTCAGCCGACTAAGCGCGGCTCGCACAAAAGGCGGAGCGGACAAACAAAAGGGGCGAGCTCATCGAGAGCCGGCCCCTTTCTTCTTCGACCTCGCCACAAACAGAATCCGTTTCGGAATCAGCAGCCGGAAGGGCGGGGCTTCAGCCCCGCCATCACGCTCCGCACCGAGTAGGGCTTTAGCCCCTGAAGCCATGTTTTCCGATCATGTCTGAAAACGCCCCAGTCCGCGGGGTTCACGTCCTACCCCCGGCCACCGTCCGCAGCTCCCACTCACCCGCGTTTGGCTGCAACAATCTTCGCCGTCGTAATGGCTTGCCCCACGTGCCGCTGCGTGTGATCCGCCACATGTACCAGCAACCCACCCACAGTCGTCGGCAGTAACTTCACGCCTACAGGCCTCGGTTCCTCCAAACGATTCGCATCAAATTGCCGGACGCGCGCCGCGCCTCGCGCCAGCGCCGCTTCCAATTCCGCAAACAGCTCGGCGCGCGTCGCACCGGCATCTAGCTCGGTCTTGAGCAACGCGATTTGCGAATCATCAAGCCGCTTTCCTTCCGCATAACTCAGCAGCCGATCAATGCTCCGCGCAATATGCCGAATATGAAACGCCACCGGCGCAATCCCCTGTGGCCGGGAATTCAATTCCGCGTCGCTCAATTGTCCGCACCAGTGCGTCAAATCCTCCCGCGCCAGCTCCAGCGCGTGCAGTACCGCGCGAGGCACCGCGGCAACATCCGTCGGCGTCCCACGCAACCAGGGCTCAGCCATTCGAACCTCACTCATCCGCGCGCGCCCCCACACCTAACGTACGCGAAATCGCGCGCCCAAGAAATGACGACTACGCACAACGAAAAGCGCTCAATGCGGCGGGGCCGCAGGTTTAGAGTCACTCATATTCGTCCCCGGCGCAACCGGCGCGGCGTCCGCCCCACCAGCAGCTTCCTCTCCCGGCTTAACCATATACGGCACGATCACCGAAATCCGACGGTTCGAAGGATCCATCGGCGCGGCAGCCTTTCGCAATCGCTGGTCTGCGAATCTGCGCACTTGGGTCACTTGATTTTCTCCAACTCCGTTCATCCGCATCAATCTTCGCGCCGCATTAGCCCGATCCGCCGAAAGTTCCCAGTTACTGTAATTGCGCCCTTCGGAATACGATTTCGCGTCCGTGTGCCCCTCAATCGCCAGCCGGTTAGGAAGTTTCCCTAATTCCTGGGCCAGCACCACCACGATATCCCGCCCATCGGCATTCAAATTCGGGCTGCCGATATCATAAAAAGTTCCCTTAGCCGACTCCATCAGCTCGATTCGCAACTCCTCATTGGTAATCGTCATCTCAATATGGTCTTTCAACTTATCGAAGTTCGGCACTTCCCGGATCGCCTTCTCCAGCTGCTGCTTCAGCAAATAGGTATGCGCGGAAACCCGCATAAACATTGGCGATTGTGAGGCATGTTTCGCCGTTTGTACCCCGTTTGTACTCGCAGGATTGGCGCAAGGATATTGCTGTAATAAATGATTGACTACCTTATAAGGTGGGGCGTAGGTTGCGAGTGCGAGACGCCACGGCGGTTAGAACGCCGCAGCGTCTCTGACCATCATTACCCGGATAAGGGGTAAAAATGGCTGAGCGCATTCTAAAGCATCAGGGGCTTGGCGTCTCGCGAATCTCTCTTGCGAGGTGCCAATGATTCTCTCCGTAGTTTACAGCAGCGACGAAAGGGACAGATTCGCCCCGTATCAAATCCTGCTAGACGACCAACCGTTTTTGGACGGCATCGAATTTGAAGCCGAAGCGGTTTCGATTTGCAAAATGCTGGACGAATTGCCCGCAGTTCCACCACCCGCGATTCGCCCGAAGCATCTTCTAACCGTTGTCCATCCCAAGCCGCATCCACTTGACCCGCCCGCGTGGCACGACCGCTGGCATAGACAGCGAGAGCGCGGGTCAATTCTGATTGAAGCCGCGATAATGATTCCCCTATTTCTCATGCTGTGCTTCGCGGGTTTGGATTGTCTGTGGGCCATGCAAGAAAAATCCACGGTCGTATGGTTGGCACAGCAAGCAGCAGCATGTAGCGTGGCCACGCCCCCGGGCGCGTGCAATCCGCAAACGTTCGTGACAAATCAAGCGGCGGGCTTGGGCCTCACGCCCGCGCGGTTAACACTCACAGCGGCGAGCGGTAGCGCCACGGTCACATATCAAACTGTTCCGCTCTCACTATTTTTCCCTGCGCTCACTCTCACGGCATCGGCCACGGCTGCGCCATGAATGTATTAACGAGCGTTCGTGGATGGCTGCTGTATGTGCTGGCTGAATGTGCTGCTGCGGAATGCAACTATCCGTACGAACTGGAGCGCATCAACAAAAAGGGGCCGCGATTTCTAGCCGTCCCATTCGAGAGCAAGCGTCCCGAAGCCCACAAGAAAATCGCGTAATAAACGTTTACGGCCCGATGTTCAAATCTAAAACAGGAGAGAAAACAAATGGATGGTCTGCAAAGCATTATCTTCGGTTTGAAGCAAGAACGCTTCGCACATTTGCAGCAGGTGAAAGCAATCAATCGCGCATTGAAAAGCCTGCGCGGGCTTCGCGCTCCGATGCACGCGGCGAAAGTCACCGCGTCGAGCGTTGCTGCTAATCGTGTGCGCGGTCGCAAGGCATGGCGCACGCGAGTCAAGAATCAGAAAAAGAAATTGGCGTTGGTTCGCAGCAAGGCGGCTTAACTGGAGCGCACAACCAACCCGCGCGGCTGTGACAAAGGGGGCCACGGTCGCGCGGCGCTCTCTCAGGAAGTGAACTATGAAGACTCGCAAACTGCATAAGGCTTTGCATCGCAAGCGCCGCCGTGCGCCCGCGAACCTTGTGGATAATCTACACAAGGTTGAAGCCGCGCCGCTCTCGCCTCGCGTGGTGCAGCAAGCCGCCGAATTGGTTCACAGCATGTTATCGGATGGCCCTATCCACGGCGACCGCACGTTTGGTTCTGGGAGCGACCGCCTGTGGTGTCATATCTGCATGGGCCAGCAAATCGAATTCGTCGCGCCCGCGTGCGAAGGATTGCCGCTACGTTCCGCCGTGTTGACTCGCCAAGAATTTGAAACGCTTGTCGCTTGGGTTCGCGCCGAATTTGATTCGATATCAAAACCGAAGACGGCGCGGCAAGCGCAGCAAGCCGCGTTCGTGAACTGAGGCGAACCCATGGAAAAACGTTTCACAGTTGGCATTAAAGTTCCGGCCATCACTCTCGAAGCACTGGGCGTCAACCTGCTTGACTGCCCGGTATTTCTAGAACGCTTTGAAAACGTGGACGTGAACGGCGGGCGTGCGGTTGCTCTGCGATACATGCGAGCGATTAAGGCGCGGAAATTTGAAGCCGCGCAGAGCATCGCGGAAAAATATTTGCAAGGGATTAAGCGGAACAGATGGGACAGCAGAGACGTAATATCCGCAGACCGATTGCCTTTTTTCGTGGATGCGTGCCCGCCGATTCTCGCGGACTATCCCGAAGTTATCCTTGTCGAACTGCGCGACGAAATCTTGCTGGAGCAGTTGTTTGTGCTGCGTGACCGCTCTAGCCGCTGGGAAGAACGCAAGCGAGCGAAAAATGCGATTCGTTTCACAGCGCGGCATCACGCGAACTTAGCGCAAATAAAAAAAGTTTGTAAGTTCGTGGAGATTAATGTTGCCGGAACAGATTATCCGCTAGGGCATGAAGAGTATATTACTTGCGCCGCGTGTCTCCCGTTCGCGGGCCGTCTCTATTCTGTGTTTGAAGTTCCCGAGTTGCCCCACATCGGTTGCACGAATAAATACGGTTGCCGCTGCATGATGCTGGGATTTGTTCCGTACGGCCCAACCGCGCCCGCTGGCGAGTGGCTGCGCTACAGACTCGCGAATGATTACAACCGCGCGAATCCGTTGCTAGGCGAGTGCATAGATATCGAAGAAATCAAAACGCCCGCGCAGTTACCGCCCGCCACGTCCGAAAAATAAATAGGCCCGAGCATCACGCGGATACTCGGGCCACGGAGAAAACATCAGCGGGGACAAGCCGCCGATGCCAAGAATTCTACCACCACAAAATAAAAACGGCGGGCCGTGTGACCCGCCGTTGGTGTTCCGTAATGTGTGAGCAACACGGAAGCAACCGGACAATCCGGAAAATACCAGTACGCCCCAAGTCTGTCAAGCCCAAACTCTAAACGTTTACAGCGCACAAGCCAGCCTAAACGTTTATGCTAAACGTTTACGGTACTAACAGGTAATGTGCGCCCAGCCTAACCCCGTTGCAATACGACCGAAGATGGTCTATAAGTTTCTTCGTGAGCAACAGACTGCAACTCGGATATTCCCCAGAACATTCCGCGCTGCTATCCGCACGCCCACACCTAAGCAATCAAAATATTTCAGCGCATCCGGTTCCCGTTGCGGACCCGTCCCGCACAGATAGCACTATCGCTGTGTGTCGAGATTCGGCAGAGACCCCGAAGCGGCCTTAAGCCGCTTGGACAAGGGTGTGTCGTAAGACACTTTGCGCGGAAATATTCTGACGAACATTTTGCAGCGGATTTTTCGCACAACGGAGTTCTGTCTCCGTTTCACGGAGAAAAAACATGAGCAAGATTTCTAGTATTTATCACTCGCATCAGCACATTTGGAAAGCGGGTTCGCGCCAGTTCAAACGTAAAAAGACAATCGAGAAAAAAATGCGCCACGCGTCAAGCCGCAATCGCCGCAAGAAACTTCCCAACGCTCTCACGAGCGCAGCCGATTGCGCCAAGATGAATGGTCTTTGAAGTTGAATCACAAAAAAAATTCGGAGTAGCAGCAATACGATTTCAACCGCGCCACGGCTTACACCGTATTGCTGCTACTCCCCCAAGGGAGAGATTCAAAATGCAAATGCAAACCGCCATCGTATCACTCGCCAGCATCCGCCAAGCGTTCGCAGCTATCAACCTGAAAGTAATGGGCAACACGCAATGCCAGCACACTTGGGCGACGGTCTGCGCACAATGTGGACCAACGTCCGAAGCCTTGGAAAATTTCTTCGATGTCGCCAGAGAGCAACGCATTCCCGTACCGCCGCCCATGTTCAAAGCCAAACACGAACTGGAACGCATCGAAGCCGCCGACGAAAAGACCGCGCGGCATTTTGAACTTCACAAAGATGGCGCACAAGTTCTCGCCGATGCTCGCCGCATGTGCGCACAATCAGGAACGCACCTTTCCCAAGACGCTCGCGTCGCTCAACTCTTCAAACTCGCGCACGAAGAAAAACAGCAAGCCATCGAACGCGAACGCCAAGCCGAAGCCAGCCGCCAACGCATCGAATACGAACGCGACCAACAACGCGCCGCAGAAATCCGCGCCGCTCTCGCCGAGTCACAGAACAACTTCGGCACCGAAGTTGAAAAGTTCCGCATCGTTGTGTATTGGATTCGTCGCGACATGGCGCATTGCTCCGAAGACCAACAACACGCCGCCGCGCTCGCTTGGCTTGCCAATCCGCCATGGCACCAACGCAAGGTGACCGCATGACCAACGAACAAATCCAGTTTGAAATCGAAGGATTAGAACAAGCGATTGCCTCACTCGAAAAAGAAATCGCCTACGGCTTTCACTTCAATACAGGCAAACGATACGTTCGCGGCGAAACCAACCGCAACCGCGCACAACTCCGTTGGTTCTGTGAACGCCTAGCCGCAATCAAAGCCATCGAAGCCAAACAGAAAAATAAAAAACTAAACGCCTACAAAATCGTAGCCGTGGAACGTGAGTACTCAGACCAACACACAGACGAACACGACCACGATTGACAGCGGGTGTACACTTTCCTTGCTCTCACTTCCCCAACAGAAAATTACTGGGGGAGTAAGAGGGGGCGCACTTGATTCGCTGTGGTGTTCAGTTACGCTACAGAGAATTAATCGCTCAATGTCTCTACTACTCCCACTGTTCGCTTGCTCTCTTCAATCCCGCGCAGCCCGCGCCACGAAGAAAAAAAAGAAACACAACTCAAAATCAATTCCACACAAAAACCGGACAGCAGCAGCAAAACAACGCCAGCAATTAGCACGCATCCAACGCGAAGCCTCTTGCTGTCTCGCCGCCCGCAGTAACACTCAGGGCAACATCACTCCACCAACGCATCACCACTCAACACCACACACACAAATCTAACCGCACCACGCAACTCAAATGCGAACACTCATTCGCATTCCAAAATCTAACCCCACTCGCACACTTATCACAAACCGCTTTTCTATAAGCAACGCTAATAGCATGCAGCACGCCCGCGCGAGAGAGACCGAAGGAAAAAAGCCTGCGGTCACAGCGACGCGTACGCATGCTAACGCCGCGCACAGGAGCGTCACAGCGCCACGCAACGCGCACGGCTGCGGTGTAACAGCCGATAATCGCGCAGCATGTGCTCTCTAGGCAGTTTCATTCGCCCGCCACGCATTGATAACACACGGCTTACTAAGCCATACGCTCGCCGTTTGTACTCAGTTGCTACCGGATGCGCCAGAAACGCCCCGCAAGCCCCAGAAACCGCTAGCCTTGCCCCCGTTCTCGCTTCGCTTGCCCTTCGCCAACCCGCCTCACAATCTTTTGTACGCTACCGTACATACCATCCAATTGAGCCCGCGAGTTTCTAAGAGACTGGGTTTTAGGTGGTTTGAGAAATGGCGGGAGACGGTTTGGAGAATGTTTCGGGGTGGTGGGGTGCGTGGTTGGAAGTGAGCGAATTATTTTTTCTGCGGGGGAATCAGGCTGACGAACTGCTGAGAGTTTGAATTCTGGTATCCGTTGGCCGGGCTGTCTCTGGTGGAACGTGGGATGGCGGTTTTAATTTTGTCCCAGCGGTGGCCGCATTGATTACAATTTTTGCCGTCGGACATTTCGGTGCAGCAGGTTGCGCCGCAGTTGGGGCAGGTGATTTTATTTTTGTCGGTCATTCGCTATTTTCCTCTGCGGCGATTTCCTGCGCTTCGATTTCTTCCGGTGAGTAGCAGGTGTGTCCCGTTGCGCCGCGTGGTGGGCGTGGTGCTGGTGTTCGTGGCGCAGAACGATGCTCGCCGCAATCGCGGGGCTGGCGTGGCTTGCCTCGTTCAGTCATGTTTCAATCCGAGCGGAGCATGCAGCCATTTGTATCGCTCGCTTTGTCGTGGAGTGAGTTTCTTTTCTTCGGGCGCGGCGTTAGGTTGCCCAACTTTTTGGGGAACCTGTTCGGCTTCATCCGTGGCGGGTTTATTTTCGCCTGCCATTTTGGCTCTGAGTTGTTGGGCCTGTTCGCGCGAGAGCATTCCTGAAATGATGTCCTGTGCTGGAGTAGCCGCGATTATTTCTGACTGTGGCGTTTCTTTGTTGGGCAGTTGGTAGCGGAGTCGCCAGACCCAAGAAACTTTGGCGAAGTCTTCGTCAGACATGGGGCGGGGCGGGTCGCTGAAGGCATAGAAGTTTCTGCCATCGGCGGTTTGCAGAGCAACAGGGCCGCGCGAGTTCTGGTGCTCTTTGAATTGTTGCAAGGTGGTGCGCGGCAGGCATTTGGATTTGTGCCTGTATAGAATCGAGCGATGTTTGCCGATTTGTTTAGCGATGTCCTGCGGCGAGACACCCGCGAGCATTTGCGTGTTGACCGCTTGCAACTGGTCTGCTGGCAGCGAGCAAATGGAGCAAGTTTTCAGTGGCATGAACCGAAGCATACCACGGTGTTTCGGGTCATAAGCGGGATTTATAAATACCGGCAACGCTATGGAAATAGTAAACGTTTAGGTACTCGTATCGAGTCACTATACAATTGTTCTTGACTGCGGAACTGATTTAATCCATAGTCCCGCCTGTGAGTTTGTTCACCACGCCCGCGAACAGCACGCCCAGCATTCGGAACGTTCCGCCCGCGCCCGAAACTCCGCTTGACCGCTACAACGCAAATCTAAAACAGTTGCATGCCATCGAAATCGAGTTCGCCGAAGCGTTTCGAGCGGTTGCGGCGCATTGCGCGGCGCACAAAGATGGGCGAGCGGGCTTTGTGGGCGGCGAGTTGTATGCGCGGGTCAATGCGATGCAGCACGACCCAGTTTTGCAATCGCTGGAAAGTAAACTTCGCGAAGTCTCGCGGCGACGCGCGGCCTTGTTACAGCAGCACGCGATTTTGAAACTTGCGGCAGGCTTGACGAAGTAGCGACCGCGCAAAAGACCACGCGGCGAACGCAGTAAACGAGAGGTGCCTTACGCGCATATTTTTTGGAGCGGGCCAACTTTTTGCCTTGCCTGGAACGTTCAGCGGCGGAACCTTCAACGCGTCGCCTGTGTGGTTTGCGACGTTGCAAGACGTGGATATTTCGATTGACGCCACGATTAAAGAATTGCGCGGGCAATATCAGTTCCCCGACGATACCGCCATCAGCGACAAGAAAATCACTTGGAAGGCGGGCTATGGCCGCTTTTCGATTGATACGTGGAACAATATTTATTTTGGCGACACGATTTATACGGGCTCAAATTCTGGCGGTACTGGCGTTGGTGGTGGTGTGCCGCAAGTGCAGGAAAGCGACACCCTGAACAGCACCACGTACACCGTGACGAATCACGCCACGTTCACGCAAGACATGGGCGTGATTTATAACGCGACGAAACAATCATTCCAGAAAGTGACGGGCGTTCCGACCGTAGGCCAGTACAACGTGTCTGCGGGCGTGTACGGATTTGCGGTCGCCGATAACAACCAAGCGGTGCTCGTTTCCTACCGCTATTCGATTAGCACGGGTCGCTTGCTCCAAGTGCAGAATCACATTCAGGGCTGGGGGCCGCAGTTTGAAATGGTTCTCTCGCAGCCGTATCAAGAACTGACTGCGGGCATCCCAAACTATTTGGATTTGTACGCCAACAAATGCGGAAAACTCTCCGCGCCGCTCAAGCGAGCGGATTACACAATCAGCGACCTTGAAGGCCAATCTTTCGCCAATGCTGCGGGGTATGTGGGCGAATTTTACGAGGACTAACGGACTAACCCGCTGCGCACCAGTGCGCACGACCGAATGACAGGGGGTCACGTATGAGTAATCCTACCGATTGGATAATCCTCGCCGTGTATGGCGACACGGATATTAAACGCGCGTTGAATTCGGGCGAAGGTTTGGCCGACGACGACGACAACCCGATTAGCCCCGTGAAAAAAGCGATGGACGCCGCGCGGCTGGCCGTGGCACTGGGCAAGAGCACGAAAAATCTAGACTGGGATGAAGAAATCGGCGACGCGCCCGCGCCGAAGGCCACGAATAATTTCGTCAAGAGTTCTGACGAGCGATTCAAAAAGACAGCGGCGCGAATCCGCGAACTGTTCGGCCCCGAGCATTTGGAACTGGCCGAAGAAGCCATCGCTCTCGCCGAAAAAGTGCGTGGCGAAGCGATAGCGGAAGTTATCGCCAGTCACTAAAGGGGGAACCGTGGGAAAAGTCAGCAATCATTTAGAAAAAGTTCATTCGCATCTAGCCGCGCACCACACGGAACTTGCGAACTGTTACAAAACCGTGGCGGATTTTGGGAAAGCATCCGGCGGAAAGTCAGACATGGAAGGCGGCGACGCTCTGCGCGAGTGTCTGGGCAAAATCGCCGCGCAGCACGAAGCAACCGCCGAATTCCACAAGAGCATGGCGAAGGAATGCCAGAAAGCCGTGCAAGCGAGCGACCTAGAAAAATCTGACATGGAACCATTGCCCGATGGTCTTTCACGCGTCGCGCCAGAACGCACGTCAACTATCCGAGCGGTTCCGCGAACTGGTGCGCCACAAATGCCGATTGAAAAAACTACCGCGGGAAAAATCGGCGGGATTGATTTTTTGGGCTTGAAGGAAATGGACGAACTTTAATTTTGTAGCAGCGCGAGATTCAGCGGCTATGGAATTAAGCCTCCGGGCCGCTGATAGCCTCGCGTAACCCGCGCGGGCGACCGTGGCCCGCTGCAATCCTGTCAGTGGGCCACGGATTTTTTACTATGATTGCCACGATAAGACAATCCGAGAAAGAAACTCCCGCCACACTTCCCGCGTGTCCGAAATGCGGGACAGCAAAACACGTTCACAGTAGCGGCATGGGCGGGCGCAATCATCGCGTGCGCCAGTTCCGTTGTTTCTCAAATCTCTGCAACGGAGTTTGGTTCCTTGACCCTGCGCGGCCTTTCGTTCCGAGCGGCCCGCGTGCGAATCTGCGGCGCATCAAGGCCGCGCTGGCAATGCGTCAACGCGGGCTCACTTATCCGCAAATCGGAGCGGCCATGCGTATCACCAAAGAGCGGGCGCGAAACTTGTGCAATTACAAAGTTCCAACCCCGAGCGGAAATTCAGCCGCGTGCAAGTTTACGATTTGCCTAGACCCTGAGTACGTTCGCTCGCTCGCTGAAATGTACGAAGAGAGCATCCGGCAGAAACCGCAAAGCCATTTTGCCCTTGCAGACTTTTGCGCGAATCTCCTTATCAATCAAATTGCGTCGCACCGACTCGCGCACGCGCCCGCAACGCCGCCACACGTACACAAGCGCCAGCCGCGCTCTGGAGATTTTTACAGCATCGAGGCGAGAGAAAATGATTGACCCTTTGGAAGAAAGGCTGCAAACAATCCGCGATGCGGTCGCGCGTCGCCGTGCGGCATTGAACTTCGTTGATAATATACACGAAGTTGAAACGCCACAGCCGCGCACGGCCCGCAGAACGTTGCGCCGCTGGAAAACGAAAGGCTATGCGCTTTTGACAGCGGAACAGGAAAACGAAATCGTGGAGCGATTGAAGAAAAGCGAGCGGGAACGCGAACTTGCTCGCGCCTTCAACGTGTCACGCGGCACCGTCGCGCAATTGCGCAAGCGATTCAACGTCCAATATCAAGGCCGAATTCCGCCAGCCGTGAAGGAACAGATTGTTGCGGAACTCCGTGCTTCTGACCATGCGCCACAAATCGCAATCGCGAGGAAGTTCAATATCTCGCACAAAACGGTTGGGAAAATCCATCGGGCAATGGTGAGCGCGTGAGCATGAGCGACGCACAACAAATCGTGTTCGATTACGTCGCCGCAGATTTGACGCGGGAGTTCCCGGGCGTGAGCCCTTCCGTACTTGTTCGCGAATTTATGGGCGTGGCCGTGAAGTGCATTCCACACTGGGCCGCGTATCCGCCAGATGCGCTAGAAGAGTACGCCGCACGTCTGTACCTCGCGCTGGAAACGTGTGTGCTGAGTGAGAGCATGCGGCGAACGGGAATGCGGCCATGCTGAAAAGCGAATTGGATTACAAACTGGTGGTTGAACAGTGCGAAGGCGCGGAGTACATCGGGCGACGCGGCGCCGCAGTTTATTTCCGTGACCGTGAAACGGATGCCGTGCTCTCTCTGTACCTCCAATCCGTGACGCCGCAAAATATTTTCCTCGCGCTCAAGGCCGCGAAGGAAAAACACAATTCAATTCACGAATGGGAAACTGTTACGCAAAGCGAAAGGGGGTAGCATGGCTTATCCGCCGACACAAATCAGCATCGCGTATTCTGGTGGCCCAACTGTCTTACCGATTCCCGCAGGAGAATCCGCGTCCGGTTTTGTGCAATCCATTTTTCTCGCCGGCGGATTTTGGACAATCCTCAATCCAGCAGTCAGCATGCCAGCAACGCAAACTTTTATTGCTTGGGCCGCGATCACGGCGATCACGGCGAGTTGAAAAATGCGGCGCGTCCCGTAAGGGGGAATCATGGCAGGCAAACCTTGGATAAACTTTTCGTTGCTCAATCCAGAAATTATCGCTGCGATTGGCGAGAAAAAATCGCAACTTGAAGCCGCGCTCACCGTGCGCGTGAACGCGCTACTCTTTCAGTTAGAAACGAAACTGAAAATGAAAATCCGAAGTGTTTTGAATCGCAGCGGAAAGAGGACGGGCGCACTCGAAACTTCGGTGCGCTCATGGCCCGCCACGATTCAAGGCGATGGCATTGTGGGCTCTGTCGGAATTCCTGAAGGGCCAACGAGCGGCTATGCGCGGATTCACGAGTTAGGCCACGAAGGAAGTTATCGAATCACAGCGACCGCAAGAAAGGCTCTCGCGTGGCAGTTGAGCACTAAAGCAAAAGGAATGGCGTTTGCGAAATATGTCACACACCCGCCCATTCCCGCGTTGCATTTTGTTCAGCAAACCGCAGAGGAAAACCGCGAAGATATTGTCGCGCAATTACAGGCAACCGTTGACGAAGTGTTGAAACGGAAACCCTAGCCGTGAGCGATGTCAGTCTTTGAGCAAGATTCCTGGCCGATAATTCTTGTACGTCCTGTTTGGCTCAACACCACACCAATATTGCAGTTTCGCGAGCAAGGTATCGCTGCGAAACTTTGTACCGACCACGATTATTGGCTAGCCTCGATACTGCCCGCGCCGCTCTGGGCCTACGCGCATTCGGTTCCCACATTCGCGCAGCAAGGCGAAATCGCTTCGTTAACTACCGATGAAGACTACTGGCAGAATCCAGCCGCGCCCGCTCAAGCGTCGCTGCGCTTCCCGCAGCCGTGGCAGTTTGAACAGCAGGAAGTGTTCGCGCGATTCGATGAAGACTACTGGCAACAGTTCTTTGCTGCGGTCATGCCGTGGAAGCCGATTTTCATTTCGCAGGATGCGGAATACGTCGCCGCGATAATCGCCGATGAAGATTTGTGGATTGGTGCGCCGCCGTGGAGTGTCACAAGCCCGCCGATTATTTTCAGCAGCGATGAAGATGCGGCCTTCGCGCAGTCGCATTCGTTCGATGAAGATTTCTGGGCGTGCGCGGTCGCTCCGCTCGTTGCTTCGATGCTCTGGCCGCAACCTTGGATTTGTGAAACGCTCGATAGCGAACTAGTCCCGCTTCCTACTTCTTTAATTGTGGGCAGCGGTGGAGCGTCGCCCGATACGGGCGCGGGCTCCGCTTCTGGGATTACGGGCGTGGGGGTTGTCTCTGCCACTACTGGCGCGGGCTCCGCTGGCGCGAGCGTTGGTATTGGTGGCGTTGAAATTATCAGCGGCGAAGGAATCGTTAACCCGCGTGAAAAATAAAACTCTTCGGCTTTGACTGCGGCCTTGGCTTAGTCTCTGACTTCAGCTATTTTATGTTAGTGGGATAATCGGATACAGATTTGCGTGTCTGTGTTTTGGACAGGGCGCATAGCCAAACTCAGGGCGGCCATGGCGCGGGCCATAGAGTTTCCCAACTTGTTCCATAGCCTCAAAATATGAATGGGTGTTTTGATAGATTGTCGCCATGTCTTTTTCTGAATCGTTCAGAAAATAGCGGATGCAGCATGGTTTGATTCCGCTGGCTAGTCCGCAGAGCCAATGACCGTAACGCGTCCTTGCGTTCCTTCGGTCTTGGTCTAGCCGATGTAGTTTTCTGCCCAGCCCGAAAATCCATCGGCGGATTGTGAATTCGCAGCGCGTCACGACTAGCAGCGTATCGCTTCGCTTTTCGTGGCCGCGATTTCTTCAATCATTCCCATGAAA
>Ga0209008_1000020_pt1 | contig 105215 bp, 87 predicted proteins | sample JacPin_JW_Ref_O3_FD_187963 | JGI IMG/M metagenome (GOLD analysis project Ga0209008, IMG submission 187963) | Forest soil microbial communities from Algoma, Ontario, Canada - Jack Pine, Ontario site 1_JW_Ref_O3 (SPAdes) (version 2) | ecosystem: Environmental > Terrestrial > Soil > Boreal... | reverse complement strand
TTCACTCGACGAAACCCACCAGTACATCCAGGCGCGACTGCACATCGCCGGCGCCGACGGCCCGCGCATCTTTGCCTCCGATGCCATGGACGCCGTGCACTTTTATTCCCGCGGCATCCCTCGCGTCATGAATCTGCTCTGCGAACATGCCCTCATCAACGCCAGCGCCGAACAGATCCAGCCTGTCCCCGCGCGCTTCGTTGCAGAAGTCGCCGGCGAATTTCAATTTGACGATAGCAGACCGTTCGTTCCGTCCTCCAGCTCCGCGCCAGATCCACGCCCCACCGGGATCCCCGCGCAATCGCGCTTCTTGAACGCGCTGGTCTCTCTTTCTAGCGCACACGAAAACGAACCGCCCCCTCCCGAGTATCCAGGCTCGTCCGTCATCCCAACCCCGCGCTGGCAAACCGCCTCCGACGATGTGTTCAGCCCGGTCCTAGAAACCGCCGCTCCGTTCCTGCACCGCGAAAATTTTCAGCACGACGCTGCCGGTGCGGTACCCGCCGCACAGCCCGCAGAATCGTGCCTCTCATCGTGCTCCGAACCGGGCCTCTCGACGCGCTCCGAACACGCCATCGCGCCACCCTTCGCCCCAGACTTCAAACAGTCCTTCGCATCGCCCTTCACACACGCCTTTGCAATCCATTCCGAAACGCCTTTCGCGCTCACCCCCGAACTCGTCATCGCGCCGCCGTCCGCGCATCACCTCGAATCACGATCCGAACACGAGTTCGCACCGAACTCCGATCAGAGCTTCGCGGCGCGTTCCGAACAATCCCTCACGCTGATCTCTGAACAAAATCTCGCACCGCGTTCCGAACGCGCGCTCGTTCCGAGCTTCGAACAGAATTTGGCAACGCCCGCAGTGCCTCCGAATGATAATCCCTCGTCGCACTCCACGCCGTGCGCGGAGCTGCCCTTGGCATCGCGCTCGCAGAGAGACTTCGCGGCGCCCGCGGAATCTTTCAGTGTCCAGTCTGCCGGGCACGTCGCTCCTTGGAACAGACAATTAGAAGCGCGCCTCCTTGCCGACTGGACCTCTTTCTTTTCCGAGGCAGTCAATTCACTAGCTGCAGTGCCGCCGGACGAGCCGGCGGCGCCCCCGCATCCTCCGCGCCTCCATCTGGTCGAAGCCAAATCAGCTCGTGGTGTTTCGTCAGTTACGAACCGCAGACACGCGCCCGGGTTTCAACATGTCGCGCCGCCCTCAGCTAGAGTTGCCGCCGCGAAATCGTTTGCCGTCAGCTCCGCCCTGATGAAGCTCATGTCGCTGCGTCTTATTCTTGTGGGTTGGAGCGTGAAATCGGCCGCTCGTTTCTCAACTGCCGTCGCCGCATCCGCGAACTCGTCCGCGATGACGAACGTGGCCCGGCTATCCGCACGTTGCCTTCGTCCGCTCAGATCGTTGTATTGGGAATGTCTCGCAACGGCAGACAGATGCCTCGATATCACCGCCTCGATTGATTGGGAGCAACTGCAAATCAACGCATCAAAGTGGCTGCGGCAACCCTGCGACCCCACCCAATGGCGCCTACAAGACGCGCGCCTGGTCGGAGAACTCCTCCGCTTCAATAACAAAAAAATGTAATTTCCAGCTCCCGCTCCAAACATGAATGTCCGAACCGGCGGGAGAGGAGCTTCAGAGTGTACGTGCACTAGAGGTTTTCGTCAGGGCACGGCTTCAGCCGTGCCTAACCGACGCGACGTCAGTGCGGCTTCAGCCGCTGAGGGAATGAATCTGGCGCTCTTACTCAGCCGCACCTTTAGCAAGCTCTACACACAACCCGTGAACAAGTAGAATGGCGAACGAACCGCTCCCCTAATTTCCTTCCCCGGAGGGGCACATGATTATTTTCAAAGGCTTTCTGTGCGGAATCGGGCTATCCGTGCGGGGTACGATTGCCTACATCCTTCTGCTGTGGTGATGGGGATATAGGCGGGCACGGCTGATTTACCCGACGGGCGCAATCGGATTTGATGTCAGCTCGCTAGGACACAACACTTATCTTGCGCCCGCCTACTGCTGCTTCGTTCTGGGTTTGATACTTGTCGGGATCGGAATCGTCGCCATGTGGCCTCGCGCCGTCTCCACGCCGCAATAGATCCGAAGAGCAACGGCGGCTGACACCCTACCGCGAAGTCCCTGTATGCGCCTGGGTCGAATCCGTCGCAGAAGCAAACCAATAAAAACGCCGGTCGCAGTCCTCGCACCGAAATGGCCGAATCGGTACCAGCGTCAACACCGACAATTCGAATATGCCTCGACTCTTCGAGCGATGAATGTATTTGCTATTGCAATGCGGACATGCCGGCACGGCACTTCTCCTCTCAGACGCATCCCAATCCGTGACCGCAAACTACGTTCGTTGAACATCGGGACTCGATGCGGAATCGCGCTTGCCCCATTCGGCCGGCCACCGCATCTCGCCTGTCCCCACGTTCAAATTGTGGGATAGCGAGGAAGAGAGAGATTGCCCAGCCCCCAGCCCTGGTTGCCGGGTCCTCTCTCCCTTCCCCCGCCATTCGCCAGCAATTTTACGCATCGTGCCACACCGAAACTGTTCTCTTTTGCACACTCCCGCAAATTTCTCTCAGCAATCCGAGCAACCCGCTCCGCCGCTTCAGGCTACTCTCCACTCAAGCACCCGCGCCGCGCCAGTCTCTTCGCCCCAGCTGGGCCACGAAAACGAAGCAAGTCGGGAAGGTGTGCTAATTTGAACAGAATTCACTAATAGCTACCTTTACTATTTCGCATGAATGGAATCCCTGCCATTCACCCTCGGGAGAAAACATATGAAGCTCAGATCAGCTTTACTGCTAGGCGGAGTCGCTCTGATAACCGCAATTCCGGTTTGCGCCGATAGCATCTTTTACTCTGCACCCATAAACGAGCCTTCGAATTCCGAAAGCTTGGCGCCAACGATCGGCATCCCCCATACGAAATTCATAACGCCGTTCACCGTGCAATCTATCTCCGAGCCAATTACCAGCGACGCTCAATCTTGGGCTTTCGCCACACCCGCAGCCGGCATCGCCGAATCTCCCGCACAAACAGCAGTCTCTAGCAAAAAGGCTCCCACGTCCGCTCTCGCGCAGGTTGATTCTCAGAATGACGCGCGTCCGTCCGACTCCGCTCCCGCGTTGCTCTCCACCAACGGCTTACAGCCCGGCGGCGCTTTCGGCGGTAGCGGCGCGGAGAGTTCCATGGTTTTAGGCACGCTGTTTCCCGCCGAATCAAAACCGAGCGTTCACTCCGCCAACCCCACTGAATTCAATCCTAGCGAGCCCGGGTCCTCTGACTTCAACAACGAAGGTTCGCGCTTCGGCTTTTTTGGGAACGATCCCGATCGCAATCGCGGCGGCAAAGGCAAGAATAAGAACAACGATCCGAATGGCCCTCCAGCAAACGTCCCAGAGCCCGGAGCGCTTCCGCTCCTGGCGCTCGGCCTGCTAGCCGTCGGAATAATGGCTAGGCGAAACCACAATTCTCCAACCAACGTATAATCGCGCAAACTCATCTCCACGAGATCACGCTGCGGCCCGCTAAGCCGCACCATCGGGCCGCGGTTTTTTGTCCATCGCATTTCCCCCACAAAGCAAAGCGGCAATTCGCAAAATTAAATCCAAAAGTGTCCACAACAAGACAGTCTTCCGCTCCCACACCAACTATCGTAATAACCGTGCGTAGTTCTTCCACGCCGCAAGCGCCTCTCACCGGATTCGCCGGCACCAACTCGCGGACCCTCTCGCGCCTGGAAGGAAGGAGAAATAAAAAATGCTCGGGATAATCGCCGCAGTTCTGATCGTACTTTGGCTGCTAGGGTTTTTCGCGTTCCACGTCACCAGCGGCCTCATTCACATCGTCCTGGTGGTAGGCCTGATCATGCTGCTGTTCCACTTTCTGCGCGGCAGTTCCGCCAGCGCCTAAGAAAATACGCCCGTGCGCGCTGCTCTCGGCTGCCGACGCAAGACGTCGTTTCCTGGGAACGCCAATCCCGCAAAGCGGGATTGGCGTATTCCTCGACAACTCCAAATGCGTCGGCCCACGCCGCAAGCCCCCGTGGCTCTCAACCGAGCGCGTAGCATCAGAATTTTTCGAACGCATATTTTCGGCCCGGCTCGCACCGGCTCTCGTTAAAGTTCCAGTCAGCCGCTGCCCAAGGAGTTGTCCATGGCTCTCGTCCTCCGCTTCGGCTTCGTCGCCCAAGTCGTCGCCGCGTTCGTGATCTTCGTCCTCGGCTACGTCGGCCTTTTCGTCACGCTGATGCTCCTCATGCTCGTCATCCGCGGCCTCTACGAATCCGCGAAATGGATTCACGCCTCCGCAGCCCGCCGCGCCATCTCAAATCCCTCCACGTCCACCACGATCTCCGTCGGCAGCCCGTTCGAAAGACGCGCCCCTATTCCAATCACTTCGCCCGCGAACCAACTGCAACTCGCGGAGATTACTTTTCACCCGGCGCTCAACCGCCGCCGCGTAGCTGTAGCAGTGAACTATTCGTCAAATCTCCCAGGAGGCAGACCGCGATGAAAGACAGCACCAAAGACTCAGCCGCAGGCACGTTCCACGAACTAAAAGGCGCCATCAAAAGCAAAGCCGGCAGACTAACCCACGATCCCGACCTAGAAGCCGACGGCATCGTCGAAAACGTAACCGGCAAAATCCAAAAGAAAATCGGCCAAGTAGAAAAAGTGATCGAAAAGCCCTAACCCGCGCGGCAGCGCGATTCACCCTTTGAACCGGCACGGCCGGTTCGAAGGGTAACCCCTCGCGCCGCATCTCGGCGCCGTCCAATAATCACAATCGCATTTACGTCCGCATTCGCATCAAGCATCGCAAAAACTTGGGAGGCACGTAATGAACCTGGCAGCTCTGAGCACCACGCAAATTATCATAATCATCGCCGTGGCAGCGGTGGTGGTCTTCGCAATCCTCGCCGTCGCGCTCTCCATCCGCAAACGCCGCACCGAAAAACTTCGCACCCAATTTGGCAGCGCTGAATACACCCGCGCCGTAACCGAAGGCGGCAGCCAGCAGAAAGCGGAAGCCGTACTGGAGGCGCGCGCCGCACGCGTCGAGAAGCTGCACATCAAGCCGCTCGGCGCTGGCGATCGCACCCGCTTCATCGATTCCTGGGCCAAAGTCCAAGCCCGCTTCGTCGACGGCCCCGGAAGCGCCGTCAGCGATGCCGACCAATTGCTCACCGACGTGATGTCCACTCGCGGCTATCCGGTCAGCGATTTCGAACAACGCGCCAACGACATCTCCGTGGACCATCCTCTCGTCCTCGAAAATTACCGCGCCGCGCACCAATGCGCGCTCCGTCAATCCAAGGGAGAGGCAGACACCGAAGATCTGCGTAAAGCAATGATCCACTTCCGCACGCTTTTCGAGGAACTCGTCAACGAGCCGGAGATCGCCCGCGCCCAAACCGCCTAGCGCGAGCTGCACTCCGGCCGCGCGAACGCGTACAAGAATCCGCGCCATCGTCGGATCACCGTCAGCGCCGGCGATGGCGCGCCCAATCTAAGAATGTGTGCATTTCAGTACAGCATCGCGTCCCACCGCCCGGTAACATCACAGCTCGGACAACCAACCACAAATCCGCAATAGGAGATGACCAAATATGGCCGCAGAAAACGCCACAAAATGTGCGCACCCCGTCTGTTCTTGCCTCACCACCTCAGGCAAGTACTGCAGCACCCAATGTGAAGCCATGGAAAAAACGCCAGATATTGACTGCACCTGCACCCACCCAGCCTGCAAAGGCAAGACAACCTAATCGCCAGGCTTCCGACGACAACACCGCCGCACGCGCAGCGCGCGAACGCGCGAAGCTTAGTAGGTCGTCGCTTTAGCCACGACAGGAACGCAGCAAAATGAGCGCGGATTCCGCCGCTGAAGTACAGGTTTAGAACTTGCCCCAAAGTCTTGCGGGAGGCGCCCGCATTCAACGGCGCCTCCCGCAAGCACAATCGAAGGAGCACCATGTCATTCGGCCTATATGCCACAGGATTCGCAATCGTAATCGCCGGCCTGATCTACGGCGCCTACCTGATGCACATCCCAGCCCACTGGATCGCAGTAGGCGCCATAGTAATGTTAGGCGCAGGCATCCTAAGCGCCGTAAAAGCCACGCGCCAAAAAGATCCATCAGGCTAGCAGCAAACGAACGCGGGCCTGCGACTGTAACCGATGTGCGAGCAAAGCGAGCAAATCACTCGTCACTAATCACGATTCACAAATCACGACTCACGGAGACTCAAAATGTTACTACTAATCATAATTCTCGTTCTTCTCTTCGGCGGCGGTGGCGGCTACTACGGCTATTCCCGCTGGGGTACAGGCGGCGGCCTAGGCATCGTCGGCACCGTCCTAGTAATCGTCCTGGTAGTCTATCTACTAGGCGGCCTGCGCTGAAGTTTCCGCATCGCCACTCGCTCCAAGTTGGCAGGGGCGCTGCTTGTGAATTGCTCCCGCTTTGCGGGAGCGATTCATCCTGAGATCGCACAGTGCGCGATCGAAGGGCTGCGCCCCAGCTTGGCAAGGTGCCAGCCGCGTACCCAACTCGCCTTGGTGGCACAGGCAATCTTGCCTGTGCTCTTCGACTTTGTCGTGGCCGTCGCTTTTGGTAAGCCGGCCTCCCGCCAGCTTCAATGTTCTCGGTACGGGAATCGCCGTCGGTGTCACAGTCAGCAACGCGAGCGAATCACTAATCAGTAATCACGACTCACCCACTCACCGCTTCGAATTCCAAGTATTCCGCACCAAGCATGTCATCGCTGCCACGATCCCAAACATCATCGCGAACGGCACACCCTGCCCGGGGACGAATCCCATATTCCCACTCCCCAAACCCACCGCGTACCCCAGACCGTACCCCAGCCCCATGCACGCCAGAATAATCACCGCGTTCAGGACTTTCCACGTTGCGCCTGGTCCTGTAGCGATGGCGAACACCGAGCCCAGCACCAACGCCGCGAGCCAGATCACCGCCATTGCACCCCCCCGCTTAACTACAAGGCATCTCAAAAATGGTTTTCGTCAGGGCACGGCTTCAGCCGTGCCAAGTAGCCCTGAAAACTCAGTGGTTTTAACCCTTGAGGGACGCGGGCCCGTTGGCCTCTGCATCTATGAGACAGGTTGGCTCTGTTGACATCCTCGAGAAAAGGCAGCGATGCCTCAAGCGATACAAATTGAAACTCAAGCCGAGCAGCAGGGCCTGCCGCTTCTGCGTGCGCAGGGAACGACCTGGTGCACGGGCCGAGAGCTTGCGCCTGACCGAAGAAAACAAGCTCTCGATCAGAGCGCGGCGCCGGTACACCCGTCGTGAGAAATCCCGACGCATCTCCGCACGCACTCCGTGGATGCGCCAGGTCTTCTTTCCGCGCTTGGCGGGGATTCCGCTCTGCGCCCCGAGCTCTCGCCGGATGTAGGTATGGTTTCTCTCGCTGTCGAATTCGGCGTCGGCCAGCACCAGCCCAATGCGCGTTTGCTCCGAAGCCGCTTGGACGACCGCGGGCAAATTCGCGCAATCGTTCCACGGGCCGCGTCGCGCGATCAGCGACAGCAGAAACTGCTGATCCAGATCCGCCACAACCACCCACTTCAGCCAATGCCTCCAGGGCAGCGGTTTTTGCCCGTGATGATGCATGCGCCGCACAAAAAACGTGCTGGCTGCGCCCTGCGCCAAGCCCGTGGCATCGACCGCTACGCGGGCGCGCCGCCGTCCTTTTTTGTGCGTGCCACGCAACCGGCGCACCGTCTCGCCGACCGCGCGGTCGATGGTCGCATCGTCCAGACGTTGCAGAAAGCGATACAGAGTCGTGAAGTCGGGCACGCTCCCCAGCCCCAGCGCTTGGCGCAATTCGCGATATTCGCTCAGCCGCACTTCGGCTTCGCGCAAAGTCCAGTCTTCGTAGCGCATCAGGCAAAGAACGGCCAGCAGCTGCGGTTGATTGAACTGGTGCTTGCTGAATCGGCTTCGGTAACGCGGGAGCACCGCCTTCGCGACCTGCAAGGCGATGCGAGCAAAGGGCAGGAGTCCAACTTCGGCCATTGTGCCTCCTGCCTCGGTAGCAAACAACAAATGCACCATGCCAGCTATCTCGAATTTTCATTGTCGTGACGAGGATGTCAACAGAGCCAGACAGGTTCTAGACAATGCCGCAAACTCTAATCCAAAAACACACCGTCCCCAACCGCCTTCGGCAAGCGACGGGTTCTCCACTGTCGAGTGCCTGCGGGACTTACATAACGCTCCTTTCATATACTAAGATGCGGTACGTAGCAGGCCGGTGACATAGTGAGCAACGCGAGCAAATCACCAATCACTAATCACGAATCCTAAGGGCCGCGCAGAGGTGCTCCCATGATCGAAATGCACCTGTCGGGAATGAAGGCCAGAAATGGGACGCTGATTTTCGTCTGCTCCACCTGCAAAACTCCGCCGAATTTCACCTTCGGAGCACGGAACAAAGGCGAACTAGCACTGCCAATGCTTTGCCCCAAATGCGGCATCGTCCTGGGCGAATGGAATTCGGTCGAAGCCCGAGACCGTGAACTCAGCGAGTTCGCAAAAACCCTGAAGTCGCGCTTCCTCACCGCCGGAACCGCAGCTTTTGATTTTAAGGGTGCGGGTTTAGACGCTCCGCCGTCAGCGCTTTACTGGATTACGCCAGACGCCGGCGGCGAGCGAGGGCGACGGCGCTCAGGCCGATGCCCAAACCCACTAGGGAACTTGGCTCTGGAGCAGGCGTAGCGGTTGTTGCCGTAAAGGTCGAATCTGCGTCGATGGCCGTGATAGTCAAAGAGCCATCGGTGGTTGCAAAGTTACCACCTACACCGCCAAACCCGCTGCCCGTAAGGGGTCCGATGGCCGTCGCAAGAGCGGACGTTGCGAAGGCTGAATTGAGGGTGTCGAATATCACAGGACCATCGAGTTGCGAGGCGTCAGCAATTCCGGCTGCACCCGACTGATTGTCGAAGGCCTCTATGGCATCGGTAAGCGAGAATGTCCCGAGGCCACCTATCGTGACCGTCGCCGTCCCCACATTGTTGAACCAGAGGCCAGGCGCAAGGGCGAAGATGTTCGAAGTATTTCCGACAAATGTGACAGCCACCAGCTCGTTGGAGAAGGTCGTCCCACCGATGCTACCAGAGGCGGTACTTGACTCCGAGTAAGTAATCCCAGCTGCGCTGGCTTGTCGTGCTCCGCAAAACAGCACAGCCAGACCCGCCAATAGGACGAGAATTCCGCCTCTCATGTGGACCCTCCGGGATTGCTTAAAGTGACGGCGCGATATAGCACACAACCTATTACGAAATGTTACTTGTAGGTGAAATTTAACATTGAACGCTTTACGTAAATAATTTGAACCCGATATAACCCTGCGGGTTGCCAACCCTTCCACACCACCGGAACCGACGCCTTTGATTTTCCGGGTACCACAACCTTCGTTTTTTGAAGGGTGCGGGTTTAGACGCTCCAGCGTCACCCCCGCCAAGAAAAATCACTTCGAACCCGCTTTCACACCAGCGACGGCGCAAGACACTCACATCCGGTGTCTATGTGTGCCATGAGGTGAATGCTTGGCCGCACCCTGCTTTTCCGACGCATGGCGCATTGACCACGTGAACCGTGTCCTCGCCGGATCCCAGAGAAGCATTCACGCTGACATGAATCGCGGCCTGGGTGTCTTGGCAACAGCCGTGGTATCTTGCCTTGGAAAAGATTATGTCCACTTCAGAACCCGAGTCTGATAGCCCGAATACCCAGCGCAAGGGGCACGACCAGCCAGCGGCCACTTCTGTACATGGCTGGCGCTATCACCACATCGGCATCCCGACTGACGTTCCACGACCCGGTGAATACTATCTGGAACAATTCAAGATGTACGTCTCCGCGTTTGAGACCAGTCCTTGTGGCATTCAATGGATGCGCTTCGAGCCCGATAGCCCGGTGCACGCATTGATTAAGTCAGTCCCTCACATCGCATTTGAAGTAGATGACCTTCAGGCCGCGCTTGCAGGAAAGGAAATTCTCACTCCTCCGAATTCGCCGTCAGAAGGCTGTACAGTGGCGATGATCCTCGATAGCGGCGCGCCGGTTGAGCTCCTCGAATTTCGGCGCGATCTGAGTAGCCGCCCGACGCGTTGACGCTGTCGGCGGAACGCCGGACATTTCACACCTAAAAAAATTAGGACAGTACGTATTAGTTCTGTACCTGTTCTGTCCACAAGTACAGCTGCGCTCTCCACCCGCCCGTGTTCGCCTGACGCAGGACTCAAAAAAATGAAAAGTTTTCAAACTCCGCGCGACGCCGTCACCAACGCACCAGCGCCGCCAACAAAAAATCCATCAGCCGCCCTCCGCCTCCACGCCCCAGCACCCCGAGCGACGCGTCACATCCACCAGACCACATCGATATTCAGCCGCCAGCCAGTACAACTACCCACGATATTTCTAATCAACGGCCAAATTATTAGAAATCACGCTAACCAACTGAAAACAAACCCCAGCCCACATTTCTAACCGCACATAAAACGCCAAATTCCGCAACCCAACCCCCGCTACACAAACCCAAGTCCCCCGCGCCTCCGCAAAAATACGCACTAAGTAAAAAACCCCAAAGATGCGGTATGCTCCCCACCGCCACCAACCCGGAGCCAAAAATCGCATGTCACCACACAACCCAAAATCAAAATTTCTCAGAATTTTCCAAGCGAAAAAATCATTCGAAGTATTTTCCGCACGGAAAAACGCGGCCCGAGGCTGGTAACAGAAGTGTTAGTTCGCGGCAAACAGCCCAAAAAAAGTGAACGCCCAGCGCTTGTCCCCGGTCATGCGCTGGGCGTTCTATACAGTGGCTTGCACGGCACTGTGTGGCCCAAACGCAAAGCACGAACCACAAGGGCTAGACTGCGATTCGCGCCCATGCAAATAGGCCGGAGGCATACTCGCGCGAAGCCCGCTCCGTGGCAAAGGGCATCACGGGACAAATCGGGACATTTGAGGAATTCGCCGTAGAAACAGGCCCGAAATCAGCATGCAAAGCGCCGCAGCAAGCATTTCGCAAAATGACACGAAGGCCAACGGAGGCTCCGCAATGAAGCTAAAAATCATAGGATCGCTAGCACTCGCGCTGCTGGCAACGCATCCAACCGCAACCCAAACCAAGCACTCGGTTAGATGGGAAGAGCTGACCTCGGCCGACTTCCGCGACGCCATCACCCAGTCCCAGGGCACCTGCCTGCTCCCCTTCGGCATCCTCGAAAAACACGGCCCCCACCTCCCGCTAGGCACCGACCTGCTCGATGTCCGCTACGCCGCCCTCCACGCAGCAGATCAAAACTACGCAGTCGTCTTCCCAGAATACTATTTCGGCCAAATTTTCGAAGCGAAACACGAACCCGGGACCATCGCCTACAGCGCCGATCTGCAACTGAAGCTGCTGCAGGAAACCACGGACGAAATGGCGCGCAACGGCTGCAAGAAAATCATCATCGTAAACGGCCACGGCGGCAACGAATACCTGCTCCCATATTTCGCGCAAACCCAGCTCGATAAGCCGCACGACTACGTAGTGTACGTGCAATGGGGCCGCGAAGAACCCAAGGGCGGCCCGGTCAAAGAAGACCACCTAGATATGCACGCCGGCGAAACCGAGACCTCCACTATGATGATCGCGCGCCCCGACCTGGTCCATCAGGACCGCGCCTCCAGCGAATCGGGAGCCGATCAGAAGCGCGTAAATCTACCCGACGACGTGTACACCGGAATCTGGTGGTACGCGCGTTTTCCGAATCACTATTCCGGCGACGGCGCCCTCGCGACGAAGGAACTCGGCACATTCGAAATGAACGCATGGATTGCGGCAATTACTGACACGATTCGCGCCGTAAAAGCCGACGACCAGAGCCTGAAGCTGCAGACCGAGTTCTGCGAAAAGAGCAAGCATCCGCTGGACACGCGCCCGTGAGCCGGGCTTTTTTCTGCGCCACCCCGGGGCAATCGTGCTACGGTAAATTGTGAAGCGCACAGAGATATTGAGGTCGATTTCCACGATGATTCCGCCGCGCACAAGCCTCGCTAATCCCTTGCATTACGGCAGCTTTGCGCCGTACCGCGCCCGGATCACGGAGCGGCAAACATGAAAATTCTTAGCGCCGCTGAAATACGCGAAGTGGACCGGCTGACCACCGCGCGCTACGGGATCCCCCGCCTCACCCTGATGGAAAATGCCGGCGTAAGCGTCGCGGAGTTCATCGCGCAGCAATGGCCGAAGTTCGCGCAGCGTCGCATCGTGGTTCTCTGTGGCAAAGGAAATAACGGCGGAGACGGCTTTGTGGCCGCGCGGAACTTGCTGAAGCTGGGCGCGAAACCGGCAGTCTATTTGTTCGCGGCTCCCGATGAAATGCAAGGCGATGCCGCGGCGAATTGCAAACGCTGGCAGAAAGTTTCCGGCGCCCTGCAAATCATGCGCAATTCCAACGATTTGCAGAACATCAAGCCCGCGCTCGATGCCGCGGACATTATCGTGGACGCGCTGCTGGGCACCGGCACGCGCGGCGCGGTGGAAGGGCTTTTCGCGGAAGCGATCGAAGCAGTGAACAAGCGTCACAAGACGGTGAACTCGGTGGTAGTTGCGGTGGACATTCCGTCGGGAATGGTCGCAGATACCGGCGAAGCGATGGGCGCGTGCATCAACGCAAACTACACTGTCACGTTTACCGCGCCGAAGATGGGAATGATTTTGGGCACAGCGAGTGACGCAGTGGGCGACTTGATTGTGCACGAGATCGGTTCACCGCCGGAGTTGCTCGACGAAGTGGGGAAGAGCAATGTTCGCTGGATTGATTGGCGCGAGGTGAGCATTTTCGCGCGTCCGCGCCGCGCGGACGGCAACAAGGGAAATTACGGGCACGTGTTGGTGGTGGCGGGATCGGTGGGGAAGAGCGGCGCGGCGGTGCTGGCGTCGTGGGCTGCGTTACGCATGGGCGCGGGCTTGGTGACGGTGGCGACGCCCGAGCCGGTGTTGCCGATTGTCGCGGCGCACACGCCGGAAATTATGACCGAGCCGCTTCCGGCCACGGATGCGGGCAGCATTTCGCTGCGCAGTTTCGAATACGAACGCTTCGACAGATTGCTGAAAGGGAAGCGCGCGCTCGCGATCGGTCCCGGCCTCACGACAAATGTTGAAACGCAGCAGTTCGTGCGCGATGTGGTGGCCAAGCGCGACGTTCCGATCATTCTCGACGCCGACGGACTAAATGCCTTTGCCGGCCGCGCGCAGGAACTGAATAATGGAAGCGGCGGGCTCGCGTTGACGCCGCATCCGGGAGAGATGGCGCGATTGCTGGGCTGTGGAATTCCGGATGTGCAGGCGCAGCGGCTGGAGGTGGCGCGAAAATCGGCGGCGGATTGGAATGCGATCGTGATTTTGAAGGGGCATCAGACAATCATTGCGGCGCCGGATGGGCAGGCGTTCGTGAATTCCACGGGAAATCCGGGGATGGGCACGGGCGGAACAGGGGACGTGCTGACCGGAATGTTGGCGGGTGCCACCGCACAGTTCGGCACATCGGATTGGGCGCGGGTGCTGGCGTTCGGCGTGTATTTGCACGGCCTCGCGGGCGATATCGCGTACGCGGAGACGGGCGAAGCTCCGCTGCTGGCTTCGGATTTAATTGGCGAAATTCCGCGGGCGTATCAGCGATATTATTTCGAGTGCGGCCGTGGGTAGGCGCGAAATCGAGACACACTCATCGGAAGAAACCATCGCGCGCGGCCGGGAAATCGGCGCGGAGCTGAAACCGCCTGTACTGGTGTTGCTTTCGGGCGATTTGGGAGCAGGGAAGACTACGCTAACGAAAGGGATTGCGGCAGGAGCGGGCGCGGCGCGCGAAGACGAAGTCACCAGCCCTACATTCACCTTGGTGCACAAATACCAAGGAGCGAAACGTGTTTATCACGTGGATCTTTATCGCGTAAGCGATTTTCACGATTTGGAAACGCTGGGCCTCGAAGACATCTTCAGCGAGAACGCGATTGTGATTGTGGAATGGCCGGACCGATTGAAATTGCGCACGGATTGGCCGGTGCTGCGGATTGGTCTGGAGCATGTGTCTGAGGATGTGCGCCGGATTGTGATTGAGAGCGGCGACAAATCGCAGAGCAAGAATTAGTCCTCAGGGTTTTTCTTTCGGGGCGTTTGGTTCTTTTGGTTTGCCGATCACCTGTTGCGTCTGCACGGAGAAAAGCTGGAAGTCGGAGAAGGTGTGTTCGATGATGGTGCGCCGCTTGCCGTAATCGGTGTAGGCGACGGCGGATTTGGGAAGCCACAGATTGAGATTGCGCGAGGGAAACGCCACCGGCGCGTAGTCAATGGAAACCGCGTTGGCGCGCAATTCAATGATGGGGATTCCTTGCAGCAGATTTGTTTCCAAGTGCATGATCTCGCCGGAGTCCGCGGCGATCCAGGCGCGGCCTTTGAGGCTGACTGGGAAAGTGTTCGCCGCATTGCTGATGGAAAGGGTGCGGGGACGCATGCCATCCACCTGACGAAAATGAACCACCCAAGCGGGCTGGCTATTCCACGGGGTCATTCCTTCGCAATGCATTTCGTAATCGCGTTGCAGTTCGGGATAAAAAATCAGCGCGAGGACCGGGAGTCCTTTGTCCACGATGGTGCTGAGGTGCGAGTTGTCGCTGCCGGCTAGCGGCGTGCGAGTTTCCTGGATTTTGAGCGGACCGGTTTGTACGCCGAAATCAACCAAGTAGTCGAAGTTGTCGGCAATTGCCATCTTGGAGATGCCCAGGCCGTCGGTTTCTTGGTAACGAACTTGTTCGTGCGCGTCAAAATTCTGGAGATGATCGATAAGTTCGGCGGTGCGGTGTGCGGCCATTTTCAGGACATCGGAGAGCGGGCAGGGAGGAGTTGAGGAGACCGACGGCAGGGGCGCATCGACCTGCGGCGGACCCCAGTATAAATCGGGCGGTTTGTTTTGTTTTCCTTGCGATGAGCCAACGAGCGGCGATTTCACGGCCGCGACAGTTGCGAGCAGCGCGATGGCGAAATACAGCACAAGCGCAGAGCAGCGTGAGACGAAGCGATTGCGGCGGAGCCCGCGATCGTGAGTGCGCGAACGCGGCTGGCGCCAACTCATTTTGGCGGCGCGGGAGGTTCGAGGCCCATGATCTGGAATCCGGCATCCACGTAAAGAATATTTCCGGTGACGCCGCGGCCCAGTTCGCTGCCGAGAAAGACGGCGGTGTCGGCGACTTCGGCGATGTCTGTATTGCGACGGAGCGGGGCGTGTTCCTGCACGAAGTCGAGGACTTTCGAGAAATCCTTGATGCCGCGGGCGGAAATAGTTTTTATGGGGCCGGCGGAAATGGCGTTGACGCGGATTTTTTGTGCGCCGAGCTCGGCGGCGAGGTAGCGGACTTCGGCTTCGAGCGCGGCTTTAGCGATGCCCATGACGTTGTAATTTTTTACGACGCGCGTGGAGCCGAGGTAGGTGAGGGTCATGATGGCGCCGCCGTTGGTCATCAGTGGAGAGAGCGCGCTGGAGATCGCGACAAGAGAGTAGGCGCTGACGTCGAGGGCGAGTTTGAAGCCGTCGCGCGAAGTTTTCAGGAACGGCTGATTGAGATCTTCGTGATTGGCGAAGGCCAGGCAGTGGACTACCACGTCGAGGGTGCGGCCCTCGCGTTTCAAGGATTCCGCGAGGTTGTCAATGTCGGATTGTTGCTGGACGTCGCAGGGGTAAAAGCCTTGGGCGCCGAGTTCGTTGCCGAGTTCTTCGACGACGGGTTTGGCGCGGTCGTTTTGATAGGTGAGCAGGAGCGTGGCGCCTTCGCGCGCGAAAGCTTGGGCGATGGCGTAGGCGATGCTCCATTTATTCCAAACGCCTAGGACGATGGCGGTCTTGCCTTCTAGTAATTTGGGCATGGTTCGATATTTTACGCGAAAACGTGGATTTCGGGGTTGCGGAAGTCAAAAGATTTAACACAGAGGGGAGGGGAGGAAAGGCGTACGTAAATCGGAAAAGGCGGATAGATTTACCGCAGAGACGCCGCGGGCGCAGAGAAAGGCAAGAGAGATCCTTCGCTGCGCTCAGGAGGACGGTCGTCGTCGCATCGTCATAGGCGCATACAGAGGCGACGATGCACAGCGAGGAGTGGCTATGACACGAAAACGGAGCCTGCCGCTGTGATGGAAGGACGCCAATCCCGGCTTGCGGGAATGAAGCTCCTGGGGGAGGCGCGGGGTTAGTGCGCGTGAATCCAGCGGAATATTTCGCGGAGTAGGTCTGCTACTACGGGCCAGAGGGCGGCGAATATGGCGATACCGATGGCGATGATGCGGCCGAGCGGACGTGAGCCGAGGGCGCCGCCGCCGGGCCGAGCATACCTCGCGGCAACCTGTTTCGCGGATTGCCCGGGCTGGCCGAGCTGCGCGGGCATGTGGCGCGCGCAAAATCCGCTAGCGATAGCAGGGCGGCTGCAGCGTTGACCTTGCGGGCCAAAGTAGAGGCAAGGGCCTTGATCGTTGCGATTTTTGCCCGTCGTGGATGCGATGCGACCGCGAGTGGCGGAGACACCGTAGGAAGCAGGCTCGATGCCGCCCGATTCGGGCCCGACGGCATCCGAATCGGGTTCGACGCCGGATTCCGGATCAGCGGCGGTCTGCTCCGGATCGAGATTGAATTCCTGATTTCCGCGCGGAACTGGCGGGCTGCCGGAAAAATCATTAACGGTTAGGAACCGTGCCATTGCGCTGCGCATCCCCCCTCGCTAGAGTTAATTTAGCCGTCTCGCTGCGCCCGGATGCCAGATACCCGCATTGCGCCTTCGCCCGCCCATCCCGCCCGGATGAAGCTGGAGCCTTACTCCGCCGAAATTCGGCTAAGCAATCTTACGCTGGGAGTTGACAATATTCATTATGACGTTTTTCTAAGCCCGCGGTTCGTGGATTTTACGCGGAAATATTTGCTGGACCTGGTCCGGCAGAAAATCAACATCAGTCTGTTCTACGGGAAAGACCGCAAGCAATCCGGCGCGCCGGAGCATGGCGCGTTCCGCAAACTTCTTACCGAAGTGCTGCAAGCGTCGCTGACGCGCGCGAAATTTCAGCAATCCATCGAGACGGACATACTGCACCAGTTGGCGCTGGTGAAACATCTGACCTCCGAACTCGCCAGCCAATTTTCCAGCATCCTAGTGGAATGCAAGGACTGGATCCGTTCGCGCGGCGAATTATTCGAGCATAGCGAGCAGGCGCACGTGATGCGCGCGAAAATCGCGGAGATCCAGGCGGATAAAAAGAATACGTATCGCGAAGTGGGCGACACGCTGTGCCGCATCTGGCGCGAAGTGGAGGAGGCAACTCTTTCGAAATCGCGGCGAGCGCTTTTCGGCGAGGATTTCCACGAGACGTATGAGCTGCTGCAGAACCGTTTTCTATTTGTGGAAAACGGGAACGACGATCATTTGTTTCTGGAGCATTACGTCCTGCTGGCAAATTTCGTAAACGACCCCGACCGTTTTGAAATATTCGACGGGATTCTGCTGGATTTCGTGCGCGACCTGATTTTGACGGGTGACGACGCGGACGAATTGAGCAAGGCGCGCAAGGCTCACGAGCGCTTGCTGGAACAGGCTCGCCAGATGCGCTCGGAGATGGCGCGGCTGGAGGAGGAACTGGAAGAGGCCACGGGGCGCGCGGGAGAAGGCGACGGGCTTTTTCCATCCATTTTCAAGCGCAAGGGTGGCGCGAGCGCGGAATCGCGCGCGGAATTGGAAGCGCTGCGCAAAAAATCCGCGGCGAACGAGAAAAGTCTGGAAGAGCTGGGATCGCAGATTGACGCGGCCAAGCAGCGCATGGACTTCCTGATCGAAGAATATCGCAGCCGACTGGGCGATTATTTGAACGAGCCGCAGAACGCGCGGAGACTTTTTGACGCGTCGGCGCCGGCCGGAGAAGGTGAGGCCGCACCCGAAACGCGCGCGCAATTGCTGGAAGAATGGATGCACCGGATCGAGGAGCGCGACCTGCTGTTTCACATGCTGGCGGGCTACGAATTGCGGCGGATCTACGCGGATTATTGCCCGCCGATTCACTTGCAGGCATTGAAAAAGGCGCTAGTGAATCGCGATGAGGCCAAGCGCGTGGAAACCATCCTGGAGCAATTTCCCGCGCGCAAGATTTCGATGAAACGTCTGGAGGACGCTTCGCGGGCGATCCGGCGGCGCACGCACGACGAACAGCTTTCGATCACACTGCAATTCGCCGAAGATTTCATGCGGCTGCGGCGCGACCGGCGCAATTACCAGCACGTGGCGGCATGGATGGAGCGGATCAGCCTGGTGCGTTCGGAGCGGGCGCGAGAGCTTTCACGCGTCAATAAAAGTTTGTACGAATTCTTGCACGCGGACGAAGGGCGGCCGACCGACGATCCGGTTATAAATCACACGGTGATCAAGGCGGACGTGCGCGGTTCGACGGGCATCACCAAGGATTTGCTGGCGAAGGGCATGAATCCGGCGTCGCACTTCAGCATGAATTTGCACGAGCCGGTGAAACGGATGCTGGAACGATTTGGCGCAGCGACGGTGTTTATCGAAGGCGACGCGATTATTCTGGCGATTTATGAGACGGAAGCGACGCGGGCGAGCACGCGGGCGGTGGCACGCGCTTGCATTCTGGCGCGGGAAATTCTGGCTGTGACGTCGGCCTATAACGCGCGGACGAAGACGACGGAATTGCCGCCGCTGGAAATCGGGGTGGGTGTGGCGTTTCAGGATTCGGCGCCGTCGTTGTGGATGGATGGCGATTCGAAGATCATGATTTCGCGCGCGCTGAATTTGTCGGACCGGCTATCGAGCTGCACGAAAATCACCAAGCGATTGTTCAAGGACAATGCTTCACCGTTTAACGTGTTCGTGCTGCAGCCTTTGATGGAAGATGCTGCGGAAGATGAGGGCGAGGAATTGCTGGTGCGGTACAACTTGAACGGCATCGAATTGAATGAAGAAGGCTTTCAGAAGCTGAGCGCGGAGATTTCGATGTCGCCCATGGGCGGAACTTTTCCGATGCCGTGGGGAAAAGAGCGAGTACAACTTTATTTCGGCGAAGTGCCGCTGGGGGAATCGCTGGAGCCGGTGGTTGTTCGGAAGGGATTCGTACATCAACTGTTGCCCGGCGCGAAAGTGGGAGCGCAGGGTCCACGTCCGTACTACGAAGTTTGCACCGACGCAAAGCTGCTGGATTTGGCGCGGAAGAAATTCGCATCCAGCGCGCCGCGAAGTTGAAGCTACACGCCTACGCCGAGCCGGCCCGCACGAAAGATAAAACCGCACGAAAGTTGTAGCGGCACCGCCGCGACACTATAATTCAGTGACGGAGGCGCCAGGGGCCCGGTGGTCCTCGTGGCCTTCAAAGCCATTGATTCTGTCCTTCGCGGGCAGAATGGTGGGTTCGACTCCCACACGCTTCCGCCATATCTATCTCGTGAGACGAGAGTTGCAGAAAAACAGGGCGGCGGAAAGCGGCATTAAGAGAAAACAGACCCGGCTTCGTGCACGGTTTTCGGCGGCACGGGTGACAGTCGGATTTGTTTGCTCATGGCAATTAATCGCCCGGCACTGCCAAACAGATGGTTCTCCCGTGCAAACATTGTTGAGTCAACGCACTGGATGGTGTTGCATCGACCTGTTGAGCCGGCAGCCCTAACTGGAAACTGCGTAAATGGGCGCATTCCCTTTAGCCAGACAGCTCCAGCTCCGACGTGCTAGCCTGATTCAAGGACTCGTAACACATCAGGATCCCGGATTCTGTGCAGAAAGCATATCGGAGAAGCGGAATGTCTTCACTAACAACGGGGAAGCACGCGGGCTCAGGCTCGGCAAGTAACCAACCTGCGGTCGCTGAGCCTACGTTTGCCGAACGAGCGCGAACTCTGATGTATCTAGGACGAGTCGGGAGCCTCTCGACACTTTCACGTAAGCAGCCGGGCTATCCCTTCGGGTCCGTGATGCCTTACGGATTGGACGAACACGCGAATCCCGTCTTCCTCATTAGCACGATGGCCATGCACACGCAAAATCTGCAGGCGGACCCGCGTTCCAGCCTGTTGGTCACCCAGTACGATTCCGCGGGCGATCCCCTGGGCGCGTCTAGGTTGACGTTGCTAGGAAATATTCTGCCCATACCTGAGCCGCAGATCGCCGAAGCACGAAAACTCTACCTGGAGCGCTACGCCAACAGCAAATATTGGGTAGATTTTGACGATTTTTCCTTTTACCGGATGGACGTGGTGGACGCGTACTACGTGGGCGGATTCGGGGTGATGGGCTGGGTCTCTGCCTCGGAATACTACAGCGTGCAACCGGACCCGTTGGCCGACACTGCGGCGGAGATCATTCAGCACATGAATACCGATCATGGAGATGCGCTCGTCCTGCTAGCTCGGGTATTTGCTGGAATCGAGTCTCAAGACGTCTCGATGAGTTCGGTGGACCGTCTTGGCTTTCACGTAAGCTTGAAAACCAAAGATGGCACCCGCGGTGCCCGCATTGCATTCTCGCGGGAGGTGACAAATCCGACTGAAGCCAGAAAAGTTCTAGTCGAAATGGTCGGGCAAGCCAGGCGGATGTGAGGAACCGTGCGACGCTCGAATAACTGTAAAACGCACAAATCCTACAATTGGAATTCGTTTCGAAATCTTCGCTGGGAGCAGCAACGCCTGACCACCTCAGCGAGCGCCGCCGGAGCGAACCCAACATGACGCGACACCAGACAGCGAATTGATGAATGCTCCTTGCCAAACGCACGCCCGGTCTCATACGACCAATGTCCGGCCCTCCAACGGCACCACATATCACACTTCTCCACCGCCGAAAGTCCAAACCGTTCCTCTTGGGTCATAATCACAAGTAGAACATGGAACGGGGACCGTCCCCATAAATCCGGTGTAACCGACAGCTCATCCGGAACCGCTGACTTCTCGCATTGCTTGAACCGTCCGATTCAGAAGCCGTTTTAATATGCGCAACTATTGCGGGAAGTTCATGCGGCGCACCAGAGCTTGAAAGCGTGGGTCGGAACGCAAAGCATCCCAGGCTAGATAGGACTTAATGTCAACCATCCACTGATCATGCGCTTCGAAAGCGCGTTCTAGCCGTGCCATTGCTTCATCCTTTTCGCCCAGGCCGATGTACGCCTCAACAAATACAGCGTCCGAAACATAGTGCTCCCGCGATCTTTCCTTCAACTCTTCGATCAGCTTCGCAGCTTCAGGCTTCCTCCCAGCAAGTCCATAGACAGAGGCCAGGTTGGCAAGTGGAACTGGGTCCCGTCTTCTATCCACTTCACGCTCTAGCGCGGCAACAGCTTCTGGATACATTTTCTTTTCCCGGTAGCACCAACCCAAGCCGAAATCACCTAGACTGGGATGAGAAGCGTTTAGCTCCTTGAACAGCGCAATCGCGGAGTCGTATTGGCGCGATGCAAGGGTCACCAGTCCCAGCACTTCCCGTATCCGAAGGTCCATCGGGTCCAATTCGGCCGCGTAGGCCACTTGCTTCATGGCTTCGTCGTTTCGTCCCAAGGCCTGCAGAAAACGTCCATACTGCTCGTGAGCAGGCGCGTAGTTGGGACTTAGCTCAACAGCGAGTTTGTACTGTCGCTCGGCTTCAGACCAATTCCAGTCGCCGAGTTCTATTGTCTCGGCGAGCACGAAATGAGCCTCCCCGAGCGCGGGATCAAGTTCCACCGCCCTGGTTGCCGCCGCCTTGGCCAGCGGCAGCGTTTCTTTAGCAGCGCGGCTCCCACTCCAAGGATTACCGAGCTCAACGTAGGCGTCTGCCATCCCGGCGTATGCCGGCCCATATTTTGGGTCCTTCTCAACGGCCTGCCTGAAGTAACTAATTGCTCCGAGAAGGTCCTGCTCGCGGTAGTGGTTTGTAGTGACGGACCATTCATTTCGGATATGCAAGGCACGGAAGTAATCTTCCTGGGCTTCCGGATCTACCGGGCGGGAACCAGTCAGACGAGCATACTCGTGCGGTTTCAGTTTGACTTGGATTTCATCCGTGACCGTGCGCGCAATCTCATCCTGCAGCCGCAGCACGTCGCGGATATCTCGGTTGTATTGGTTGGTCCACAGCTGACTCTCGGGAGCAACCTGGACTAGGTGGACGATAACGCGAACGCGATCGCCCGAACGCTCGACCGAACCTTCCAGAACAGCATCCACATTAAGTTCCCGAGCAATCTCTTGCAGCGGCTTCGTACTGCCCTTGTATTGCATTACGGACTGGCGGGAGATCACATGTGGGGTACTGATTTTACCAAGCTCAGTGATCAGCTCTTCAGTCACCCCGTCGGCAAAATACTCCTGCTCCGGGTCGCCGGAAAGATTTGCAAAAGGTAGGACCGCCAGAGCTTGAATATTTGGCTTCGCTCGTTCGAGGAGCCGGCCGCGCCAGCCCTGTACATTCAGCGCCAACAAGACGGCCGCGATACCAATAACGACCGATGGTGCCAGCGTCGCCCACAGCATCCATTGCTTTCGTGGCAGCAAATTCCCCGCCACGGGCGATCCCGCCCCGCCATCCGCTGCCGCGTCCCGTGCTTTCTCCGCCAGAGGTTCCGCAGCAAATCGGTACCCCTTCCCAGGCACCGTCCGCAGAAATCGCGGATTCTCTGGATCTTCCCTTAGTGCCAAGCGTATCTTGCGCACCGCCGTGTTGATGCCGTTGTCTCCGTCCACGAAAACATCCTTGCCCCAGATCTGTTCAAGGATCTCCTTCCGCGTGACCAGTTCTCCGCGTCGCTCCACCAGCAGATTCAACAAGTCGAATGGAATGCGCTCCAGGTGCACAATGCTGCCGCCACAACGCAGCTCGTGGGCTCGGCGATCGAGCTCGAAGTCCTCGAAATGGATGGTCTCTACGGACATGCAGGCTGCCAACGATTCGTGGCGCCATTCTACCTCGATAAGTCCGGGCGAGGTAGGTGTAAGTAAAAGTTATACGTTAGGTGCTTTATAATTTCTTCAGTAATTCTTCAGCCTCTCTCCATTGCGTCCAGGCCCCTTCCCGACCATGATCCGCGCACTATCCACGAGAAATCAGCGCCTCCGATTTCCGCGCGAGTTCGATTTCGGTAAAAGGAGAATCAACGTGAAAACCCTTCTTGCGAAGGCAGCCCTCGCTGCTGCAGCCCTTCTACTTGTCCTGCCCAGTTCGACCAAGGCCCAGAACGGCAACAAGGATGGATGCTCCCTTGCAACGCTCCACGGCGATTACGGCTTCACGATTTCGGGTCAAATTACCGGCGGGCCGGCTCCAGGGCCAGTCAACGGCGTCGCCTTAACCACATTCGACGGTCGCGGCGGCCTCATCCAGACGGATTTCGTCGTGAAAAGCGGTGCCCCGGCAGGACCGCTGGATGCTTTTCGAACCGGCGAAAACGGTACGTACTCGGTGAACTCAGACTGTACAGGTACGGCCACGATTCATTTTCCTGACGTGACGCCTCCGCAGGAGATTGTCTTGATGTTCGTGATTGTGAACCACGGGCGGGGAATCCGGACCGTCGTCGCAGCCCTGTACGTGGGTGCCGGAATTGCCACAATGACTCCGACGCCCGCGCAGATCACCAGCGAGGCCACAAAGATGGAGCGGGAGGATCACAAATAGCATCGTGCACTGACACGGCCTTTTCCCAGTGCTTCGGGACGAGAGACAGATTCTCGGGTCGCCGTCGACGACAACACGAATGATTGTGGAGGTGCACAGCTTATCGTTGCGACGGGGTGCGTTCTTACCTGAGGGGCGAAACACAATGGCAAACGAAGCGTTTGCGCTTCCGGCAATTGCCTTGGTGCCAGAAATTCAGTCGAACTCGTGGCAGCTTTCTGGGCACTACCTCTCGCAGCTATGTCGAATCCAGTGGTCGGGAATAGGCCGCTTTGAATTTCATTTCGAATAGCAAACTAGGAGGGCAGATGTCCTATAAACAAATTGCTTCAAGTGCGTTCCATTGCCTGCGAATTAGCGTCACGGGCTTGGCTCTCTTTCAATTTACTATTGGGGGTCCATTGGCCAGCTCTATTCAGGCTGGTCAGGATGAGGACAAGAACAAACAATACTCCAGTTCGCCAATCAAGCACGTCATCGTAATCATCGGCGAAAACCGCAGCTTCGATCACGTTTTCGCGACCTACCAGCCGAGGCCTGGAGAATTTGTGCGGAACTTGTTGTCGCAGGAAATCATCAATGCCGATGGCACGCCCGGCCGCAATTTCTCGAAAGCACAGCAACTTGCTGCGACGGACAAGTCTCCCGATGCATTTCTATTAAATCCGTCTAAAGCGCAATTTCCGCAAGACGTTCTTCCCACCGCATTGGCCGGTGGCCCTCCGACTCCGTTTCTGCCCAACGTAGAAACCGCGGAGGCGATTGAAAATGGATTGCCAGCCGACTACTACCAATTTCTGATAACCGGCGGCACAGGTCTTGAGCCCGGAACGCCAGATACACGCCTCGCGAATCCCAGCACTTTGCCGGCAGGGCCGTTTCAGATGACTCCCGGTATTCCCTACGACGCTTATTCCGCGAGCCCCGTTCACCGCTTTTACCAAATGTGGCAGCAGCTGGATTGCAGCGCGTCACATGCCACCCGTGAAAATCCTTCTGGCTGCAACGCCCAATTGTTCCCGTGGGTCGAAGTTACCGTCGGCGCGGGTGTAAATATCGGAGCGGGCTTGTCGGGCTCCGGCACTAACGGCCTGGCACAACCGGCAAACTTCAGCACGGAATTCTCTCCTACGGCTGTCACCACGAACGAGGGGCCGGCGGCTATGGGTTTCTACAACATGCAAAAGGGTGACGTGCCATATTTCAAGAGTCTCGCGGATCGCTACGCGATGAGCGACAACTTCCATCAACCGGTTCAAGGCGGCACCGGTATTAATCACTTCATGTTGGGCCACGGCGACATGCCGTGGTTCAGCGACGGGAATGGACATCCCGCTGTTCCTCCGCACAACGTGCAAGTAGAGACTGGAACGATCAACCAGGGCATCGTGGATGAAATTGACAACCCGAATCCTGCGCCCGGCACGAATAACTGGTACACGGAAGACGGCTACGGCGGCGGATCGCCCGGCGCTGCTGCTTTTGGCGGTGGTTCGTACAGCAACTGCTCGGACCCGGCACAGCCGGGCGTTGCTCCGGTTCTGAAATATCTGCGTTCGCTTCCGAAACCCGTCGATCCAAATTGCCAGCCCGATCACTACTATCTAGTGAACAATTACAATCCGGGCTATTTCAGCAATGGCAACAACGCATTCACCGACACAAACGCGGCAAACACGCCCTTCACCATTCCGCCGTCGTCTGTGCGCAGCATTGGCGATGAGCTGATCGACGCGAACATTTCCTGGAAATATTACGGTGACGATTTTAATGAGAACCTTGCCGATCCGTATTTCCTCAGCCCGATCGACGTCTACTGCAGCATCTGCAATCCGTTTCAGTACGACAGTTCGATCATGACGAACCCAACGGTGCGCACCGCGCACCTTCAGGACACGGCAAATCTTTACGCCGATATCGCCAGCGGTTCGCTTCCAGCAGTTTCATTCGTCAAGCCCAGCGAACTCGTCGATGGCCACCCTGCGACCTCGAAACTCGATTTGTTCGAAGGCTTTACCATGAAGATCGTCGATGCAGTGCAGGCAAATCCTTCACTGTGGAAGGACACTGCCATCTTCATCACCTTCGACGAAGGCGGCGGCTATTACGATTCCGGCTACGTGCAACCGCTCGATTTCTTCGGCGACGGCACCCGCATCCCGCTGATTGTCGTATCGCCGTTCACACGGGCTGGGCACATCGCACATGACTACTCGGATCAAGTCTCCATTCTCAAGTTTATCGAACGGAACTGGAATCTGGGGAAAGTGACAGGACGCAGCCGCGATAATTTACCCAACCCGCGAGCCGAATTCGACGATCCCTATGTTCCCGTCAATGGCCCGGCAATCAGCGACCTGTTCGAGCTATTCGATTTTGGTCCCGGCTTTGATCGAGGTCACGGCAAATATTAGGTATGAAGCCGCGAAGCAGGGCGACTTTGAATCTCTAAACATTTCGGTGGCTGGCGCCGCTGATCGGAGGAATCGATTCGCAATGCGAAAATTCTGGATTTTGGCTTGCCTTTTGGGGATGCCTGGTGTGGTTTCAGCTCAATGGGGCAATCTGGACACGCTGCAAGCGGGGCAGAAGATTCAAGTGGTTCAAACCTCGAGGAAGGACTCCGGAACGTTCTTGAGGGTGTCGGACAAGGAAATCTCACTGCAAGGGAACTCAGGCCCCCAGACAATCCAGAGGCAAGACGTTCGCAGCGTCAAACTTATGGTGAATAAGCATCGTTTGCGGAACACCCTCATTGGTGCTGGGGTGGGCGCGGGTGCAGGTGCAGGTATCAGCGCGGCTGCGTGGGAACCCCGTGGATTTGCCGGAGGAAGAGGAACCGGCGCCGCAGTTGGCGCGGCGATTGGCGCCGTGGGCGGGGCGGTAGTAGGAGCGCTGTGGCCGAGCCACGAAATCATTTACCGAGCCCCATAGATTCGGCTTAAAGTCGCAGGCCCGAGCCCGATGGTCAGTCGTCCTAGAATGCGACTTGCCGGGACCTGGATTCACTGCATGAGTCGGGTGAAACTTTCCAGCTAACCTCGGCGTATACATTTCCAAGAGGCGCCCATGCCCTATTCGCCCATTTTGCTAGTTCATATTGCCGCGGGGACTGTGGGCTTGCTGTCCGGGACTGCTGCCATAATCTTCCGCAAAGGTTCCGCCCGTCATGCATGGGCGGGGAGAGTCTTTGTGGTAGCCATGCTCACGATGGCGAGCCTTGCGGTGTACATCGCCGTCGGAAGACATGAACCAAGTAACATCGGCGGCGGAATTTTGACCTTTTACCTGATCGGCACAGCATGGCTGACCGCCAGGCGCAGAGACGGAGAAACGAGCCGTCTTGATTGGGTCGTACTGCTGATTCCCTTGACGTTGGGTATCCTCACTTGGATGAATGGTATTTCAATCGTGCGGAGTGGAGAGGGCTCACCAGACGGAGTCCCCGTTGGAATGACTTTTTTTATGGGTTCGGTGATGCTGCTGGCAGCCGCGGGGGACGTTCGCATGCTGGTCGGTCGAGGTGTTGTTGGAGCGAGGCGCATCGCGCGGCATCTCTGGCGCATGTGCTTCGGGCTATTCATCGCAGCAGGATCTTTTTTTCTGGGGCCTTCCAATCGGCCACTGAGATTGCTGTCAGCGGCAGGGCTGGGACAACGTCTCTCGCCGGCGTTATTCAGCACGAGCGTGTACCTCACTCTCACCCTACTTCCGCTGGTTTTGCTGGTGTACTGGCTCGTCCGAGTCCGCTTCACGGGTTTCTACAAGGGAAAGCCGATACGAGTTGCCACCGCAAATCCCGATTGACGCGGTTAGCGGAGAAGTGGGTAGTGATATGGCATCTGTCCGATTAGCTGACTTGCCAGCGAGTTCAGCCGTTGTTGCTTGGCCGATTCACTCTAGCTGTGTGACGCCACAGCTCATTACAACGGTTCGCCGCCGACGTTATCGTCACCGGCATGGGGCTGCGGATCAGCCGAACGATCATTGAGGCGCGCACGGCAGCCGGCTCCGGGCTACGTACAACCATCCTTGCGGAACAAGTTTTCATTTCACGCTGGCTGTCTCCTCGGCCTCCGCGAGCCTGGATACCCGGAGCAACAGCTAACTTGCTCGGAGCACTTGGCTTTGCGGATCGAGCTTTTTCAGTCTTGGTTATAGGTTTAGACCCCCACGCGCTTCCGCCATGTGATTGAACGAGGCGGCTTGCGCGGCTGTCACGATTGAGCGGCGGTCGCACTTTAGTGATTTCCTGTAACGTTCCATTTTGACACGTGGGCGCATCGCTTGGATTGGCATGCTGACGAGTTTACTTTGCCGGCGCCGTGGCCCGGGATCCTGTCACTTTGCAAACGGGCACCTCGAATCGAGTTTTCTACCACGTCCCACACTCATACCGCCCTATCTCTTAAGGATATCCAGTTCATCGAGCAATTCCTGAAGATTGATGAGGTGAACGCGTCCCTCGCCACTTTTTTGGCGGCGGGCGATTGCCCCGCTCACGGCAGCACTGACGGTGGCGCTGCGCCGGAACAGCTTGAGGAGAAGGGGAGGGTCTGCAGCGAGATTAACCTCAAGAGGCGAAAGAAGTTGCCGATATTAAAGCTGTTTGCGGTGGCGCGACGAATGCTTGACTGCATTCAGACGCGGTGCGCACGCGCCGTGGCGAATTGTTTTCCCCTCCAGAGGTTGCAAGCTCATGAGCGACGAAATTGTTCGCGAGTTTCTCGTGGAAGGTAACGCGAATCTTGACACGCTCGACTGCGAACTAATCCAGCTGGAAAAAGATCCGCACAACCGCGCCACTTTGGCGAGCGTGTTTCGCACGATCCACACGATCAAGGGCACCTGTGGATTTTTGGGATTTACGAAGCTGAAGGCTGTGGCGCACATTGGCGAAAACCTTTTGAGCAAGCTGCGCGACGGCGAATTAGTGTTGAATCCGAAAATTACCACGGCATTGTTGCGCATGGTGGATGCGGTGCGGCAAATGCTGCAGAGCATTGAGGCGATTGGCAACGAGGGCGAGCGCGACGACGAAGATCTGATCTTGACGCTGACGAGAGTGACGCAGGGCGGGTCGCTTGAAGATGTCTCAGTCGCGGCCGTGCCTGCGGCGGCACTTGTAACTCCGCACGCGGCGCCGAATAAGAAAGTGAACGCGACGTCGCCAGCGCCGAACATCAAGATTGAAAAAAAGCAGGCGCCACTTTTTGTCGAAGCTGCCCCCGAAACGAACGGCGATTCCACAGAACAGGACAAATCTGCACGCGCGGAGGAGAGTGAAGCTCCGCGTGATATAAACGTTCGGGGGTTCCCGAATGAACATTTCTGGCGGAGCGAGAGCGTTGGTGTTGTGTGCGTTGTGGTCTTCGTGCGGAATTGTGCCAGCCGCCCGTGCACAGGCCGCGGAGCGCGTGATTATTGACACCGATCCGGGGACGGACGATGCGCTGGCGATCCTGTTGGCGTTGCGCTCGGCGGAATTGCGCGTCGAGGCGCTGACGGTGGTTGCAGGCAACGTGACGGCTTCCATCGGCGTGGAAAATGCGCTGAAGATTGTTGCGCTGGCGGGGCGCTGCGACGTGCCGGTAGCAGAAGGCGCGCAACGTCCGCTGCACGCGAAGCTGAACATCGAGCCATTCTGGAATGGGCCGGGAGGATTGGGCGGCGCGGAATTGCCGGCGTCAAACTGTAAGGCCGACCCTAGATTCGGTCCCGACGTGATCATTGAATTGGTGCACAAATATCCGCATGAGATCACTATCATCGGCGTGGGCCCGGAAACAAATCTGGCGCTGGCGATTTTGAAAGACCCGACGATCGTGCCGCTGGTGAAGCACGTGATTTTGATGGCCGGATCAATATCCGGCGGCAATGTGAACGGCGCGGCGGAATTCAATGTGTATTGCGATCCGGATGCGGCAGACCTGGTATTCCGTGCGGGCTGGCCGATAACGATGGTGGGTTTGGACGTGACCGAAATCACGCTTATCAGCAGCGCGCAGGTTGACGAGATCGAGCGCGGCGGCAGCGCGGAAGCGAAATTTGCCGCGGCGGTAGCGCGTTTTCAGGTGGGCCTATATCAGGGTACGGGATTTGGTGGAGGAGCGATCCACGACGCGCTGGCTGTGGGAGCGGCGGTTGATCCTTCTTTCCTCAAATTGCGCGCGATGCACATTGACGTCGAAACCGAAGGGCGCATCGCGCGCGGAGAAACGGTGGCCAACCGGTTGGGAACCGTGGATCACGTGGTGGATAAGGGCGATCATCTGGAAACGGTGGGCGTGGATGAAGTGAAAACGAACGCGCAGGTGGCTGTGGGCATCGATTCGGAGCGCTTCTTAAGATTGTTTATCGCTCGGTTGAGTGGCAGCGGGGCAGGCGCCACCGGCAGTAAGCCGTAGCGGGTGGCGATTTGAACTTCTGCCCCGCTGGTTATCGTGTTGCGGGCGCGCGCGATTTTTTGCGCTTGCGCCGCGCTTCGGGGGCCGATTGAGCTGGCTGTGGCGCTGCGGGCGATTTGGCGCGGGAGAGTTTCTGCGCCGGGCGCTGAATGCAAATTGCGAGTAGCAGCATGACGATTGGATCTATGGGTAGGCGATAACGTGGCAGCGCCAGCGTGAGGTAGTAGGCCCAAGGATAGATCAGCGGAAATGCGGCGATGGGGATGGCGAACGGGCTGCGTTCGCGGAAGAGGATGATTATGCCGCAGAGCGTGCCGAGTGCCGCGACGATATTAAACGCGAGAACCGTGCGAAATCGCAGCGACGGCGTGCCAATGAAATCCACGAGCGGATATGGAGTGCCGCCAGACCAGATGGAAATCGCGCGATAGAGGACTAAGTGGATTTCCCGGGCGGGATGCGAAAACATGTAGGCGATGGCTTCCCGCTTTTTCTGCTGCATGTAGGCAATTTCGCCCAGCGAAATGTATTTTTCGCGCTCCGCGGCGTTGTAGATGGGGTGCAGGTCGCCGCGGAAAATGTCCTGGGTCTGATCGTTGTTGCCGAGCCAGAGTTGCAAGCCGAGGACGGAGCGTAGCGGAACGAATTGGTGGAAGACGCGGTAATTGCGGATGGTCCAGGGAACACAGCAGAGGACGATGATGGCGATGGCCGCCGCGGCATTTTTGAGCCACGCGCAATTGTGCTGACGCGCGCGGTACACGAGCCAGCCCGCTAGAAATGGAAATAACGCGGCGAGAGTTGCGTTGAACATCAGCGCGACACCCCAGAGCAGGCCGTAAGCGCACCACTTGCGCAGGCGTTGCGATTCGGCACGCCCGAGCGCGAGCGTGGCCCACAGGATTGTCGCGACGAGCAGCGCCGAGATGCACGCGTCCCACATGCTTTCAACGGGCATGAGGATCGCATTCGGGAAAATTGCCCACAACCATGCCGCGCCGGATGCGAGCGCGATGCCGCCGATGCGTTTACCTGCGAAATAAATCGGGACGCAGGCGAGCGTGCAGCAGCTGATATTCAGCAGGACCGTTGCGGCCCAGGCATGAAATGTGTACGCGCCGAAGATGCGAAAAATTCCGGCGAGGAGCAACGGGAAGAGCGGCGTCATCCAGGCGGTGGGGCCGGTATCCACGCGAAACGGCGAACTGAAGCCGTGGCCCATCGAGAGAGAGTGCGCGATGTTGCCCGATTCGAAGAGAAAAGGGATGACGCTTACGCCTTGGCGCGGATGAATATCTTGGAATTGCCACATGTAGGCGAGGCGCAGGGCGAGCGCGACGAACATGATTAGCCACAGCGAAGTGGCTGCAGCGCGAATTGTGTTTGTGAAGGTGCGAGGCATGCTTGGGAAGCGTTACATTCCTTGGCTTTGGACGCAAGGCCGGCACGTACGGGTGCGAAAACGAAGACGCGATGCCGCGAGAGGCCGGCGATGCGTGCGGCGTGCGGAGATCGGCGCGGATTTATGATAGCTTTTGTGGCAACGATCATGGCCAAGAAGAAGAAAGACCGGCTGCGCGTGCACAAGGAAGCGCGAAGGCTTGCGCGGCTCGGCGTCGGCATGCCTCCGACCGAACGGACGATTCCGGACAAGCGGCAGAAGGCGCCGAAGCATAAGAAGAAATTGGTGGCGCCGGATTTGAGTTAGTTCCTCGCGTGATGGTCTGCGTCATTTCGGGATTTTTCGTCGCCGCGGTGGTTCAGAGTGGGACTCCCCGCCATGCGTTTGCGATGTCGCCTTCCGCTAAATTCTTTGCTGCCAGCAAAATCGCTTTTCGCTAGAAATTTTCGGGCGTCGTACGGGCCGGAACAGTGCGTGCAATACGCACTGCATGAAAATCACGCGAAGTGGCCGTTAGATTGGGATCTCAGTACTTGCGGCGCTTACGTTTCTCGCGGCACTGCTGCCTGCGGCGCGCGCGCAAATTGTTCCGGTGAGTTTGACCAAAACGACGGCGGCGGACTCAGGGATTCCCAGCGGGGTGGCGTTGGCGCCGCTGCCGCACAGCGAGCTACGCAGGGCAGTGAAGCCGGCTGCGCCGAAATCGTATCGGGTATTGACTGCGGGAGTTTACACTGCCGCCGGGTTGGACATGCAGCGGCCCGAATCCATGTTGCCGAACTTCGACGAGAAAGATCCGATTGTACGACCATTCTTGCGGCTGCCTGCGCCGGCGTATTACGCTTCCGCTGCGTTGTTTGCTACCGGAATCAACTTCCTCGGATGGAAAATGGCACGGTCGGAGCGCTGGCATAAGATCTGGTGGGTTCCGCAGGTCGCGACGATGGCGGGAAACCTGGCGGGATAGGGATACACGCGCGCGCATCCGTCGCCGCATTGATGCGCGGTGTTGATGCGTCAGATTGACGCGCCTGATTTATTCGCAGTGGAACGGCGACGCCGGTTGCGACCCGAAAACGTTGCTTCCATTTGATTGTTAATGGGAGAGGTTCCTACGGAACCTAGTTTTTGGAGCCTCAACCGGGCTTGAGATCCGGGATCACTTCGCCGGGTTTGAAGAATGATGTGGGCGGCGTGTTCGTAGCTTTGGCGGCTGCGGCAGCGATTTTCTCGAGATCTTTCTTCGAAAAGCCGACGGAGCTTTCCTGGATTTTGCCGTCCGGCGCGATCAGGAAAACTGTGGGGACGTTCGTGATGCCGTATTGGTTGGAGACAGGGTAGCCGTGGTCGTCAATCAGGGCAGGGAATTCGGCGTCAAATTCCTGGAAGAATTCGCAGGTGTCCTGGGCGTCGTCCTGCGAAATGCCCCAGAGCGTGAATTTCTCGCCGCCGTAGTTTTCGTGCAGGCGTTCTAGAAACGGGGCGGTGAACTGGCAGGTGGGGCAGCTCACTTTGAAGAAGGCGGCGACGACCGGGCCTTTTTTCAGGGCATCGGCGAGATTCAGTTTTTTTCCGTCCGTGCTTTGCAGCGCGAATGCCGGAGCTTTGGCGCCGGCTGGTAGTGCAGCCATCTTGCTTCCTCCCAGAAATTCGTGGATGCGTCGTTTCAGGCTCATCAGTCGATTCTACCGCCTTGCAATTCGATGCCTTCGCGCGTGCGCGGATTCAGGCGCGAATGCGGCAATGCCGGACCAGTGCCGCAAGCGGCAAACTGGCCGCGACAGCCGCGCAAATTCAGAAGTAGCGTCGCCGGTCACAATTTGCGCGCGTGCTGACGTAGGGGCGGGTCCCGCAGGCGCGGGACCCGCCCCCACAGATACCAGTTCCACAGGTTGCCGAGCATGTTGGCGGCAAAGGCGGACCGGCTCTAGTGAATGTTGCGGGTCTTTTTGCCGACGTAGTCCATCAGCAGGTACTGGCCGAGGGTGTACGGAGTGGTGAAATATGCTTTTCCGCGGCAGAGCTCGGTGACTTTCTGGACGAAGTGGACCAGGCTGTAGTCGCTGGAAAGCATGAAGGTGTTGATCAGAATTCCTGCGCGCTTGCATTTCGCGACTTCTTCCAGAGTTTGGGTGACGACCAGCGGGTCGAGGCCGAAAGCATTCTTGTAAATGCGGCCGTCTTCCAGCGTCAGCGCGGACGGCTTGCCATCGGTGATCATCACAATCTGGCGCATGTCTTTTTTCTGCCGCGACAAAATGCGCTGGGCGAGGCGCAGGCCTTCGCGCGTATTGGTGTAGTAGGGACCGACCTGCACGCGGGCGAGTTTACCGAGCGGTATTTCCTCGGCGCTATCGTGAAATAGAACGCAGTGTAGTGAATCGCCGGGATATTGCGTGCGAATCAGGTGCGAGAGCGCCAGGGCCACGCGTTTTGCGGGCGTGAAGCGATCTTCGCCATAGAGAATCATGCTGTGGCTGCAATCCAGCATCAGCACCGTGGCGCAGGAACTTTGATATTCGCACTGATGGACCATCAGGTCGGGGTAATCGAGCTCGATGGGAATTTGCGCGCCGTTGCGTTGCACGGCGTTGAATAGCGTGCCGCTGATGTCCATATTCAGCGTGTCGCCGAATTCATATAATTTCGAAGTGCCGCCGGATTCGACGCCGGTGGCGAGGTCGCGCGTGTCATGGCGGCCGAAACTGCTCTTGCCGAGCGACGCGAGCAAATCTTTCAGCGTTTTGAAGCCGAGGAAATCGAGCGCTTTGTCGGTGATTTCAAAACGCGCTTCGACGTTCGGCTGCGCTTCGCCCACCTGGCCGCCGGGAGTTTGCGAAGGAGGCGGCGTGATCTGCGCGGGCTGATCGGGGCGCGAAATGAAGCCTTCTTGTTCCATGCGCTGGATGATTTGTTCGATGACGTCGCTGAGCTCGGGATTTTCGGAGAGATTGGGATTGTTGAGCATCTGCTCCATAAGTTCGGGTGGGAGCAGATCGCCTTCCTGGAGCGCGCGCAGAATGGCTTCGCGCAGCTCGTCCATCATTTTTTCACGAGAGCGCTCTGGATCCATTTCGTAGATGCCGAATTGCGATTCGTAGCCGCTCTGGAGGAAAAAATCGGAGAGGCGGCTCATCAGCTCCTGAAGGTCAATGTCCTCAGCAGCGTCGGGCGCGTATTTCGAATATTTCGTGTATCTCATTTAGTTGCCAAAAACAATCGCGTGCTCGCAACAGTGCATTCTACCGAGCACGCCTAATTAAATTGGCGGCGCGGCATGCGGCCAGAGGGCTCGCGCGGGTCGCGTGGCTCGGGAGTCTTGCGCGCATCGGCAAAATAACCGCGCTCTTCGCTGCGATTGATGCGTTTGTGCGCCCACAGGCCTTCGAGGATGAATTCCGCCGCGCTGGTGACGATTGCGGCGTCGTCCTTCTGGCTGACTTCCAGAACGCTGAGGTTGTCGAACAGGCCTTGGATCTTTTTCAGCTGCGCCAGCACTTCGGCGCTGGAAGCGTTCGCGGGAACTTTTAGCTCGCCACCCAATTCGAACCACTGAATCACCGGCTGCATATTTGCGCCGGTAAAATACTGCGTGTAGGTTTTTCCGACGGCAGCGCGAATCAACTCGCGCGCGATATTTTCCGCACCGCGCAGCTCGCCTTCATATTCCAGCTCGAATTTCCCGGTCATGGATGGTATGGCGGCATACACATCGGCCACGCGTGCAACGACGGCCGAATCGCGATTGCGCACGGCGCGCTGTTCCGCGCTGCTGAGCACGTTTTCCAGCGTGCTGATGGGCAGGCGCTGGCTGACGCCGGAGCGGCGATCCACGCGCTTATCCTCACGCGCTTGAAATGCCACTTCTTCCACGATCTCGCGAATGTACTGCGGCATTTCGACGCGCTTTTTCTGGTCGCGCGCGGTCCAGGATTCCTGCGAAGTTATGGACATGCCTTCGGCGACCGTCGCGGGATAATGCGTGCGAATTTCCGAGCCGATGCGGTCCTTCAGTGGCGTGATAATCTTTCCGCGCGCCGTGTAATCTTCCGGATTAGCGGTGAACACCAGCAGCACGTCGAGCATCATGCGTACCGGATAACCCTTAATCTGGATGTCGCCTTCCTGCATGATGTTGAAAAGGCCCACCTGAATTTTTCCAGAAAGGTCCGGCAGCTCGTTGATGCCGAAAATGCCGCGATTGGCGCGGGGCAGCAGGCCGTAATGAATGGTCAATTCGTCGGAAAGATTGCGTCCACTGCGCGCGGCTTTAATGGGATCCACGTCGCCGATCATGTCCGCGATGGTGACGTCCGGAGTAGCGAGTTTTTCCACGTAGCGATGTTCGCGCGCCAGCCAGGCGATCGGAGTGGCGTCGCCCTCAGCGGCAATTCGTTCGCGGCAGGCGCGGCAGATCGGGGTATAGGGATTGTCGTGAATTTCACAGCCCTCGATCACCGGGATCTGCGGGTCCATGAATCCCACCAGGCCGCGCAGGATGCGCGACTTCGCCTGCCCGCGCAGACCGAGCAGAATAAAATGATGGCGCGAGAGAATAGCGTTGATGATTTGAGGCAGGACCGTGTCGTCGTAGCCATGCACGCCGGGAAAAAGCTCGTCACCCCTTTCCAGCTTGCATATCAAGTTTTCGCGCAATTCCTGGCGCACGCTGCGCTGCGCAACTCGCTCTACGGACCACTGACTGCGGCGAAGCTCACCGAGAGATTTCGGCATTGAATTCATGAGGCCCCACTTATGTAAGAGATGCCGCGGCGCCCGGCAGCATGAGCGTCTTAACACCATTATAAAGGAAGCGAGGCTGCGGGGATACTTTCCTTTCGAAGGGCTAATTCAGGTGGTGGCCGTTGCCGGAGGCGCTGCGACGCGCTTGATGCAGGTGTCCGAGGCGGGGCAGCATGTCCTTCAAGCGGTCGAGCAGGAAGGTACGGCGGTCTGGCTCGGTGCGCATTTCGAGAAGCGCTTGCTTTTCTTCGAGTTCGAGCGGCAAGCGCGCGCCCATTTGAAACGACAACGGCCACGGAGATTCCACGTCGGAGGTGACCCACAGCTGGCCGTAGATCAGCATGTGGCATTCTTGAAACAGGCCGACGAGTTCGGCTTCTTCCTGATTGGGGGCGAAATGGCGCTCCGGTGCGGTATCGTCCGTGAGAAATTCCACCAACGCTTCATGATAATCCCTTTCGTGGAGCAAGTTCAGGGCGCGAAAAATTACGCGGCCCTGGGTGAGAATGTCCATGCGACCGTCGTCGTAATCTTTTAGTTTATGGGTGATGGCGGCGGTGCAGCCTACAGTGGCGACGCCTTTTTCTCCTGCGAGGATTACGCCAAATTCGCGATTGTGCGCGATGCAGTGATTAATCATGAGCTTGTAGCGCGGCTCGAAAATGTGCAGAGGCAGCGTGGCGCCGGGATAGAGGACGATGCTGAGCGGGAACAATGGTATGCGGGAGTCGGTCATGATCGCCTACATTTACATTGCGCCTGGGCGACGCGGAAATTAACGCAACAGCGCTAGGGCAGCTTGCATTTCGTCGCGCGCGTGCATGTCGCCGGCATTTTGCGCCACGAGAATTCCGTCGGATAAAAGTTTGCGCGCTTGTTCCAGCTGGCCGATGCGCGAAAGATGCTGGCCAAATTGGAAATAGCCCGCGACGTATTTTGGATTGGCTTCCAGGAGTTTTTGGAAGTGGGTGGAGGCGGCGTCGTTGTCGCCGAGCTTCATGCATTCCAGCGCGAGGCCGTAGCGCGCAAATGCGTCAGTGGGTTTTTCGGCGACGAATTGTTCCAGGACTTCGCGGCGCGGCTTCTGTGTTTGGGTCATAGCGTTAAAACGCGTATTATAGCGGGCTTGAGGGCGCAGGCCAAGTGCGCACATTTTGGTTTGAAATTTCGCCGGGAGCGCGGACCGAACGGAGCGAATGTCCAAGACCAGGAGCAAGAAGCAGCATAAGCAAGCGACGGCAAAGACGCCGGGTGGGACCGTGACTGCGATTTCGCCGGGTTCGCCGCTGCCGGGAAAAACTGTAAGCGCTTCCACTTCAGAGATCGTGGAAATCGTGCTGCCGAACGACGCGAATTTGCTGGGGAATATGCTCGGTGGGCGCGTGATGCATTTGATTGATATTGCCGGGGCGCTCGCGGCCAACCGTCATGCGAACAGTCACGTGGTGACGGCCTCTGTGGATTATCTGGATTTTCGTTTTCCGATTCGTGTGGGCGAATGGGTTGTGCTGAAGTCCAGCATCAATCGTGTATTCCACACTTCGATGGAAGTGGGAGTGAAGGTGTTTGCGGAAAATATTCTCACCGGCGAACGGCGGCATACCAGCACCGCGTATGTGACGTTCGTCGCGCTCGATACGAATCAGCAGCCGCGCGCGGTTCCTCCGCTGATTTTGAAAACCGAGGACGAGCGGCGGCGCTATCGTGAAGCTGGCGAAAGGCGGCGGATTCGCCTCGCGATGCGCCACAAGATGCCCCCTGCGGACGTCTGACGGTTAGCGTCTGACGCCTTTCGGCTGGTGGCTGATGATTGTGCGACGTTTATCGTGCGGTTTGTAGATATTTGCTGACCGCTTTGGCGGTTTGAAAGCCATTCTCTACGCATTTTCCTACCGCTGGACCTTCCAGATAATTTCCCGCGAAGAATAATCCTGGGGAAGCGCGCTCGGCATTGCGAATTGCTTCGACGATGTGTCCATGCCCCAAATTGTATTGCGGCAGGGCGCGCGGGTATTTCCAGACGGCGACATCCACCGGCGGGCCGGTAATTCCAAGGATGCGCGCGGTTTCTTCGGTGACGATCGCCGCGATATTTTCTTCGTGCAGGTTCATGATTTCGGGATCAGTAGCGCCGCCGATGAAACTGGTGATGGTGACGCTGCCTTCGTGCGCGCGGCCTGGGAAGAGCGAGGAATTCCACACGGTGCCGAGAGTGCGAACCTTTTCCCTGCGCGGGACTAGGAACCCGAAACCTTCGAGCGGATCGCCAACTTGCTGGCGGTAGTAGGTGCAAGCTACGACCGCGACGGGGGCGTAGGCGATGCCCGAAAGAGTTTGCGCTAGATGCGGTGCAGACGTTTCGAGCAAGTGCGCAGCTGCATAGGCAGGTGTCGCAATCACTACGGCGCCAGCGATCGCGGATTGTTCCTGACCGTTGTGCACGATACGAATCTCGCAGGCTGGTCCGGCGTCCCCGTGCGAGTGCTGCTGGCTCGCACTTACGGAATCAACCGACACCGCGCGAGTTTCGTACTGCATTGCGTCGCCCAGTTTCGCGGCCATCGCGCGAGGGAGGGTCGCCACGCCATGCGTAAATGAGCACAGAGGCGGCGCTCCGGTGCGCTGCTCTTTGGGAGGCCGCGATTTCACGGCGCCGCGCAGGACGCTGCCGTACTGGCGTTCCCATTCGTCGAGAGTGGGGAACGCAGCCTTAAGGCTTAATTTTTCGGGATCGCCGGCATAGACGCCGGAGACGAAAGGCGCGACGAGATATTCGAGAATTTCGTTTCCGAATTTGCGGCGCACGAAAGCCGCGACGGATTCTTCTTCGCCGGGCGGCCGCGATTTCTTGAATGGTTCAGAAGCAATTTTCCAGCGCGAAATCGGGTTCAGAAGAGTGGAGGCCAGCAGCGCTTGCGGCGACATGGGAATTTTCCGCAGGTGGCCATGCAGCAGCACGTAACGCGGCGCGCGCGAGTCGGCTATTTGCAGCTGGGATTCGAGGCCCAGCTCGCGAATCAGTGCGAGCAGCGCAGGCGTGCCTTGAAAACTTTGCGGGCCGGCTTCGAAAAGCAGGGCGTCTTTTTGTACGGAATCAATCATCCCTCCGGCAGCGGAGTTCGATTCGAAGACGGTGACGCCCAGTTCGAGCTGTTGCAGCCGATACGCGCAGGCCAAACCGGAAATGCCAGCGCCGATGACGACAACTTGCGTGGGATTTTTCATGAGCGCGGCACTTCAGAGCGTCTTCGAGAAAAGCGGCCGGTGATCCATTTGCTGTTCGTGCAGATAGCGGTCGAACGCCATGGCTACGTTGCGGATGAAAATGCGGCCGAGAGGAGTGACGCGAATTTCCGCGGCATCGAGGAGGACGAGGCCCTCGTGGCGCGCTTCTTCCAGGCGCTGAAGTTCCGGCGCGAAATATTCATCGAAATTAATGGAAAATTCGCGTTCGATTTCGTGTTTGGGAATGACGGTGTGGCAGAGCAGGCGCCCAATCACCGCGCGCCGGAGCAAATCGTCGGCCGAAAGCCTGTAGCCGCGCATCGTAGCGATGCCGCGCGTGCCGATGGTTTCCTGGTACGCGGGAACCTCGCGGCGATTCTGCGCGTAGGCCGCGCCAATGGAACTGATCGCGCTGACGCCCATGCCGTAAAGGTCCGCGCCCGCTTTCGTGGTATAGCCCTGAAAATTGCGGTGCAGCGTGCGATTTTTCTGCGCGACGGCCAGTTCGTCGCCGGGACGCGCGAAGTGGTCCATGCCGATATAGAGGTAGCCCGCGCCGAGAAAACGTTCGAGGCCGGCGCGAAAGATGCGGAATTTTTCCATTCCTTCCGGCAGGTGCGTTTCGAATGAGCCCTGCTGCTTTTTCAGCCATGGCACGTGGGCGTAACTGAACATCGCAACGCGATCCGGGGCGAGCGTCAGAGTCTTGTCAATCGTGTCCTTGAAACTTTCCGCGGTCTGGTAGGGCAAGCCGTAGATCAAGTCCACGTTGAGGCTCTCGAAACCAAGTTCGCGCGCGGCGATGATCAGATCGCGCGTCATTTCGTAAGGCTGCACGCGGTGAATCGTTTCCTGCACCTTAGGCTGAAAATCCTGGATGCCCATGCTCAGGCGATTGAATCCCAGGCCGCGCAGAGATTCCAGATGCGCGCGATTGGTGACGCGTGGATCAATCTCGATGCCGATCTCCGCATCGGGCGCGAAAGAAAAACGCTGGCGCGCGTGGCCGAAAAGATCCTCCATCTGCGCGGGAGTCAGATAGGTAGGCGTGCCGCCGCCCCAGTGAAATTGAATCACTGGGCGATTTTTCGAAACGCGCTGACTGACGTGCTCGATCTCGCGTTTCAGGGCCTCGAGATAGGGAATGGCGGCATTTTTATTCTTCTGAATGGAAACATTGCACGCGCAGAACAGGCAAAGGCTTTCGCAGAAAGGAATGTGCATGTATAGCGAAAGCGGCGTCGAGCCCTTTTCCGCGCGGGCGTAGAAGCTTTCCAGATCGTCGGGGCCGAAATCATCTTTCCACACCGGCGCGGTGGGATAGCTGGTGTAACGCGGGCCGGGCCGATTATATTTTTCTAGTGTGGCGTCGGTGATTTGGGCGATTTCGAATTGGTCGGTCGGTTTCATGTTGACGATTGCTGTCTTTACGAATCCGGCTAGGCGATGCTGGCGCGTGCCGGCAAGCGCGCCGATTGTCCCGCCGCGACGAAGGCTTTGGCGTTTTCCACGGGAGTCATGGGCAGGATTCCATGGCCGAGATTCAAGATGTGGCCTAAGCCTCCGGTTTTTTCCACAGCGGCTTGCGCGGCTTCGCGTACGGCTGCCGTGGCGCCGAGCAGAATGTTCGGGTCCACGTTTCCCTGCAACGCCACTTTGCGGCCGGCCTTCCGATCGAATATGGCGCGCGCTTCCGCCAAATCCGTGCGCCAGTCAACGCTGATCACGTCCGCGCCGGTCGCCGGCAAACTTTCCAGCAAATGCGCCGAGCCTTTCGCGAACAGAATCTTCGGAACTTCCGAGTATCCGAGCAAATCGTACACCATTTTTGTCGCGGGCAGCTCGAAGGCATCATACTCCGCGCGAGTCAGTTCTCCCGCCCAAGTGTCGAAAAGTTGAATCACAGCGGCGCCCGCGGAAATTTGCGATTTCAGATATTGCACGGTGGCGCGAGCGATGCGTTCGAGTAGCTCGCGCACCATCTGCGGCTCACTGCGCAGCATTTCCTTCGCGCGCGAAATATCGCCGCGCGTCTGGCCTTCAATCATGTAGCAGGCAAGCGTCCAGGGCGCGGCGGCAAATCCGATCACGGGAACATCCGGGCCAGCTTTCTTGCAGATCAAGCGAATGGCATCGCCGACAAAGCCTGTCTCGCGTGACGGATCAAAATCGCGCAGGCGGCGCACCGCGGCCAAGTCGCGCACGGGATTCGAGAGGACCGGCCCGGAATCCGGCACATCGAGCGGCAGACCCATCGCTTCCGCGACGATCAAGATGTCCGAGAAAACGATGATCGCGTCCACGCCGATGATGCGAAAAGGCTGCAGCGAAACTTCGGCGGCGACTTCCGGCGTCTTGCAAATCTGCAAAAACGTGTGCTTCTTCCGCACGGCCTGATATTCCGGCAGATAGCGTCCCGCCTGGCGCATGATCCACACCGGCACGCGCTCCACCGGCTGAAAGCGGCACGCGCGCAAAAACAGTTCCTTGCGGTTTTCTACAGGACTCATGGCTTCCATGCAATGATAGCAGAACGAATTAGGGCCCGCACGCCGGCCAATTTCGCGCTCATCTGGAGCGATGGTGCGCGGCGGCGCTCCGTGAGGGGTATTCGTCGGTCCCGGCGCGACAACCAAATGGCCTAAGGCTGCTGCGGCCCCGCATTTTTCACGAACTTGTCAAACCACGCCAGCATTTCCCAGAGGACGTCTTGGATAGATTCGCGCGCCGCATAGCCGTGGGCTTCGTCCGGAAGCGTCACGTAACGCACGGAGCCCCCATTTCCTTTTATGGCGCGGTACATGCGATCGGACTGTAATGGAAAAGTGCCGGAATTGTTGTCCGCTTCGCCGTGAATCAGCAAAATCGGCGCTTTGATCTTGTCCGCAAACATGAAGGGCGAAACCTTGATGTACAGATCCGGAGCCTGCCACAGGGTTCGCCGCTCGCTTTGAAATCCAAACGGAGTGAGCGTGCGGTTGTACGCTCCGCTGCGCGCAATACCGGCGCGAAATAGATCGGAGTGCGCCAGCAAGTTTGCGGTCATAAACGCGCCGTAACTGTGTCCGCCCACGCCCACGCGATTCGAATCGATCACGCCCATCTCAGCGGCCTTATCAATGGCGGCCTTCGCGCTGGCGGTAATCTGCTCAATGTAAGTGTTGTTCACCGTTTCGGGATTTCCAACCACCGGCATCGAGGCGCCATCCAGCACGACGTAACCGTCCAACAGGAAAAATAACGGTGAAGGGCCGGTGATGGTGGTGAAGCGGTAAGGTGAACCGCGCACTTGCCCTGCGACGCTGGCGTCGGTGAATTCCTGCGGATACGCCCAGATCACCGCGGGCCGGCGCTCTCCTTGCTTATAGTCGGGCGGCAGGTACACAGTCATCGAGAGGTCCACGCCGTCCGCGCGCTTGTAGGTCACGAGTTCCTTGTGGATCGCGCGCAGCTCGGGTGTGGCGTCGGCAAAATTGGTGAACGCGGTAACCTGCGTCAATGAACCTGGACCTGCGAAATTTCCGTCGAACTTCACAGAATCGCGTACGAAATAATTGGGCGGATCCTTTTGACTCTCGCGCCGGGTGAGCAATTTCGATCCGCCGGTGGAGAGCATCGCCACGATTTCCTCGTAACCTTTCGCGTCGCCTTGAAAAATGCGCTGCAGGTCCAGGGTGTTGATGTCCAGACGGTCCAGAAACGGTCGATCGCCGTCCGGCGATGCGCCCGCGCCGGCCAAGAAAATGTAATTGCTCTGCGTCAATATGGCGCTGTGACCGTTGGCGAGCGGCCATAACACCGGCGTGCCAGGACTGCGATAGCGGTCCTGGGTGCTGAGATCCCACACCAGCGTTTTTTCGTTGGGCTTGGCGGAGTGAAAAGTCCAGGCCTTGTCGGGTGTCGGCTGGGGGTTGAAAAACCAGGCCCGCGCGCGCAGCGTGTCGCGGTCAAAATCGCGCAGGATGGCAAAATCGCCGCGCTCGCCAAACTCGATGCCGGCAAAACGCTTTTCAACGCGGGTTAATTCCACCGGACCATTAGTGAATGGTTCGTGCGCCCACATTACTTTATCGCGCTCTGGCACCTTCTTTTTGGGATTGCCGTCGTCGAGCGCTTCGACCCAAACTAGCGTGCCGGGTTGACTCGGATGCCAGTCAATATCACGCGGCCCCGTGGGAACGCCGCCGATGGGGACATTTTCCTGCAAGGGCAGGCTGGCCAGTTTGAAAACCGCGCGTCCGGTTAGATCCCACACGTCCACATCGCGTGGGAAAAGCTCGACGGGAACGATGTATGAGTAAGGCCGACGAAGGCGCGTAACTAGAATCAATGTTCCGTCGGGCGCTGGGTCGGCCATCGCGAAAATCGCCGGCGCGCCAACGTTCGTGATCTTGCCAGTGGCGGTATCAACCAATGCTAGTTGCGATGTGGCGTAATAATCGAAAAGCGTCGCGTCGTATTCGTTTTCGAGCAGATCCTCGAAGGTCGGGACCGGTGCTGCTTTGCCAAAACTTTCCTGTACGCGCGGCCCGGTGGGCACTCCGGGCGGCTGCGGCGCCGCGCCTCGTTCCGCAGGAATTGTTTGGCACAGCAGCGATTTTCCCTCCGGCATCCAGCGGCAGGGCAACTTTTCTTCTGCTGGGCCTGCTGCCGCACTGAGCGCTCCATTCAGCTTCAAACCCGGTACTGCGGCTGCCTTGCCCGTCCGTGCGTCGGCCAGCCAAAGCTCGATGCCGGAGTTTGTGGCGTGTGTGAACGCGATCGTGTGTGCATCGGGCGACCATGACGGCTCCGAAACGTAGAATTCTGCGGGCAAATCGAGCTTCTGTTCGTGGCCATCTGCTACTCGTTTCAATAGCAGATTATTGAATCGCGGGGCGTTGTGCGGGCCGTTGGTGGCCACATCAATACGCAAGCCTGCCAGCCTTGCAAAAGGCTGCGCGAGATCCGCGATGGACGGATAGAGAACCGGTGAGTAGAGCAACACGAGGTCTCGAGCGCGTCCCACGCTCGCCTGCGGCGTGACGGGAGCATTCAAGACCTTGAGTATCGGAGCTGGCGGAATCTGATAGCTGTCCTGCGCTTGCGCCCGTGCCCCGCCGCCCAGAGCCAGAATTAGTGATGTTGCCGACACCAATCCAAGAACCGCAATCGTGTAGATCGTGATACGCATCATTCGACGTGTTCGTTGAGTCGCGATCACCGCGTGGCCTCCCGTGATGCCAGCGCGGATTGTACCTCAAAGAAAAATATTGTGGTTAGCGGCGCCGGCACTTCAAGAGGGCCGCGAGAAATGCGGACGCGTAGTGCAGACTTACTGGCCGTTTCAGCGCTATAATCAACGTTTAGACTTGGGAGTTTTCGCGCTTCATGCCAAACCCACTGGGCTACTTGAGCCTGGCACTCTACGTGGCGAGCTTCATTTGCTACGCTCGAAATTTGTCCGCTCCCAATATGTGGGTGGGGCGCCTCGCATCTTTGCTGCTGGCCGGCGGAATCTTCGTCCAATATTTATCTTTGTATCAGCGGTCACTCGCCCTGCACACCGTGCCCTACGATGATTTGTACGGCTCGATGTCGCTGTTTGCGTGGCTGCTGGGCATCACTTATTTAGGGTTGGAGTTGTTTCACCGGCAGCGGTCGGTGGGAGCGTTCGTTACGTTGCTGCTGGTGTGCTGGATCGTATTGCTCGGGCTGCTCACGCCCCGCATTCTGGCCGTGCCGACTGTTCCGCGCGGCGCCATTTTTGCATTTCACGTGACACTGAATACCTGGGCATACGCAGCGTTCGCACTTTCCTTTGTGCTCAGTTTGATCTATCTGGTGCAGGACCGCGTGCTGCGTTCGCGGCGGCTGAGCATGGCCTTCTGGCGCTTTCCGGCGCTGGACGTGTTGGAGCGCATGGCGCGCAGCAGCGTGTACGTGGGACTCGTCGCGTTGATTTTTGGCGTGGCTATGGGACTGATCTGGGAACATCGGCTGCGCGGCAGCTATTCCTTCGGCGATCCGAAAGTTGTGGTGACGATGGCAATTCTGGGCGTGTATGCGGCGTACCTGCTGCTTTCACGCCAGGCGAATTGGCGCGGGGCGCGCGCGGCGCTGCTTTGCGCGATGAATTTCGTCATTGTGCTGTTCAGCTACACGTTTGTGAATTTATATCTCACGAAGTTTCACCGGTTCCTCTGATGCCCACTGCCACCAATCCGAACCGCGCCGGCGCGATCCGCATTCAAGTCGCGCTTATCGGTTGCAATCATCGCACCGCGCCCCTCGAGTTGCGCGAGCGGATTGTGTTCAGTTCGCAGCAAGCGCTGCAAGCCGCCGATGAACTGAAGGAACGCGGAATCCTGGAAGAGGCCGTGGTGGTTTCGACCTGCAATCGCAGTGAGCTTTATGGCGTGCCAGGAGATTTCGCGCCGTCCACTGCCGAAGCAATGGAAGAATATTTCACGTCCTTCCACAAAATTCCGCGCGACGAATTGAAGGGCCGCTTTTATCGCTGGGCGGGGCCGGATGCGGTGCGCCATCTGTTTCGTGTCGCGGCGAGCCTGGATTCCATGCTGCTGGGCGAAGCGGAAATTTTGGGGCAGCTGCGAACGGCTTACAACCAGGCGCTGGATCACGGCGCCACCGGCCCGGTGCTGAACCGTATTTTTCAAGGCGCGCTGGAAGTTGGCAAGCGGGTGCGCAGCGAGACGGAAGTGGGCGCGCGGCCAATGTCCGTGGCGCTGGCGGGAGTGAAACTTGCCGAGCGCGTTTTCGGCAATTTAAAAGGACATTCGGCGCTGATATTGGGCGCGGGCGCTGTGGCGGAGCAGGTGGTCGAGCACATGCGCAATCGCGGCATTGGAAATTTGCGCGTGATCAATCGCTCGTTTGATCGCGCTGCTGAATTGGCGCAGCGCGTGGGCGGCGAAGCGGTGGCGTGGGAATCGCTGGAAGCTATGCTGGGCGTGCCGGATATCATTGTGACGTCGGTGAGCGCGACGGGACCGGTGCTGACGCGCGCGCTGCTGGAACGCGCAATTGCCGCGCGCGGCGGCAAGCCCGTTTTCGTGGTGGATCTGGGAGTGCCGCGCAATGTGGCGGAATCGGCCGCGGGGCTTTACAATTTGTATCTTTACAATATTGATGACCTGGGCGAGATCGTCGAGCAGAACAAGAAAGCGCGCGAATCCGAAATCCCGCGCGCCGAAGCAATCATCGCCGAGCACATTGATAAATTCGAAGCGTGGCGCGGGGCGCTGGAAGCCGGGTCCATCGTGAACGATTTGCGCGAGCAATTTCATCAGCATCGCGAGATGATCATTCGCGAGAAGCTCAAGGAGATGGACGACGTATCGCCGCAAGAGCGCGACCGCATCGCGCGAATCACCGAAGAATTAATTGAGCGGCTGCTGGAAGAGCCGCAGCAGAAATTGCAGCACGGGCGCGGAATGCGCGGGCGCCTGGCGGGCCTCGAAGCGATTCGCCACTTGTTCGGGCTCGACGCGGGGAAGAAGTGAAGCCGCTGCGCATCGGCACGCGAGGCAGCGCTCTGGCATTGTGGCAGGCCAATTATTTTCGCGAGGCGCTGCTGGAAACATGCGGCCTGGAATCGGAAATTGTGGTGATCAAGACGTCCGGTGATCAGAATGTGGCAATGCCGCCGCAACAAATCGGCGCGATCGGAATTTTCACGAAGGAGCTGGAAGATTCGCTGCTGGACGGGCGCGCGGACTTGGCGGTGCACAGCATGAAGGACGTGCCCACGGAGTTTTCGGAGCATTGCCGGATCGCCACAGTTTTCAAGCGCGAAGATCCGCGCGATGCACTCGTTTCCGCGCGCGGCGAGAGTCTCGCGCAATTGCCGCAGGGCGCGCGCATCGGCACCAGCAGTTTGCGGCGCGCTTCGCAATTGCGTTCGTTCCGCCCGGATTTTCAAATTGCGGAATTGCGCGGGAACGTAGATACGCGCCTGCGCAAAGTTGCCGCGGGAGAATATGACGCGATCGTGTTGGCGAAAGCCGGGATTGACCGCCTGGGATGGTCGTCGCGCATCACGGAAGTGCTTTCGCCGGATATAATGCTGCCGGCGGTGGGGCAGGGCGCGCTGGGCGTGGAATTCAGCGAGCCGCGCCGCGAGGAATTCAAGGTTTTGGATTTGCTGATGGATCAGGATACGATGCGGGCAGTCAAAGCAGAGCGGGCGCTGCTGGCGGAAGTTCAGGGCGGCTGCCGGCTGCCGCTGGGCGCCTGGGCCCGGGTCGAAAATGGCGCGATGGTGATGGATGCCTGCGTGCTCTCCGAAGATGGCGCGCAAGCCATGCGGCGGCGCGCGGAAAAAGTTTGCAACTCGGCGGCCGATGCTGAGAATCTAGGGCGAGCAGTAGCGAGGGAATTGCTGGCGGCGGGCGCCGATCGTCTGCTGCAAATGGTAGGAAGGTCCGTTGGACAAGCCTGACAAAATTTTTAGTATTGAAAAACATCCCGGCGAACCTCTGGCGGGCAAGCGCGTAGTGGTGACGCGCGCGGAGGACCAGGCGCCAGAACTCGTTGGCGCGCTGGAGGCTCTGGGTGCGGAAGTGCTGCAGATGCCCACGGTAAGTTTCGCGCCGCCTAAAGACTCCACCGAGCTGGACGCGGCGCTGCGCAACAAAAAGGATGTGGACTGGATTCTTTTTACCAGCCAGAACGCGGTGCGCTTTCTTTTTCTGCGCGCGTGTGAGTTGACGCACGTGCAGCCGGTGCAGCCGCCGCGGCCGATGATCGCGGCCGTCGGTTGGGCCACAGCGCAGGCTGCCAAGAATCTGGATTTGCGCGTGGATTATGTGGCGCGAACGCAGACCGGTGAATCGCTGGCTGCGGAGCTGCGCGATCAGTTGGCCGGAAAACGTGTGTTGCTGCCGCGCAGCGATCGCGTGGACGATCGTCTGCCCGACGCCTTGCGCGAAGCCGGCGCGCAGGTGAAGGAAGTGGTGGCGTATCGCACGCTGCCGCCTGAATCGCTCGATCCGGAAATTCTGTACGCTTTACGGAATGCCGATGTCGCTGCGATCGTCTTTGCCAGCCCTTCGGCTTATCACAATCTGGAAGCGTTTATTCCTCCCGCGGAATTAAAGGCGCTTTCCGAACGCGTGCAATTCGCGACGATCGGTTCCACGACGACTCGTGCGATACGCGAAGCCGGCGCGCGCGTGGCGATTGAAGCGAACGATTCGTCCGCAGCGGGCCTGGCCGACGCGATTGCCAAGTATTTCCAGCGGCAATAATAAATAGTGAGGAACGTGTGACATTTCCCATTCACCGGCCGCGGCGATTGCGGCGCAATGAGGCTTTGCGCGGATTTGTGCGCGAAACACGCTTGAGCGCGAGCGGAATGGTGTATCCGATGTTCGCGTGCCCCGGAACGAACGTGCGCAAGGAAGTCAGTTCGATGCCGGGGATTTATCAGCAATCGGTGGATCGGATTGTAGAAGAATGCCGCGAGGTTGCTGGGCTGGGAATTCCCGCGGTGATTTTGTTTGGCTTGCCGGAACACAAGGACGAACTCGGGTCGGAAGCCGCCGACGCGCGCGGCGCAGTGCAACGTTCGATTGAGGCGATTCGCAAAGCCAAACTGAATTTACTGGTGATTGCCGATGTTTGCCTGTGCGAATACACCAGCCACGGCCATTGCGGCGTGATGAAAGATGGCGAAGTATTGAACGATCCCACCCTCGTCCTGCTGGCCGATGCGGCGCTCTCGCACGCGCGCGCCGGTGCGGATTTGGTTGCCCCTTCGGACATGATGGATGGGCGCGTGGCAGCGATACGGCAGCGCCTGGATGAAAATAATTTCGAAGACGTCGCGATACTTTCTTACGCGGCGAAATATTGTTCCAGTTTTTATGGGCCGTTTCGTGAGGCAGCAGAGTCAACGCCGAAATCCGGAGACCGCCGCGGCTACCAGATGGATCCGGCCAACGCGCGCGAAGCGTTGCGCGAAGTGGCGCTGGACCTGGAAGAAGGCGCGGACATTATTATGGTGAAGCCGGCGCTGCCTTATCTGGACGTGATCCAGCGCGTGCGCGAGCGATTTGACGTGCCGGTCGGGGCTTACAACGTGAGCGGGGAATATTCGATGGTGAAAGCGGCGGCGCGCAATGGTTGGATTGATGAAAAGCGCGTCGTGCTGGAGATTCTTACGGGGATTCAGCGGGCGGGCGCGGATATTATTTTGACGTATCACGCGAAAGATGCGGCGGGGTGGCTGAAGAATTGTTGAGTTGAGCGCGTAGGAAGAGTAATACGGGGAAGCATGGCTAGCGAGACAGTAAAGAGCGCGAAAGATAAGGCAGTTAGCGACGTCGCGGCGACGCCTGAGGCGAATGCGCGCCCGCGTTCTACTGAAATATTCGAGCGGGGCAAGAAAACGCTGGTCGGCGGCGTAGACAGCCCGGTGCGCGCATTTCGTGCCGTCGGCGGCACGCCGCTCGTGATTGATCACGCGCTGGCCACGCGGCTTTTCGACGTGGATGGCCGCGAATATCTCGACTACGTCTGCTCGTGGGGCGCGCTGATTCTGGGGCACGCGCATCCCGATGTGGTGGCGGCGGTTTCGGAGCAAGCCGGGCGCGGCACCAGTTACGGAATGACTTCGCCGCTGGAAATCGAACTGGGCGAGAAAATCACACGCGCGGTTCCGTCCGTTGAGATGGTGCGCTTCGTAAGCTCGGGAACGGAAGCGGCGATGTCCGCGGTGCGGCTAGCGCGCGCTTTCATCGGGCGCGACCTGGTGATCAAGTTCGAGGGTTGCTACCACGGACATTCAGACGGATTTCTTTCGGAAGCCGGCTCGGGGCTTGCGACGCTGGGAATCGCGGCGTGTCCGGGAGTGCCGGAAGCTTTCGCGCGCCTTACATTGAACACGCCGTACAACGATCTGGCGAGCGTCGAAAATCTTTTTCACCAGCACGCTGGAAAAATCGCCGCAATCATCGTGGAACCGGTAGCCGCGAATATGGGAGTCGTCGAGCCAGCGACCGGATTTCTGCGAGGTTTGCGCGAAATCAGCAAAAGGGAAGGCGCGCTGCTGATTTTCGACGAAGTAATCACCGGATTCCGCATGGCGTACGGCGGCGCGCAAGCCGTTTACGAAATTGATCCCGATCTCACGGTGATGGGAAAAATTATCGGCGGCGGACTACCGGTGGCAGCTTACGGCGGGAAGCGGCGCATCATGGAGCGCGTCGCCCCGCTGGGCCCGGTCTATCAGGCGGGCACGCTTGCGGGCAATCCGCTGGCGATGCGCGCGGGACTCGCGACGTTGCCGAAACTGGAAGCGCCTGGATTTTACGAAGCGGTGAATCGCAGAACGGTGCGCCTGGCCGAAGGTTTCCGAAGTGCTCTGAAGGAAGCGGGGGTCGCCGGGCAAGTGAATGCAGCGGGTTCGCTGCTGACGCTATTCTTCTGCGAGCAGCCAGTGCGCAACTACGACGACGCCAAAAAATCCGACGCCAAAAAGTTCGCGAAGTTTTTCCAGGAAATGCTCGAGCGCGGAATCTTCCTGCCGCCGTCGCAGTACGAAGCGCTGTTCGTCTCTGCAGCGCACACCGACGCCGACATTGATCGGACCATCGCCGCGGCGCGCGATGGCCTGGCAGCATTATAGTTCGCCGAGCGGCGACAGCAGAGCGCAGCGCAAACCCTCCTGCGCCTATTTCGCGAGATCGTTGCGCACTACCTGCCCGCCCTTCATCACGAATTTCACTTGTTCGAGCTGCTTGATGTCCTCCAGCGGATTTCCTTCTACCGCAATAACGTCCGCAAAATTTCCCGGAGCGATCGCGCCCACCTGATCGGACCAGCCCATCAATTCCGCCGCGCGCACCGTGGCGCACTGAATCGCGGCCAGCGGCGACATTCCAAATTTGGTCATCAGCTCGAACTCCGCGGCCTGCGTGCCGTGCGGGAACGGGCCGACATCCGTGCCGAAGGCAATTTTCACGCCCGCTGCCAGCGCTTTCCGGAAGCTCGGCTCATGCAAACTGGCGCGGCTGACTTTTCCGCCACTCCCCGCGTTGTCCTCTTCGCGCGTCGCGCCTTCGTAAACATAAAGCGTGGGCACCAGCCAAATTCCCTTGGCGACCATTTCTGCGACTGCGGCGTCGTCCAGGTCCAGGCCGTGCTCTATGGAATCCACACCTCCGTCGAGACAATTCTTAAGTCCCGCGCCACCATAAGCGTGGCACGCCACCTTCCGGCCTTCACTATGCGCTTCGTTCACGATGGCGGTAACTTCTTCCAGCGTGAAAGTTGGGATGCTCACCATTTTTCCGTCGGGTGTGAAATGAAATTTGTGGGTTCCGTAAATCTTGATCAGGTCCGCGCCATATTTTACTTGTTCGCGCACGGCTTTTCGCGCTTCGTCCGCGCTATCCGCGATTTGCGCGCCTGACGGCACGGGAACTTCCGGCGAATACCCTTCGAGCGGATATCCGCCCGTGGTGGAAATCGCGCGCGTCGCCACTTGCAGGCGCGGGCCGGGAATCAACCCGCGGTTGATGGCGTTGCGCACGTCCACGTCGCTGTACATCGCGCCTTCGGTCTCCACGTCGCGCATGGACGTGAATCCGGCGTCGAGGTCGCGCTTGGCATTCACCACGGCTTCGATGGTGCGGTACTGCCAGGATTCCTTGAGCAGCTGTTCATCGTAGCGGCCATTATCTTCGCCGCTGAGAAAAATATGCGTGTGCGCGTCAATCAAACCGGGCAGCACGGTGGCGCGCGTCAGGTCCACGACATTCGCGCCCGAGGGAATCTGCACTTGTGCAGCGGCGGCCACACGCTCGATTTTTTCGCCGCGAATCACGATGACCTGGTCCGTCAGCATTTTTCCGGAGCGCACGTCGAGCAGTTTTCCGGCGCGAACGTAGGTGACCGGAGGATCGCCTGCCCGCGCACCGACGCAGCACAGCGCCAGCGACAGAGCCAGAACAGCGAATCGTTTCATGAGTCCTCCACGCGGGAGATCGGCAAATTGATGCGCGGATTCTACCTCGAAATCAGCAGTGGCGAGAGTCCGCAAAAGCGAAAATCCCGCGAACCAGGCGGCCATAGGTTTAAGCGATTCACGGAGTTAGCAGGGTAACGGGAGTACTGGTCAACGGAAACGGATTTCCTTTCCACGGCCCTCAGTCCCAAGCCGAATCGCGTCACGCCGCGTCTAAGTTGCTGTAAATACAACGGATAACATGCTACTCCGGGTTGGTCCTGCCCGTGCACTCCTCTACTGAGTTAGGCGATTTCAGGAGACTCCCCTTCATGGTATTTGCCGTAGCGGCACTGTTGCTTCAGTTCCAATCATTCGCTCCCCCGGCTCAAGCTGTTGGCGCGCAGATGCCTGTGATTCAGGCAGTTTCTGTGAATTCTTTCAACTCTTTGAAGGAGAGCGCCCCGGTGAGCACCCATCCGCTCGTTGCGGTTGAGGAAGACTTAATCACCTCGACTACCGAATCGTCCTCGACGCACATGAACCTGGACGAAGTGCGCCTGGTCTCGGCGAATTCCAAAAATCAATTCTCCGGCAGTTTGAAGACAGTTGCGTTCGAAACGCCCGAAGACACGCAATCGTTCTCGACGGTACGCATACCCGAACTTTCCACGAAGGAAAGTAAATTCCGGGAGGCGATCTCACAGCCTTCGCGCCGCCAATGGCTGGCGCTGGCATTCTTGCAGCACAGCGCTGCCGTGTTTGACGCGTATTCGACGCGCCAGGCCGTGGGACACGGCGCGGTGGAAGACAATCCGATGCTGCGGCCGTTCGCCGGCTCCGGCGCGATCTATGCGGCGACGCAGGTGACCCCGCTGCTCCTGGATCTTGCGGCGTACCACATGCAGCGCAGCGAATATTCGCTGCTGCGGCGTTTCTGGTGGATGCCGCAGACGCTTAGCGCGGGCCTTTCGATTTTCTCCGGTGTGCACAATTTGCACGTTGCAGGCAAACTGTAGATTGCTCGTTGTTCCGTACGTGTGACCAAGAAATCTTTTCCTGGCGGGGAAGATTTCGGGAAGGCATCCGGCGTTCTCCCCGGATGCCTTTTTTGTTTCTGCGCGGCGGATTTTGCGAAGCGGATTACTTCGTTGCGGCTGCTGAGGTTTTTGGCGCCGGGTGCGCGTGCGGGTGCGCAGGCGCGGCCGACGGCGCCGCCATTTGTTTTTCCGCCCACTCCGCCGCGTGATGCGCCGCCTCCACGGCTCCGGAAACATCAGAGACCGGCCCCACTGAATCCGTATTGGCAAAAGCGATGCGGCCGAACGGCTGGTTCGCCACCGGAATCACTTTCGTGAATATTCCCGGCGTGGGCAGGAACATAGGATGGCCGCGGCGGTACATGTGCATCTCGATTGGTTCCGCGGCGCTGAATTCCGGCGTGAGCTTCTGAAAATCCCGCAGCACGTTTTCCGCGATTCTTTGGCAGCCGTCCACGGTTAGCAGCCGGTCGCGATGCAATTCTGAAATGGGTGTGTAGAATGTGAGGATATTATTTTTCTGCACGTAGCCCGGCTGTTTCTGCAACACCCAATCCGCGACGATGAAATCGGTGAAGGCGTTGCCGGGGCACCACGTGTCATATGCGCGATTGTAGATAGGCTTATCGAAAATCATGTTGATCACAGTGTAGGGGCAGTAGCGGAACGACATCATGGCTTCGTGCTGTACGTCGGGCAACGTGGGGATCAGGCGCGCGGTGATGAATTTCGGCGTGGCCATGATCACGTATTTCGCGGCTACAGTGCGCAGCTGGCCGGCCTGCATGTAGATGATCTGCACTTCGGCTTTCTGCGGATCCACGGAGACGATGGTCGCGTCGCCAATCATCTGTGCGCCGTACTTCGGCTGCAGCGTGCTCGCCAGCTGTCGTGAAAGCGCGCCGTTGCCGCCAGGCAATGTTCTGCGAACGTCCTCATCCTCCGTCATATCGTGCAAATCACCGGCCGCGACGAACGCGGAAGTGTCTTCGGTTTTCGCGCCCCAATTCGACAAGCCGTAAGCATCCCACCACTGTTGGAGTGCGGGCGCATAGCCTTTCAGATAATTGGAGAATGGCACGCTGTCCAGTTGCTGGACATTTTTGTCGAGGTCCAGCGCCTTGATTTCCGTGCGGAATTTCTTGAAGCTCTCGCGCACGGCTTCGGAATACGGAAGCTGATCCAATCCGTCGCGCCAAGTGGCGGGCACCCACTTTCCCGCGACGATGGTGGGATCCGGCGAATTAATCGGCAACTCGGTCAGTCCGATTTCGTGCGCGAGTTGCTGGCTGGTCGAGTCCTTCTCATCGAAAGCCGAGCCGGTGGCGAAGGCCTGGTCCTGATACTCTTCGAGGTACGCGTTGCCGCCCCAGTGCGGCTCTTTTTCGAGCAGCAGAAAATCGCGTCCGCGCAGAAAATACGCGGCGCTCAGGCCGCTCACGCCGCCGCCGACGATCACCACATCATGCCGGCTCGATACCGGAGGCTTATCGAATTGCTGGCCGTCGCGCACCGCGTGGCAGATCGCAAAATGATCGCCTTCGAGCTGCGGCGTCGGTCCGCCTTCGGCGCCCAGCAGCGAAAGATTTACGGGACATCCCGAGGCGACCGACCCGGCCACCACAAATTTCAGAAAATCCCTGCGAGTTTCGGTCATGCGCCTTCTCCTTGGATCGCGGCGGGGACTAGCGGCGCAGCGGATTCGTCCGCCGGTTGCAAACGAGTGCGCAGGCGGTACCACAGCAAAATCATGCCGATGGAAAAAACCAGAATCAGCGTGGAAATGGCGTTGATTTCTGGGGTGATGCCGCGGCGCAGGCGCGACCAGATTTCCAGCGGCAGGGTATTGTCGCGCCCGATCAGGAAGAAGCTCACAGCGATTTCGTCGAGCGACAGCGTGAAAATCAGCAGGGCAGCGGCGATCAGCGAAACGCGGAGGTTGGGTAGCGTGACGCGCCAGAACGTCCGCCAATGATTTGCGCCTAGATCCAGCGACGCTTCTTCCTGCGCGCGCTCCAGTTTTTGCAAGCCTGCGAAAATTTCCGTTGTGGCTACGGAGATCAATGCAGTGCCATGGCCCAGCGTGATCGTTACCAGACTGAGTTTCATGCCAACGGCTACGAACAACATCAGCAATGAGAGGCCGGTGATAATTCCGGGAAGAATTAAGGGCAGCAGCACTAATCGGCGGAAGAGCGCTTTGCCGGGAAAATCCGTACGGTCGAGCGCCAGCGCGGCCGGCAAGCCGAGGCCCAGCGCAATTGCGACGGCCACCGCGGCGACGATAACGCTATTAAGGACCGCATCCCACAGCGCGGAGTCCATGAAAAGTTGGCGATACCAATCGAACGTCCAGTGCGCGGGAGGGAAGCCGCCGACGCCGGAGCCGTTGAATGAATAAACGACGAGCACGATGATCGGAAAATAGAGGAAAGCATAAACGAGAAACGCGTAAACGCTCAGCAACAACGGCGCGCGTCGGGACTGGAATCCTGCGTTCATGAGATCGCCAACCTTTTTTCCAGGCGCTCGGTGATAAACAGCAGCGTCACGACCAGCAGCATCATGCAGAAGGAAATCGCAGCGCCGAGCGGCCAGTTATACGCTGCGCCAAACAAACTCACGACCACGTTCGAAATCATAATTCCGCTGGGCCCTCCCACTAAGAGCGGCGCGAGGAAATCGCCCAACGTTAAGACAAATGCAAACGTGGCGCCGGCGAGAACTCCCGGCAGCGAGAGCGGCAGAATCACGCGGCGAAATGTGGACGACGGCGACGCGCCCAGATCGTGCGAAGCTTCCACCAGATTGCGCGGGATGTGTTCAAGCGAAGCGTAAATCGGCAGCAGCGTGAAGGGCGTATAGATATGCGTCAAAGTGATAATCACTGCGAACGGGCTGTAGAGAAAAAACTCGACGGGCCTGTGCGTGATGTGCAGATATTGCAGGAAGCCGTTCAGCACGCCGTCGCTGCCTAAGATTGTTTTCCACGCATACCCGCGCACCAGATAGCTCGCCCACAGCGGGATAATCACCAGTTGGTAGAGCAGGTCCTTGCGTTTCGCCACATGGAACGACAAATAGTACGCCAGCGGATAGCCCAGGAGCAGAGCGAAGACCGTGACCGAGGCCGCGATTCGCATCGAACGGAAAAGCACCTGCAGATAGATCGGATTGCGCGCGAGCTGCAAATAATTCTGCAAATTCCAGTTGTGTACAATCGTTTGCGCCGAAGAAACGGACCAGAAGCTGTAGCAAAACAGAATCGCGTAGGGGACCAGAAGAAAGACAGTGACCCAAAGCAGCGGCGGAATGGTCACGGTGGTTTTGTACGCGCGCGAGTACATGGGCTAGTCCGGTTCTCCTTCGCGTACGCAGACTGCGTCGTTCGCGGTGAACTCGAATTCTCGCTCTCCCGTGAGAATGCCGGGGCTAGCGATGCGCGCGCGGATCGCATACGCGCCGCCGCAGTCAATTTCGATCAGGTCCATCGCGCCGCCGAACGATTGGTTCCGGACGCGCCCGCGAAAACGCGCGGTGGCCACATCCGCGGACGGCATGGCGGCCGATTCAGATTCCGCGACCAGGCGAATACATTCCGGCCGCAGCGAATACGTTGCATTGCCAGCGGCGCCCAACGTGCGCCAGACGATCGAGCCGGCGCTGGCGATTCCGTCGCGCACTTCCGCGCGCAGCAGATTGGTCTGGCCGATGAATTGCGCGGCATACGCCGTCGCAGGCTCGCCATAGATTTCGCGCGGCGGGGCAACTTGTTCCAGAAGACCAGCGCGCAGCAGAGCGACGCGATCGGAAAGCGCCATGGCTTCCTCCTGGTCGTGCGTCACAAAAATGAAAGTTATCCCCACTTCGCGCTGCAGCGACTTCAGTTCCACCTGCATCTGGCGCCGCAAATTGGCGTCCAGCGCCGAAAGCGGTTCATCGAGCAGCAGCACGCGCGGGCGATTCACCAGCGCTCGCGCCAGCGCCACGCGTTGCTGTTGGCCGCCGCTCAGCTTCGCGGGAGCGGCCTGCGCGAATTCGCCCATCTTCACCATCGCCAATGCCTTCGCAACGCGCTCGGGAATTTCCGTTGGCGCCGTATTTTTCGCGCGCAAGCCGTACGCCACATTTTCGAACACCGAAAGATGCGGAAAGATCGCGTAGCTCTGAAAAACCGTGTTCACCTGGCGGCGATGCGCGGGAATGCGATCGAGCCGCTCGGCGCCCATCCAGATTTCGCCGCTGTCCAGATCTTCGAAACCGGCGATCAGCCGCAATAAAGTAGTTTTGCCCGAGCCGCTCTCGCCGAGAATAGTGAGAAATTCTCCGCTGGCGACATCCAGCGTGATTCCGCGCAGCACGGGCCGCTGGCCGAATCGTTTTATGACCCGGCGAATGGAAAGGATCGGCGTCGCGATCGCCGCCGCACTACCTGACGCAGCCGCGTGTGCAACCAATTCGGTCACTGCGCCGCCTTTATTTCATTCCAGATTTCGTTGTACTTGTCGCGGCGCGGCACGTTCTGCCAGAAATAGATGCGCGTCATGTATTCGTCCACATTGTCCAGATGCAACGATTTCCGCTGCTCGTCCGTCATTAATTCCGCGGCATGAGGATTAGCTGGATCGTATCCGGTGACGTCCGTCACCATCTTTTGCGTTTTCGCCTCGATCATGTATTCCAGAAATTCGGTGGCGAGCTCCTTGTTTTCGCTCGCCGCGGTAATCATCAGGTGATCAATCCATCCGGTGGTGTTTTCCTTCGGGATGGTTTCGCCGATGGGGAATTGGGCCGCGCGCAGCTGATTGGTAGTGAGCGGCCAGCCCATGGCCGCGACGATTTCGTGATTTTCAAATAAATTCGTAAGCTCGCCGCCGGTGGACCAGAACTTGCGGATATTCGGCTTCAGCTCGATCAGCTTGTTGCGCACGTTGTCGAGTTCCGCGTCGCTTAGATTGTAAATGTGATTCGGATCGGGCTTGTCGTAGCTGAGCACCTGCGCGGCCATGTACATCGTCGAAAGTTCGTCCCACGCGGAGATTTTTCCTTTGAGTTTCGGGTCCCATAGGGCGGCCCAACTGTCCGGCGGCTTCGCGAAATAAGTGGAATCGTAGAGCAAGGGATTCGGTCCCCAGGTAAACGGCACGCCGTAAACGTTGCCGTTCACGCGCACCAGCGGCAGGCTGCGCAGGCGTTCCGATAGTTGCGCATAACTCGGCAGCTTCGAGAGATCAAGCGGCGCGGCAAGTCCAGAGGAAGCGATCATCGTCGCGACATCGCTGGATGGCGAGATCACATCGTAATTGCTGGCGCTGCCGCCGCGAAGTTTCGCGACGAGCTCGTCGCTCGAGCCCATGTACGAAGCACTGATTTTGCAGTGCTGCGATTCTTCGAAGGCGCGCAGGTAAGAAGGATCGGCGTAACCCTCCCAGACCAGCAAGCTCAGCGCCGGCGTCTTCTTGGCGCATCCACCGGCCGCCAAAACGACAAGCGCGGTGAGCACGCCGAGCGAAAATATTCCTCTGACCCATCGTCTGTCCTTCACTGTGCGCTCCCGCGGGCGGGTTCGAATGGCACAAAAGAAAGCCGCCGCCACGATTCAATCTTTCAATCAGTTGCCACCGTTTTTTGCATCGCATCCACCGTCGCCGCGCGCAAATCAAAATGTCGGCGGCGTATTAATCCACAGCACCAAAGTTTCCTTCTTCCCCGGATTCTTCCAGCGATGCGCGTTGTTGCTTTCAAAATAAAAACTATCGCCTTCCTGCAAAAAATGGAGTTCGCCATCCGCCAGGGAGATTTCCAGCGCGCCTTTCAGTATGTACAGAAATTCTTCGCCGTCGTGCGCGTACGATTCGCCGCTGCCCGCCGCAGGCGCAATGCGGAATAGATGCGGCTCCATCAATGTATTGCCCCACGCCAGCAATTCCATGCGCACCCCCGGACCGGCATCGAGCACCTTGCGATCCGCGGGCCGCACGCGCCCGGGATTGGAATTCGACGGATCGAACAGCGCCAGAATATTCATGCGATAAAAGCGCGCAATACGCCGCAAAGTAGCTACCGATGCAGTCATCTGCCCGCGTTCCAAAGCGCTGAGAAATCCCACCGAGACGCCCGCCGACTGCGCCACTTTGGAAAGCGAATAGCCCTTGTGCAAACGCATGCGGCGCAAACGCGGCCCGATCGGACCTGCTTTGGGCCGCAAGCCCGCGGGAGGCACCACGCCTTCGCGCCTCAGCAAATGCACGATGGCCGGCGCGTTAAGACCGCGCACCCGGCGCAAGTACTGCGCGCGTTTCAAAATGCGTACGTCCGCTTGTGTGTAGAGACGATACTGACTGCGAGTTCTCTGCGGCGTAACCAGCCCGAGATTTTCCCACGTCCGCAAGATAGATGGCGACACGCCGACGCTGCGCGCCACATCGCTGATGCGCAAAAATTCCTGCGGGCGCGCAGTCTTCGCCGGGCGCTTCCCAGTCCCTGTGCTCGCCAAACTAGTTTCCCCTTGACAACCAGCGGACCTTCTTCTAACGTTCGCGGATTATAGTAAGGTTTTTTCTCAAGCTGCAACTGAAAAACTCAATGCGTGCGATGGGGTGCCGGGGGTGGCGCCAGCTTTTTCCAAAGGAGCGGCGATGAAAACGACGTGCCGGTTCGGGGTGTACCTATTGGCATTGGCGGGCCTGTTCGGTTGCGGCGCAGCGTGGGGACAAACCAACGGCTCGATTCGCGGAATCGTGAACGATCCGTCGGGCGCGGTAGTGCCCGGAGCGACCGTCACCGCAACGCTCAACGGCACGGATTCGCAGAGGTCCGCCGTCTCCGATAAAGATGGCGCGTTCGACATTCCCGAATTGGCCGTCGGGACGTACGACGTAACCGCGGAAGCCCAGGGATTCAAAAAGTTCGTCGCCAAAGCCGTCGTAGTATCCATTGGCCATGTCAATTTCATCACCGTTACATTCCAGGTCGGCGCCACGAACGACACAGTAACCGTCGAAGCCAACGCCGTGCAGGTGGAAACCACCAGCACGCAGCTTGGCGCGGTGATGACGGACACTTCCATCCGCGAACTTCCGCTGAATTCCAGAAACGCGTACGCGTTACTGCAACTCCAGCCCGGCGTACAGTCGCAGCTCGGAGCTGACCTCTTCGCGGGCAGCAGTAACCCCGGCGTCGTATCGGTGAACGGAGGCCGCGGCCGTTCCAACAATTACATGGTCAACGGTGGAGACGGGAACGATATCTTCGTGAACGGCCCCGCGATTCAGCCTTCTCCAGACGCCATCGAAGAATTTCGCGTGCTGACGAATACGTTTGACGCCGAATATGGGCGCAATTCCGGATCGGTGGTCAACGTAGTCACCAAATCGGGAACGAACAGCATCCACGGCGACTTTTACGATTTCCTGCGCAACGATGCGCTGAACACGCGCGGCTACTTCGACAATTCCATCGCGCCCTACAAACAAAATCAGTTCGGCGCTACACTGGGCGGCCCCATCAAGAAGGACAGCACGTTCATTTTTGGCTCCTACGAAGGCAACCGGCTGATTCAAGGCATCTCGACGGGGACGGTGTTGCTGCCCACGGCGGCTGAAGCGGGCGGCGATTTCTCCGAAGCGAACGCGCCTAACGGGCCGGCGGCGACTTTCCAAGGTGCTGTAAACGATCAGACGTTTGCTGACCTGCTGAACTCGCGTCCGGGCTGCTCCGGAGCGGCCGGGGCTCCGATCGTCGTGGGCGCCGCGTACGCCAGCATCTTTCCCAACAACCACATTCCTACGCAGTGCTTCGATCCCACAGCCCTCGCGCTCTACAACAACAACATCGCCCCGTTGGGGACGGGGTCGTTCTCAGCCGTCCCAGCGTCCAACGCCAACAACAATCAATTCACGGTTCGCTTCGACCGCAAAATCACGGGCAGCCAGCAATTTAGCGCCTACTATTATTTTGAGAACGATGCCAGCACCGAGCCAATCTCTAGCTTCCAGGGCGCCGGCGGAAACATTCCGGGCTTCGGAGCGCTGTTCGGCACGCGCGTGCAGCAATGGAATCTCAGCCACACTTGGACGATCAGTTCCTCAGCCGTGAACGAATTCCGTTTCAATTACTTCCGCGAAGGACAACAAACCAACAACCACCCGGTGCATACGCTAGCTAGTGTGCAGGCTTCCTGCGGCGCGGCTGTTGCGCCTGCGAATTGCTTTAGCGACCCAGGCAATCCTTCTGCGGGAATCACCACCGATCTTCCCGGCCGCGTCGGCGTTCCGTACGTGAACGTTTCCGGTGGATTCGCGCTGGGTAACAACTTCGAAGGCGAACTGCCACAAACCGGCAATACTTTCCAATGGACGGACAATTACACCAAGATATTCGGAAAGCACACCACCAAGTTCGGTGTGGACGTTCGCCGCCAGCGCTTCGATCAATTCCTGTATTTCGACGTGAGTGGCGAATATACCGTCACCAGCCAAAACACGGCGGACGAGATCGGGTCGGATGGTAACTTCCCTTCGTATCCAAATTATTTTCTGGGCGCGCCAACTTCATTCACCCAAGGCGCAGCCCAGCGCGAAGACTTGCGCAACACCGCGCTCTATCTCTTTGCGCAGGATAGCTACAAGCTGAAGCCGAACTTGACGCTGAACTACGGCCTTCGCTGGGAACTGAACACTCCTTATTTCGATACAGGGAACCGGCTGCAAACTTTTCGTCCGGGGCAGGCCACTACGCAATATCCCTGCTTTCTGTCCGCGGCTAATGCTGCTGCGCTCGGGCTCACTCCCGGTGATTGCGGCGAAGACACCACAAACGGTAACAACGCCGTGTTTCCTCTGGGCTTGGTATTCCCAGGTGATAAGGGCGTGCCGCGCGGCCTCACGTCCACCTATTACAAAGGTTTTGCTCCGCGCATCGGATTGGCGTGGAGCCCTGATGCGACCGACGGCTGGATTGCCAAGCTCACCGGTGGTCCCGGCAAGATGAGCGTGCGCGCCGGTTTCGGTCTTTTCTACAATCCAATCGAACAGCTCGTCCTCGAGCAGTTCAGCGCCGAGCCGCCGTTCGGCGGCAGCTCTTTTGTTTCCGATCCGCAGTTCAATCTGCCGTACCTTTCACAGGGCGGCACGCAAACACCGAATCCATTCAGCGGTGTGATCAACCAAACGCCGACAACTCCGTGCGCGGTGGATACCGGTGGCCCTCCGGGGTGCGTGGATTGGTCGAATTTCCGCAGCTCCATTTACTTCGGAGAATTCCAGCCGAACCTGAAGTCGCAATACGCCGAGCAGTACAATTTGACGATCGAGCGCCAGTTGACGAAGGACATGCTGCTGCGCGTGTCCTACGTCGGCACCCAGGCGCACCACCTGTTGGCGTCATATGACATTAACTACGGCCACGCGGAAACTTGCCTCGGGCTGAACAATCTTCCGGCTGGCAGCGTGCTGCCCTTTCCGGGCGGGCCACCGCCTGCTCCGGGTGTCGCGCCGTGCGGCCCATTCGGATCAGATTCCGAATATTTCGTTCAGCCCGGCACGGTAATTCCCCAGTACACCGCGGCGCCGGGAACTCCGCCGACCACGTGTAGCGGCCTCACCTTGCCCTACAACGCGGCACCGGGCGGAAGCACCTGCATCCCGGCGGGAACGACGATCGGCCCCAATGGCGTCACGCTCGATGGTCTGCGGAAATATTCCTCGCCCAATTGTCAGCCCTTGAGCGGTTCACTCTTTACCGGCTGCCCGTCAGACGGCGTGGCCGTTTTCAGTAACATTTTCGCTGAAGACACGATCGCAAATTCTAATTACAACGGTTTGCAAATTTCCGTGGAGAAGAATTACTCACACGGTTTGCTTTTCCAAGCTTCTTACACATTCAGCAAGGCGATTGACCAAGGTGCTTCGTTTGAAAACGAGCTGAATCCGCTCAATTTCAACGGCACTCGCGGCCTTTCGCTGCTGGATGCGAAAAACCGCTTTGTCTTCAGCCCGGTGTGGGATTTGCCGATTCCAAAATATGAGGGAGTGAAAGGAAAGGTTGCGAACGGCTGGGGCGCTTCCGCGATCATCACTTACCAAAGCGGATTCCCAATACGCGTACAGGACCAGAACGATTCGGAGCTTATGAGCAGCCTTTTCTTCGAAGGCGCAAACACTCCGCAAGTGTCCGGTCCGATCACGTTTACTAGTCCGAAGAACGGGCCCTCCAACAACAACCCCAATCATCAATACGTCGTGGGCAACTTTTCGGATTCCAATCCCGGAACATTTGGCAACGTGCCGCACGCACTGTGCTGCGGCGCGCCCATCAATAACACCGACCTGGTGATCTCCAAGAAAACGCCGATCAACGAACGGTGGAACACTGAGTTCCGCGCCGAATTTTACAACACGTGGAACCACACCCAATTCAACAATCCGGATGGAAACTTCACGGATTCAACGTTCGGCCAGGTCCTGAAGGTTCGCGAGAGCCCACGCGTGATGCAGTTCGGGCTGAAGTTCCTGTTCTAGACGTTCGGGTGGGCAACGCGAGCGAGGGAGTCCGTCCTGGCGGGCCCCTCGCTTTGTTGCGTAGGGACAAATTGTAGCGCGGCGGCGCGGCAGGATTCTGTTGTGGCCAAGCGGGCTGATGATACGGCGGCGCTGCGGTGGTAGGACACCGTGCGGAGTATAGTATTTGAGGTGGAGCGGTTGAATAGCATGCGTAACCGAAGAAGAGGACTGGGCCAGAAATGAAAATCGTGGTGCTAGGAGCGGGATTGATGGGGCGCGCGGTGGTTTACGATCTGAGCGGCGCGCGCGAAGTGAAAAATATCGTGGTGGCCGATTTCGATGGCGCGCGTGCGCAGCAAGTGGCTCGCAAATTCGGACGCGGAATCAGCCGCGGCGCGTTTGCCGACGTGCGCGACACGCGCCACCTGGCAAAACTGCTGCACGGTTGCGATGTGGTTGTGAATTGCACGCAATACAATTGGAATCTGGATGTAATGCGCGCGGCGCTCGCGGCTCGCGTGAATTATGTGGACTTGGGCGGCCTGTATCACATGACGCGCAAGCAACTCGCCCTCGACCGCGATTTCCGTCGCATCGGGAAGCTGGCGATTCCCGGCATGGGCGGCGCGCCGGGCATCACCAACGTGATGGCGCGCGCGCTGGCTGATCCGCTCGACCGCGTGGATGCGATCAAGGTGTACAACGCAGGCGCCGACGAGCAACGCTACGACAGCCCTATTGCGTATTCGTTTTCAATTGCGACGATCCTGGATGAGCTGACCATGCCGCCGATCCATTTCGTTGGCGGCCGCTACGTCGAAAAAGAAATGCTTTCCGAGCCGGAGACCGGTACTTTTCCCGCGCCTATCGGAAAAATCGAGCTGCGCCACTCGATCCATTCCGAGCTCGGCACGCTGGCCGAGAGCTTTCGCAAGAAAGGTGTGCGCGAGGTATTCTTTAAGATCAATTACGACCCGAAGCTGGTGGGCCTGGTGCGTTCCCTGGTGGACGCGGGATTCACCGAGCGTGAGCCCATCGCCGTGAACGGCACGCAAGTAGCGCCGCGCGCCGTACTGCTCGCGTTGCTGCAGAAAAAAGCTCCGGCGAAGACGCCGCTCGACGTGGAAGCGCTGCGCGTGATCGTTACGGGCCGCAGCGGAAAAAAGCGCGTGGGTGCGGCCATGGAAATGTTTGCGGACCACACCGCGCGACCGCAATTTTCAGCCGTCGCGCGTGATACCGGTTTTCCGGCCGCCATCGCCGCCGTGATGCAGGGCCGCGGCGAAATTCCCGGCGTCGGCGTGCAGGCGCCGGAAAACGTGGTGCCGCCCAAACCATTTTTCAACGAACTCAAAAAGCGCGGATTCACTTTCCGCCGCTGGAATGTAAAAGTTTAGATCAGTTGCGGTAAATCTCAGGGCCGTGCGTCGGCCACAGTACCAGCATTTGGAGGCAGTTATGCACGAAGGACTGCAGCAGGAAATAAACAACTACGAAAAGCGCACGCCGCGTTCGAAAGCGGCGCACACCCGAGCCGAAGGCCGCTTGCCACTGGGCGTAGCCAGCAATTATCGCGCCTACGATCCCTATCCGATTTTTGTCCGCGATGGAAAAGGTGGGCACATTCACGACATTGATGGCAACGAGTATCTCGACTTCAATCTTTGCTTCGGCGCGCTGATGGCCGGGCATTGCAATCCCGCCGTGATGAAGGCCGTGCAAGCCAAGCTCGGCACCGGCACGATGTTCGGCATGCCGCACGATCTGGAATGGGAATTAGCCGAAGAAATTTGCCAGCGCTTTCCGGTAGAAATGGTGCGCTTCAGCAATAGCGGCACGGAATGTACGATGCATGCGGTGCGCCTCGCGCGCGCTGCCGCCGGCCGCGACCGCATCATCAAGATGGAAGGCGGCTATCACGGCCTGCATGATTCGGTTCTGGTGTCGCTGAAGCCCAAGGCCAGCGAAATCGGCGATCCGAAATATCCCACTTCCGTTCCGGGTGGCTCCGGAATCCCCAAAGCCACGGTGCAGAACACTTTGGTCGCGCAATTCAATGATATTGCGGGCATCGAGCGGCTCTTCGCCAAATATCCCGGCGAAATCGCGGCAGTGATCGTCGAGCCGATCATGATGAACGTGGGAATCCTGATGCCCGAAGAGGGTTATCACCAGGCGCTGCGCGAAATCACCAGGAAAAATGGCGCGCTGCTGATTTTCGACGAAGTGAAGACCGGCGCAAAGCTGGCTTACGGCGGCGCATGCGAATATTTCGCCATCAAGCCGGACATCGTTTGCTTGGCAAAATCCATTGGTGGCGGATTTTCGCTCGCAGCTTTTGCTTCCACTCGTCAGGTAATGGGCCAGATCTCCGACCACAAAGTTTTTCATGGCGGCACTTACAACACCAATCCCGTCGCGATGGCCGCGGGCATCGCAACTTTCCGTGAAGTGTTGACGAAGGACGCCTACATCCACGTCACGCGCCTGAATAAAAAATTGCTCGATGGCTACAACAAAGAAATCAGCAACTCCGGCCTGAACGCTTACGTCATCGGCGCAGGCTCGAATGGCGCGCTGATGTTCTTCGACAAGCCCATCCGCAATTATCGCGACTGGCTGAACGCGGACAGCGAATTGTGGCGGCACTATTGGTTCGCCATGGTGAATCGCGGCGTAATGGCTCAGCCGTATTGGTGGGATGAGCAGTGGACCATTTCCGTCGCGCACACCGACGCGGACATTGACCGGCACATCGCGACGTTTGCCGAAGTCGCGCCCGCTCTGGCGAAGGCGCAGAAAGAGCCGCACGTCGCGGTTGGCGCCGGCCACTGAGTTTTGCCAGCGCGGGCGGAAACAATCGGACGCTTTCCGCGTACCACTAGCGCGAGAGGCGCGCGGTGAGCTGCTCGAATCCTTCGCGCACGAATTGCGTGTATTTGATGAGGAGTCCTTTTGGCCGATCCAGTCGCGACCGCAACTGAAACGGTTCATCTGAAGCGTTCGCTCGGCCGCTGGGACCTCGTCGCGCTCTTCGTCGTCGCGGTGTTCAACCTCAACGTGGTGCCAAGCATCGCCGCGAATGGCGGAGTCACCGTCTGGCTGTGGCTGATTTCGTTGGTGCTGTTTTTCTGGCCGCAGGGAATCGCCGTGATCGAGCTGGCGCATCGCTATCCCGGCGAAGGCGGCGTGTATTTGTGGGCCAAGGAAGTTTTCGGCGACTTCCACGGTTTTCTTTCCGGTTGGTGCTATTGGACCAACAACATGATGTACGTGCCGACCGTGATGCTCTATTTCGTGGGCGTTTCGGTGTTTGTGCTGGGGCCGGGTCACCAGGCACTCGCAGACAATCGCGCGTTCACGGTGATCGCGTCGCTGCTGCTGATGGCCCTGCTTGTGATTCTGAATATCGTGGGCCTCGGCGTCGGAAAATGGATCAACAACATTGGCGGAATCGGCACAGGAATCGCCGCCGCGGTGCTGATCGGTCTGGGGCTCATCATGTATTCGCGCTTCGGCACCGCCATCACGGCCGCGGATTTTCGCATTCCAGCGAATCCGCGATTTGTGCTGAATTCTTTTGGCGTGATTTGTTTTGGATTGGTGGGGTTGGAACTCGCATCGGTGATGGGCGACGAAATCAAAGACCCGCAGAAAACTTTGCCGGGCGCCGTGGCGTGGGGCGGCGTGCTTTCGGGATTGATGTACATCGCGACCACGTTGACGCTGCTGATCGCCGTCAGGAAGAGCGACATCAACGTGCTGCAGGGAATCGTGCAGGCGGTGAGCCACATGGCCGCGCAAGTGGGCGCGAATTGGATCGTCGCGCCCTTTGCGCTAATGCTCAGTATTTCCATCGCCGGAATCGGCTCGGCGTGGCTGGCTGGTTCGGCGCGCATTCCATTTGTCGCTGGCCTGGATTCGTACATGCCCAGCTGGCTGGGGAAGACGCATCCGCGTTTTGCCACGCCGTACGCCGCGCTGATCGTGCAAGGCGTAGTGTCCATGATTTTGGTGGTGGTGAACGCGGCGGGCTCGGGTGTGCAGGAAACATTTCAGCGTTTGCTGTCGCTGGCGGTGGTCCTTCAGCTCATTCCGTTTCTTTATATGTTCGGCGCGCTGCTGAGAATCGCCGCGAACCCGGATTCCGGCAAGGGACTGTACAGCAAGACGACGCTGCTTCTTGCCGGTGGCAGCGGCCTGGTGACCACCACGCTGGGGATCGTGCTGGCGTTTTTCCCGGCGCAGCAGATTCGTTCGTTGCTGTCCTACGAAACATGGATGTTCGGCGGCACGGCTTTCTTCATTGGCCTCGCGGTGTTTTTCTTTTATGTGTACGGTCGGCGAAAAGTGGCACCGGCGGCGGTGAGCAGCATCTAATTTGGAGCGGCTATTCGCACGGAGGCTCTGTGGCAAGCAAGGCTAAGGCGATCGCGGCAAAGAACGCGAAATCAAAAGCGGGCGCGCGCAAATATAAGATGTACATCAACGGGGAATTTGTCGAAGCGCACAGCGGTGGCGTTTTTCCTGTTTACAATCCGTCCACTGAAGAAATCATCGCAGAAGTTCCCGAAGCGGATGAAAAGGATGTGGACCGCGCTGTAGCCGCCGCGAAAACAGCATTCAATTCCGGCGCGTGGCCGCAAACCACCGCGCAGGATCGCGGACGCATTCTATTTCGTCTGGCCGAACGCATTCGCAAAGAAGCGGCGCACCTCGCTGATCTGGAATGTCGCAATTCTGGCAAGCCCATCGTCGAAGCCGAGTACGACATCGCCGACACCGCCACCTGTTTCGAATATTACGGCGGCATGGCCACCAAGGTCCTGGGCCACGTAAATCCCGTGCCAGACAACGCGCTGAGCCTGTCGCTGCGCGAGCCGATCGGCGTAGCCGCGCAGATCATTCCCTGGAACTATCCGCTGCTGATGGCTGCATGGAAACTCGCTCCAGCCATCGCCGCGGGCTGCACTTGCATTCTGAAACCCGCGGAACAGACTCCGCTCACGGCGCTGGAATTTGCCGGATACCTCACCGACGCCGGCCTACCGCCAGGAGTGGTGAACATCATCACTGGTTTCGGCGAAGGTGCCGGCGCTCCGCTGGTAAAACATCCGGACGTAAACAAAGTCGCCTTCACCGGCAGCGGCGCGGTGGGCAAGGCCATCGTAAAAATGGCAGCCGACACTTTGAAGCGCGTCACGCTGGAGCTGGGTGGCAAATCGCCGAACATATTTTTCGCCGATGCCGATTTCGAAGCCGCGATTGACGGCGCGTTGTTCGGCGTCTTCATCAACCAGGGCGAAGTCTGTTCCGCAGGCAGCCGCATTCTGGTGGAGAAGCCGATCTACTCGAAATTTGTGGAAGCCATGAGCGCCAAGGCAAAAAAAATCCGGCTCGGGCCGCCGCTCGAGCGCGAGACAAAAATGGGGCCGCTCGTCAGCAAGGAACAGTTCGACCGCGTCAGCGCCTACCAGGAAATCGGGAAGAAAGAAGCGAAGCTCGCAGCGGGTGGCGGGCGCCCGCCGTCAATGAAACACGGCTACTACGTTGAGCCGACTATTTTCTACGACGTGGATAATTCCGCGCGCATCGCCCGCGAAGAAATCTTTGGTCCGGTCGCCACCGTCATCCCATTCACGAACGAAGCCGACGCCATCAAAATCGCAAACGACACTCCGTACGGCCTCGCTGCCGCCGTCTGGTCGCGCGATATTTTCAAAGCTTTCCGCGTGGTGAAAGCTCTGCGCGCCGGGATCGTCTGGGTGAATCACATGCAGCCCACATACGTCGAAGCTCCCTGGGGCGGATACAAACAATCTGGCTTCGGCCGCGAACTCGGCCCGTGGGGAATCGAAGAATATCTCGAGACCAAGCAGGTGCACATCAATCTGAACGAACAACCTATCGGATGGTACTGACATGCCCACGATCCAGCTGCGCACCGCGATACCGGGCCCTAAATCTCAAGAACTGATGCGCCGCCGTCAAGCCGCGGTGCCGCGCGGCGTCGGTCACGCTACGCCGATTTTCGCGGCGCGTGCTGAAGGCGCAATTCTGGAAGATGTGGACGGCAATCGCTTCCTCGATTTCGCCGGCGGCATCGGCGTGCAGAACGTCGGCCACCGCGCGCCGGGTGTAGTCGCCGCGATCCGCGAGCAACTCGACGCGTTCATTCACACCTGCTTCAGCGTCGCGCCCTACGAAAAATATATCGCGCTGGCGGAAAAGTTGAACTCGCTGACGCCCGGCAGTTTCGCAAAGAAAACAATTCTGCTCAATAGCGGCGCCGAGGCCATTGAAAACGCGATTAAAATCGCGCGCGCGTACACGCACCGTCCGGCCATCATTTGTTTCGAGGATGCTTTTCACGGCCGCACCATGCTGACCATGTCGCTCACTAGCAAGACGCATCCGTATAAAGCGGGCTTCGAGCCGTTTGCGGCGGATATTTATCGCATCCCCTACGCCTATTGCTACCGCTGCTCGTATTCGTTGAAATATCCCGACTGCAATGTTTTCTGTGCGCATCATATGGAAGACACTTTCAAGCGAGTGGTGGCATCCGAAGCCGTCGCCGCTGTGATCGTCGAGCCGGTGCTCGGTGAAGGCGGCTTCGTCGCGCCGCCACCGGAATTCTTCTCTGTGTTGCAGGAAATCTGCAAGCGCCACGAGATTCTCTTCATCGCTGACGAGGTGCAAACGGGCTTCGGACGCACCGGCGCCATGTTTGCCTCCGATCGCTACGGCCTCACTCCAGACATTCTGGTGAGCGCGAAGTCCATCGCCGCAGGCATGCCGCTCGCCGCAGTCACTGGCCGTGCGGAAATCATGGACGCGCCGGGCGTAGGCGGCCTCGGCGGCACGTACGGGGGCAATCCGCTGGCTTGCGCCGCAGCGCTGGCCGCCATCGCAATTCTCGAACGCGAAAATCTTTCTGCGCGCGCAGAACAACTCGGTGCGCGGTTCGAATCACGCGCCAAGGAATGGAAGAAACGCTGGCCGCTGATCGGCGACGTGCGCGGGCTGGGTGCGATGCGCGCGTTGGAGCTCGTCCGTTCCACGGATCAGCGCGAGCCTGCGAAGGAAGAAGCCGAGCAGGTGCTGCGCCACTGCCGCGAACGCGGTCTGATCTTGCTCTCCGCCGGAACCTACGGCAATGTGCTGCGCGTCCTCGTGCCGTTGGTTGTCACCACTGAACAATTCGACGAGGGGCTGAACGTTTTGGAAGCCTCACTCGCGACCGTAGCCGAGTCGCAAGTGGAAACCGCGCCGCGCCGCGCATAGTACACACACAACGTTTTGCATTTCGGGCGCCGCAAGAGCATGATGAATCTGTGAAAATGTTGAGCACAATCCGCAGCCGGGTCAGCGCCCTCGCCCCCGCCCTCCCAGACGGTCGCCCGGGCTGCACCCGCCGCCCCCAAAGCCAATCTCTATTCCGCACAAATAAACCCTTTCGTTTCACCACTGATTTTTCAACGCACACAAAAAAAAGCACTTCCTTTGTCCTATTCAGTACAAATGATTAGTCACAAATTCTCCCTTCGTGGCACTTGCAGTTCGAGGACGATTCATGGCAACCGCAACGAAAACGCCGGTAAAAACCTGGGGATTCTATCTCGACGGCAAATGGCTCTCGGATGGCGAGCGCTTTGAAGTGTTGGCTCCGTATGACCACGCCGTAGTCGGCTCATCCTATCGCGCCACCGCGACGCACGCTGAAGAAGCCGTGCGCGCCGCGCAGCGCGCATTTCAGATTACGCGCAAGATGCCCGGATACGAGCGGCAAGCCATCCTCCGCGCCATCTCGGCCGGCATCACCACCCGTCGCGAAGAATTCGCACGCCTGATCGCGCAGGAAGCCGGGAAGCCCATACGCACCGCGCGCGCCGAGGTGGATCGCGCGATTTTTACTTTTGCCGTTGCCGCGGAAGAAGCCACGCGCATCGGCGGCGAATGGCTGCCGCTCGATTGGCAAGCCTCCACCGCGGGGCGCGCTGGAATCGTGCGCCGCTTTGCGCTCGGCCCGATTCTGGCTATCACGCCGTTCAATTTTCCGCTGAATTTGGTGGCGCACAAAGTGGCGCCGGCGATTGCCGCCGGCTGCACCACAGTGTTGAAGCCTGCCCCGCAAACTCCGCTCACGTCGCTACTGCTAGCAGAAGTTGTCGAACAGGCCGGACTGCCCGCGGGCGCTCTGAACGTGCTGCCCCTCGCGAATCAAGAAGCCGAGAAGCTCGTTGGCGACGATCGCCTGAAAATGCTCACCTTCACGGGCAGCGTGCCGGTGGGCTGGGCGCTGAAAGGGAAGTCCGGCAAGAAAAAAGTGACGCTGGAGCTGGGCGGCAATGCCGGAGTGATTGTTCACTCCGATGCGGATATAGACGTCGCCGCGGATCGCTGCCTCGTCGGCGGCTTTTCGTACGCGGGGCAAAGCTGCATTTCAGTGCAGCGGATTTACGTGCAGCGCAGCGTCGAGCAGCAGTTCCTCGCGCGGTTGCTCGCCGGCGTCCAGAAACTGCACGTAGGCGATCCGCTCGATGAAGCCACAGACGTGGGACCGATGATCAGCAAAGACGCGGCACGCCGCGCGAGTTCCTGGATTGAAGAGGCGGTCGCGGGCGGCGCGAAACTCCACGCAGGCGGCGCGGCGCGTCAGGGTGCCGTGCTGCAGCCCACCGTGCTGACCAACGTCCGCGCCGATATGAAAGTCAGCTGCCAGGAAGTTTTTGCACCGGTGGTGATTGTCGAGCCGTACGACGACTTCGCCGACGCCATCCGCCGCGTGAACGATTCGCCGTTCGGATTGCAGGCTGGAGTCTTCACGCGCGATTCGAAGCTGCTTTTTTCGGCGTTTGAAAATCTGGAAGTGGGCGGCGTGATCGCGGGCGACATGTCCGCGTTTCGAATTGACCACATGCCCTACGGCGGCGTGAAAGATTCCGGCATCGGGCGCGAAGGATTGCGCTACGCGATCGAAGAGATGACTGAGCCGCGGATCCTCGTTTTGAACTTGGGATAGCGCGCACCCATCGCCCAGGTTATTTCGTTTTTTCGCTGACTGCAGGAAAAAACAACGACGCAGCCACAGTCACCGCCAGGATCCCCACAATGACTCCCAGCGAAATCGGCGCAGCGACAGGGAACCATTCGCTCAGCGTCATCTTCGCGCCCACAAAAACCAGAATCGCCGCGAGTCCCTGGTGCAGGAAGCGGAAGCGCGGCAGCAAATTCGCCAGCGCAAAATACAGCGCGCGCAAACCGAGAATCGCGAACACGTTCGAGGAATACACAATAAAAGCGTTGCGCGTGATCGCCAAAACCGCCGGCACTGAATCCACCGCGAAAATAATGTCCATGGCTTCGACGGCGACCAGCGCCAGAAATAACGGCGTGGCAATCCATTTCCCCGCCTGCTTCACAAAAAACCGCTCACCTTCGAACTGATCCGTCACCGGAATAATCCGCCGCGCCATCAGCACCAGCGGATTGCGATCCGGCCGCATCACGCGCTTGCTGGGCCAAAACATCTTCAAACCCGTCAACAGCAGCAGCGCCCCGAAAACATACAACACCGCGTGAAACGACTGCAGCAGCTCGACTCCCGCCAACACAAAAACAGCGCGCATCACGAGAGCCCCAAGCACTCCCAGGAACAAAACCCGGTGCTGCGATTGCGCCGGCACGTGAAACGCCTGAAAGATCAGCAGGAAAACGAATATATTGTCCACGCTGAGCGATTTCTCCACCAAATAACCGGTGAGAAATTCCACGCCTGCCTGCGGCCCCTGAGAATAGTAGAGCCACAGGTTGAAAAGCAGCGATACGGAAATCCACCCAGCGCTCTCCAGCAACGCCTCGCGCAGACCAACGGTATGGTTTTTGCGATGGAATACGCCCAGGTCAATCACCAGGGCCGCGGCGGTCGTGACCGCGAAGACGATCCAGACGTGCATTGGCGTTCCCAGCATCGCGATATGAGCGCTCTCAGATGGTGCACCAGTCTAACCGCGCGACCGCCGCGAACGAAGGCCGATATTGCACATGTCCGACACTTAGTAGTTGCAGGCTTTGCAAGGATGCACGATAATTTGCCATTGTAGTCCCCGATCTGGAGCCGTCTTGGCGGCTTTTTCGTGATTAATTGCCCTCACTGCAGCACGGTGAACCCGGACTTCGCTGAATCCTGCTCACGTTGCGGGACCCCTATGCCATTGGGGGAATCCGAAACGATTCAGATGGTGGACGCCACCGTCATCTCCCCGGGCAGCGATTTCGGTCCGCGCTATCGCATTGAAGCGCTTTTAGGCCAGGGTGGCATGGGCCGCGTTTATAAGGCCTATGACAAAGACCTGGACCGCACCGTAGCCATCAAAGTGGTGCGCGAAGGCGCCATCGGTGAATCCGACGCGCTGAAACGCTTCAAGCAGGAATTAGTCCTCGCCAGCAAGATTTCCCACAAGAATATTCTGCGCATTCACGATATGGGCGATGTGGGCGGCCTGCGCTTCATTTCCATGGCCTTCGTCGAAGGCAAGGACCTGCAGCACATCATCCGCGAAAACCCAAAGATGCCGCTGGAGCGCCTGCTGAATTTTGCGCGGCAGATTGCCGAAGCGCTGGCCGCGGCGCATGCCGAAGGAGTGGTCCATCGCGACCTGAAGCCGCAAAACCTGCTAGTGGATAAGAACGACCAGATTTTCGTCTGCGACTTCGGCCTGGCAAAATCTTTCGAAGAAGGCGCCATCGGCATGACGCGCACCGGCGCATTCCTCGGCACGCCGCGCTACATGTCGCCCGAACAGGTGGAAGGCAAGCCTGCCGACGGCCGCGCGGACCTCTACGCTTTCGGCTTGATCCTCTACGAAATGGTGATCGGCGACGTGCCCTTCACCGGTGAATCCACGCTGAAAGTGATGTACCAGCGCATTCAGGAAAAACCCAAGAGCCCAAAAGTTTTGCGCCCGGACCTGCCCAACTGGCTGGTGAAAATTATCATGCGCTGCCTGGAACGCGATCCCAACGATCGTTACCAGAACGCTTACGAGATTCTGGCGGACCTGCAGGGCGGACAATCCGGCAGCGGGGTCTCGCGCGTGGGTATGTCGCGCATCGGTTCCGGCTCGCAAAGCGTCATCATTCAGATTCCGGAGTTCGCGAACCGCCGTTGGGTCTGGATCGTAGCCGGTGTTGTCGCGGTGCTGCTGTTGGCGTTCGCGATTCCGCCGCTGCGCCACTTGATACCTGGTTTTCGAGCGGAACAGCCTGGTTCCGTGACGTCCGGCATTCCGCCGGCCTCCAGTGGGCCAATCATTGCCGTGCTCCCGCTCCAAGTCCTTGGCGATGCCTCGCAGCTCGGCTACTTGGCCGAAGGTATCCAGGAAGCGGTTACCGCGAAGCTCTATCAGTTGAAAGAAGTCCGTGTCGCTACCGGTGAAACCGGCGCAAAGCTTGATCAGACCCAGCCGCTGGAAAAGCTCGCGAGGCGGCTTGGTGCAAACCTGCTTGTTCAGGGAACTCTGCAAGCGCAAGGAGACAAAGTTCGCGTAGTCGTCAGTCTGCAGGATGTACCCGCAGGCAAGCGCCGCTGGAGCCAGGAGTTTGATGGCGTCACCGGAGATCTCTTCGCGCTCGAGGATCAGATTTACAGTCAATTGGTCTCCGCACTCACGATCTCCCCTACGAATGAGGAACTCGCCAAATCTACGGCACGGCCCACTGATAACGTCGCCGCGTATGATTTTTATCTTCGTGGGCGCAATTCCTTGCGCGGAAATGACCTTAAGAATACTCAGGCAGCGCTCGATTTGTTTGATCAGGCATTGAAACAAGACCCAAAGTTTGCGCTTGCATACACCGGAGTGGCCCAAGCTAGCCTGCGGATGTACGACATTAAGCAGGATGCATTCTGGACACAGAAAGCGCTGGCCGCCGCGCAACAGGCTCAACAGCTCGACGATAAACTTCCGGAAGTTCACTATATGCTTGGCGCAGTTTACCGCGCTACTGGCAAGTACTCTGAAGCAATCGCGGAGCTGAATCGGGCGCAAACTCTGGCGCCCAATTCAGATGACGTCTATCGGCGTTTGGGCAGCGCGTATCTGGTGAGCGGCAACGCTCCCCGGGCGATTGAAACCTACCAAAAGGCGATCGAACTCAATCCGTACTACTGGGTCAACGAAAATTCTCTCGGTAGGGCCTACTATAAGATCGGGGAATACCAGAAGGCTCTGGAGGCCTTTCAGAAGGCAGCCCAGCTGGAACCCGATGTCAATGCGCCGCTGGAAAATGCGGGGGGCGTGCTCGTACAGCAGGGCAAATACGCTGAGGCGATCCCTTATTTGGAGAAGGCTCTAAAGAATGAACCAGATTCTGCCGCTTACTCGAACCTCGGTTCGGCCTATCTTTCCTTGAAGCGGTACGCCGACGCATCCCAGACCTTCGAGAAGGCTGTCGCGCTGGACCCCAACGACATGGCCCTAACCGAAAACCTGGGTGACGCGTATCGCTTATCGGGGCAGACAGACAAAGCGCAGGCCGCGTATCAGCAGGCAATCTCGCTCGGTTACAGGGAATTACAGACGAATTCGCGCGATGCGGAAGTGATGGCGGAGATCGCCTCGGCGTATGCCAAGATTGGAAAATCCCAGGAAGCGACAGATTTCATCCGGCGCGCTCGAGCGCAAAACAAAGACGATGTGGACATCATCTATACCGAAGCTCAGATATACGTCTTCCTCGGGAAACCAAGCCAAGCGTTAGAATCACTTCAAGAAGCGCTCGAGAAGCACTTTCCCGTTGAATCCGTGATGGGAGACCCGGATCTAGATAGCCTCCACAGCAATCCCACCTACCAAAGTTTGATGAAGAAGTATTCTAAGAGCAAACCATAGGTAGGGCGAAGTGCCGGACGTGAAAGGGCATCCGAACTGAGGGCGGGACTGAAAAAAACTGTCTTCCCGCTGCCAAGTGATGGCAGCGGGATTATAGAGGGTGAGTCTCTGCCTGGTTCCCGATCAACGCTGGATTAGACGGCTCCAGCAACTCTCAATTGTTTCCGGCCCTTCCGTGCCCTTAGTCCGAGCAGGAACACGCCACCGATGCCGAGAAGCAGCATTGGCACCTCTGTAGGCTCCGGAGCTATTGTAAATGACACGCCATTGTCTTGCCCGGCCACTCCACTGAGCCCACCGCAGGCTGTCTGGAAGATACTGGGATCGCAATACAACTCCACCGTTTCCGAACTATTCGAGATCGGACCAGTTGAGAAGCCGTCGAAAGCATCTCCCGACAGGAGCACGATGTACTGTTGGTTGAGCGGGATATCGTCGATGGTGACGGTAAGGACGTCCAAAGTTTCGCCGGTGCAATTTGCAAACTCGTTATCTCCGAAAGTAGTAGAGCCATCAACGGGAACTGGTACAGAACCACCGTTGACGCTGCCGCCGTCGGCATTCGAGACCAGCCCGTCGAAGGAAATGGATTGAGTGCCTTGAGGAGGAGGGCAGGTTGGGTCTGGGGCTTTGATGATGATCTTGCTGGTCACCCCGTAAGCTGGCCGAGAACCAGCAGCCGCTAGAACCACCAAAAACGCGCAAAGCACAACCGAAGTAAGCTTCATTTCGTCTCCCCCTAATGCATCTTCGCAGGCGTAGTGCACTTCAAGTTCCAAAGACCGCTAACAGGGCAAGAAATAAATCCTTTATAATCAGATACATTGAAAACTGTATTTTTCACCATTTTTCTCAATATGCAACACTTTGCACAACTCTGGCCTACTCCTATCTGTATGGCACATTTGGTGTTGTGCCCGGGCAACTGGCCCGGTATGGCATCCACATGTACCACTATCCTAGAAGCCCGTGTAGGGCCATAATCCCAGCGCGGTTCAAGGCCGAATATGCTCAATTCGTCGCCCGCAAATTTCCGCCTCGCAATCAAGACGGCTCTCGCCGGGTGCCTGGGCATGTATTTTGCCTCGCTCCTGCATATGCCCCAGCCCTATTGGGCCGCGATCAGCGCCATGATCGTGATGCAGATAAATCTCGGCGCTGCCGTGAAGCAATCCTGGATTCGTTTCGCCGCCACGGCCGTTGGCGCCGCCGTCTCCATTCCGTTTATGGCAGTCCCGGGGCAACGGCTTTTGGTTTTCGGCGTGGCGGTGTTTGTCACGGTTGTTCTGTGCACGATTTTGCACCTTGAGGACGGAATACGCCTCGCCGCCGTCACCATCGCGATCATCATGCTTGTCCCGAACATCGGCCGGCCGTGGGTGCCCGCGCTCAACCGCTTCCTGGAGGTTTCTTTCGGAATTCTTATCGCGCTGGTGGTGGCGGAATTCGTCTTGCCTTCCACGGCCCTGGAAAGTCTCCGGCATGCTCTCGCCGAAAAATTCTTGCAGCTGGACACCTTCCTCTCGGCACTGCTGCTGCGATTTCGCGGCGAGAACGTGGTTGACGTCGAGGGGTTGCGCGCGAGCCTCGCAACTCTGGCGCGTCAGAACACCGACTTCCACGCGCACGGCCGCTATGAGCCCGCGCGCTGGTCCGCGCGCCGCATAACTCTCGTAAAATTGCTCCAGCACGAAGAGCGCATGTCTCAAGCGGTGGAAACTCTCGACGCCGCCTGCGACGGAGCCTTTTGTGGAGGAATTAACCTGCGGTGGGAACCGGAGTTCAGCGAGCTATGCGCTGGAATTTCCGCAGCCCTGCAGCGAATCGCGGAAGGAATCTTGACCGGAAAATTCTGGACGCCCGAATATGACTTCGCCGCCGCGATCCAGGCGCTGGACGCCAGAGCTAACGCAGCGCGCATCTCCGTCGGATCGAGCGCGCCCAGTGTTGACGCCACACCTGGCACAGCAACATTGGAAGGCGTTCTGCGCTCCCACACGATCTACTTCGCGTTGCAGAGCCTGGCCCGTGAACTCGCCGCCGCGCAAGTCACCGCGCGAGAAATAGTCTCCGAAGGCTCAACTCCATCCAGCCCGATTTAGGCGACCGCGATACGAACGCATGTCGCGCCACCCATCAATCGCCGCTCAAGTGGCCACGATTCGCTCCGTGCTACACTGCGGCGTTTGTCGGAGGAGGTGTCCATGCGCCGGCTGATGTTGCGTTCGGCTTTGCCTGTTACAACTTTGATCCTTGGGTTCACTTTCCCCAATGCCAGTGCGCAGACCCAGCTCCCGATCGAGATGCAACAGAAGATTGATAAGGTGGCCCACGACGCGCTCGCCAAGACGGGCGTTCCTAGCGCCTCCCTCGCAATCGTAATGGATGGGCAGATCGCATATCTGCATGCCTACGGGGATGCTCGGCTCGACCCCAAAACACCGGCAAAGCCAGAAATGCGCTACAGCATTGGTTCGATCAGCAAACAGTTCACGGCTGCGGCCATCTTGCTGTTACAAGAGCAAGGCAAGCTTTCGCTGGACGACAAAGTCGGCAAATTTATTCCGGGACTCACTCGCGCGGACGAAGCAACAATTCGCGAGCTTCTTTCGCATACGTCCGGCTATCAAGACTACTGGCCGCAGGACTATGTGATGCCCATGATGTTGCAGCCGGTTGACACGCGGAAGATTCTCGACACTTGGGCGCGCAAGCCCCTCGATTTTGAACCCGGAACGAAATGGCAGTACAGCAATACGAACTACGTCATCGCCGGACTAATCGTTGAGAAAGTCAGCGGCGAACCGCTGTTGCAATTTCTGCAGCAACATATATTTGTGCCCCTGAACATGAAGAGCGTTGCAGACACTGATAAGGCGAAGCTTGGCGACACCGATCCCACCGGTTACTTGCGTTATGCCCTCGGACCGCCGCGGCCGGCTCCCAAGGAAGGGACTGGCTGGCTCTTTGCCGCGGGTGAACTAGCCATGCCTGCAGAAGACCTGGCGAAGTGGGACATTTCGATCATCAATCAGGAATTGCTGAAACCCGCTTCCTATCGAGACTTTGAAACCGAGGTTCTGCTCAAGAATGGATTGGGGACGCAATACGGACTCGGCGTGGATGTCAGCGCCAAGCTTGGCCATCGTTCGTTGTCGCACGGCGGTGAGGTTTCGGGCTTCACGTCGGAAAATCTGGTATTCCCGGACGAACGCGCTGCGGTGGTTGTGCTCACAAACCAAGACGCCTCCGATGTTTCGGGAGCGATTGCCTCGGGCATTGCTCCTTTGCTGCTCGCCAGTGATGATCCGGCTACTCCAGAAAAGCTTGCGCAAGCACGCAAAATTTTCGAAGGTCTGCAGCACGGCACGATAGATCGTTCTCTTTTCACCGACAATGGCAATTTCTATTTCAGCGAACAGGCATTAAAAGACTTCGCTGGCAGTTTGGGTCCGCTGGGAACTCCGGAAGAATTCATCCAGACTCGCCAGGCGTTGCGCGGAGGTATGAAGCTGCGCGAGTACATCATCAAATTTCCAAAAACGACTTTACAAGCCTGGACGTTCGAAATGCCGGACGGCAAGCTGGAACAGTTCCAGGTCGCGGCTCAGAATTAGCTGAGGCCTGTATCTTCGTTCTTATCGTTCTTACGGACGCGGAGGATCTTTCCAGGTCGAGGCTTCATTTCATGCTGCGAGACTGCCCGTGGCCGTGCCTAGGCCTGTTGCCTTCCAGAAGAGCGCGCCCCGCTGCATTCACCCTGACGATGCTGCACCCGTCCGTGTCTTCTATCTTCAAAAGCCCTCGCTCGTTAACCTCTTCCCACACAGGCAGCTCCGGACAGGAGGTGCGCCAGGCTTCCATCACCTCTTCATAGCTTCTGTCGCGCGTCGCGAGCCAATCGAGCAGGTCCAGAATGAGCGCGTCAACGACGATGTCAGCCATGAGCGGTTCCTTCCGTGCATTCGTTCCCGCAATAATAGCCGAATGTCGCGCGCCGTTTCAGAGATTTGCTCGCCGCCCTTGCTGCTCCTGCTGCTAAACTCCAAGCTGCTTGAGTTTCCGCTACGACGAAGACTCGAAACCAAAAAAGGGAATTGTCCATGGGCGATCTATTAGAGTTGGCGGTGAAAGCGCACGGCGGCCTTGCGCGCTGGAACGAAGTGAAAACAATCCAGGCCGCAGCATCCATCACCGGCGCCATCTGGTACGTCAAAGGCAAACCCGATTGCCTTAAGAACGTGATCATAACCGCAGAGACGCGCCAAGAACGCGTCACGCTGGACTTCGTGGGCCAGAACAAGCGGGCCATCTTCCAGCCCGAACGCGTGGTGATCGAAACCGCCGACGGAACCCCGATCGAATCCCGCGACGATCCGGAAAAATCCTTCGCTGGCCAGCAAAGAGAAACTCCATGGGACGACATTCAAGTGGCCTACTTCGCCGGCGAAGCGCTCTGGACGTACCTCAACGCGCCGTTCCTTTACACCCATGAAGGATTCAAGACGGAAGAGATCGCGCCGATCAACGTCGAGAGTTCCACCTGGCGACGCCTCAAGGTCACTTTCCCCGAAAGCGTGAAGAGCCACACGCGCGAACAGATTTCCTGTTTCGCACCGAGCGGTTTGTTGTGTCGCCACGACTACACGGTGGACATTCTCGGCGGCGCCACCGGCCTAAACTACGCCTTTGACTATCGCAACGTTGAAGGCATCGTCATCCCCACCAAACGCCGCGTCTTCGCCTACGAAGGCGATTACCAACCGGTGACCGAGCCTCTGCTCGTCGCCATTGACATGGGCCACATCACTCTCAGCTGACGTGTTTCCATTCGCTCGGGCTTTCCTCGCGTAAGCCGCAGCGTTCATGGCGTGCGATCGCCCGGCACATTCGTCGTCGAATGTTTCGGCAGGAATTCGCGCAGTAAGTTTCCACCCATTCGTCCCGCCAGGCCCACGGCGGCATTCGTGAACACCAGGTGCGCTCCGCGGTTCGCCGCGGGATAATACAGATTGGAAAGCGCTCCCGAGCACATATCGCCCAGCACGTAAGAATAGTTGGGCTCCGTGCGCCCGTCATCGCCGCGCGTAAGAAATGCGGAGCCGATCGCATGCAGCAGGCGCGACTTCACCGTGCCGGTACCCTGATAGTAGTAGCGCGGATCCTGGTGCAGCAGCGACGGGAAGATCGCGTGAGTCAGATAATCGCTGCTCCGTCCGTCCGCAAACTTTGCCGCAAAGCGCTTGCCGTAGCCCTCCGCTCCTTGCCCGTACCCGGCGAAGGAGTTGTTCGCTTGCTCGACGCCGGCGGCGAAGCCTACGCCAAGCATCGCCACGGGATCGAATGTGCCGCGCGTGGCGAACGAAAATTTTTGTTTCCAGGTCATCGGCGCGGCGTCCGGCACATAGCTCGTATAGAAATTCGGCAGCACGCCGACCAGACGTTGCTTCTCCGCGTCCCTGATCTGTTCCGCGGCAATCACCTCGGTCGGATGGACCGTCACCTCCGTGCTTGTCGCCGCCAGTGATAATGAAATGTCCGGAACTTCATAAGCCTGCTGCGCCGCCAAGACGAACTCCGCGGATGAAAAAACCGCGAATCCCTGCGCCGCAACAACTACAAAGTACGAACCCGGAAGAGTTTCTGTAAAAATAAATCCCCCGCTCGCATCGGACACCATCGTGTGCGCTTTCGTTCCATCCCGAGGCATCAAAGTGACGTCTGCGCCGGAGACGCTGGCTCCGCTAGCGTCGAGCACCGTTCCCGAAACGCTGGCTGACCCGTTCGTAACGACTGGCGATGTGAGAAGTCCTTCAGGTAGGGATCTGCCGTGAATTTCTGGTGTGGCCGTTGGTTGCTGAGCGCGTGCAGTCGCAGAAAACACACACAAGAGTATTGATGCGCAAATGAACGCCGCATGGAAACGGCGCAGCGGAGATCTTGTATGTGGACGCATATTAGACAGAGGGCGGGGCAGCACGCGAACTGCGGTCACGCCGATGGGGCTCGTGCGAACCGCGCAAAAGAAAGTAGGCGCGCAGATCACGAAGTCACAGTCGCTGGCCCTCGCTGATTCCACTCGCTTCGCGGATGCATCAACTGTCAAATTTCAGCGCCTAGGCCCGACAACTGTTTCATTAGGGCATAGCGAGACCCCAAAAACTGTGCTGTATAGCACACCGTGCGCAGAGCGCAACCCGCGCCGCGCTACTACACTGACGACGAAACCCGCCGCGGCGCGCGGCGATGGGCACATCATTGGCGTGACTCCCAGGCCCAAATCGCTGTACGCTCATCCCCGGGTATGGACCAGCTATGGCGCGAATAAAAAGTCCCAGGAAACGCGTTGCCATCCTCCGTGCGGCAGCGCGCGAAATCGCCCAGGCCGGGCTCGGCGCACCCACCGCGAAGATCGCCAGTCGCGCAGGTGTCGCGGCCGGCACGCTCTTCACGTACTTCCCGACCAAGGAACAGCTGTTGAACGAGCTTTATCTCGAATTGAAGGCTGAGGCGTATGCGCGGCTCAACGATAAATTTCCGGGGAAGGGAAGTCTCGAACACCGCGCGCGGCATCTTTGGTCGAGCTATCTCGATTGGGCCATCCAATTTCCAGAGAAACGCAAAGTTTCCGTGCAGCTCAACGTCTCCGACGTGATCACGCCCGAAACGCGCGCGAAGACCGCTGCGGCGGCCGGCGCAGTTTGCCAAACACTCAGCGACCTCGACCGCCGGGCTGCGCTGCGTGGGCTGCCGGCGGGTTTCGCGGCGGCCACTATGATGGCGCTGCAGGAAGCCACGATGGAGTTCGTCGCCAGGCAGCCCATACGGCGCAAACAGCTCATCGCACGAGGCTTCCAGGCCTTCTGGCGAGCGCTGCGCTAAAATCCCCGCATGCCATAATAAATGAGCATCCAGTCAGTCATGCTCGTCATCCAATGCCGCGGAGGACATCTCGATGGCTAAAGTCTGGTTGATTACGGGAAGCGGAAGCGGGTTGGGGCGCGACATCGCCAAGGCTGCGCTGGCCGCGGGTGACTGCGTGGTGGCCGGAGCGCGTCGAACGGAAGAACTAGCACCGCTCGTGGCGCAGTACGGCGAGTGGGTGAAGCCGGTCCAGCTAGAGGTGCGCGACGAGGCCGCCGCAAAGGCAGCGGTACAGTTGGCGGTAGACGGCTTCGGACGCCTCGACGTGCTCGTCAACAACGCCGGTTACGGCCAGTTTGCTCCGTTCGAACAAATGAGCGCCGAGGATTTCCAGGCCGTCATGGACACCTGCTTTTACGGCGTCGTGTACACCACCCGCGCCGCGATTCCGGTGATGCGCAAGCAAAAGTCCGGGCACATTTTTCAGGTCTCTTCGGTCGGCGGCCGCCTGGGGATTCCGGGCAATACGCCGTATCACGCCGCCAAATGGGCCGTCGGCGGATTCAGTGACTCCCTGGCGATGGAAGTCGCGCCATTCGGCGTGAAGGTCTGCACGCTTGAGCCGGGAGGCATTCGGACCAACTGGCTACGGCGGGCCGTTCAGGATGCGCCGGATTTGCTGCCGGAGTATGAGGCGACGGTCGGTGCGGTCCTGAAGTTGGTGCGCGGCCTCGAAGGACGCGCGGAAGGCGATCCGCGGAAAATCGCCGACGTAATCGTGCAACTGGCGAATAGCGAGGACGTCCCCACCAGGCTGATCCTCGGCGTAGATGCGGAGCAGCGGGTACAAAAAGCAGAAGCTGCGCGCGCGAGCGAGGCTGCGAAATTTCGACATCTCACGCACTCCACGGTTTTCGAAGATGAGCGGTCCGACAGCCGGTTGCATGCGGCGAACAGTGGAACCAATTCCTGAGTTCCATGAAAGGAGCGTGAAAATGAAGCACAGACTACTCGGCAAGAGCGGGCTGCGGATCTCCGAAGCGTCACTGGGCACCATGACGTTCGGCGACGAGTGGGGATGGGGATCGCCAAAGGCTGAATCGCAGAAAGTTTACGAGGCCTACCGCGAGGCGGGCGGAAACTTCATTGACACTGCGAATTTCTACACCGGCGGCACCAGTGAAAAATTCCTGGGTGAGTTCATGCAGGGCCATCGCGACAGTGTCGTTCTGGCGACAAAATATTCCAACGCCGCGCCGGGCAATGATCCCAATGCGGCGGGCAATCACCGCAAAAGCATGATGCAAGCGGTGGAAGCCAGTCTGAAGCGACTGCAAACCGACTACATCGACCTTTACTGGGTGCACATCTGGGATGCGATCACTCCAGTGGAAGAAGTCATGCGTGGCCTGGACGATCTCGTTTGCCAAGGCAAGGTTCTTTACGCCGGCATTTCGGACGCTCCCGCTTGGTGGGTCGCCCAGGCAAATACTCTGGCGGAGCTTCGGGGCTGGACCCAGTTTGTCGGGCTGCAGATCGAATACAGCCTGATCGAGCGGACCGTCGAGCGCGAACTGATTCCCATGGCGAAGGCTTTCAACGTGGGGGTAGTGGCTTGGTCTCCCTTAGCGAGCGGCGTGCTCACAGGAAAATATCACGGTGAGGGTAAGGCCGAAGGGGCGCGGCTGTCCGGCGAGGGAATGAAGGATTTCGTGCCTGAGGAAAAACGCGCGGCGCGGATTGTCTTGGCTTTGAAGTCAGTCTCGGCGCAGGCCGGTCGCAGCATGGCGCAAGTCGCGCTCGCGTGGCTGCATCATCGAGCGGTGCCAGTGATTCCGATCATTGGAGCGCGGAAGGTATCGCAACTTCTGGACAACCTCGCCAGTCTGGATCTGGAACTCTCCACCGAACATCTGAAATCGCTCGATGAAGCGAGCCGCATCGCACCCGGTTTCCCCGAGCGTCTTTACGACAAAGACATGGTTCGTGCGATTAGATATGGCGGCACGCGAGATCGCTTGCTGGTGTAAGTGCTGCGCGTCGGGCGGGATCGTAACGCTGGCAGGCCGCCCTCTCGGAAGCAGGCCTGCCTGCCGCAGGAAGGCCTGCCCGCCCGAGGCGGGTTCCGCTCAGCGCGGGCGCGTAAGTCCAGCCTGCTTCCACAACTTCTCCCAGTGCCACACGCCGGGAGTTGTGTGCGCTAGGCGGTAGCCCAGTTGGTGCGCCAGCATCAAAATCTGCCCGCGATGATGCGCCTCGTGCGAGAACATGTATGCAAACATCGTCGCGCCGGCCGGCCAAGTTTGCGCCCAACTGCCGCGCGCGAATTTCGCCACGCGGCGATTCGGCGCAGCCGAAAGCGCATCGCTCAACATCCGCAAACACTGCGCTCCGCTTTTTGCGTGCGCGGCCGAAGCCTGCTTGATCGTGCAGCGGTCAGGATCCAGCCGCGCCGGACACCTCAAATGCGGCGCCGAATTCTTCAGCCAGGAAAGGCGAACGTTGTGCAGATGGACGAAGATCGCCGCAATCGTCCGCCCGCCGCGTTCCTTGGCCGGCAGCTGCGCACGCCACGCGCGCGGGTCCAGCTCCGTCAGGATTAGCTGGTTCATCGCGTCGTTGCAGGCATAAGTTTCCAGCAACGAATCGCGAATCTCAGCCAGCGCCCCGTGCTCCCCGCGCGCCGCGTCTGTCCCGTGGGACTGCAGTGCCATCGAAGCTGCACCTCCGCGCCGAATTCGCTTCACGCCGATTTCAACGAAGCCATATCGATCGAGAAGCGGTACTTTACATCGGACCTGAGTAGCCGCTCGTAGGCTTCGTTCACCTTCTGGATCGGGATGATCTCCACGTCCGAGGTGATGTCGTGCTTCCCGCAGAAATCCAGCATCTCCTGAGTCTCCGCGATGCCGCCAATCGGCGAACCCGAAAGGCTGCGCCGCCCCATGATCAGTGAAAATACCGAAACGGGCAGCGGTTTTTCCGGCGCGCCCACCATTACTACGTGGCCATCACGTCGCAACATATTGAGGTAAACGTTTATGTCGTGATCCGCAGACACAGCATCCAGAACGAAATCGAAGCTGCTCGCATGCTTTTGCATCTCGTTCGCATCTTTCGAGATGACGACCTCATCTGCCCCTAGCCGCAGCGCGTCATCTTTCTTGTTCGGCGAAGTCGTGAACACCACCACGTGCGCCCCAAGCGCGTGCGCGAATTTAACGCCCATGTGACCCAGCCCGCCCAGACCAACCACGCCAACCTTCTGGCCCTTGCCAACCTTCCAGTGGTGCATCGGAGAGTACGTGGTGATTCCGGCGCAAAGTAAAGGAGCCGCTCCGGCAAGCTGCAGGTTCGCGGGCACGCGCAGCACAAAGTGTTCATCCACCACGATGCTTTCGGAATACCCGCCGTAGGTAACGCCTCCCAAATGCTTGTCGGGGAAGTTGTACGTCAAGGTAAAGTTCGGGCAGAACTGCTCCTGGCCCGCCTTGCACTCCGGGCAGGTGCGATCGGAATCCACCATGCAGCCGACGGCGGCGAGGTCGCCGGCCTTGAACTTCTTTACCGCGGAGCCAACCTTCGCCACGCGCCCGACGATTTCGTGTCCCGGAACGCAAGGGTACACGGTGGGCATCACGCCGCTCCACTCGTCGCGAACCTGGTGGAGATCGGAGTGGCAGATGCCGCAGAACAAAATTTCGATTTGCACGTCGTTTTCAGTCGGGTCACGCCTGGAAATCTTCGTGGAAGCCATCGGCGATTTCGCGCTGGCAGCAGAATAAGCTTTTACGTTGGGCACAGGATTCTCCTTGGGTGGATTGGATTGCGAATTCTTGATTGCAGATTCAGGTTTCGGTTAGTACCGCGGCAATTAGCAGCGGAGATCAGCAGGGGCGAGGCGGCGCACTTTCGCCGCTCAGAGACCAGTCATTTTCTGCATCGCCTCCGGATAGCGCTCGCCTTCCACCGTGATTTTCGAAGCCGCGGAGTCGATCGCGCGCAGATCGTCTGCCGTAAGTTTTACGTCGAGCGAACCATCGTTCTCGTCGAGCCGCGACAACTTGGTCGTCCCCGGAATCGGCGCGATCCACGGTTTCTGCGCCAGTAGCCAAGCCAGCGCGATCTGCGCAAGTGTCGCGTTCTTCTGCTTGCCGATTCTGGCGAGCAGGTCCACCACCGCCAGGTTCGTCTTGCGAACCTCGGGCGCAAGCCGCGGGATTCTGCTGCGGAAATCACTTTTGTCGAAGGTCGTGTTCTCGTCGATCTTCCCCGTCAGAAATCCCTTGCCCAGCGGGCTGTACGGCACCAAACCAATTCCCAGTTCCTCGAGCGCAGGAATCACTTCCTCCTCAGGCTTCCGCCACCACAAAGAATATTCGCTCTGCAGCGCGGCCACAGGCTGCACCGCGTGGGCGCGACGAATCGTCTTCACGCCCGCCTCAGACATTCCGAAGTGTTTCACCTTGCCCGCTTGAATCAATTCTTTCACCGCGCCCGCCACGTCTTCGATCGGCACGTTCGGATCCACGCGATGCTGGTAAAGCAGATCAATCACATCGGTCTTCAGTCGCTTCAGCGAACCTTCAACCGCCTTTTTAATATGTTCGGGCCGGCTATTCACAACCGCCGCTCCCGGTCGCGTGTCGGGACCACTCAGATCGAACCCGAACTTAGTGGCGATCACCACTTTGCTGCGATACGGAGCTAGAGCTTCGCCCAGAAGTTCTTCGTTCGTGAACGGTCCGTAAACTTCAGCAGTGTCGAAAAATGTGATCCCGCGTTCCACCGCCGCGTGCAGCAAATCTGTCATTTCCTTCTTATCTTTCGGCGGCCCGTAAGAAAAACTCATCCCCATGCAGCCCAGCCCCAGAGCCGAAACTTCCAAACCGCTACCGCCAAGTTTGCGCTTTTGCATCAAATCCCCTTCTCAGGCGTATCCCGCATCCCAAAATTAGAGTCAAACGCCGCGGCAAACGATTCAAGAGGGATTGGTTTTTCGCGTCGGCGCACATTCTAGAAGAAACGAAGCTTTTCATTGTAAACGGATCGGATCGCGCATTCTTCGCCGGATGGGAAAGCGCTGTCAGCTAGTGGGAACAGCAGGACGGCCGAAAAAGGGCAGGATCACGGCGCAGCGGCGAAATTGCTGGACTCGGAGACGAAGCAGATGGCCGAACCGAGAACGCTCGCAAGTTCCCGCCCAGGGTCCCTGTGGAGCGCTCTCGGTTCGGGCGGATAATCGCAGGGAACCGGAAGCCAGGCAATACAGGGAAATATGTATTCGGATTCGTACGCTAGCGCCCGCAAACGGCGGTGCCATTTCTACGGGCGAAGCCGCCGCCGCACGCAAACATCTCTGAGTTCGGAGCTACCAGAATCCGAAACCGCGTGGTGAGAGAGAGTGCGCACACGAATGCCTCCAAAACGCATGCTCTCAAACGGAGCGTTGCTTCTCGCCCGAGTTTTGTTCCAGGCTCGCAATCAAGTCAGTACCCAGATTTGATTTCGATGCGAAATGTTCGATTTGAATCGAGTCCGCAAATGTACGCATGAGCTTCGGGTCCTGCGCGCTCATGATCACAATCGTTGCAGAGGGAATGGCATCTCGTAATTTGGTTGCGACGACAGTTCCATGGACTTGAGGAAGCGACAGATCCAATAAGATTACGTCCGGCATTGCCGCAGCGGCTCGCTCCACCGCTTCTTCGCCATCAACCGCTTCACCGCACACTAGAAATTTGTTCGAGTGGGAAGCCAGCAGTGACTTGATCGCTTCGCGCACACAGTCGGAATCATCCACGATGAAATGCGAAGCGCCATAATTGGTTTTGTGCTGCGAGATTTGGCCAAGTTGCTCGTCGAAAGACCATACCATAAAAACTGTATGCAATATTTCCTGCCGAATGCCAAAAACCGGCTCCCTCGAGCGAGCAAACTGAAATATAATTTCGAAAGTCCGGGAACGAAAAAGTCCGTTTCCTTTCGTTCCGTCGCAAAGGACCCTGTCCGTGTGCTCATTGCGTCTTCTGTTGGTTGACGATCACGAACCCATCCGTAGAGGGATTCGAGAGCTTCTCGCCTCCTATGCCAATTGGAGTGTTTGCGGCGAAGCCGCGGACGGAATCGACGCAATCGAAAAAAACAGGCAACTGGGACCCGACATCGTTCTGATGGACATTTCCATGCCGCGCATGAATGGGTTGGAGGCGACGCGAAACATTTTGCGTGAGTTTCCTGATCGCAAAGTCGTGATCATTACTCAAAATGACCCCGCTGTCGCTCGAACTCAAGCTGCCGTGGTCGGCGCGAAGGCGGTTGTTCCGAAGAACCAGCTCTCGCGAGATTTACTAGGTACCGTGGAACGAGTGGCGGAAATTCCGAATTCCGAAATCGCTCAACCACCCCGTAAGCATGCTGCCGCCGACGCAGCTGAACTCACCCAGGGCGGGGGAACGCTTGGTCAGCTAATTCGCGACTTCGATTGGGCGAAGACGCCGCTAGGCCCAATCGAAGCATGGCCGCAAAGTTTGAAAACGGTAGTTCGCATGCTGCTGACCTCTCGTTTTGCAATGTGGATGAGCTGGGGACCCGAACTCACTTTCTTTTACAACGACGCGTATGCGCGAATGTCATTGGGAAAGAAGCATCCTTGGGCTTTGGGGAAACCATCTCAGCAAGTGTGGGCGGAAATCTGGAACGATATCGGCCCTCGAATTCAGAAAGTTTTGGATAGCGGCGAAGCGACGTGGGACGAGGCGCTGCTTCTCTTCCTGGAAAGAAGCGGGTATCGCGAAGAAACTTACCATACGTTTTCGTACAGTCCCTTGAGTGGCGGCGATGGCAAAGTCGCCGGTCACCTCTGCGTGGTAAGCGAAGAAACGGAGCGGATCATCGGCGAACGGCGCATCAGTACACTCCGTTCGCTGGCCGCCGAGCTCAACAAGACGATTACAGAAGCGGAAGTGTGTGAATCCATCGTTCGCTCTCTCAGCGAAAATCAACAAGATCTTCCGTTCTCGCTTACATATCTTTTTAGTGACGATGGAAAGCAGGCCGACCTTGCCTGCCAAACAGGGATCGAATCGGGCCACCCTGCCGCACCTGGTTGCATTGTAGTTGACGCACAGGACAATCGGTGGCCAGTCAGCGAAGTGCCGAAGCCCAACAGTTCAGTCACCGTAGAGATGTCGCCCGAGAGGTTCGCGTCGCTTCCGTCTGGCTTCTGGGACCTGGCGCCGTCGAAGGCGCTTTTGGTTCCGATCACCAGCCCAGGCCAGGAGAATCCTGCCGGAGTTCTGATTGCCGCCCTCAATCCCTACAGGCAACTAGATGCCGGCTATAGAGGATTCATCGAGCTGGTGGCGGGCCAAATCGCGGCAAGCATCGCGAATGCGCGCGCGTATGACGAGGAACGAAAAAGGGCAGAAGCCCTCGCGGAAATTGATCGCGCGAAGACGGTTTTCCTTAGCAATGTCAGCCACGAATTTCGCACCCCGCTAACCTTGATGCTGGGGCCCCTCCAGGATCTGCTCGCCAGAAGCCAAACACACCTCTCGCCCACGGCCAAAGAACAGCTGGAACTTGCAAACCGCAGTGGGGCGCGCCTCCTGCGGTTGGCAAATACGCTGCTGGATTTTTCCCGCATCGAAGCCGGCCGAGTCCACGCTGTTTACCAGGCCACCGATCTCGCGAGCTTTACCGCGGAACTCGCGAGCGTCTTCCGCTCCGCGACTGATAGGGCTGGTCTAACGCTACTGGTCAATTGCAAAGCACCCAGTGAACTGGCTTATGTCGATCGGGATATGTGGGAGAAGATCGTCCTTAATTTAGTCTCCAATGCTTTCAAGTTTACATTGGAAGGTGAGATTGAGGTCAGTCTGCGGCAGGCAGGACGCACAGCTGAACTCCGAGTCCGTGATTCGGGCGTTGGAATTCCCGCCGCCGAAATTCCGCGACTGTTCGATCGCTTCCACCGCGTTTCCAACACTCGCAGCCGTACCCATGAAGGTAGCGGCATAGGTCTTGCCCTGGTCCACGAGCTCGTGAAGCTGCATGGCGGTTCCATTCGAGTCGAGAGCGTGCCCGAGCAGGGCACTACGTTTATCGTTAGCGTCCCGCTGGGACAAGATCATCTGGCGTCGGGTCAGGTCGGCGGGGATCGTCCCCTCTCTTCCACGGCCACAGGTGCCGCGCCATTTGTCGAAGAAGCTCTGCGGTGGTTGCCACAGACTGGACGAAGCGACTACGCCTCGCAGATAGCGTCTGATTACGAACTAATGGCGGTGCCCGCGCCGGTGTCTTCTGAGCGCCGGGGCCGGCCGCGAGTGCTGATCGCCGACGACAATGCGGATATGCGCCTCTACCTAACGCGCCTGCTCGCGGAACGCTTTGAAGTGGAGGCTGTTGCGAACGGTCGCGCTGCGCTCGAAGCCATACGCCAAGGAGCGCCCGACCTCGTCCTCTGCGACGTGATGATGCCCGAACTCGATGGTTTTGGGCTGTTGCGGGAATTACGCGCGCACGCTGCTACCCGAACCCTGCCTTTCATTCTTCTCTCGGCGAGGGCTGGCGAGGAGTCGCGTGTCGAGGGTCTCGACGCCGGTGCGGACGACTACCTGGTAAAACCATTCAGCGCCCGTGAATTAATCGCTCGCGTTCAAACTCATTTGCAATTGGCGCAAGTTCGTAACGAAGCGGACAAGGCCATTCGCGACAGCGAAAACAAACTTCAACTTTCGTCGAAGGCATCAACAATGGGCGCGTTCTCCTGGCATCCAGCCGAAGATCGCTGTGAAGCCGACCGCAGAGTTCTGGATATTTTCGGACTTTCGTCCACCGAGGAATTAACGCTCGCCGCGGTTCTGGACACCATGATCCATCCCGAGGATCGCGACCGATATGCGCAAGGCGTCACACAATCGTTACGCTTTGACGGTGATCGCAAGCTCGAGGAAGAAATCCGAATTCGCCGCCGCGACGGCCAGGAACGCTGGATTTCGGTCACCGCTCAGGTGCATTTCGCGGATGGCCGCGAAGCCGATCTCATGATCGGTCTGATCGGCGATATTACGGAATGGAAGCGCACGGAGCTTGCCTTGCGTGAAAGTGAAGAAAGACAAGCCTTCCTGCTCACTCTGAGCGATGCCTTGCGCCCCCTGGCTGACGCGATTGAGATTCAAGAGACTGCGGCCCGCATCGCCTGTGAGCACCTCAAGGCCGATCGTGTGGGATACGCGGAAGATCGCGGCGATGGCAAGACCGTGGCCATTACACGGCAGTTCGCCGATCATGTCCCTCCCATCGAGGGTGCGTACCGGAATCGCGACTATGGCGAAATGCTCTTGAACGAATTGCGTGCCGGACACACTGTCGTACGCAACGATCTCGCAAACGATCTCACTCTCACAGATGACGAGAAGGCCGCCGACGCCGCCTTGCAGTTGGGCGCCGCCGTTAAAATCCCGGTTGTGAAAGCGGGTCGTTTAGTCGCCGTATTATTCGTGCATTACAGGCAGGCGCACCACTTTTCGGCAAATGAAGTGGCGCTGCTTGTCGAAGTTGCCGAGCGGATTTGGGCCGCGATTGAACGAGCAAAGATCGAAGCCAAATTGCGGTACAGCGAAGAGCGCTTCCGCAGGCTTGCCGAATCACTTGAGTCTGAAGTGCAGGCTCGCACCAAGGAGCTCGAAGAGCGCAACGCGGAAGTGCTGCTACAAGCCGAAACTGTTCAGACTCTTTCAAGCAGCCTGATGCACGTTCAGGACGACGAGCGCCGGCACATTGCCAGGGAACTGCACGACAGCGCCGGCCAGACGCTCACCGTCCTGGGCATGAACCTGGCAACGGTTTCGCAACTTGCCGACGGGGCCGATCCGCAGTTGCGAGAACAGGTTTCCGAAGTGCAAAAAGCTGTTGACCAGCTTACACAGGAAATACGCACCACCTCCTACCTGCTGCTTCCTCCCTTACTGGACGAGATTGGAGTGTGGGCGGTTCTCAAGTGGTACGTCGAAGGTCTATCGGAGCGGAGTGGTCTGAAAATAAACCTGGACCTGCCTCAGGATTTGGGACGATTTTCTCGCGACGCGGAGCTAGTCGTCTTTCGCGTGGTGCAGGAGTGCCTGACCAACATTCATCGGCACTCGGGAAGCAAGACCGCGGCCATTAGGCTCCGGCTTGCCGATGGCATCGTGTCGGTCGAGGTCCAGGATTCCGGCAAGGGAATGTCGATTGAAAAACTTACCGAGATTGAATCCAGTGCTTCGGGCGTCGGTGTTCGGGGCATGCGGGAACGTGTCCGACAATTAGGAGGGCGGATACACATTCACTCGAACGATTCTGGTACGACGGTGTCGATAGCCCTGCCCGCTCCCGCGGTTCCTAAGACCATCGTTCGGCAGCAAGCTTTGGAAGCGAGGAGGGCGTCCGGTTCTTTGGCGGACGATTAATTCCGCCGAACAAAGCAAGCCATTCTTGCTCGATGCCATCCTTTAACCAGGGCTGATCCGGACCCGGTCCCGTGTAAAATAGCAGTGCGTCGTAAGACCGACCTTCGGCAATGATCCTACAAGGCTATTTTCGCATCCTGAACTTCTTTGATATCGCCGAAGCGATTGAGCTCGACAAGCTGCGCGCCCTGCTCGGACCAGAGGCAGGTCCGCTTACGGCAGCCTTTCGCCATCGCACGCCTGAGTATTCGCAAGCTCAGCAAGCCCCCATCGTCGAATCAGTAGGCTCCGTCACGCTTCTGACCAACGATAAATTGGAGGCTCGCATTAAATATTATTGGTTTGGTGTCGCAGCCGTCGAGCTTACTGCGGTGTTTGAATGTGACCTGGACGACGTGTGCGCGCGCTCATTTCGTTGGATGAACGCTCCGGAAGTCGAGGAAGCCGCGGAAAAGTTGCTGCGCGAACACTTGGATCGTTTCGGCCCGGCGCTCGTCAGGCCTTCGCCAAAATGGCTCGACGAAGACTATTTGATCATTGACGTCGAATCCGCAAAGCATCGCGACGGCCATTTGGCTACCGCCGCTGAGCTGCTTGATTCCTATTCCGATCAAATTGCCAAACTGGTCCGGGGAGAAGTTGTTTCGCTCTCGACTGCCGAACGTGATGAGATCGTGCGTTCAGCTCTCTCGTATTACCCCAATGACCTGGTCGTCGTCGGCTGGGCGGCGGCGCTGGTTTACGATAAACCTGAGGCCACGCCGGCCGTTATCGAAATCCTGGAGTACGCCAATACCCAATTGCTTGAGTTCCGGTATTACGACGATCTGCTGACCAACCTGCTGTCGCAAGTTTACAGTTCTCTCGAAGGTCATGAGAGTTTTTGGTCCCGCTGGCGATTATCCCGGCGCGCGGGCCGCTTGAATCGCATCCGCCTGGATATCATGGACCTGGCGGAGAGAACTGAGTACGCGGTGAAATTCATCAGCGACACGTATTACGCCAGAGTTTACAACGTGGGCGCGGCAAAAATTGGCGTCACCGATTATAAAACGCTCGTCAGTGAGAAATTGAAAACCGCGGGAGAGCTTTACGAGTTTATGGTGGATCAGTTCAACGAACGGCGCATGTTTGCGCTGGAAGTCGTCGTCGCCATCCTGGTACTGCTCGACGTAATAGCCCTGCTGCGAGGCAGGTGAAACTTACCGACACGCCAGTTTTCGCCAGCTCCCTGGAACTTGCTCAAATGTTTGCCGTGAAGATTCTCGTATGGAAGGGAAGCGATGATTGGAACGGCTCCGTCTGGTCACCAAGTCCCATTCAAACAACACCGGAAGTTTGGTCGAACCGAGAACACTCGCGAATTCCCAGCCCGAGTCCCCGCTGAGCGTTCTCGGTTCTGAACGCGATAATCCCGGCGCATACGCATTCAAGCAATACAGGCAAACATGTATCTGGATTCGTACGGGAGCGAACACAGGAAGCGTACGGCGCATCATCCGTACAATCGGCGTATCGTTTTCTATTCCCGGTTCGGTTTCGCTTCCTTGCTCCATCTCTCAGACTGCAGCACTATCGCCGAGTAGCACTCGCACGCGGAGTCTTCCAGTTCGTTGCGGTCTAAAATTTTTACGCTGCCGCGATTGTAGGTAATCAATCCTGCTTTCTGCAAAATCCCAGCGGCAATCGTCACGCTCGCCCGCCGCGTCCCAAGCATATGCGCCAGAAACTCTTGCGTCAAAGGCGCGATGTCTCCACCCATCCTGTCCTGGCTCATTAGCAGCCAGCGCGCCAGCCGTTCGTGCACTTCATGCAGTCGATTGCACGCCGCTACTTGGACCGCCTGCAGGGATAAGGTCTGTACGTAACGGTTTAGGGCTAGTTCCAATTGCGAGAGCGGGACAATGCGTCTTTGCAGTCTGCGGCTGTTATCCGAAATGCATTTCCTTTCACCTGCATAACCACCTGGGTTCCACTCGTGCTAAGTCCGATCACCAGTGGCAGACCGACGAATCCTTCCCTGCCGGCCAAACCAACCTCAACGCTCTTTCCGTCTTTCATAACGCTGAGGACTGAAGCTAGTCCGTCGTTAATGAAGTAAGCATGCGTGATTGGCTCGCCCGGCTCGTGCAACATGAAGCGAGTCGGCAAGTCGATGAATTCCAGCTTGCTAAACAGCGCGTCCCTTTCAGCAGGCGGCAGCGCCAGCAGTATCTTGTTCCGGACGTCGCCGCGGTTTCCGTCACGCGTCGCTTGGGTCGTGGTTACACTCCGGGGCGTTCTTGATCTTGCCATCCATGGCTCCTTGGCACACTCGTATGGTCTGATTTCGCGAGAGGCCGTGGTCTTAGAGGATGTTGCGGCAGGATGCTAATGCGGCTCGTTGGTACACTCCTCAGATGCTGTAGAGAGGTCCGCCGTCGATGCAGGCACACTGAATCCTGAAGCGTCCCAAATCCTTCGACGCAAACCAGCCCTCCGGGAGGCTCTCGCGCGGATACTATTTAGGAATTTCGCCTCTGTCAGTACGGCAGCGTACCGGTATGTAACGGCCTTAACCCGGATCGCGCTGGTCTCTCGGCACGATACCGAGCGGGGCCATTTTTCCTAAATCAGGGTACGCGCCGTCGTGCTCAAGCAGGTGTGTGTGGCGTCCAAGCCCGCTCCCGTCGCGGGCATGAAAACCCAACAAGTTGCCGTCTCCGCTGGGTCGAACCCTGTAGCATCCAACGCAATACAGGTTAAACCGTATGTTGCCGTTGGCACGAAGCCGCTAAATTGGACTGGGTGTCGGGAAGCCATCAGTTCTAACGCCCTGGAATTGGAGGAGATATGAAGAGCGTCGTCGGTATTTTTGGCACACGTCAAGAGGCGGAGCGCGCAGCAAGCACGCTGGACTCTGCCGGGATAGCAAAAAGCAGAATTGCGGTCCTTACTCCCCAGAGCACTGCGCAGGAAATCGCGGCGGTTCCGACCATGGATGCTGAGCAGCCGGGCATGGGCATGGCGCTCGGCGCGACTGTAGGCGGAGCGATGGGTCTCGCCGGCGGAGTTACGCTGGGAGCGCTCGCGAGTGTTTTGATTCCAGGCGTGGGTCCTGTCCTTGCGATAGGATTCGCGGCGAGCGCACTTGGCCTGGTGGGTGGCGGCGCACTGGGAGTCAAGCTGGATAATTCGTTATCCGATGGCATACCGCAGGAAGAATTGTACATTTACGAGGATGCGCTGCGTCAGGGCCGCTCGGTGGTAATCGCGTTTGCCGAAAACCATGCGCAGGTCGAAGCCGCTCATCACTCCTTGAAGCAGTCTGGAGCTGAAAGTGTGGACCGTGCGCGAGAAATGTGGTGGATCGGCCTGCGCGATGTTGAGAAGGAACACTACGATGCGGGCGGTGAGCAATTCGAGCAAAGCGAGAAGGAGTTCCGCGCTGGTTTTGAGGCCGCTCAGCATCCCGCGAATCGCGATCGGTCCGTTGAAGAAAGCCGCGACCAGTTGAGCGAACGCCATCCTCTCGCCGGTGATAGCGACGCTTTCCGTCAAGGATTTGAGCGCGGTCGCATCTACTACCAACAGACCAGCAAAGCTCGCGCGCGTTAAAGCATCTCCCAGAGCGCAAATGACGGCACCCTGAAGCCGCCAGTAATGAGTTGGAAAATCTCAGTTGCGTCATCCGTAGGTTCGCCTCAATCCGTTGCCACATCATTAGCTAACGCCGCACTTACATCCGTGGCGTCTCGCCCCACCACGCAATACCAGTTTAATCCCAGCGCCTTACCCACTTAGCTGTATGGCGCATATTTGACGGAACTTGTCTTATAGCAAAGTGCGAGTTCGTCGAGTTCAACCAAATCGAATTCACTAGTGTGAAAGGAGATTCTGAATGCTCTTACTCATCATAATTTTGATTTTGTTGTTTGGCGGCGGCGGTGGCTACTACGGGTATTCGCGTTGGGGCGCAGGCGGCGGCCTCGGTATCCTCGGGACCGTCCTCGTGATCGTGCTGGTGCTATACCTGCTTGGCGGGTTGCGTTGACGCTGTAATTTACTGAGCTGTGAAACCTGAACAGCCGTACACCGGCAAGGCGCTGATTTGCGTGTCTTCGACGCAGGCTGCGGACCACGGACCGCCGACGCAGGGCCGGAGGAAGTATTGATGGATATATGCGAAGCAACGAGGAGTTACGAGTCTTGGCTGCGCCACTGTACCGAGGCGGTGGAGTCTGAGTTGACGTGGAAGCACGGCCAAATGCGCAGCGACTTGTTCATGTTTTTTCGCGGGACCTATTATCGTTGGACGCAGCTCTGGCCTGAAATTTGCAAGGATTTGCTGAACGCTCCCAAAGTTCTCGGCGCGGGTGATCTCCACGTCGGCAGCTTCGGGACGTGGCGCGATGCGGAAGGGCGGCTCTGCTGGGGCGTTGACGATTTCGATGATTCGTATCCCCTGCCATTTACAAACGATTTAGTGCGCCTGGCAACCAGCGTGAAGTTGCTCACTGATTCTAGCGATCTCCATATTAAATACCGGCAGGGCTGCGCAGCGATTCTGGATGGATATGAAGAAGCGCTCCGAGAGGGTGGATGCCCGTTCGTTCTTGCCGAGCACGATGTTGAGCTGGAACAGCTGGGCATTGAAGCGATCAAGCCTCCGCCTGACTTTTGGGAGAATCTGCTGCGCGATCCAGTGGTGAATGTTCATAAGGTGCCGCCGGATGCCCGCAAGGCTCTGGAGAAGGCGCTACCCCTGAGAGCCGCCTACAAAGTTGTGCGTCGCAAGGCGGGCATGGGAAGTCTCGGCCAGCGCCGCTTCGTGGCGATCACAATGCACCAAGGCGGATACATCGGGCGGGAGGCAAAAGCTACTGTGCCGTCGGCGTCGGTCTGGAAAGAAGGGAAGCGAGGACGCGGGGAACGATACTACGAAAGAGCGATCGCCTCCGCCGTCAGGTCGCATGATCCTTTTCAACGCGTGATCGGAGACTGGTTGATTCGGCGGCTGTCGCCGGATTCGAATCCGATCGAAATTGACGACCTGCCAAAGAAACGCGACGAACATAAACTCCTGTACGCAATGGGCAAAGAGGTCGGCAACGTACATTTAGGCGAACCCAGGCGGCGAAAAAGAATCTTGCAGGATCTGCGCCGCAGACCAAAGAATTGGCTTCGTTGCGCCGGCAAGCAGATGGCACGGATCACTGAAAAAGAATGGAAGCAGTATAAGAAGGCGGGATAGAACGCAGTTAATTCTGCGCCGCGGCCACACGCTGCGAACTGCGGTTCAGCGAATAGGATTTCCACAGCGACATTTCGCACTGTACGGTAGCGTACACAAACTTAAAGGCCTACCCTCCAAGACACCGCTCGATTCTCGTCTTCATATCTCCAAGTCCACCCCCGGATGGAGCGTTTCTGTATGGTGCCTCCTTTTGACATCTTCAAAGTGGATTCGACCGACGCGGTAGTTTGGATTGAGGCGGCTAGCGCACTCGAAGCGGCCAAGGTCCGCGTGCAGCAGTTGATGGCTGTTTCTCCGTGCGAATATTTAATCTTCAGCCGGCAAACGGGGAGCAGGATTGCAATCAAGCCCGTCAACGGCGGTACGGATGCACTGGCTCACTCCGGTAAATCCGCTGGGAAGCACCCACGCACGTAAAAATCGAATCATTCCAAGCGTCTGCCTGTAAACAAATTCACTGAGCCGGCAACGCATCGGGCGGACAGGAAATTTTCCCATCGCAAGCTTCTTCGATACTCACAGCATTGTTCTTTAGCGTCAGGCCCACAACTCGTTCAAGCGCGGAGTCGGATTGAGTTGCTTCGAGCTATCACTTTTTCGATAATCTTCCTTGAAGCAAAATGCGCAACCTCTTCCGAGACTCTTGACGACGAATGGCAGCCAGACTTTCGGATGTCGACCGCATAGGGCCAACTGGGGTATATCTACGACACGATGTCAGTAGAATCCATGCCAAGCGCAAAGAGCCACGCCAATAGCGAATACTCCCATAGAATCAATCGGGTCATCGACTATCTTCGCGGGAATCTGGATCGCCAGGTGAAACTAAAAGAACTAGCGAGAGTAGCCTGCTTGTCGGAATTTCACTTCCATCGGATCTTTGGTGCGGTTTCGGGCGAAACCTTAAACAATTTTACGAACCGGCTTCGTCTTGAAAAAGCTGCACGTCTTCTTCGTTATTCCAGCCAAAGCGTGACGGATATAGCCTTGAACTGCGGTTTTTCGTCGTCGGCCACGTTTTCGCGCGCCTTCCGATCCGGTTACGACACTTCGCCCAGTCAGTTTCGAAAAAGCGGCGAGATCAAAAAAAGCAAGATTTGCAAAGAACTCTTCCCGCAAGACGAATATGGTCTCCCCATGAGCGCGGAAGAAAAGAGAGCCGCGTTTCCAGTGAGATTGCTCGACATTCCCGAAAGGCAAGTCGCCTATATTCGGGTTACAAATGCCTTCGACCTGGACAGGGTACTCGCTGCCGTGCAGACAATGATTGAATGGGCCAAATCCCAGGATATTTTTTCGCAAGGAATTCTTTTCGGAATGACGGTTGACGATCCACACGTGACCCCCAAGCATCTTTATAGATATGAGGTCTGTCTTGCGTCGTCTTTGCCCTTCAAGTGCACCGAAGGAATGTCGAAATTGAAAATGCCCGCCAGGCGCTACGCCGTCATAAAAGTTTCCGGCGACATCCATAAGGTGGCTACGGCTTGGGACTATCTTTACAGAGATTGGCTTATTAATAGCGCCTACGAGCCCGAGCATGCACCCGCACTTGAAGTTTTCTTGGACAAAGAAAGCGCGACGGATTGGTCGCACTTTGAACTGGAACTATGCCTGCCGGTTCGCAAACCTGCAGAGATGCAGAGCTAACATCAGCCGTGTGGTGGTCGCGCTTTCAGGGACTGCCTTAGTTTCGCAAGTAGATCGAAACAAGCGACAATAGCCGAGTCAATGCGTAAGGGAGAAACCTATGATGATCGATGGAATTGGCGGCGCTTTTCTATTTTCTAACGATACAAAGCGGCTGGCAGCTTGGTATCGCGATATCCTCGGAATAATTCCTCAGGGCGAAGATGCTGAGTGCAGTTCGATCTATACATCGTTCGAATATAGAGATCTTGCCAACCCGGATATCAAGCGAACGATAGCCTGGGCGATTATGCCCGCTGATCAAGACATCAAAGATAAGCCGCGAACCGGTAAGATTAATTACACAGTGAAGAACATGGAAGAAGTCCTCAGCCATCTTAAGAGTAAAGGCGTGGCGATCGAAAAGACCGAGGTATATCCCGGCATGGGGACCTTTGCGTGGCTTAAAGATCCAGATGGCAATCCCATCGAGCTTTGGCAGCCATCCGAGAGCGAATAGAATTCCCTAAATTGCGAAGACCCAAGGTCCGTCTCTAAGGCCCCCATCCTCCCGCCAACATTGCCAAGCCTCGCCGCCGTAAAGCGATTCCGTCCGACGCACTGCAGGAACTGCTCCATCGTGCGGAGCTCGCCATGCTGCCCGAAAGCCCCAGCGAATTTACTGGTCATCGCCAATTCCTGCGATGTCCCTCTATTGTCGAATATAATACCTTAACGCAGTATGTATCCCGAATGCAGCGTTCTCGTACTAAGATTTCATAGCTTCATTTGATTGCAACTTCGTTCACACCGATGGGACTCGGAATGTCAGATGCCATTCGAAACAGACCAGAAATCCGGTCTCGGCACCGGAATCTTTAGCCGGACCCGACAGAAGCTGGCGGAATTCGGCAGCCCCGTCATCGCTCGGCACGCCGCCCTGTCCGTCTGCTTTTTTACGCTCTATCTCTTGTTGAACCGGTCCGACATCTTGATGGAGTCCCAGCTAGGCTTCACGTTATGGTATCCCGCTACCGGCTTGGCTCTTTCCCTCATGCTGGGCGTCAGCCCCTGGTATGCGCTTTTGGTTTGCCTCGCCGGCGTGGCTTCTGACGCACTGATTTACCACCAGCCTTTGGCTTCATGGAGCGAATCTTTAGGGTCCGTTGCGCCCGCAGCGATTTATGCTGGAGCAGCCGTCGCTTTGCGCGGTTCTCTGCGCATCGACACCGGCTTGAATCACCGTCGTGATGTAGTTCGGTATGTTTTCGTCACGCTGACCGCGGCGGTCCTCACAACGATGGTTGGAGTCCGATGCTTGGTCGCGGACCATACCATCGCCTGGAATCAGTTCTGGAGCGCGGCATTCAGTTGGTTCAGCGGCGATTCCATCGCGCTCGTGGTCGTGGCACCGTTCTTGCTGATCCATGTGCTTCCCTGGCTCCGGCGGGAACTCTCGGCGGCTCCCGCCAAAAGCGTCACCAGAGTTGTTTCCTCTGAAAAAACGATGTCGAGGAGAACTCTCGGTACGATCGCGGAGGCCGTCGGCCAGGGAACAAGCGTTCTGGTTCTTCTTTGGGTCATGTTCGGACATCCCCTGGGCCGACTTCAGCTCTCCTATCTGAGTTTCATTCCTATCATCTGGATAGCCATGCGCCACGGAATTAAGCGGGTGGTTACCGGTCTGCTCGCTCTGAATTTCGGCATCGTCATCGCCCTGGGAATATTTCCGCAAGAGCCGGCCGTATTGCCCGAGATCGGAATGCTGATGCTGGTTGTTTCCTTTACCGGCTTGCTCGTCGGCGCGGCGGTTAGCGAACGGCAGCGCATGGCTAGGGAACTCAGTGGTCAAACCGAATATTTGAATTCCCTCATCGAGAACACCCCTTTGGGAATCGTCGTTCTTCACCAAGACGGACGCGTAGAACGTTGCAACGACGCTTTCGAGCGTCTGTTTCAATTTGACCGCAAACAGCTGATCGGAAACGACCTGGATTCGCTCATTTCACCAATCGACGCTAGCTTGCGAGGCAGTCAATTCAGGGCGCAACTTGCTTCCGGACGGCCCGTGCACGCATCCACGCGCTTCCTGCGCAAGGACGGAACTCGAATCGACGTGGAACTGAATGCGGTGTCCTTGCTCCAAGCAGGCGAGGTCCGGGGCGCTTACACAATATACAAGGACATATCGGATCAAGTCCAGGCGGCGGAACAGGCCAAGGAGTACGCCGCATCACTGAATCGACTGGTCGAAGAGCTCCAGATGCAAACGAACCAGATGACGCTGCTCAGTGAAATGGGCGACCTGCTGCAATGCTGCGCGACAACGGTCGAGGCATACTCGGTGATCGGCCAGTCGGTCAAAAAGCTGTTTCCCGCCCCTATGTGTGGAATGTTGTACGCATTCAAGTCTTCACGCAATGCGCTTGAGTCTGTAGCGGTCTGGGGCGAATCGCGCTCATCGGAACCAGTCTTTGCTCCCGACAAGTGCTGGGCTCTTCGGCGTGGACGTCCACACTGGAGTGATGCGGTTGCCCAGGACATTCCCTGTGCGCACCTGAAGATCCCAGCCGCAACGGCACATCTGTGCGTACCCATGGTCGGACAAGGGGACACTGTAGGCATCCTCTATCTGGAATTTCCGGACGGCCAATACGCGCAAATTGAACTTGGTCATGATGCTTCTCGGGAATCGCGGCACCGGCTGGCAACTACCGTGGCGGGTCAACTAGCACTTGCTCTAGCAAACTTGCGATTGCGAGAGACGCTGCGCGACCAATCGATCCGCGATCCGTTGACTGGATTATTCAATCGCCGGTTCATGAAGGAATCTCTGGATCGTGAACTACAGCGAGCGAGGCGAAAGAAACGCCCGCTGACCGTCATTTTCATCGACCTCGATCATTTCAAGCGGTTCAACGACGCTTTTGGCCACGATGCGGGGGATCTGGTCCTGCGCACGATGGGGGAATTATTTCTGCGCCATTTTCGCGGAGATGATGTGATTTGCCGCTACGGCGGCGAAGAGTTTGCAATCATCTTGCCCGAATCATCCGCGAAGGATGCGGCCAAACGCGCCAATCTACTGCGCATCGAAGCCAGCGGAATCTCGATGCGGCACCTGGGTCAGGTCCTCGACAGTATCACCTTATCCATCGGAATAGCGGCGTTTCCTGAGCACGGTTCGACCGCGGAGGAGATTTTGCGGACGGCAGACCAGTGCCTTTATCAATCGAAAGCGGATGGACGCGACCGGCTAACCGTAGCAACTCGCCAGAAAACAGGTATTGTGAAATTGGATTCGACTCGCAATTGATCTTGACACACTGTCTTTGCGTGGTAACTCCGACAGCGGCAATCCAGGGGAATGCTTCTCGTGTCACGTCGTTAGGTCCGGTTGCGTCGACCGGTTGAGCTCGCATCGCAAACCAGACGTGTGCCCCCGGCTCCTGGGAAGGTCGTAAAACGCGATTGCGCCTGGAACTTGGACCGGGAGTTCCAGAATGAACAGACTCTACAAGTCATTGGAGACAACCTAAGACATGCTGAAAACGAGAGAGTCACACACCAAGATTCTCGCGCAGGTAAGGGCCGCAACGCTCGCGGACGTAAAGCGACTGCTTGCTCGGCCCCATGTTGTGGCGTCGACGGTGAAACGTATCAAGAAAATTTCGAGCAGATAGGTAACTGGGTCGCCACTTCGAGGAGGAGAAGCGTCGGCTGATGGTTACGAGTTTTGGCAACGCCTCCAGTGGGATAAGAATCAGCGCGGGATTCCCGTCATTACTACTGACTGGGGGAGAACGCAGGGAAGGATTTCAAAGCGGGGAGTGGCGCAGGAGCTGTTATGTATGTCATAAACCCATGCGAGCCCGAAAGTCTGAACAACGCAGTGCGTATTCCATGTCCCGCGCCGCATGTGCAGGGTGATTAATGCCGAGGACGCCCGGCAGAAGTCGCCACTCATCTCGTGAATCCCGCCGGCCCTGGATTTATCGTCCTTGCCGAGAAATCTGCTATTGCATCGAATTGAGGTCCTCCCCGAAAACTGGTCCAAGCGAAGAGGGAGAAAATCCGGCAAAATGGGCGGCTTGAAGGGAGGATGGTCGGATGAAAAAGACCCGCTATACGGAGGAGCAGATGGCCTTCGCGTTGCG